>OLID01000030.1_pt1 | contig 125753 bp, 103 predicted proteins | sample 1609361 | NCBI WGS metagenome assembly OLID01 (sample SAMN05416778, study PRJEB24817) | seawater metagenome | isolation source: Sea water | place: Canada:Atlantic | collected 2013-07
CGAGATTTCTGCCTGTCTCGTGGGCTCGGAGATGTGTATAAGAGACAGCTACTAAAACTGAAGACTCTTCCTGAAAAACCAGGAGTGTATCAATATTTCGATGTCAATGAAAAAATTATTTATGTTGGAAAGGCCAAAAATTTAAAAAAACGCGTTTCATCGTACTTCAATAAGAACCAAGAAAACGGTAAAACACGTGTTTTAGTAAAACAAATCATCGACATCAAATACATCGTTGTTGAGACTGAACTAGATGCGTTGTTGCTCGAAAACAGCTTGATTAAAAAATACCAACCAAAGTACAATATACAGTTGAAGGACGATAAAACGTATCCTTGGATTTGTATTAAAAACGAAGCCTTCCCACGTGTTTTTACAACACGAAGAATGGTGAAAGATGGTTCCAAATATTATGGGCCATACCCAAGTGTTAAAGTAGTAAACACCTTACTTGCATTCATAAAAGAAGTTTATCCTTTACGTTCGTGTGCGCTAGATTTATCGGCAAAAAAAATTGCGGAAAAACGTCATAAAGTGTGTCTGGAATATCACCTTGGCAATTGCAAGGGAGGCTGCGTTGGTTATGAAAAGGAGTCTCAATACGATGAATACATCAAAGAAATCGAACATATCTTAAAAGGAAATATTTCTCAGGTAATTCAATCGCTGAAAACAACTATGGCTGACCATTCGGCGAATTTACGCTTCGAAGAGGCGCAAACCGTTAAGTTAAAAATAGAGACAATACAACGCTATAAGGCCAAATCTACAATTGTTTCACCGACTATTGAAAAGGTTGATGTAATTACAGTATTGCAAGATGTCAAAACGGCGTACGTTAACTATTTAGTCATAAATGACGGAGCTATAATTCATGGATATACATTTGAAGTAAACAAAAAACTAGAGGAAACTGATGAAGATATTATTGGATATGTTCTTCCTGAAATGCGTGAGCGTTTCAACAGTTTGTCAAAAGAAGTGTTGTTATCTGCAAATGTTGAGCTAGAGATGGAGGGCGTGCAATTCTTTGTACCACAACGTGGTGATAAAAAATCGTTGATTGATCTGTCTGAACGAAACACCAAGTTTTATCGAATGGAAAAGATGAAACAGGAAAAAATAAAAGATCCAGAGAGGCACACCGAACGTATTTTAGAACAAATTCGGGTCGACTTCCGACTACAAGATAAACCGGTTCATATTGAATGTTTTGATAACTCAAACATTCAAGGAACGAATGCTGTTTCAGCATGTGTTGTCTTCAGAAATGCTAAACCAAGTAAAAAAGATTACCGCCACTTTAATATTAAAACGGTAGAAGGTCCTGATGACTTTGCATCTATGGAAGAAGCGGTATACAGAAGGTACAAACGACTATTGAATGAAAATGAATCACTACCACAGCTGATTATAATCGATGGTGGGAAAGGACAGTTAAGTGCGTCTTTAAAGGCTTTGGAAGCTTTAAACTTGAGAGGAAAGATTGCAATTGTAGGAATTGCGAAGCGTTTGGAGGAAATTTTCTTTCCTGGTGATAGTTTACCAATATATTTAGATAAGCGTTCTGAAAGTCTACGTGTTATACAATTTATGCGAAATGAGGCGCATCGTTTTGGTATTACGCACCATAGAAACAAGCGTAGCAAAGCTGCATTGACTTCAGAGTTGACTCAAATAAAAGGAATTGGATCCAAAACACACGAAGAACTAATGTTAGCGTTTAAAACGGTGAGTAGAATTCAAAAGGCAAATATGGAGGAGTTGACCTCTGTAATTGGAAAGTCGAAAGCGGCGATAGTCTTCAATCATTTTCAGTAATTCGCTAAGGCTTTTACTCTTTTCTGCACTCCTTTTTACCGTGATTTCAACAATTTGATTTTAGTAAGCTTTCTTGAGGCTAAAAGAACCAGTAAATTTCCAATGTACTTTTGTGAATATGAAAAATCAAGTTTTTCTTGCTTTTGCTTTGTGTTTTTGCGTCTTTTCGGGAAGCTTTGCGCAAAAAAAGGAAATTACAGTTGTTATTGACCCAGGTCATGGTGGTTATGATCCAGGACATTTATCCGCTAGTCCTTTTCTAAAAACAGAAAAGGAACTAAATCTAAAAATTTCACTGTTTTTGGGTGGGTATATTGAAAAGTATCTTCAAAATGTAAAAGTTGTTTATACAAGAACCACGGACGTTTATCCAACACTTGACGAACGAGTTTCAAAAGCGAACGCTATAAACGCAGATTATTTTATTAGCATTCATTGCAACGGGAATGAAAGAAATGGAGTACATGGAACAGAGTCTCACGTACATGCGATGTCACTTGCGAAGTCTGTAGCATTGGCTAGAGAAATAGAAGAACAATTTTCGCAACGTGCAGGAAGAAAGTCACGCGGCGTGAAAGACGAAAAGGATTTGCAACATTCTATCCAGGTGTTGAAATATACAAATATGACAGGAGTATTGGTTGAGTGTGGGTTTTTAACGAATGAAAAAGAAGCTCAATACTTAAACACCACGATTGGACAAGAGGTAATTGCTTCTGCTATTTTCCGCGGGTTTCGAGCAGTGATAGTGAAAGAGTTTCCGTCCATCAACTTTATTCGTACAACTTCAGTTACACCTTCACAACCAGAAACTGCTTCGGTAACTCCTGACAAAGAATCATTTACAATTCAAATTGCCTCTTCTCGAGATCCAATTGAGCCGACAGATGCGCGCTTTAAGAATGTAAAAATGGAGGTGCGTAGAATAGAATTAAACACAATGAGTGCTTACAAGTATATTTATACTGTTGGAAGCTATTCTTCCAAAAACGAAGCGAAATCCGAACTGCCTCAAATTCAAAGTTATGGCTATAAGGACGCAATCATAATTAAGAATTAGTCAAATAATTTCCTTAAAAAAGTGATGAATTGCGCGAAATTTTCGGCAAATTGCATTGTAAAATAATTTCTTTGTATATATTTGCAATCGCTTTTGGAAACAAAGGTGTGGAAATTCTCCCTTAGCTCAGTTGGTTAGAGCATCTGACTGTTAATCAGAGGGTCCTTGGTTCGAGCCCAAGAGGGAGAGCAAAAAGGGTTATCTTACACGATAACCCTTTTTTTGTACCCTAAAACGTAAACAAAATGAAACAACTTATTGTAATTATTCTTTCAGCACTTTCTTTTTCCTCATTTTCTCAAAATGATACAACAAAAATTTATGTGATTAATAAAACGAATGAATTTGTACAAATTAAAGGTGGCGGGTATACTACCTATTCCTTTTTTTACAGGGATCTAAAGTTCGTAAAAGAAACCAGAGAGTTGGTTTTTAAGAATAAAGATAAGGTCAATGAATTTTTTGACAAAGCTGAAAAAGTATTGGCAACTGATAGTGGAATAATTACGGCAGACTACAATTTATATAGAAATAAGCTAAGTAAAAACGTTCTTCGACTTCAAAATAAAGTAGGAGGCTATGTGTTAATTTCTCGAGAAACTTTGGAAACAATGCGCTCGGAATTTAACAAGCTTTAGTCGCTTGAAAATCACCGCATTACAGTTTTGGCACGCGGTTTGAATTAGTGCAATTAACTTTAAAACTTCAAACCATGAAAAAGAATGATAAGAAATCTGCGGCAGTTAAATTAATGTTGAATGCGACTTTAGAAGAATATTTAATGTACCTTAATACTTTGGTTCTTAAGGTGAACTAGAAACTGCAAATAAATATCTAAAACCAGAAAAGGAATATGATTCCTTATATTTGAAAGGCTTCACGTGAAAACAGTGAGGTCTTTTTTAGTTTAAATAGCTAACTTTGAGCTGAAAACTAGAACAAAATGTCGGACATCTCCATCCAAAGAACAAGTTTAAAAACGATTTCCAAGAGTGACTTGGAAAGTCAATACGCATTATTAATTCATGCATATGCGGAGACCGAAAGAGAAATTTGGGGTGAAAATTATGTTCGTGTTTCTTTAGAGGAATACAAACAAGATATTGAAAAAGAAATCGTTTTTACAGCCAAACTTGCTGATGAAGTTGTTGGAACAATATTACTTGCGCCTATGGGGGAAAGGGTGTTTTCGTTTGGTTTGTTGGCGGTTGACTTTTCTAAAAAAGGATATGGAATTGGGCGAGCTCTTATAAAAAAGGCTGAGCAAACTGCGATTGAATTGGGCGGATTAGTAATGAAAATCGAAATATTAAAACCTAAAAACCAACACGTGCAGTTTAAACAACAGTTGGCCGAATGGTATGAGCGACAAGGCTACGAATTTACTTTTTCGAAAAGCTTTATCGAATTAAAACCAGCAAAAGTTGAAAAAGCCAAAGAACTGAAAACGGAAGCTGTATTTGATTGCTATGAAAAGAAATTGAATTCTCTATCTTTGTAAAAACTATTAAAAATGCTCGGATTAAAACTTCCAACAGACCCAAGATGGGTGAATATCGTTGAATCAAACTTACCTGAAATTTTAACAGATCATGCTTGGTGTGAACAAAAGGCGGCAACAAATGCTATTTCAATTGTTGTAAGTAATCCAGAAAGAGTGGAACTCGTCACTGATATGCTTGATTTGGCAAAGGAGGAAATTTCTCATTTTGAAATGGTGCACGAGGTCATTAAAAAGCGGGGATACATACTCGGTCGAGAGCGCAAAGACAGTTACGTGAACGAATTATATAAATTTATGTTGAAAGGCGGTAGTCGAAATGACCAGTTGGTTGATCGCTTGTTGTTTTCTGCAATGATTGAAGCTCGTTCTTGCGAGCGATTTAAAACGCTTTCTGAAAACATTGACGATAAAGAATTGGCAACGTTTTATTACGATTTAATGGTCAGTGAGGCTGGGCATTACACAATGTTCTTGCGTCATGCAAAAAATGTTTCTGAGCGCGTTGATGTAGATAAACGTTGGAAAGAATGGTTAGCGCATGAGGCAATCGTGATACAGAATTACGGCAAGAGTGAAACTGTTCATGGGTGATGATTGTTATTCAATTCTTTATTCACAACCTCTAATTCCTCAAAAAACGCTTCTCCAAAAGCGCGAATTAACGGTTCCTTTAAAAATTTATAAACAGGTACATCAAGTGACTCGCCACACGAACAGGCTGGCGCACAGATGTCCCACTTGTCGTAATTCAAGGCAGTGAAATCCTTAAATTCCTTTACACGAATAGGATATAAATGACACGATATGGGTTTTTTAAAATCTGTTTTTCCTTCCCTGTGAGCCTGCTCAATACCACATTTTGTAATTCCGTTTTCATCGAAGAATACAAATGCGCATTCCTTTTCGTTTACTAATGTCGTTCCTGGTTCATTATCTTGGTCTATATAAAACACACCTGTTTTCTCAACCGCATCAATTCCTTCTTGCCTCATGTATGGCTTAATTGCTTCTAAATTGTCTTCTAGAATGTCAATCTCATCAAGTGTTAAAGGGGCTCCAGCGTCACCTTCTACGCAACAAGCTCCTTTGCACGCATTTAAATCGCAAACAAACTTGCGGTCAAAGATTTGTGTCGAGATTATTTTATCGCCAATTTCTATTAACATGATTTCTCAAATTGAAAGCAAAGGTCTAAAAAAACACCGAATTTTCTAATGTTTTTGTTTGAACACGAAAAAATCATGTTCATAAGTAGTAAAACTTGTTAATAAATAAAAAAGCGCTATATTTGCACTGTAGTTAATTATTAAATACGCGAATGAGGGGACGAAAGTCCCCTCTTTTTATAAGTTATGATTAGTAAATCAAGGGTTACAGAACTAATTAATGAGCGCATAGCAGAATTAGACAACGGTCTTTTTGTGGTCTCATTAAGTATTTCTTCTCGTAATTCAATTTTGGTGGAGCTGGATAAGCACGAAGGTGGTGTTTCCGTTAAAGATTGCATATCAGTTTCTCGAAATATAGAGCATAATTTGGACCGTGAGGAAGAAGACTTCGAATTAAGTGTTACTTCAGCTGGCTTGGACAAAGGATTGCGTGTGTTTCCTCAATACAAGAAGAACATTGGCCGAGAGGTTGATGTAAAACTTGTAGATGGAGGTGGAATTGTTGGAACTATGATCGATGCGACACCTGATCAAATAGTTGTTCAGACAACAAGAAAAGAGAAAATTGAAGGAAAAAAGAAAAAAGAAGTAATTGTGGAAGACCATGTGCTTCCAATGAATAAAGTAAAAGAAACAAAAATTGTAATATCATTTAAATAAACGAGTATGGATAGTTTAGAATTGATTGAGTCGTTTTCGGAATTTAAAGAACTGAAAAACATCGATAAACAAACGATGCAACACGTATTGGAAGATGTTTTCCGTGCGATGTTGAAGAAAAAATTTAATACCGACGAGCACATCGATGTAATTGTAAATATTGATAAAGGAGATGTTCAAATCTTCTTGAATAAGGAAATTGTTGATGATGGTGAAGTTGAGGATCCAAATACGGAAATCGCATATTCGGACGCAATTAAAATTGAGCCAGACTTTGAAATCGGAGAAGAGGTAACTGAAGAGTTTAAGTTTTTGGATTTCGGTCGTAGAAACGTGCTTTCATTGCGTCAAAACTTGATCTCTCGAATTATGGAGTTGGAGAAAGATCATTTGTACAAATTGTACAAAGAGCGTGTTGGAGAAATTGTTACGGGAGAAGTTTACCAAGTTTGGAAAAAGGAAATTATGGTATTGGATGATGAGGGTAACGAGCTAATCTTGCCTAAATCAGAGCAAATTCCTTCTGATTACTTCAAAAAAGGAGAGTCCATTCGTGCAGTAGTTGCAAAAGTTGATATGCGTAACAGCAGTCCGGTAATTATTTTGTCTCGTACGGCTCCGGAATTCTTAGAGCGATTATTTGAACTTGAAGTTCCAGAGGTATTTGACGGATTGATTACGATTAAAAAAATTGTGCGTGAACCAGGAGAAAGAGCAAAGGTGGCTGTAGAGTCATACGATGATCGAGTTGATCCGGTTGGAGCATGTGTTGGAATGAAAGGTTCTCGTATTCACGGAATTGTTCGCGAGTTGAAAAATGAAAATATCGATGTAATAAACTACACGAATAACCCGCAATTATTCATACAACGTGCTTTATCGCCAGCAAAGATTACTTCCATCGAAATTGATGAGGAAGCAGGAAGAGCAAAAGTGTTTTTGAAACCAGACCAAGTGTCATTGGCAATAGGTCGAGGAGGACACAATATTAAGCTAGGAGGAAAATTAACAGGATATGAACTTGATGTTTACCGTGAAGGTGAAGTTGATGTTGAAGATGTTGATTTAGAAGAATTTGGAGATGAAATCGATGGGTGGATTCTTGACGAATTGAAAGCTATCGGTTGCGATACGGCGAAGTCTGTGCTTGATTTAGGAGTAATGGAATTAGTAAAAAGAACTGATTTAGAACAAGAAACAATTGAAGAGGTGTTTAAAATTCTAAACGCTGAGTTTGAGTAAATTCAGCGTAAAAGAGTATATTTAGGCATCGAAAACGAAGATCTCTCAAGAGAAGAGGTCTGATTAAAAGATAAAAGGACGCATAATTTTATGGCCAAACCAATTAGATTAGGAAAAGCAGCAGGAGAGCTAAACGTGGGTATGTCAACCCTTGTTGAATTTCTCGACAAAAAGGGAGTAAAGATAGATGCTAGCCCAAACGCAAAACTTGAACCTGAGCACTACGATTTGTTGCGCACAGAATTTGCTGCAGATCAAACGTTAAAAGAGCAATCAAAAAAGACCACGGCTCCTCAAGAAAAGAGAGAGACGATCTCGTTGCGCGATAAAAACGAAGAGACTAAACCTGTTGAAGAGAAAATCGAAACTCCAAAAGAGGAAGTTAAAGTTGAAGCTCCTAAGCCTACTGTAGATGAGGTTAAAGAGAATCCAAAACCAATTGAGGAGAAGCGCGAGGGAGATGTGAAAGTACAGGTTGTTGGAAAAATTGATTTGGATAAAATCAATGCTAAAACGCGCCCAGATAAAAAACCAAAACAGGAGGAAGGAAAAGCAGTTGTTCCAACTAAGCCAGTAGAGGCCAAAAAAGAAGAGGTAAAAGAAACGACCAAGACTGAAGATAAAAGCGAAACACCAGCTGCTTCAGAGGCTGAAAAGCCTGTAGCTCCTCAGTTAATTCGAGCTACAAGTGCTAAGTTAACGGGGCCAAACGTGGTTGGTAAAATCGTTTTACCAGTTGAAAAGGAAAAGGTTTCTAACGCAGATCGTAAAAAACGTAAGCGTGTTAGAAAGGTAGACACAAATAAGCCACAAACGCCAGGAACTGGTGCTCCAGGAAATAGAGCTGCTGGAAATAATTCTGGACCAAACAAAGGTAAAAGCTTTAATAAAAACGCGAAAGCTGATAAACCTGAGATAACGGAGAAAGATATCCAAAAAGAGATTAAAGATACCTTAGCTCGTTTATCAAATAAAGGAGGGAAATCAAAAGGAGCTAAAAACAGAAGAACGAAGCGTGACAACGTTGCACAGCGTAGAATGGAAGAGGAAGCGATGGCTGAATTTGAAGAGAAAACGCTAAAATTATCGGAGTTTGTTTCTGTTTCTGAATTGGCGGCCATGATGAATGTGAGCTCAACAGAAGTTGTTGCTGCATGTATGTCACTTGGAATTTTCGCTTCAATTAATCAACGTTTAGATGCTGAAACGATTCAAATTATTGCCGATGAATTTGGTTTTGATGCTGAATTCGTAAGTGCAGAAGTTCAAAGCTCTATCCCTGACGTAGTGGATAATGAGGAAGACTTATTGCCGCGTGCGCCAATTATTACTGTAATGGGTCACGTCGATCATGGTAAAACATCGTTATTGGATAGAATTCGTAACGCAAATGTTACCGATGGTGAAGCTGGAGGAATTACGCAGCATATTGGTGCATACAACGTGAAATTGAAAGATGGTCGAAGAATGACTTTCCTTGATACTCCTGGTCACGAAGCCTTTACGGCGATGCGTGCGCGTGGAGCACAAGTAACGGATGTTGCAATTATCATTATTGCAGCGGATGATGACGTGATGCCGCAAACGAAAGAGGCAATTTCTCACGCTCAGGCTGCAGAAGTCCCAATGGTATTCGCTATTAATAAAGTAGATAAACCGGGAGCAAATCCAGATAAAGTAAAAGAACAGCTTTCTCAAATGAATATTCTTGTTGAAGATTGGGGAGGAAAGTACCAATGTCAAGAAATTTCGGCGAAGCAGAACTTGAACATTGATGAATTGTTAGAAAAAGTATTGCTAGAGGCAGAATTGTTAGACCTTAAAGCAAACCCAAATAGAAATGCGATAGGAACCGTAATTGAATCATCACTTGATGTTGGTAAAGGTTACGTTACAAACGTATTAATAGAAACAGGAACACTTAAAATTGGTGATTTTGTATTGGTTGGAAGAAACTATGGAAAAATTAAAGCAATGCACGATGAACACGGCGTTGTTGTAAATGAAGTAGGGCCTTCTCGTCCAGTTTCAGTTCTTGGTGTAAACGGTGCGCCTTCAGCAGGTGATAAGTTCCATGTTATGGAAGACGAACGTGAAGCCAAAACGATTGCAACGAAACGAGAGCAATTGTACCGTGAACAAGGATTGCGTACGACGAAACACATTACATTGGATGAGATTGGTCGTCGTTTGGCGATTGGTGACTTTAAAGAGCTTAACCTTATCGTTAAAGGTGACGTTGATGGTTCGATTGAGGCGTTATCTGATTCATTACAAAAATTATCTACGGAAGAAATACAAGTCAACATTGTACACAAAGGTGTTGGAGCAATTTCTGAAGCAGATGTTAACTTGGCGTCAGCATCCGAAGCGATTATTCTTGGTTTCCAAGTACGTCCTTCTGTCAGTGCTCGCCGTTTAGCTGACTCTGAGCAAATCGATATTCGTCTTTATTCAGTAATTTATAAAGCAATTGATGAAATTAAAGCAGCAATGGAAGGAATGCTTTCTCCTGATATTGAAGAGCAAATTATTGGTACTGCTGAAATTAGAGAAACGTTTAACATTACTAAAGTCGGAACAATTGCAGGATGCTTCGTGACAAGCGGATTGATAAAACGAACATCTAATGTTCGTGTAATTCGAGACGGAATTGTTGTTCATACAGGTGTACTTGGATCATTAAAACGATTTAAAGACGACGTAAAAGAAGTGAAGAACAATTACGAGTGTGGATTGAATATTGATAAATACGACGACATTAAAGAAGGAGACATCGTTGAAGCTTACGAGGAGATAGAAGTTGCAAGAAAACTAAAGTAATTAGTTTAACATCTTTTAGTGCCTTAAAAAAGTTAGTTCAATGCTTATTTGTTAACTTTGTTACAATTTAAAAATTAATAAGATGGTATTAGGAGTTTTTGGTCCTTGGCAAGTAATCGCAATTTTAGTAGTTGCACTTTTATTATTCGGTGGAAAGAAAATTCCAGAATTGATGAAAGGACTTGGGAAAGGAGTTAAAGAGTTCAAAGACGCTTCTGCAAAGCCAGAGGAGCCTGTTGAATCGGAAGAAAAAAAATCATAAATAAGTCGCTTTATGTTGCGAACGTATGCTGAAGTAAAGCAAGCCATTTCTTCAGGTGATACAGTAATGAGTATCCTTGAAGGATATTTATCTGCAATCGAAGCGAATAAAGATTTAAATGCTTTTTTAGAAGTTTTTGAGGAGTCTGCTCGTGCACAAGCGAAGTTAGTGGATGAAAAAATCATTAATGGCAATGCAGGCCGTTTGGCTGGAATGGTTATCGGCTTGAAAGATAACATGTGCTATAAAGGTCACAACGTTTCTGCTGCTTCTAAAATATTATTCAATTTCGAATCGCTTTTTACAGGAACAGCAGTCGAACGATTGATTGCAGAAGATGCAATAATTATTGGACGGTTGAATTGTGATGAATTTGCAATGGGAAGTTCGAATGAAAATTCAGCTTTTGGTCCAGTTTTAAATCCAATTGATAAAACTAAAGTGCCTGGTGGCTCCTCTGGAGGTTCTGCTGCAGCGGTAGCCGCTGGATTGTGCACGGCTTCCTTGGGAAGTGATACAGGAGGTTCTATTCGCCAACCTGCAAGTTTTACAGGAACTTATGGCATGAAACCTACTTATGGTCGAATTAGTCGTCATGGTTTAATTGCATACGCTTCGTCGTTTGATCAAATTGGACCTTTTACAAATTCATTGGAAGACAACGCCCTTTTATTAGAAATAATGGCGGGAACAGATGATTTTGATTCAACAGCATCGACAAAACCGGTTGAAAAGTACGCTCAATTTCAATCGGATAAAAAATTCAAAGTCGCTGTAATTAAAGAGAGTTACGAAGTTGAAGGAATTGATGCTGAAGTTAAAGCTGCATTGGATGGTTCGATTGAGGCATTGAAGTCTGCGGGTCACTCAGTAGAGTTCGTATCATTTCCTTATTTGGATTATATGGTTCCGACGTATTATGTACTAACAACGGCTGAAGCATCTTCAAATTTATCGCGTTTTGATGGCGTTCATTTTGGTCACCGAAGTGAATCAGCAAAAGGGGTTGAAGAAACCTATAAAAAATCACGAAGCGAAGGATTCGGACCTGAAGTTCAACGAAGAATAATGGCTGGAACATTTGTGCTTTCTCACGGTTTTTATGATGCGTATTATACAAAGGGTCAAAAGGTTCGTCGAGTATTGCAAAATAAGACAAACGATATTTTTAAGGAATATGACATGATTTTATTGCCAACAACGCCAACTCCAGCATTTGGAATTAATGCAGTAAAAGATCCTATTTCAATGTATTTACAGGATATTTATACGGTTCACGCTAACCTGACTGGAAATCCAGCTATTTCTTTGCCTTTAGGTAAACATTCGAATGGACTTCCGTTTGGAATTCAAGTAATAGCAAATCATTTTAAAGAAAAAGAAATGTTTGAATTTTCAAATATTTTGGAAAAAACAGTAACAAATTGATGAAAATAGCAGGAACATTAATCGCAACATTTTGCATTACAGTAGTAATGGCTCAAACGCCTTACAATTGGTCAAAAGAGGACTCTCTGAAAGGGTCTGCGTTGATTAATACAATCGAGCAAAGTTTGGACATGTTCTATGCGGATTATGCTGAAGCGGGGAATTACGATTCCATAATTGCAGCGTTAAATTATGAGCCAAATGCAATGCCAGAATTCTCGGATGCTGTGTATTGTGAGCGATTGGATGTAATGAATCAAATGAGTCCTTTTCACTTGGACTGCAATGAACAAACATTGTCTACAATTAAGTTCTTTGTACAGAAAAGAAGAGGCTTTGCGCGTGTTGTTTTAGGGAGATCGAAGTTGTACTTTGATATGTTCGAAGCAAAATTGGCAAAACACAATTTACCTATCGAATTAAAATATTTAGCGGTAATTGAAAGTGGGTTAAGACCGCAAGTAAAATCACGTGCTGGAGCACTCGGATTGTGGCAATTTATGTACGGAACAGGTCGTATGTTTGGGTTAACGGAAAACTCATACATTGATGAACGAATGGATCCAGAATTAGCGACTGAAGCAGCATGCCTTTATTTAGGAAAGCTTTACGGAATCTATAATGATTGGAACTTGGCGCTAGCAGCTTATAACGCTGGCCCAGGGAATGTTAACAAGGCGATTCGTAGGTCTGGTAATAAATTGACATATTGGGAGGTTCGGCCTTTTTTACCGAAGGAAACGCAAGGTTATGTGCCTAATTTTATCGCAGCAGCTTATTTGTTGACATATCACGCGGAGCACAACATTGTTCCAATGGAAGCGAAAGTACATTATTCGCAATTAGATACGATTTGTTTGTCAAAAGGGATTCATATGGAAACAATTAGCGAGTTGGTAGCGTTCCCATTGGAAGATATTGAAAGTTTAAATCCAATTTATAAAAAGTCATACATTCCAAAAACAATTCCTAACCAATGTATTTCTTTGCCACATACAGTTATTGGCAAATTGGTTGCAAAAGAATCGGATTTATACGAATTGGAAAGAAAAAAGTATTCTTCCGAATATGTAGCAAACACAGTAGAAACACCAGTTGCAGTTATAGATACGGCTGTAAAACCTGTCGCACCAACGTATAAATACCACAAAGTTGATGCAGGTGAAACGCTAGGTACAATTGCTACGCGTTACGAAACAACAGTTGCGGAAATTCAACGTGATAACGGATTGAACTCTACAAAAATCTATGTGGGTCAACGATTGAAGATAAAAACAGGAACAACATTTGATCCATCAACTGTTGTGAAAACTCCACCGACAAATAATACTGTTACGCCACCAGTAAATACACCACCACCAGCGACAAAACAATATTATACTGTTCGATCTGGTGATACTTTTGGAAAGGTAGCGCAACGTCATCGTTTGTCGCAATCTCAACTTAAGAATTTGAATCCTGGAGTGAATATCGACCGAATTAATGTAGGACAGCGTCTTCGAGTGAAGTAAAAACTGCCCGATTTTTGATGTTAGTTCAATAAAATGATGCACTATGAGGTATAAAATTATTTCTTTCAGCTTAGCAATTACACTTCTGTTTTCGTTTGGATGTGAATCAAACTCGAACAATTCAATGAGCAGTGGACTTAACGTTACCGGAAAAGTTGGAGAAATTTTGGTGGTTTGTGAGCAGGGAATTTGGGATTCGCCTATTCAAGCAGCTCTTGATTCTGGTTTAACTCAATGGATATTGCCTTATCTTCCAGATGTTGCAACTTTTGAATTGACACACAAAACACCAAGTCATTTTACACAAGGTGTTAAGCGGTATAGAAACACTTTGTTTATCAATATTGATCCAAACCATAAAGGTGAGCATGGAAGTATTGTAAAACGAAAAGACGTTTGGGCGAAGGACCAGTTTGTAGTTGATATTACAGGAAAGGATTACAATCAAATAGTTGAAACGTGTAAATTGGGACTAGACGAAGTACATAAGGAATTCGATGACTTTGAATGGCAAAGGCTAATACGCCAGTTTTCGAAGAATAAAGTAGAACGTGTTAAATCCAAAATCAGGGAAAATTTTGGAATAGATATGGTGCTTCCTTCGAATGCCAAAATAGTAACAAAGCGAACTAATTTTTATAGAATTGAGTTTCCACCGGCGGCTCGACCTTTAGAGTTTGTTGGAACAAATACTCAGGACGCGGGAGAAATTTTTTCTGGTTTGTTAATCTACCAATACGATTATGTAGATTCAACTCAGTTTGATATAAAACGCCTGTTGCAAGACCGAGATACAATGTTGAAATACAATGTTCCTTATGAAGTAGAAGGGATGTACATGGGGACGCAATACTCTGATTTTGTGTTTCCTGAAATGAATAAGGTTTCTTCGGTGAATGGAAAACTGAATGGTTTTGAAATGCGTGGAATGTTTTTATTTACAGGTTTGCCAAAACACGCAACTGGAGGTGCATTTTGGGCGTATCATTTTATCAATAAAAAAACCAAAAAGTTAGTTTGTGTAAGTGGTTATGTAGACGCACCACCTACAACTAGTTGGACACATCCGTTAAGAGAAATCCAAGCAATACTTCGAAGTGTTGAGGTCGTAAAATGAAAATTTCCGTTACAATAATTACATTAAATGAAGAGCGAAATATTGAAAGGTGTATTCTTTCAGTAAAAGACGTTGCAGATGAAATTATTGTCCTCGATTCTTTTTCTACTGACCTAACACAAGCCATTTGCATTCAGCACGGTGTGCGCTTTGAGCAACGTAAATGGGAAGGTTATTCCCAATCCAAAAACTATCTGAACGATCTTGCTCAGTATGATTACATTCTATCATTGGATGCTGATGAAGCGTTGGACGATGAACTTAAAGAGGAAATCCTTCGAATAAAATCATTGAATGAACCTGAAATCTATAGCTTAAATCGGCTAACGAATTACTGTGGAAAATGGATCAAACATTCGGGCTGGTATCCAGATGTTAAAGTACGGTTGTTTCCCAAAAAAGGAAGTTATTGGAGTGGAGAATTTGTACATGAAGAGCTGGTTTTTCCTGCCAATATTCCTGTTAAACAATTGAAAGGGCATTTATTGCATTATTCGTATTATTCATATAAAGAACACAGGGAAAGAGCGGATATTTACTCAACTTTGACCGCTCTGAAAATGTATAAAAAGGGTAAAAAAGCATCGTTTTTTAAGCCCTTATTAAGCGGAATTATGCGCTTTATAAAAATGTACATTTTGGAAAGAGGATTTTTGGATGGTAAAATGGGATTTAAGATTGCGCAAATCAGTTGCCAATCAAATATATTTAAATACAAAGAATTAAGAAGATTAACTCAAGAAGGAGAATGAATTTAGACGGAAAAAGAGTTATTATAAGTCGCACAGATAGTATTGGAGATGTTTTGTTAACCTTGCCAATGTGTGCCTATTTGAAGGAAAAATTTCCTACAGTTGAAATACTGTTTTTAGGAAAAGGATATACGCGAGCAATTGTAGAAGCGTATTCAAAGGTGGATCAGTTTATTGATTGGAATGATTTTGAAAATCAACCAAAAACAGAATGTGCTCAAAATTTTAGAGCGTTAAACGCCGATGTAATCATTCATGTTTTTCCAAACAAGGAAATTGCTTCTTTAGCAAAGAAAGTGCGTGTGCCGATGCGTGTGGGTACTTCTCACCGTTCGTATCACCTCTTAACATGTACACATCGATTGAACTTTACGCGTAAAAAGTCAGATTTACACGAAGCACAATTGAATTTTGAGTTGTTACGTCCTTTTGGATCAAAGGAATTACCGACTTTGGAGCATGTAATTGAAAGTACAGAATTTTTGAAAGCCCCAAAAGTAGATTTGCCAACTGAGTTTGCAGCATTAAAAGAGTATACGATTCTTCATCCTAAATCACAAGGAAGCGCTAAAGAATGGCCAATCGAAAAGTACATTTCGTTGACAAACGAGTTAGTAAAACAAGGTAGAACGGTTGTTTTTACTGGAACGGAAAACGAGGGGAAGTTGTTTAGAGATCAAATTACATTCGGTGAAAAAGTAATTGATACAACCGGAAAGTTGACTTTAGAGCAGTTAATGGTGCTTATTCACAGAGCGAAGAATTTAGTGGCTTGTTCTACAGGTCCGTTGCATATTGCAGGATTTTACAACATATGTGCAATCGGGTTGTTTTCACCCAAACGTCCAATTCATCCTGGAAGGTGGAAAGCACTTGGTGCAAAAGCAATTGCCTTGGTTTTTGATGAAAAATGTGAGGTCTGCGCGAAACGCAAACCGTGTAATTGCATCGAAAAGATAACGGTTGAGGCTGTTTTAGGAAAAATTAGCTAACTTTTCACATCGAAAAGGCTTTAAAATATCTCGTTTATAGTAATGGCATTGTTTCTCTATCTTCGGGAGCAATGTGCGCAGGATTTTCATTCGCTTTGGGAATAGAAAAGTGGATGTATTACGGTTTGTTTGTATTCTGTTCCACTTTGGTTGCATATAATGGTCAACGATTATTAAAAGCAAGGGAAGGAAAAAAAACGCCGTGGTTAAACTGGGTAAATGAGCATTCTAAAAGTTTATGGACGACTACAATTCTAGCAGTAATTGTGGCAGGAACTTGCTTATTGCAAATCATACAGTTTAAATACGATGCGCTTCTATTGTTGATTTTTGCAGTTGTTAGTTCCGTACTTTATGTCATTCGAATTGGAAATAAAAATGCGCGAGAAGTCCCTTATCTTAAAATTCATTTGATTGCCTTTACATGGGCTTTTATTATAGTGCTATTTCCAATACTAAATGAGAATATAGAAACAACGACAATATGGATGTTCGTTGCACACTATTTTTATGTGGTTGGTGTTACGATTCCTTTTGACATACGAGACTTAAAATACGACGACCCCTCGCACAAAACGATTCCACAAGTTATTGGTGTTTTTTTCGCAAAAATAAACGGAATTGTACTGTTAATGCTTTTTTTCGGGATCATGCTCTGGCAAGAACCAGACTTAGTTTCCAATTGGATTTTTCATCTTGCTGTTCTAATTCAAATTGTATTAGTTGCTTTTATGCACGAAAAACGCTCTGATTTTTATTGCGCAGGACTAATTGATGGAGCGATTTTACTGCTTGGAATAAGTTACTTTTTTACGGAGTTGGTTTAATTAATAACAAGCTTTTTTACCCAACGGTTGTCGGGTGATGTAATAACAACATAATATATTCCAGGGCTAAGGGTAGAAACTTCTGTTTCAATTTGTCCCGAGCAATTTTTACATACCTCAAAAACTACATTGCCTTGAATATCAATAAATTTTGCAGATTCAACCTTGTTATCTTTTAAATTAATTGTTAAATGATTTAAAGCAGGGTTTGGATAAATAGAAACATCATTTTCTTCAATAATGCTTGAAATTGATAGTTCAGTACAAGGGTCATCTTTTTCAATAGATAGTTGTTCGGATACACTGGTGAAGATTTGATTCGTTGAAACAACAGTTAAATCAGCCACTAGAACACCAGTGGTTACAATCGCTTGCTGCATAGCGACGTCGTTTGTGGTAATAAGGCCATCGATGGAAGATGAGTAGCACAAACTTACAATATCATCATTTAAATGAATTACTGTAGGCTTATAGTAAAGTGATGTTCTAGCGGTAAACGATTTTGGTGAATCTGAAGTGAAAGAGTGTGGATAATCATTATTGACGATGTCTAGTTTGTCAGTTTTTTTAATTGAAACAACATTACAGTTTGCATCAAGTTTTAGGACTGAAGTAGGATAATTGCTCCAATCGGAACCTAAAATGTATATTTCATCATTATCATTGATAGCCATATCATGGCATTGCATAGTTTCAGTGTTGATTTTTTTTGAAAAAAGTACGTTTCCGGCTGGAGATACCTTTTGAATGTAGGTGTAGGTAGTTATCACATCAGCATAAAAATCTCCAACAATTAAAAAATTCCCGTCGTTGAGTTGTTTAATTGAGGAGGGCCAACGATAGTTTTGGTCAAAAAATGTTTTTGCCCAAATTGCTTGTCCATTGGCATCAATATTTACAATACATTGATAAGAGTCTTCTTTTAATGTTCCTATAACTCCACCGATTCCATTTTTACATATTGAAAAACCAGGGGATTTTCCATTTGAATTTACACCAGTATAGCTCTTTGACCAAAGAATATTTCCATTCACATCTATATTGATCACTCCTAAGTATTGATAAGCTGAACAAGAAATAAAAACACCTCCGTTACCATTGTCTATAGCCATATGCTTGAAATAGGGCTCGTTTAAGTCTTGGACAATTAATTTTTTGTTCCAAAGTAAAGTATGACTTGAAGAAAACTTAACAATACTTAAGCAATAGTTCACGTAGGTATTATCATAAGACGTAAGGACAAAATTATAACTGCCGTCAGAGTATGTTGTTACACCTATAATTTTGACATTATATCCACTCATTAAATAGGCTTGCTGACCAATACTATTTCCTAGAGCATCTGAATGTAATATTGTTACTAATGAACCTTGGTTACTTTCGGTAATGAAAACATCTAATTTTTCACCATCAACAAAGTTGTTATGTGCGTGTGAAGTTATGGTTGAATACCCTTCGTTTACTGAAAAAACTTGAGAATATGCAAATAGACCAATGAAAAAGAATAAAGTAGCGTGTAGAAATTTCATGGTTAGAAGTTTTATTTCTTCAATAACGTTTCTAACAAACAATAGGTTGGAAAGTGGAATTAAAACTCTTTTTTAAGAGATTTTATTTAAGCAAACAGCGCTTTCACAACTTCCGTGATTTTACCACATTGAATAATTTCAATCTTAAAATCTTTTTGGTGAATTCCCTTGTTGAATTTTGAAATCACAATTTTTTCCATGCCCAACTTTTCTGCTTCGTAAATACGTTGGTCAATTCGGTTTACCGGTCGTACTTCTCCCGAAAGTCCAACTTCTGCAGCAAGCGCAATGTTTTTATCAATGGCAATATCTGCATTGGAAGATAAAACCGCCGCAACAACCGCTAAGTCAATAGCTGGATCGTCCACTTTAATTCCACCTGCAATGTTTAAGAAAACGTCTTTTGCACCCAACTTAAATCCGCAGCGTTTTTCCATAACCGCAAGCAACATGTTCAAGCGTTTACCATCAAATCCAGTGGACGAACGTTGAGGTGTTCCATACGCTGCTGTGCTGACCAATGCTTGCACTTCAATCATCATTGGGCGCATTCCTTCTAAAGTCGCGGCAATTGAGATGCCACTCAATGAGCTATCCGAATTTGTAATTAGAATTTCGGAAGGATTTTCCACTTGGCGCAGTCCAGATCCCAACATTTCATAAATTCCCAATTCATTAGTGCTTCCAAATCTATTTTTTATCGAGCGCAACAAACGATAAACGTGATTTCGATCTCCTTCAAATTGTAAAACAGCATCAACCATGTGTTCCAATACTTTTGGTCCTGCCAAAGATCCTTCTTTTGTAATGTGTCCGATTAGGAAAATGGGTGTTCCAACTGTTTTTGCATAACGCAACAGTTGTGCTGTACATTCACGCACTTGAGAAATGCTTCCCGGAGAACTTTCTATTTCGGATGAATAAAGCGTTTGTATCGAGTCGATAATGAGCAGTTGAGGCTGAACTTCTTCGGCTTGTTTGAAGATGTTTTGAATGTTGGTTTCTGTTAAAATGAAACAGCTTTTATTTTCAATTCCAATACGTTCCGAACGCATTTTAATTTGCTGATCACTTTCCTCACCAGAAACGTATAACACTTTTAAATTTGGCGTACTGACAGCAATTTGAAGTAATAAGGTAGATTTTCCTATTCCTGGTTCACCTCCAAAAAGCACTAAAGATCCAGCAACCAAACCACCACCTAAAACGCGGTTCATTTCTTTGTCGCTTAATAAGGTTCTGCGGTGTTCTTGTTTTTCTATTTCATGCAAAGATTGCGGTCGAGCGGCCTTTCCAGACTTTGAAAAAGCGACAATTTGTTGGGCTTGTTTTTTCTCAACAATTTCCTCTACAAATGTGTTCCATTCGTTGCACGACGGACATTTACCGAGCCATTTAGGTGTCTCGTGTCCACAATTTTGACAGAAAAATGCTGATTTTACCTTCGCCATAACATATTTTGAATGACTAAAGATAAAGGAATCCTTTCAAAAAGAAAGAAGCAATAAGATTTGAGTTGAAAATTACCCAGCGTAAGAGCGACTGCCCCATTTACCACACGCACGTTTTCTTTTCTTATTCATTTTATGTCCGTGACGCGCCTTTTTGCGTTGTGCTCTTTGGCGTTTTTTTCCTTTGTCAGCGAATTCAACAGTAGCTTCTATGGAAGTGTTCTTTGATGTTGATTCAACAATGGTGTTTGCCGAAGCGCAATATGTGAAAAGTAAAAATAAAATGGAAAATAAAAATTTCATGCGTAAGTGTTTGTTGTCTAATTAATTGAACGGCAAAAGTAGGGTATTATTATTTCTTAAAAAAATTTAATCTTATTTTTGAGCAATAACCAACTATAAATCAACATGAAATCAATTTTGTTTACGTCGTTTTTTCTTTTTTCCACAACAGTGATCTTTTCCCAAATAAAAGGATATACCGAATACGAAGATGAAATTTGGTTGTATGATGACGGAACTTGGGAGTATGCCTATGAATTGCCTCTTGACGTGGAAACAGTGATAATGGAAACACCTGTTTTTTCTGCTGCTTTTCGATCTAAACCTGCGGTGAAAATTCCAAAAATCACACAGTTGTCGGCAAAAGCGAACCAAATTACAGACGATGAAGAGTGGTTTTTAAACAATAATTTGACTTTAAATACATATGAAGTTCCAAATAATTTCCGCTCGATTGTTGGTGATATTCCATCAGGAACACCCGTTTCGTTTAATGGCGAAAGAATAGTTAAAGCATTTTATGATGACACGTACAATTATTTCATCTACGGAGTTGATTTTTCAGAGGGACGTTATCTCATCGTAGCCAATAAGGAAATAGAAGGAGCAAGTTATATTTATGATTTTGAATCGTATAGAATGAGTCCCGATTATGTAAAAGAAGACCAGGACTACATTGCACAACGACTAAATTGGGCGCGAATTGAAAACGGTGTTTTGTATGTATCCCACAGTCACAGCACGTATGCATCAAGTTCAAAAGGGATGAATGCATATGTTACTGCAATAAGTTTAGAAGACAATTCTGTTTTGTGGAGATCACAACCTTTGGTTTCGAACGGTGCAAATTTTATTCTTCACAATGATGTAATTGTTTGTGGATATGGATTTACTAATGAAAAAGACTACTTATATACAATAGATAAGAATACCGGAAAGGTAAATGGCAAAATCGCATTGAAGTCAGGACCCAGTTATTTTGTTGTAAAGGACAACGTCTTTTATGTGCGAACGTACAACACAGATTATACGTTTAAAATTGAGTGATATTATATCCTACCAGACTGACCAGAACTTGATTCTTTAACATCTGCAGGTGCTTTTAATCGACCAAGTTTTATAGAAAAACCAAGAAGGAACGATGTAAAATTGTTCTGCGATGAACCGATTGAACTGTAGTTACTTCCGAAGCTCGAATAACGCTGTTTGTTGGGAAATAAGTTTTTCACTTCGCCGAATAGTTCGAAGCTGTTTTTCTCGAATTTTTTCGTTAAACGAATGCCCCAATAATATTGTGGTTTACTAAGGTAATTGTCATTGCTCCATTGATGCAGAGAAAAGGCGTTCATTATTGAGAACTTCTTAGGAAGTTTAAACGTTAAGTACGAGCTTATACCAAAAGAACTGTTAAAAAATGGTTCTCTGTCGAATTCGCTAGTGAAGTAATTTCGATTGTAATTGAACCAAACCGAATTCCATCCGTCGAGCCAATCCAGTTGAATCGGAATACTCAAACTAACGTCAAAACCATCTTGGAAATTTGCGTTGGCCTCTGTGCTAACTGTTGCAAAACTTGTGTCGTTGATGAAATTTAAAGTGCTTTGTTGGTTGTGTGCTCTGGAGTATCCGAAAGAAAGGCTGTACGAATAAAATAAATCAAGTTCAACACCTGCATAATGCGTGTAGGATGGTCTTAAATACGGGTTTCCGTAGCTCACATTTAAACTGTCCGATCGTTTCACAAATGGGTCGAAGCTATCGAATTGTGGTCGTTCTATTCCACTTTTATAATACACGGTAATCGCTACTTTTTCACTTGGCTCTACCATAAACCCAAGACTTGGGAATGGCAAAATGTAGCTTGAATCAATAAACTGTTTGTTTAACGAATTGCTATACCCTTTAAGAGCGGTGTACTCTCCACGCAAACCACCTCTTATGCCAAATTTCTTCCATTTTTTAGTTAGCTCAAAGTAAACAGCTCCAATTTGTTCTGTATAGTCATATGAATTTGTTAATGCTGTATTCTCAACCCAGTTTTCAATTAACTGGTCTTCTTGTTTGTATTTTTTACCATTAAATAAATAACTATATGAACCACCAACACTCAAATCCCAACCTGTTGTGTCAAAAACATGATCGTAATTCACGCTTATTTCTCCGATATTTGGTCTGTCACGTGTATCGTTTCTGACATTAAACTCAGTTCCAACTCCTGTGCTTAGATCATTAAAAGTACTTAAGTAGGTTCCACCATTTTCACTGATTTTGTTGTTATAATTCAAATTAACTTCAAGCACACTTCCTACGGTATCAGTTTCAAAAGAGTAATTCATAAAGGCACGGTTGTTTAACCATTTGTATTTGCTGTTAGAAGTTTTATTTGATACTGTTCTCAAGGTGTCATCCAACGTATAGTGACCGTCTTGATTGTTTTTTCCTCCGCCAAAAGAGGTGTTTCCGTTGATACCAAGTGTTAATTTCTGTTTTTCGGTGAAGTCGTAGGACATTTTTAAATTGTAATAACTCCATGTATTTTGACCGTCATTCGTCGATTCACTTTTGTTTTCACGGAAAACGCCTTCTTGGGAAGTGGTTGTAAATTCTCCCTTTGTTACATTTGAATTGTAATTTGCTCCCAAATAAGAATTAACAGTAAACTTGTTTTTTTTATAGCTATAACCTAAATTCAATCCACCTGTTGGTTTAAGTTGTGTACTTAATCCTGCTTGACTGCGAACAGTCATTCGGTAACCTTCTAACTTAAAATTCTTTGTGTAAATTTCAATTACCCCATTTCCACTTCCCCCAGCTTTATATTTTGCGGAGGGATTGGTAATGATTTCAATTTTTTCAACTTGATCAGCTGGAATAGCTTTCAATTCTTCATTCGAAATTAGGGCCTGTCTATCGATTAAAATTTGTGGCTTTCCTTTTCCAACAATTTCAATTGATTCATCATCTGGTGAACTCAACCGTGGAGACGCTTTTAGTACATCAAACAAGGTGTTGAGTTGTTGTAATTCTGTTCCTTCAACGTTAATTGTCATTCCGTCCATTGTTCGTTCGAACATTGGTTTTTTGTAACTCACCTTAACCTCATCCAAGGTTAAATCAGCGATGAGACGAACCTCTCCTAAATCTATTTTCTTTGTATTCAAAGTAGAAAATGGAATGTATTGTTTATCGAATTCAGGAACGTCTACAACAAACAGAAAGGCAGTGTCTTTTGTCGCGTCAAACTTTAAATCTACATCAAAAGACTCCAAATAACTTCCCTTAACAACTGTCGAGTCTGCTGCTTTTACCACTAAAACTCGACCTTCGCCTTCGTTTAAGTTTTCACCAACAACTTTAGCTGTAAGATGGATGGTTTGCGCAAAAAGAGATGGACCTATAATAAGAGAAGTGAGGAGAAGAAAATGTTTCATTAAGCGAGTATAAGTAAATTATATAATTGAATAATAACTAAAGGTTACAGCGTTTTGTTAATTAAAATTAAATCTAAATATAAGGCGATGAAGACCAACTTTTTAGGCGGTTAATGTAAATTAGTGTAAATTTGAGTTCTAAATTGTAAATGATGAAAAACCTATTAATTCTACTACTTGTAACTTGCAATGTTGCGCACAGTCAGCAAACGATAACTTCTTCAATTATGCACGACGGACTTCAAAGAGATTATATTCTTTATGTTCCAGCGAATTATACAGGAAGTCAAAATGTACCTTTGTTATTCAATTTTCATGGTTATACAAGCGATGCAACGGCACAAATGTATTATGGTGATTTTAGGCCAATTGCAGATACAGCAGGGTTTTTAATAGTTCACCCTCAAGGTAAAGAAGACGGAAATGGAAATACCCATTTTAATGTTTGGGGCACAACTTCGATTGACGATCTGGGATTTACATCTGCTTTGATAGATTCACTTCAGTTGGATTATGCGATAGACGAAGAGCGCGTTTATTCTACAGGAATGTCAAACGGTGGCTATATGAGTTTTCATTTAGCATGTAAATTAAGCAATAGAATCGCTGCAATTGCCTCTGTTACAGGAGCTATGGTGCCACAAACAATGTCAACTTGCGCAGCTAGCCATCCTACAGCAATAATGCAAATCCACGGTACGGCTGATCCTACAGTTAATTACAACGGAACTGCGTTTGCTTCTGAATCTGTTCAAAGTATATTAAATTTTTGGTCTGGATATAACAATACGGATGTTACAGCAATCACAACAAATGTTCCCAACACCAACACCGGCGATGGTTGTACCGCTCAGCGCATTGAATATTTAAATGGTGATGCGTGTACGGAAGTTGTGCACTATAAGATTATAAATGGTGGTCACACTTGGCCAGGAGCGCCTGTAACAATTGGAGTTACCAACCATGATTTTGATGCTTCAACAGAAATTTGGAAGTTTCTATCTAAATATGATATTAACGGGCTACGCGCTACATGTGCATTGTCCATTGAAAATATTGATGAAGGACACTTTAACGTTTATCCCAATCCAAGTAATAAAGAAATAATAGTTAAAGGTGAGTTTTTGTCTGAGCAAAGCTATGAATTGATCAACACGACGGGCAAGCGAGTTGCGCACGGACATTTAAGTGACACGAAAAACACAATTGACCTTTCTAAATTAGATTCAGACGTTTACTTTTTAAAGTTGAACGACCAAACAATTCGAATTGTAAAGACAAAGAATTAATTTTTTAGAGCTTGTACAATTGATGTGTTTGTTTCAGTATTGACATGAATAAAATAAACTCCGCTCGAAAAATGTTCGGTTGTTAAATTTAGCGAGTTTTTGCTAGTGAATTCAGGGGAAATAATTTCCACCATTTTTACACCAACTGAAGAATACACTGTAATGTCTTTTACCAATAATTGACTTTCGAAAGTTAAAGTCAGTTCATTTTGAAAAGGAATTGGAGATACCGACAACAGGTTTAAATTAGTTGTTTCTATTCCACCTGTTCCACCACCAACTGTAATTTGGGCTGTTGTACTGCACCCGTTCGGCCCTGTAATTATTACAGTATAAGTTCCTCCGCATAAATTTGTAGCTGATTGTGTAGTTTGATTTAAAGCATCATTCCATTGATAGGTATAAACTGAAGCATCTCCCGAAATAACGACATAAGCCGCTCCATCGCATGTTCCATTATCTGCACTTTGAAAAAGGCTAAAGTTTATTTCTTCAGGTCCTTCAACAATAACACAAATGTTTTCAGCTTCTAACAACGCATCTGTTACAGTAACGCAATAGGTTCCTGCATTTAAATTTGAAATGGATTGACTGGTTTGATTTCCTGCGTTCGAATCCCACTGATAAGTATACGGACTTTGACCAGCATAGGCGTTGATAGTAATTGCACCATCCGCTTCTCCATCGCAACTTACGTTGGTAATATCAGGATTAATTGCCAGACCATTACTTGTTGGATATGTAACAACAGTTTTTAGTGTAACCGGTAAATGATCTGACATATAATATAGGGCTTTTACAACACTGTCTGGATACTGACTGTTTACGGGACCAGCTATTAGACTTGAATTGAAGTGATTTCCATCGTTGCCAATTGCGTCGTATGAGTTTGGTAGATATTTTAAGCTGTCACTTCCGTTCATTACTGTGCCACTAACTAAAATTTGATCGAAGCGATCGTCAGAACCACCTTGAGAACCACAATCTAGGTTTTGACCATTTCTTGTGGATTGCGTATGCAAATAGGCAAAAGAACCGTTATTATTCCAATTTCCGGGAGCGTTTATTGGGTCGATCAATGGATTGGAACCACCAGTAGTTAGGTTTTGATAACAACTTTCAGTACTTCGGTAAACATTTAAATCACCGCAAACAAAATGATTTCTATTTTGCGGTCGAGCATCAATATAATTGCGGAGTAATGTCACTTGGTCATTTCTTATTGATTGCTCAGAAGATCCAGAGCCAGCTTTTAAATGACACATGTAAACTTCTATAAAAGTTGTGTCAAATAAATTCGACAAATTTGGATCGTTGACATACAAAACATAATGATCAATATCACGGACACTGGTTTCAATGACATGTTGTTCGTGCAAAATCAATTTGGTGGAGTTGTAATACAACATGTTCTGTAAATCACCACCATTAGAATCGTTGTGATAATTTGCTGCCGCATAATTTGTTTCACCAAACACATTTAACGATCGTGTTAAAACGCTGTCAGCGCCTCGTTTGTTTTGAATTTCGCATGCTACAAAAATGTCTGGTTGAGCGTAGTTCAAGATTTTTCTTAACGTATCAAATCTGTTCGGAACGTTGGTGTTTGAACCGCAGTCATTTCTACCATCTGGAAAGTTGAGTAAATTGTAGGAAACGATTGTGATGGTATCGGATTGAGCACTCAAAGAAGATGCAATTGCCAAAGCAACTATTAAGAGAATGTTTTTCATTTGCTGTGAAATAAGACTACAAAAGTACAATGTTTTTTATTGAGAGAAATAAGTTAAGCTTCTTCTTCTCTGCGTTTCATTTTCTTTTGAGCGGGAGTCGGTTCCTTCACCCAAGAATTGTCGTATTTGGTCAATAAATCGGATGATTTTAATTTGTCCAAGCCGATTTTGCCATCCATGTAATTTGCTAAAAGCTTAAATCGTTTTTTATCTTCCGTTTGCAGTACCAATAAAGTTGTATTGATAGAAGATTTAATGGCAATTGGGATTCCACCTCCTAAATCAGCCCAATGTCCGCTTAAATAAAGGTTTTTAACAGGCGTAACATATGATGCAACCTTGCCTTGGTAATTTTCTTTACCTGGTTTTTGGGCCATCATTGTTCCGTTCTTATTTCCAGTATAGCGATGATGAGTGATTGGAGTTGCCACATCACAATAAAGTATGTGTTTGCGTAGGTTTGGAATCAATTTTTCTTCTACACGTTCGATCAGAATGTCTGCATATTTTTGTTTCAATGCGTTGTATTCTTCACCGCGAATGTAGTTTCCATTTTCATCTTTTTCACAGCCCCAGTAATTGTTGTTATCCATCCAAGCAGGAATAAATAAGGTTATTGTTCCATGTTCAGGCAGTGAAAGTGACTTGTCACGCACCGTAGAGGCAAGAATGTGTATTCCACTTAAATGAGGATCACCTTGTCCTAATTCGTCTCTACTTACTGTCGGATCTGCAAGAAAAATAATTTCCTCATCCAATCCAAGATCCTCTGACGGGCAATCGATACCAAGTGCAATTGTAATTGCCGAGGCGTACAATGGAGCTTTTTTTAAACGTTCTTTCATAAGAATTGGAACGGACTTTTCAGGTAACATTTTTTCGAACAATGTTTCCGCATCACAGGCTGCTATAACATAATTACTTCTTATTTCGTGTTGCGTACCACGATGATCGAATCGCACTCCTTTTGCAACATTATTTTCCACCAGTACTTCGGTAACTTTCGATTTAAAAAAGATATCGCCGTTCATTTTTTCTGTCGCATACATTAACCATTCAGGAAAACTTTGACTTCCACCATCTGGTGGAAGCTGAAAATCTTTAATATATGCCCAAGAAATGGGTATTAGACAGGATAATACGTCTGGCTCAGAACAAAATACACGATGAAGTTTTTCATCTTTAAAGTAGCGATTTAACCCCTTTTTTAGTTTCTCATTTCCAACAAATCGAACATGTGGTATAAAAGGCATTGCAAAACGAAGCATTTTTAGACCATGAAACGGAATCTGATACCATTTCATCGAGTTCATTGTTCTACTTAGGTTTGCGTAGCGGTCAAATGACTTTCCAATTTTTTTTGCGTCCCTAAAAAAGCGTCGAATTCCTTTTTCTTCGTGCGGAAACTCCTTAATCCATTCTTCTTTTAGTTCGTCCGGGTTGTTACTTACTAAGTAGTCAAATTCATCGCTTACAAAACGTCGAATTCGTTTTTGGTCGCGACATTTTGGATAATCGTCTCCAATTATTTTGAAAATCTTGGTCACCAGCCCATTTGGACCGCAATTATTTAGCCAATGAATTGCAGAATCGAATCGGAAGTCATGTCGTCTGAACCCAGCTAAGTAGCCACCAGGTCTGTTGTCCATTTCAATAACACAACAAGAAATGCCAGCTTTACTGAACAAAGCAGCTGAGGTTAAACCACTAATTCCTCCTCCGATAATTACAACATCATAGTGTTGTTTTGGTTCAATTCCTCTCATTAATACTAAAGATAATCTGCAATGTAGAAAGAAATTAGCGAAGGCATAAAAAAACCCCTCTAAAAAATATTAAAGAGGGGTCTTACCTAACCGATTAAACTACTATTGTTTAACAAAGCGTTTGATGATCTTTTGATTTTCAGTATAAATATTTATTAAATAGCATCCTTTTTCCAAGTGATGGACATTAACTACTTTTCCATTCTGCATTTCGTCATCTAAATAAATTATTTTTCCATTTAGATCGGTAATGTTAATGGAATATGCACTTTTGATGTCTGTGTCAATAGTTATTTTATCATTTGCTGGATTGGGATAAATGTTAAAGGTTGAACTCACTATTTCAGTTACGTCCAAAGTATTGGTGAAGTTGACGCAATTTGAAATCTCCTTACACCCATTTACTTCTATTTCAACAGCGTAACTACCGTTCGTTATAGGTGAAAAAAGTTGATACGTTTCTGATGGTATTGGTGTATTACTTGAACAGTCGAACCATTGATAAGAGGTCGCGTTCGCCTCATTTGAAGTTAACGATGTAGTTGAAACAGAGATGGTATTGTCAATAATTGGAATATTTATGTTGCACGTTTGGCTGTAACTAATTCTTGTTGATGTGACGACAGAGTCTTGAAAAACCGTGAATGCATTACAGTCATTTTTCAAAGTATAGTCGAGCCATGAGTTTACGAAATCAAAAGTGATTGAATGCTGTTCGTTTCTGGAAATTGAAATACCGTTTGATGAAGTTGACTCTCCAAAATCACAAGCAGCATTTGTGTTTGCAAAGTAACAGTGAGCGCCGCCAATTATGTTTAGTATAGTTTTACAAGTTGCTCCGAGTGCATTGTACATGGGAATATGATGGTCAATTGGAGGCGTAACTCCATCCTGAACACCAGATAAAATTAGTGCAGGAACCGTGATGTTTGTTGAAGATGATATTGATGAAACACCGTTCGTTGAGGATTCGGCTGGAGCTAATCCGACTAGTGTTTTTAAGTATTGATTGCCGTTTGAACAAAGCGAATCCGCAGCCAAAAATGCAGCACCACCGCCCATTGAATGACCCATTAAAGCTGTTGCTGGCGAAACGACGTTGTAAATAGGTGAAGTTGAAAGAACGTCTTCATTTTGAATTTCGTTTACTAAAAATTGCAAATCCCAACCAAAGTTTTGATGATTCGTAGAAAAAGCATTCCCTTCTGTTCTTGGGAATACCATTATATACCCTCGAGGTACAAATTCTTCCCATAAGTTCGTGTATGCATCCCACGCCATTACAAAACCGTGTCCAAATACAATTACAGGATATTCACCTGGAGAGGCAGTAACATTGTTGCCGGCTGTGATTGCAGGGTAGTAAATTTCAGTTTGGATATTGCGGTTATTGCGGGATGCATCAACGAATGTTTTTGTCATGTGCCCAATTTGTTGTTGAGCAATAGAAAGTCCGAATAGTAAAAATGTAGAAATAGAGAGTAGGAGAGTTTTCATAGTTTATGATTTAAGTTTTATTGCGCCGTAGAGAATAAATTCTCTAAATTTTTTAGTTTCAGTTGGGATAATTACGATTTGATCAGTAACATACATCTGAACTTCAAGTCCTTTAAGTGTGTTGACGATCATTTTTGCTGAAAAATCAACATCTAAAATTTCGATCGTATTGTTTTCCAATGCTTCTTCTAGAATGGCAGCAACATATTTTATTTCTTTTTGGTCAGAGCTTAGTCGATTGGCTTCCACGATAGGCATTAATTCAAAAAAGTCTTGTTTCAGGAAACTATATCGGCTTGACAGTTGAAGCATTAACTTCATTCGGGTATCAATATATAATTCCAATTTTTCAATTGGGTTATTCACCTTTTCGACTGTGCTAAAAAGAGTTTTATTAAATGCCTCTGCCTCTGTTTCAACCAATTGAGCAAAAATTTCATCTTTTCCGCTGAAATAATAATAAATGGCCGTTTTAACTTTTCCAACGGATTTCGCAATATCCGTTAATGTCGTTTTTTGGTAGCCATACTGTTCGAATAGCTCTTTGGACTTGGATAATATTTTAGTTTTGTTGGCCGACATTTGACAGTAGAATTAATTTGAACTTTATAACAATATGTTCAAAAGTATAAAAATAATCGGAGCCACATGCACTTCTGAACAATTTGTTAAATAACAAACAACTTTACTTTTGGGTGTGAATTAAAATGGAAGAATAAAATCGCTCAGCACAGTGTTCTGGGCTTTCTATTGTGACCCAATGTGGGGCAGGTTTAAACCTTTTGGAGGACGTTAATCGACTGATAATGTTTGAAAGCTCTAGGCTATAATAAAAAAAGAGCCCCGGTTTTTATCAATCCTCTTTTTAGTTGGATTCGTCTGGATTAAAACCCTACATAATCAAATAGAGTTTTCATTTCTTTATTGCCTTTCTTTCAAATACACATCAAACAAATAAATGAGACCCGAATTTATCTAAATATTTTTTATTCAATCTTCTTTCGATTCCCCCATCTATATGTTAAATTAGACGACTATAAACAAATGAACCCTATTACTTAAGAGATGAGCTCCACTTCATGGTTTAAAGGACTTTTGATAATCCTTACACTGTTATTGGCAAGAAATTCAAAAGCCTATCAGGGAAACCTATTCGATCACGCAAAATGCTATGTGGACACAACTGGATTTCTTACCATCGATGAAGTCTCATCTTCATCTCATACATCTCATTTTAAAACGTTTACTCAAGAAGTAAAAGAACAATCCTTTACTAATTACACTTATTGGCTGAAATTAGACCAAAAAGCCGTATCACAAAAAGATTTATATGTGATAAGTAAGAATGTGTTCATAGATAAAGTTTACCTCTATGTTGGCACAAAAGGAAATTGGAAAATAGCTAAAGCAGGTCTATTGATCCGTAAAAAAGTGAATAATGAACACTCTGTGATATCGCTAAAAATACCAGAAGTAAAGCCCGGAGATTGTATCTATATTTCTTTTCAGTCTGACTGTATTTCAATGCTCGACATTTGGCTCATAGATTCGATTAGTCTTACAAAGGAAGAATCCTTTAAACTCACCTTTTATTCAGTGATTCTTGCGCTCATTCTAATTTATCTGGCCATTGTACTGTTCTTGTATTTCTTCACCAAAATAAGTGGACTGCCAACTTTTATTCTCTACAGTATTGCTTCTATAGGAATGATATTATTCACAAACGGTTATTTGTATCAATTTGGTCCTAGTTCATTTCTGCCTTTTTATAAATGGTCATTCGTATACTTTGTTGATTTATACTGGGGTGCAGCGGCATTATTAAGCTATCAATTATTAAACATACGCATTCTTTCCAAAGGATTAAACAGGGCTTACGTTGTTGCATTTTCCATTCTAGGAATAATGATGTTTACTCCGCTTATTATTCCTCGGCAAATAGTATCGCAAATTCATTTTATCATACCATCATTGTTCATATTTTTCAATGTTGTAGTAGGTTTAATTATTTACTTCAAATACAAGAATAGAACAGCTTTATTATTATCATTTGGTTGGTTGGTTTATTTTGGATTTTTAATGATATGGTCAATAAGTAAAACAGGAGCCATTCCAACATCTTTTTTTGTAGATAACTGTCCTGTTTTTGGTTTGACGTTCGAATTCATCCTTTTCGGAGTTTTGGCTGCTAGAAGTTATATTGGCCAATATCATGAACGTAGTGTGCTGCATGAACGCATTAAAAACATCGAAAATTTAAAAGCCGAAGTAGAACAGGAGTTTGGTGAGATTTATGCTTCTCTCTCGGAAAGAGAACGAGAGGTTTTACACTTAATTTCGGCAGGGCTTCTTGATAAAGAGATTTCAGACAAATTAGGACTTTCTGTAACTTCCGTACGCACCTATTCTAAAAGAATTTATACCAAATTGAAAGTTTCTAACCGTACAGAAGCATCGCTCATTTATAATAAGGTAATACTCACCCAATCTATTTAACAGTATGTAATGCGTTGATTATCAGCTGTCATTAAAATTAATGACAGCCAGAAAGGCTAAAAACATCCATGTTTATTACGCTTATGCGATTCGTTCTTCCCATACTTGTGCTGTAATCAAAAATTAAGCACAAAATGATAAAATTAATTTCAATAATGACATTCGGTTTACTCGTAAATGTTTGTGTTGCACAGAACAATTTCCCAACAAAAGCAGAATGCGAAAAATTCATTCAAACCAATAGCAAACTGCGACAAGAGATTACTGAAGTGCTAGGAGTAGATTGGAGCAAACTTACCATTCAAAGTGACAATTGGAAAGGTTATAATGGAAGCGTTTTTTCAATCAGTTTAACCGAATGTGGTAAAACCATGAGAAAGCGTGGTAACGCTTGGCCAGATGATGCAGCTTTTGCAAAGTGGATAGTTACAACGCCTAAAAACGCTGCGGGAATCTATAAAGAATTAGGAATCTACATGGATTACAAACGGACAACTTATGATGGGGAATATTGTAAAATAGGCAATTGGCATTTTAACGGATACCGATTAGAAGGTGGAGAAGAATATGGGCATAAAGAGTTTACAACTCAAGAGATTAAAGATATTTTTTACACAGCAGCAGAAAATGGAGAAATCACCGCACTTAATAATTTCATTGAAATCCAAGAAATAACAGGTGATAACGACTTTAATCAAAATGTTCCTCAACCAGGACAACGATACTTGTTTGTGTACTTCAAAGGAACAGAAGGTAATTTTGCAGATGATCATTCTGTCATGCACTGTTCTAGCGAAGATGGACACAAACTTACATTGAGTGTTGCTAAGGTTAATGACAAGTGGATTATCACCAATTCAAAACTTGATGATAGGGACCCTGCAGAGGCAGTATTACCTTTAAGTCGGTATTGTTATATGGAACTAGGCGCCAAAGCTGAAAACTACGAATCTTATGAAACAGGTGGATGGAAAGCAATTTATGGCACAAAAACAAAACGTTCTACTGAAGAAGGGAAATACGGTAAACTTATGTCGAGAATGGCAAAACTCAACGAAATACTCAAGTCCAAAGGAGCAGAAATTCAAGAGAGCGATCTAAAACCGTTTGTGAGAGTGGAAGCCCATGACGGGTTCATGGACGCAACCACCAACATTAGTGGAAGTAACCTCGAATATACATTGCCTTTTTTAACACCAAAAGACGGTAAAAGTTTATTATTAATGGAATATTCCTTTGGTGGGGCTAGTATTGTATCGAAAGAACTCGAAGATGGATCAATCATTGAGTTTGGCTTACCAAATCTTGAATTGAAATATTCATCGATCAAGAAAAAAGGAAAAAATTGGCTGCCATACGGATACAATACTACAACACTTTATAGTTCAAGCGAACTTGATAATGGTCATAGACAAGTATGGCTATACCTAAACGACGATTGGTTTTTATACGATGTTGCAAGTGCTTTTAACGCAAGTTCGGCAGCTTCTAATTATGTTCATCAAGTCTTAGAGCCTTAACCACTCTATTCTAATAGTTCATTCTTTACAAGAAAAAAAGCACTCCATTAGGAGTGCTTTTTTGTGACCCCGACAGGATTCTAACCTGTAACCGCTGGAGCCGAAATCCAGTGCGCTATACAGTTGCGCCACGGGGCCTTTTGAAAAGAATCTTGTTCTTTTGAACGGTAAAGTTAATATTGCCCTCAGATAAACGCAAGGTTCTTTCGAATTTGTTTGTGTTTCCTATTATTTCAAATAATTTTGATGTTTTACCGTTAATGTCATAGAAAACAAAACAAATGCGACTACTGATATCTCTTTTTGTAATTGGATTATTTCACACTGCGATGGCGCAAGTAGGAACTGGACAATGGCGTTTACATGTTCCTTCCAAAAATGCGCATGATGTTGTTGCATTCAATAATCGAGTATACGCTGCATATGTTAACGGAGTTTGTGAATATGACTTTGCCTCTGGAGAAACAACGATATGGGATGCAGTAAATTCATTGTCTGACATTTCAGTTTCATGTCTTGGAAAATACGCCAATAGTGTTTGGATTGGCTATGAAAATGGAAATATTGACAAAATAAGTGACAATAGAGTTACGAATATTTCAGCGATAAAACTGGCTGAAATACAAGGCTCTAAAACCATAAATCGCTTGGTGGAACACGGAAACTTTATATACGCTGCAACCGGTTTTTCGATTGTAAAGTTAGACCCTGCAAAGAATGAAGTTCGTGACACGTATTATCCTACAAATGGTAACGAATCAATATTAGATATTGCATTTAAAAACGATTCTATTTATGCTATTACGAGTGACAGACTTTATAAAGGAAAAACCTCGAATATTGCTTTAGCCGACCCTACCCAATGGCAAGTAGACACCCGTGTTCCTGTTTTAACAAATAATCAATATTCGGAAATTGAAGTTTCTAATAATGAAATTTATATTTTATATAATGATGACTCCTTTGGATTGGACAGTGTATTTAGACTGGAAGATCAAGGATTGGTATCAGTTGTTAATGAGCTTTTTGCCATGGAAATAAAATCCATTAATGCTGTCGATAATAATTTGGCGGTTCATTTTTTCGATGGATCAAAGATTTATAAAAGTGATTTTACAACTGAAGAGTCAATTCTGTCGTATTCTTCTGGCGGTAATGTACGCCCAAGGAGAGTTGCACGAGCGGATGGTCATTATTGGGTTGCGGATGAAGAAAACGGACTGGTAAAATACACCTCTTTTGCTAATTCCCTTGACATATCATTTCCCGGGCCACCGAAGAATAGTTATTATTCAATGGACTGGTACAATGGAAAATTAGTTGTGGCTGGAGGGAGCTTGTCTGGTGAGTCCGGTACTATTAATCGTTCAGGGATATATATTTTTGAAGATGAAAAGTGGAAATTGAAAGACCCTGCGAATATGACTCTTTGGAATACTCCAAACTTTTGGGATGCAATTGCGGTTTCAATTAATCCAGTTAATGAAAATCAAATTGCGGTCGGAAGCTACTCTCTTGTACCACTGTCTTTATTAGCTGACGACGGACAAGTTACAGATACTCTAACACCAAATAATTCTATTTTGGAATGGGGAAGTATAGGGAATGGGTCGTCTGAAGTTACTGATCTTAAATATGACGAATCTGGCAACTTGTGGATATTAAATGGATACTCGAATAAACCGTTGAAAGTGTTAACAAAAGAAAATGAGTGGTATCAATTTGATTTAGCCGCTGGATCGAAGAATAAGCATTCGCAAAAAATGGCCATTGATTACAATGGTAATAAGTGGGTTTCTATCAAGGATGCGGGATTATTTGGATTTAAAGATAATGGTACGATTTCGTCGCTTGGCGATGATAAAACAATTCGTTTGACAATGGGACAGAATCAAGGGAACTTGCCCTCCAATCAAATTAACGCTATTGCAGTTGATTTTGATAATGAGATCTGGATTGGAACTGATGCTGGCTTTGCAATACTGTATAATTCTGATGCGGCGTTTGATGGTGGTGCTGGCGATTTTGATGCTCAACGGATTAAAATTGAGTTCGAAGGAAATGTTGAATATGTTTTGGGAGCAACAGATATTACATCTATTGTAGTTGATGGTGCAAATAGAAAATGGTTTGGAACGGCTAGTGCAGGAATAGTATTAATGTCTGCCGATGGTCTAGATATTTTGGAGCAACACACGATGGAAAATTCACCACTTATTTCCAATACGATCGTTGATTTGGAACTAGATCAATCAACAGGTGAATTGTTTATTATTACTGATAAAGGATTAGTATCCTACCGAACTGATGCAACATACGAAGACCCTGATTATGAAAATGTAATTGTTTTCCCAAATCCAGCTAGACCTGATTTTGACGGGCCAATTACTATACAAGGAATTCGATATAATTCGGATGTAAAAATAACGGATGTTGCAGGAAACCTTGTTTATAGTACAACTTCAAACGGAGGAACTGCTACGTGGAACGGTAAAACGCTTAACGGTGAGCCCGTTGGAACGGGAGTATATTTAATTTGGACGGCTGCTAATGAAGGAAAAGGTAAAAAAGTTGGAAAAGTCCTTGTGGTTAACGACTGATAAATAATGAAATCGAATGACCTGGGAATTTTTTTGCATCGATCTGTTTATTCCGATTCAAGTCTGATCGTTTGGTTTTTTACTCGAGAAAATGGAGTGCAGAAATTTTTATTTCGCGGAGGTAAAAAAAAGGCTCACTCTCTTTTTCCATTGGCTGTTTGTGAATTGTCATATTATGGGCATAAAAACTCTGACCTTTTAAATATAACAGCGGTAGAAAGTGCCCAATCAACTACTTTTCAATTTAATCCGATATCTTCCACAATAGCTTTTTTTTGCGTTGAATGTGTGAAAAAATGTATGCACCAAGGAGATAGGGATGAGAACGTATTTCAGTTTTTAGCGAACTTTTCAAATAGATTGGAGAATGAAAAAAATAAGGGAGTTTTGCCTCTTCAATTTTTAGTCGATTTTTCTGATGTGTTGGGACTTAAACCGCAATTTGAGGACGAGGATGGGAGTTTTTTTAATATTCATACAGGTGTTTTTCAATCAACTACAAACTCGTTTGAGCGTATTGTTTCTGGACCTGGAACAGATTTAATTAGAAGCAGCATAATGCATTCGTCAACTTCAGATAATTATAATAAGCAAACGAGAGATGAGGCGCTGAATATAATGCTCGAATACTATAAAGTGCACATTCCACGTTTCGATAACCTTGAAACATTTGACGTGGTGAAAGAAATATTGAGTGCATAAAAAAACGGAACATTTCTGCTCCGTTCTCATTTATTTACTTAAAATTCGATTAATCTTTAGGCTCTTTAATAAAGACTTCAGTCAAATTAAGGCTTTCCATTGAATTGGCTTTAAAGTCTCTAACACGTGAATTCACTAAAACGATGTGGTCTTCAGTTCTCAGAGGCATTATAGCTGCTTGATCAACAACCATCTGGTCACATTTCACCAATAAATCGATACGTTTATCACTATCAGACTCCAACAATGCTTCTTTAAAAAGAGCATCATACTCAGCATTTTTGAACCTGAAGTTATTCATCATTGAAGACTCTTTCATTATATTTCCACTATAAAACATCGCCAAGAAATTTTCTGGATCTGGGTAGTCTGCCACCCAACCAGCTCGCCAAATTTTTGCTTTTCCAGAATGAATTGCTGCTTCACGTTCATCAATCGTACATAACTTAATATTAAGGTTTATGTTCAAGTTTGCTTTTAATTGTGCAGCAACACCAGAAACAGCTTTATAAACCGTTGATCCTTTAGTGGTGTTTACATAGAAATCTAACGTCGGGAAGTTTTCGCCATTTGGATAACCCGCTTCCTTCATTAATGCTTTTGCTTTTTCAGGGTTATACGCATGTCCAACAACCTTTTCAATAGGATAATTATTCATTTTAGGAACAAAACCGTGGGTAGCCGCCCAGCCTTCTCCATCAATCCAATCGTTGATAATTACTTCACGATCCACAGCAATATTAAATGCTTTTCGTACACGAACATCACTAAACTCTTTACTTTCAATGGCCATAGCAATATAACCCATACTCATACTTGACTCGGATTCTACTTTGTGCTTAATGTTTTTACCGTTCTGCGCCTCAATTAAAGTTCCTAGAATATTTTCAATCACTTCAACTGGAACTTCAAGAACAAGGTCCGACTCTGACTTTCTGAAGGCTAAAAGTTCGCTTGTTTTATCCTTTGCATAGGAAACGATTACCTTTGACAAAAAGGGCAACTGGTTTCCTAATTCATCTTTTCTCCAATAGGCGTTATTTCGTTTTAATACGATTTTTTCATCTTCCATTGACTCTAAAGCAAAAGGACCTGATCCTACAGGGTGCTTGCCAATCTCTTTGCCGTATGTGTCCCATGCTTCTTGTGGGAAAATACCCAAACTAGAATGAGTTAAAATATTTTCAAATCCAGAAAAGGAATTTACTAATGTAATTTGAACCGTATGATCGTTGATCACTTTAATTCCACTCACACCTCCTTTTGGTAACGAATTTTTAGATTTTTTATTGAACTCACTCGCTCCTTGAATACGATTGATTAATAAATATCCAATACTGTTAACTGCCAAACCAGAGCACGCCAGGTCAAGAGAAAACTTAACATCGTGCGCATCAAGTTCGTGATCGTCACCAATACAGTCGTCAGAGTGAAATTTAATTCCCTTTCGAATCGTAAATGTGTAAACCTTCGCATTATTACTTACTTTGAAGCTTTCCGCTACCGCTGGAATAACGGCCATTGTTTGGGGGTCTAGCTGAAGTAAAGGCTCAAAAATTTGTGAAATTAATCGAGAAGAGTATTGAGTTCCTGATGAAGTAGGAAGCAATGTGGTGATTTTTTCTTCTGACATGAATTTAAATTCACCGCCATATTTTTTTCCTCCAACTGCGACTAAATCTTCCGTTGTTGTTTCACCGCATGAAGAGACAATCAAGGCAAGAACAAGTGTAGTAATTATGTGATAATATTTCATTTAACGTATCGTTTAGTTAGACAAAAATAAAAGAAAAAGTAGAACTTCGATTAGTAACCCAAACTTTCTCTTACTCTAGTCAAAACACTTTTTGCAATTTTTCGAGCTTTTTCTGCGCCAACTTGCAAAGCATTTTCAATTTCTTCGGGGTGCAACATGAGAGAAGTATATTTGGCTCTTTGTGCACTATACTTGGATAGTATTAATTCGAAAAGCTCCTGTTTAGCATGACCATAACCGTAGTTTGCACCTGCATAGTTGGCCTTCATTTGCTCTATTTCTTTTTCACTTGCGAGTAATTTATATAAACCAAATACATTGCATTCATCAGGATTTTTAACATCGTTCAATCCTTTTGAGTCCGTTTGAATGGTCATAATTTGTTTTCGAAGTTCTTTTTCTGGTAAAAACAGATTAATAGTGTTGTTTTTTGACTTACTCATTTTCGCTCCATCAGTACCAGGTATTAGCATGGTGTTTTCTTGAACAACGCCTTCTGGAAGTACGAAAACTTCACCCATTTTAGCATGGAACCTTGATGCAACATCACGTGCCATTTCAATATGTTGCATTTGGTCTTTCCCGACGGGAACCAATTCTGCATCATACAATAAAATATCTGCAGCCATAAGCATCGGATATGAAAACAAACCAGCATTAACATCTTCCAGTCGATCAGCCTTATCTTTAAAACTATGCGCTAACGTTAGACGTTGGTAAGGAAAGAAACAACTTAAATACCAAGTCAGCTCAGTAGTTTCGGGCACATCACTTTGTCTATAAAACACTACATTTTCTATGTCTAACCCGAAAGCAAGCCAAGTTGCAGCAACACTTAGGGTGTTTTCCCTAAGTTCTTTGGCGTTTTTTATTTGGGTTAGTGAATGCATATCAGCGATGAACAAAAATGAATTGTTCGCTTCATTTTTAGACATTTCGATTGCGGGTAAAATAGCACCAAGAATATTACCTAAATGTGGAGTTCCTGTGCTTTGAATACCTGTTAAAATTCGAGCCATAGAGATGTGTTTTAAGAGTGTAAATTTAACATTTTTAGCCGAATTTTAGGTTGAATCGTTTTGAATGATTCTATTTTGTAAATTTGATGAATGAAATACATCCGAGGGATACTTTCGTTGCTGTGGAAGCTATATATAGGGTTGATTTTTGTAGTAACTGCAATTATCTTTTATCCTATTATTGTTCCGTTTTTATTTTCCGAAAACTCCAAAAGAATCGCATTTAGACTGTTTGTTGCTTGGAGTTGGACTGTACGTGTTTGTTGCTTTTATTTTGTTAGGCACTTGTCTAAAAATGATCTACCACAAGGACCTTATATCATCGTTGCAAATCACGCCTCTTACTTAGACATATTTTTGATTTACTCAATTGTTCCGAAAGAAGCTTTTATCTTTTTAGGTAAAATTGAAATTTTAAGCTATCCGCTTATCAAAACGTATTTTAAACGATTCAACATTCCAGTAGACAGAGGAAGCTTGATCAAGTCTGCAAGATCACTTATAGTTGCTGGCAATAAAGTAAAAGAAGGATGGTCTCTTATGATTTTTCCTGAAGGGGGAATTCCAGATGAAAACAATCCTAAAATGGTACCATTCAAAGAAGGTGCATTTCAATTGGCAAAGAGTTTGAAGGTTCCAATCGTGCCTATTACATTTATGAATAATTATCGCTTATTATCGGACCCTTCGGACATTTTAGGGCCAGCAAGTCCTGGCACAATAAAAGTACATATTCATCCATATTTTTCGAAAGAAGAGGTTGAAAACATGACGCAAAAAGAACTTAGCTTGGCTTGTTTTAATAGAATTAATGCTCCGATTTTGAAAGAGTTTCCGCAATTCAAAGAATAGTTATTATCTTTGTGAACACATGAAAATAACAGAAGAAATAGTTGATCATATTGCGCATTTAGCTCGTCTCGAGTTTGATGGTGACAAGAAAGCTGCCATTCGACAAGATTTGGAAAGAACAATTACGTTCATGGACAAGTTGAGAGAAGTTGACACGGAAAATGTTGAGCCGCTTGTTTTCATGACAAATGAAGTGAATCGTTTGCGTGAGGATGAGCCAATCGTGACTTTAAGTCAAAGTGAGGTACTTAAAAATGCTCCAAAAAAAGATTCAGACTACTTCCGTATCCCGAAGGTATTGGATAAATAATCGAATCTAAAAAATCATTTTCTGGGTCATCAATCCTGTCGGAGAATGAATTTATGGAAATTATATAGTAGATTGGGTGATTGAGCCTGTCGAAATCTCCCAGTCGTATTGGTCAATTTCCGAAACACAAGCAGATAGTAAGTCAATGCTTCCCTGAATATCATCTTTGTGTGCCATTTCAATTACTTGATGCAAGTGACGTGTTGGGATAGAAACTGCCCCAGCAATTGAACCGCCTTCTGTCATTCGTTGAATTCCTGCTGTATCTGTACCGCCAGCTGTTAAGATTTCTGGCTGCCATGTAATTTTGTGCTTGTCTGCCGTTTTTTTCATGAAATCAACCATTCGATAATCGCAAATAGTTGAAGCATCCATGATTTTTATCGCTGTTCCTTTTCCTAATTCAGTGATTTTTTCATGAGCTGCAGCACCTGGTAAATCGAATGCAATAGTTGTGTCTAAACCAAATCCAAAATCCGGATTGATGCGCATTGAAGAAACGTTTGCACCGCGAATTCCAACTTCTTCTTGAACCGTAAACACTCCATAAATGTCATAGGGAACGGTTTTTCCAACTAGCCCTCTAAACATCTCAATCAGTATAAAAACTGCCAAACGGTTATCCAAAGACTTACCATTCACGCAATTTCCCATCTCAATGAATTCGCGTTCTCTCGTGATTGGATTTCCTATTTGAACTAGTTCTTTCACTTCTTCTGCTGAGAGCCCTGTATCGATAAAGTAATCGGACAATTTCGCTACTTTATTTCGCTCATCAGCAGTCATAACGTGAATAGGCTTGGAGGCCATTACGCCTATAATGTCTTTTTTACCGTGAATGATTACCCGCTGTGCTGTTAATGTTTTTGGGTCAAAACCACCTAGCGTATGAAAACGTATAAAACCATTGTCATCAATATGTGTCACCATAAATCCAATTTCGTCCATGTGTGCACCAATCATCACTCGTTTGTCGCCTGTTCCGCGTTTGATAGCGTAAACATTTCCCATGTTGTCGATTTCTACTTCGTCAACTAAGCCTTTTAACTCGCGAAGAACCAATTCACGAATTTCTTTTTCAAAACCTGGAGCACCTGGAGTAGTGCATATTTTATTGAGTAACGCTGTATTGATAGCCATAAATTTTCTTTTGCTTAAAAGTACAAATGATTTTAGAAAAGATAACTTTGTAACATGAACAGATTCATCTTTCTTGTGATTTTTTTGACTTTAGGTATTTCGATAACCTACTATATGATTCAACCAGAGGAAAAATTACTGCCTGTTATTAACCCAGTGGATTTGGATGAAGAAATGGTAGACCGAGATGTTCTTATGAACCGCAAAGGATATGGACACAAAATTGGTGACTTTTCTTTTTTGAATCAGAATGGTGAAGTAATTACACAAGAATTCGTTAAAAACAAGGTTTTTGTTGCTGAATACTTTTTCACAACATGTGGTTCCATTTGTCCGATTATGAATAAGCAAATGAAACGAGTTCAAGACGCCTTTGCCGACAATGAAGGAGTGAAAATATTAAGTTTTACGGTGGACCCGGCAACTGATAGCGTTGAACAAATGAAACGTTATGCGGAGGGTCATTTTGCCAACGACCATCAATGGCAGTTTTTGACAGGTAATAAGGGGAAGCTGTATGAGCTTGCACGCAAATCATTCTTCGTTTTAAAACCAGCTGAGGCAGAAAACCTTGGCGATGCTGGAAGCGACTTTATTCATACAAACAACTTTGTTCTAGTTGATCGAAAAAAACGAATTAGAGGCTATTACGACGGAACTTCTGTAACGTCAGTAGATTCACTGATTTATGATATAGGCAGATTGTTAAAGGAGTTTTAACTACTTCTTCTCAATCTCACTCAAACTCTCCATCTTTTTCGTTGCCAAGAAACCTTTGATGTCCTCAAAGTGCTCTTTCACACGTTGGTTCCCAAATTCAAATACTTTTTCAGCTAAGCCGTCTAAGAAATCACGATCGTGAGATACAAGTATTAATGTTCCGTCAAACGCTTTTAAAGCATCTTTGATAATGTCTTTCGTTCGCATATCCAAGTGATTGGTAGGCTCATCAAGAATTAGAAGGTTCACGGGCTCCAATAACAATTTCATCATTGCTAAACGTGTTTTTTCTCCCCCAGAAAGTACTTTCACCAATTTCGAACTATTATCTCCCCCAAACATAAATGCTCCAAGTAAATCTCTGATTTTATTTCGAATATCGCCTTTTGCAATGTTATCAATTGTATCAAAAACAGTAATATTTTCATCCAAAAGGGCAGCTTGATTTTGAGCGAAATAACCAATTTGAACATTATGACCTAATTCCATTGACCCTTCAACTTCAATCTCTTTCATTATCGCTTTGATCATGGTAGATTTACCTTCTCCATTTCGTCCAACAAAAGCGACTTTTTCACCTCGCTCTATAACCAAAGAAGCGTCCTTGAACACGGTATGATCGCCGTATTTTTTTGTCATTTCTTTTACTACAACTGGATAACTTCCTGCACGTGGAGCTGGCGGAAATTTTAAGCGCAGAGCTGAAGAGTCTACTTCGTCAATCTCAATTATTTCTAATTTTTCCAGCATCTTTACACGAGACTGAACTTGATTTGTTTTAGAAAAAGTTCCTCTAAAGCGATCAATAAATTCTTGGTTATCTGCAATGTAACGCTGTTGTTCCTCGTATTGCTTTTGTTGCTGTTCACGACGCTCTTTTCGCAACTCTAAGTAGTGAGAGTATTTCGCTTTATAATCGTAAATCCTACCCATCGTTACTTCTATTGTACGATTGGTAATGTTGTCCACAAATGCCCTGTCGTGAGAGATAACAACTACCGCTTTTGCTTGGTTAATTAAGAAATCTTCTAACCATTCAATGGAATCAATATCCATATGGTTGGTAGGCTCATCAAGTAAAATCAAATCTGGTTGTTGCAACAATATTTTAGCCAATTCGATTCGCATTCTCCACCCACCACTGAATTCAGAAGTTGGTCGAGTGAAATCAGAACGCAAGAAACCTAATCCTTGTAAGACTTTTTCAACCTCAGCTTCGTAGTTGATTTCTTCAATAGAATAGTATTTTTCACTTAATTCAGAAACCTGCTCGATGATTTTCATGTATTCGTCAGAATCGTAATCAGTTCGAATTGTTAATTCGTCATTTAAACGATCCATTTCCGCCTTCATGGCGAAGATACTAGCAAATGCTTTTGATGTTTCTTCAAAAACTGTTGCATCATCTTGTGTCAATAAATGCTGAGGTAAATAGGCTATTACAGTATCTTTTGGAGCAGAAACGCCACCACGAGTTGGCTTGTTTACGCCTGCAAGAATTTTTAACAATGTCGATTTCCCAGCACCGTTTTTTCCCATTAAGGCGATTTTGTCATTTTCGTTGATGACGAAGGAAACATCACTAAACAAGGTGCTTCCACTAAACTCAACCGTTAAATTATCTACCGATACCATAGCTCAAAATTTGGGCGCAAAGATAAGGTGAAATAATTGAAATTTGAACAAGAAAGATACTACAAGAGGGTTTAATCAGTAAACTTTTTCAAGTTATCGATCAAATATTCATTTTTTTGATCAAAATCAATTTTTAATGAATCTTGGATTTCGCAATGCACAAAGGGATAGGCCAAAACGGTATTAGCATCACTTTTACCTTGACTTTTTCTATATGCATTGATTTTTGCCAGCTCTGAGGCTTCCATCGCGATTAGAATCCCCAATTCTGTTTCCTCGTAGGTCAGCAAAATTGGTTTTTTTGGCATTTTTATATCCATAAATACTATACGTTTTTAACGCGTTCTAAAGTGTCCATTTTTGAAAGTGAAAGTCGCACCACACTATCCTCATGTGCAACTAAATCGTGAGGAACATTCGCTTCCAATCCGATTATGTCGCCAATTTTTAATTGTAATTCCTCTCCTTCAACGCCAAATTTAATACTTCCTTGGATAACTTGCACTATAATTGGGAATGGAGCTTTATGTTCTTTCATAAATTGGCCTGTTTGCATAGCAATTCGAATTTCTTTTGTGGCTGATGTTTCTACAAGAACTTGTATTGCTGGCTTGTTTTCGTTCCATTCGATATTTGATAAAAATGACGCTTTTTTCATAATTAATTCTTTTCCAATTCTTTTAGAATCTGATTCACATCTTCCTCGGTTGATGTCAATTTTTCTTTACAGATTTTAATCAATTCTGAAGCTCGTTTTACCTTTATGCTTAATTCATCTACAGAAATCTCTCCGTCTTCGATGTCAGAAACAATTTGCTTTAATTCTTCGAATGCATCTGTGTATTTTAAATCCTTACTCATCGTTTTCCTTGATATCGATTATTGTCGATTTTATGTTAAAATTAGCTGTTTTTGTTACAATTTCATCTCCTTTTTGTCCTTTATTACCATCTTTTAACGTTTTTCCGTTAATTGTGGTAATTGAAAAACCTCGTTTTAAGACGTTGATCGGATCCATTAACTGAACAGAGTGAAATAGGTTGTCAAGGCGATTGTTTTCTTGGAAAATTGCGGACTTCAACATCCGTGGTATTCCATCCTTAATTAATTCAATTTTTTCCTGTTCTCGCTGAAATATATGTACAGATTCACGTAACGTATTTTGAGTCAATCGTTCAATTTTTTGTCTGTTATGCTGCAGATTATAACGCACGTTAGATCCTACTTCACGACTTTGTGCAATTAGTTTTTGATGATTGTTGTACAACGACTGCTGCGCTCCATTTTTAAAATGCTTTGATAGGTTGTTCAAATCAGTTTTTTCATCTTCTACTTTGGCAACAGCATAGTATTTGATACTTTTTAGTGCGTCTTTCAATGGCTCAGAAAAGTTGTGAAACGCTTGCAGTAAAAAGTCGCCAAGTTCTGTCGGGGTGATTGCGTTTCTGAAGGCAATCATTTCTGCTACTGTTAAATTAGTTGAGTGACCAATTCCTGTCAATACAGGCAAGGGAAAGGAAGCAATTGCTTTACAAAGCTCATAGTTGTTGTAACAAGACAACCCAACTTCACCACCACCACCGCGCACAATTACCACCACATCAAAATAATGAAGAACTTTTTTGATTCTTTCTAATTGTGTAATGATAGAGCTTGCTGCATTATCACCTTGTAAATACGCGGGGAACAACATGGTAAAAAAGGAATAGTTCCATTCATTTTTATCCAAAACCTGCATGAAATCGGATAATCCCTTGCTTGAATCTGCCGAAATAATGGCTACTCTCTTTGGTAACAAAGGAAATTGAAGTTGTTGATTTGCATTAATTAGCCCTTCTTTTTGAAGTTTTCGTAGTGTTTCTTGCCGTTCCCGTTGCAATTCTCCCAGTGCATAATTCGGATCGATATCTACTATTTGTAGACTTAAGCCATAGGATTCGTGAAAGGTTACTTTCACCTGCATTAATAACGTTGTATCTTCTTTTAAAGGCTCTTTTACAACTTGAATAAATCGTTGGTTGATTTGCTCGAATTGATGATTCCAAATGGTTCCGCGAATTTGAGCAACAATTTTCCCGTCTTCTTTTTGAAGTAATTCAGGAAAGCAGTGACCACTCGCAAATCGATTTAACTTATGCATTTCTGCTTTTACCCAATAATATTGCTGGTAACGCTCCTCAATTGTTTTTCGAATAGAAGAGACGACTTGTTGAAGCGTAAATATTTTTGGAGTATCTGACATAAAAAGAAAACGCTTAGTTTTCTGCGTACACTTTCATTATATCCATTGAACTTACGATTCCAACAACTTGTCCGTCTTCCATGACAACTAAGTGATGTACGTTATGTTTTACCATTATTCCAGCAGCATCTTGCACACGATTATTTTTAAGGACAATATGTACCCGATCAGACATTAAATTTTGTACTATTTCGTTTTCATCGTGACACTTCGCAACGTCACTTGTTGAAATAATTCCTGTAATAGTTCCGTCTTCCTCTAAAACAGGGACAGCATTAATGTTTTTTCGAGTAATAAGATCTTTTAAATGAAAAACTTTGTTGTTTCTGCTCGTTACCGTAACTGGAGAGCTCATGATTTCTTCAATTCTCATTTTTTGAGTATGTTTTATTTACTTTACCAGCTGATTACAATTTTACCATTCACAGGCTGAGGGTTAGATTCTATTATGATTATGTCACCCGCCTCTTGAATTTTTTTATGAGAACGAGAAGCAAAACGCAAAACCTGCTCACCCTTTTTTGTTTCTACTATTTTATATACGACCGAAACTGGAGATTTTGTTGTTCCTTCTCCGGGATCTGCTAATTGAAGAACTTTCTTTTGGATTTCTGGAATGTTCGGATCCTCGAAAATAAGTTTAGCATTGATATAATCTTTATCCGTATTCATAACCTGAATATTGCTCACCGGCACTTCATTCATAGTTCTACCATTAATTATTAAGGTGAATTTTAGTCCGTTTTCAGAATAGATTTCCAAATCGTGAGAAATTTGCGAAAAACTTGAGCTTATTGAAAAAAGCGTAAATAGTGAAAATAAAATTATTGACTTCATGTGTTTATAGTTTTTTATATAAAGATAGTGCTTTTGGGCGGTTGTACAATTTTAGGGATTGACTATCTTTGCATACATCAAAAACAACAAACATGCAAAGCATACATTCATACGATTTTTCGGGAAAAAGAGCACTTATTCGTGTAGATTTTAATGTTCCATTGGACAAACAAACCAAAGAGGTTACAGATGACACGCGTATTAGAGCTGCTGCCAGAACGATACAATTTATACTTAAAAAGGGCGGAAGTGTTGTTTTGATGTCACATTTAGGGAGACCTAAAGATGCATCGGATGTTGAGTTTTCGTTGCAGCAAATTGTGGCGCATACGTCAAAAGTGTTGGGAGTTGATGTAAAGTTTGGAGGCGACTGTATTGGTGCTGAAGGATTAGAAATGAGTAAAAACTTAAAGGCAGGTGAAGTCTTGATGTTAGAAAATGTGCGTTTTTACAAACAAGAAACGACAGGAACTGAGAGCTTTGCTGAGGCACTTTCAAAACACGGAGATGTCTACGTAAATGATGCTTTTGGAACTGCGCACCGGGCGCACGCAAGTACTACAGTTGTGGCTAAGTTCTTTCCTAACGATAAAATGTTTGGGTTTTTGCTCGAGGGAGAAATCGATAGTGTAGATAAAGTATTGAATAGCACAGAAAAACCATTAACAGCAATTGTAGGTGGGGCAAAAGTGTCTTCGAAAATTACAATAATTGAACGTTTACTGGATAAAGTAGATAACCTCATTGTGGGTGGTGGAATGGCATACACTTTTGTCAAAGCCAAAGGAGGAAAAGTGGGAAATTCATTGGTTGAAGACGACTTTTTACCAATGGCTCTTGAAATAATTAAAAAAGCGAAAGATAAAGGTGTGAATTTGTACATTCCTGTTGATACAGTGATCGCTGACGGGTTTTCTAATGACGCAAATCGGCAGACAGTTGCAATTGATGAAATTCCAGAAGGCTGGATGGGATTGGATGTTGCAACTAAAACGGCTAAGGATTGTGCAGAAATAATTGAAAATTCTCGATTGATTTTATGGAACGGTCCTATGGGTGTTTTTGAAATGGAAAACTTCCAAGCCGGAACAAAAGCAGTTGCAGATGCGATAGTCGCAGCAACATCGAAGGGAGCTTTTTCATTAATTGGAGGCGGAGATTCGGTTGCAGCTATCAATAAATTTAACCTCGCGGATAAAGTAAGCTACGTTTCTACCGGTGGTGGCGCAATGTTGGAATATTTGGAAGGAATAGAGTTGCCAGGAATCATAGCAATCAAGGCATAAAGACCATTCTAGTTTTGTGATTGGGAATAAAATTTGGCGAAAGAGTTCTTTTTTATGTAAATTGGGTTTTTAAACTAATTGAATCTATGACTAAACGAGGACTACTTTTGTTCTCTCTGCTATCTACTATTGGCGTTTCGGCGCAAGAAGTTGTTTCAACACAGGGAGAATCGTATTCAAATTCAAATGGAAGTATCAATTTCACAATAGGGGAAGTTTCTATTGATACTGGAACTGACGGTACAAATGACATTACTCAAGGTTTTCATCAAACAAATTGGAGCTTTTTAGGTTTAGAAGATCACGTTACGAGCTTTAATGCCTCAATTTTTCCTAATCCGACTTCTGAGGTTTTAATTCTTAAAATAAGTGCATTCAATAATGTGCACTATTATTTATATGATGCTCAAGGAAAGTTGGTTCTCAATGATATTATTTCTGCTGAAGAGACATTGATTCAAGTGGGTCAATTTGCACCAGGCAACTATACTTTGAAATTAAACAAAGAAAATCAACACCTTAAAACATTTAAACTAGCTAAAAATCACTAACCTATGAAAAGAATAATTTTATCACTCATAACAGTTATAGCCACGTTTTCGACATTCGGACAGGCTCCAGAAGGGTTTAAGTATCAAGCTGTAGTACGCGATGCTGGAAACGCTATTTTGGTTAATCAAGCAATTGGAATGCGCTTAACAATCCAACAAGGAAGCATAGGAGGTACGGCTATTTATACAGAAACCTTCGCGCCAACAACGAATGCCTATGGTCTTGTTAATTTGGAAATTGGTTCAGGGACAACAGTGGATAATTTCTCCATGATAAATTGGGCAAATGGTCCTTTTTATATGGAAACGGCTGTGGATGTAACCGGTGGCTCAAGCTATTCTGTCATGGGAACGAGTCAATTAATGAGCGTTCCGTATGCACTTTATGCAAAAATAGCGGAATCTGTTACTAATGATGCAGTGAATGATGCTGATTCAAATCCAACAAATGAAATTCAATCGCTTCAATTGGTAGGACAAAACCTTACAATCACTGGTGGAAATACGGTAGTTATTCCTGGAGGCGGGAATACTTTAGATCAAGCTTACGATCAGGGAGGAGCTGGACTTGGAAGAGTTATTACTGTTGATGCGGGTGAAGTTGAACTGTCAAATGCAACACCAAATGGGATTGGATTGAGAGCTACAACTACAAATACGGGTGTAGGAATATTAGCAACATCATCAAATTCTGCGAATGGGTTTTCTCCAATACAAGCGAGCACTAATGCCTCAAGTACCTTAACGTCAGCGATTGTTGGTAGTACAACAGGTGCAGCTTCTGCGGTATCTGGACAAGTTCAATCGACTGCAACTGCTGCACAAGGAGTTTATGGAAACAACTTGAGAACAAATGGTGGATATGGAACGTATGGAATTGGACATAGTGGGACCGTAGGTGAAACAAACTACCAACTTGGATTTGGACTTTATGGACGAAATTATGACGCAATCGGACCATTGGGAAATGCAGTTGGAACTTATGGTATGGGTTACATTGGTGTTTGGGGAGATCAAAGTGATCCGCTTGGCTACTCTGTATACGCGAATGGCGATTTTGGAGCCGCAGGAACTAAGGCGTTCGCAATAGATCACCCACTGGACCCGGCAAACAAATACCTGAAGCATTACAGTATAGAATCCAATGAAGTTTTGAACATGTATAGAGGAACGACTGCATTCGATGCGAACGGTGAAGCGGTTGTTACAATGCCAAATTATTTCGATGCGGTGAACACAAACTTTAGCTATCAATTGACACCAATTGGTGGATTTGCACCGCTATACATAAAGGAAAAATTGAATAATGGAGTATTTGTAATTGCAGGTGGGCTGCCTGGAATGGAAGTGTCTTGGTCTGTTTATGCAGAACGAAACGACCCGTATTTGCAGCAACACCCTGGATCAAAACAAGTTGAGGTGGTTAAGGAAGATTGGAACAAAGGAAAGTACTTACAACCAGATTTATACAATGAACCAGCGAGTAAGAAAATTGTTAAACAACTAGAAACAGGTGAAGCAACACAGGAAGGTGGTGTTGAGCAGAAGGAGGTTCAATTGATGGAAAGTAACAGAGAAAAGTAATTGGATGGTAGAAGCTGGTTTTTATGTAATGAAACCTGTAGTTTAAAGGATAGTTTTAGTGGGAACAAGGTGTATTTGTTGCGATGTTAAAACTTAATTTGTCCGTTTTACCTATGATTTAAAGCAACTCAACGAGGAAAAATGCTTTTTAAGCGAACTCTATTGTATTCGCATTACTTTAAACACCTTATTTCGAGCGAATTGAGTTATATTTGTTTTGCAGATATGGATACCGATTTGGAAATAACAAAGGTGATGAACATTGTTCATGGAGTAATAGAGCTAAGGTCTGATAATATTTTATCTTTTAGACCAAACGCTGCTACTTTTAAGAATTATGATCACAAAGTTTTATCGGATTTGTTGGAAGCTTTTATTGAAATAACAGAAGGTATACCAAGACCTTATTTATGCGATAACAGTTATGTTTCAGGAATTGTTAACAAGGAGGAATTGGCCTATATGAACGAAAACTTTGGTCGCTTCGCTACACATGCAGCAATGATTACCAGTTCTAATTTGATTCGAGTACTTCTAAACAGTTACAATACCCTTTTTAAACCAAAAGTGGAGCTTAGATTGTTCAACTCAGAGAAGAAAGCCGTTGAATGGCTTTTGTCAAAATAAAAGAAATAACCCAAAATGGCGTCCAATTCAATTGGACGCCATTTTTTTAGCAACAGCTATTTGGTGTGCATTGACACGTACATGTGCAGTTACAGTTTTGATTTGTACAGCACGTTTCTTGATTTTCCATGACTTTTATTTTAATTAATACTCTTTATTAAAGAGACGGAAGAATAAAAAAAAGACGCAAAATTAGCACGAGCAGTTATCGATGTTGGACGACATTATATTTCCGTATCGATCTGATTGTACTGCACAACATTGTGTAAATAGTTCTTTTAACTTCTGTCTTCCACGTTGAACTCTTGACTTTACTGTAGTATAAGAGAGACCAAGGTTTTCGGCATATTCTTTTTGAGAAATTTCTCCGTAAACGGTTTTTTCCAATGCATCCTTATATTTTTCAGGTAACTGACTAATAAAGGGCATCATGCATTTAATAAATTGTGGATTTAAGCCGGATTCTTCATTTTGTTCTTGATGAATTATTACATCTTCAACCAACGGCAATTTCTTTTTGCGATAATGATCGATAATGGTATTTCGAGTAACTTGATATATCCAACTTGCAAGTTTATTTTCATCCAAAAGTTGATTTGAGTTTTGGTGTATTTTAATAAAAACTTCTTGAAGTATGTCTTCAGCTACTGTCTTATCATTAATTCTTGCCTTAATAAATCCTAATAATTGACCGCTAAACTCTTTCCAAATACGCTCTGTATTCATACTTTTTTATAATAAAGACGAATGCGAATAAAAAAGACGCATTTTTAAAACGCATGAACCTAATTTTGATTGTAAACTAGTGTAAAAGTTACTTTAATTTCATCTTTGTTGATGTCCTTAGCGGTTACTTTATCGCGCAAAGGAAAATCAAGGGTGTTTACGACAAAAGAACCGGATAAAATATGTTCGCCATTTTCTTTAGTTGAGGAAATAGTAACATTCATTTTCTTAGACGTATTTTCAATTGTAAGTTCGCCATTTGCTTTAGAATCTGTTATTTCTGTTAAAATAAGAGTAGAATTTGGATGTTTTTTTATATCAAATAAGCCATTCCCTTTTTCTTTGGCAATCTTAAACGAAGCCATGTCAAAAATTACTGTAGCTTTCGTTAGGGCTTCATCCGTTGTAGTTAATTCTCCGTCTTTTAATGTTGCACTTCCGTTTGAGTTTAGCTTAACGGCTCCTAATTCGATATCAACAATTTGTCCAAACAGTTTCGTTTTTTGCTTTGTCGGTTTTTGATCCAAAGTGCGCTCCCAGTCCGCGCTGCTTTTATTGGGATTTAACGTATACTCCGCTACGATTGCTTCAATTTCTTCAACGGTTTGATTATCGGATTTGGGTGTTGAATTATCCGAAGTGTTTTCTGCACATGAAGAGAATAACAATCCAATTGTACAGAATACCATAAATGATTTTTTCATAGAGTGAAATTTTAGGTTAGGATCTAAATATACAGAAAAGATGTGGTATTAATTTCCATTAATATCAGAAGTTCTCAGCAAATTACAGACATTTCGATACTAAGAATTGCGTTTTGACAAGTACAAGGATTTGTTGATACTGAATTGTACGTAGCATCTATTCCTTTATAAACCGGTAGTGATTTTTACATTTGCTCCAAAACTGCTATCCTTTTCTCTATTGGAGGATGAGTGGCAAAAACGCCAGAAATGGAAGCCATAAACCCTTTGGTAGATTCGCTGTTGTCGATGAACATTTGTTTTACATCGTCGCTTTTTGCTTCAATGTCTGAGTTTCCTGAAATTTTACGCAGCGCATTGGCCATAGCCAGCGGATTCTTGGTCATTTCGACTGCACCAGCATCTGCTAAATATTCGCGCTTTCGTGATAGTGCAAACTTGAAAACGATGGAAAGCGCATAAACGACCGCCGCAATTGCTAACATTACAAGAATAGCTGCGCCTCCACCATCTTTTCCGTTGTTCTTTCTCCTCCCTGCTCCGCCGTACAATACTGAACGGAAAAGAACTTGTACAGCAAACGCAAAAATTCCAACAAAAATGATTGTTATAATTAACAAACGAACGTCTTTGTTGCGAATGTGTGTTAATTCGTGTGCAATAACACCTTCCAACTCTCTGTCGTCCAATTTTTCAATTATTCCACGAGTTAAAGTTACAGCAAACGTTTTGTCATTAATACCGGAGGCAAAAGCATTCAAAGAATCAGTTTCAATAATGTACAATTTAGGCATTTTCATTCCCACAGACATACACAAATTCTCCGTCAAGTTGTATATGCGCATATTGTCTTTTCGCTCTAAAGTTTTGGAATTGGTCGCCATTTGAATAAGCGCGGAGTGAGACGCAAAGGCAATTAAAAACCAAATAAGAACCCCGGCAACTACAAATGGAATGTAGGTGATAAAACGGTAGTTAACTTCTTCCCATTCAGGTTGAAACATGAAGAAACAAAAGGCATAAACCGCTACAAAAATAAGTAGCGGAAATGCAATAAGTAAAAGAGCAGAACGTGTATTGTTTCTGCTAATTTGAGCGTGTAATCCTACGTATTTCATTCAATAATTAGAATTTTACTTCTGGTGCAACGTCCATTTGAGCACGTCCGGCATCACCTAAATCAAACATTGGTTGAACAGTATATTTCTTAATACTTGCCACGATATTTGATGGAATGGATTCCACTGCATTGTTGTACTCTTTTGTTGCTGAGTTAAAGAAACGACGCACGGCAGCTAATTTATTCTCAATATCCGAAATCTCGTGTTGCAATTGCATAAAGTTTGAGTTCGCTTTTAAGTCTGGATACGCTTCAATTTGAATTTGGAAAGCGCTCATCGCCGCACCTAATTCTTTTTCTGCTGCGATTTTATCGTTTACTCCTGAAGCACCCATTGCTCGAGATCGAGCCTCCGTAACGCGAGTTAACACACCACTTTCGTGATCCATATACCCTTTTACTGCTCCCATCAATTGAGGAATCAAATCATGACGTTGTTTCAATTGCACATCAATATCTGCAAACGCATTTTCGCGGTTGTTCTTAAGTGCAACTAATTTGTTATTTGCTGAAATGTACCAAAGAATAAGAATCAATAAAATTCCTCCTCCTACTAATAATCCGATCATTTTTAAAGTTTAAATTGTTTATCTAAAGATATGCTTTTTTTGAATATTCACAACAAGCCTATAATCAGTGAACTAAAAATTATGATTTTTTGTGTATAAGAATTAAAATAATATTTTTTCCCTCCTGTAACTTTTCTTTAACTTGTCAGTCTTACATGTATAACCAAACAATTGAATGACTGCACGAGAGTACAATTTAGCGGTAGATGATTACTCGGATAATATTTTCCGATTTGCATTGAAACACCTCAAAAACGAGATGTCAGCTAAGGATATTGTGCAAGAAACGTTTGCAAAAGTGTGGTCGAAACATGAAGACATCAACGTAGAAAAGGTGAAATCGTATTTGTTTATAACGGCTTACCACGCAATTGTAGATTGGGTGAAGAGTGAAAAGCGTTCGGGAGATATTGAGCAAACCAAAGAACAAGGAACAAGCGGGAATGTGTCATTTGACTTACAAAGTGTATTAAATGAAGCGCTTGAAAAATTACCGGAAGTTCAGAAGTCTGTTGTTTTATTAAGAGATTATGAGGGATATAATTATGCAGAAATTTCAGAAATAACAGGACTGAATGAATCGCAAGTGAAAGTGTATATTTTTAGGGCACGATTGACTTTGCGAGAATATCTAAAACGACTTGATTTAGTAATATAATGGAGAGAATAAGTATATTTAATTATGAAGCATTCTACCTCGATTTTCTTGAAGGAAATTTGAACGAGGAGGATACTTTGTTGCTTATGAGTTTCTTAGAGGCAAATCCAAACTTGCAAGTTGAAATGGATGACGAACTTCCGATTTTTGAGGAAGAAAACGAAGTGCTTGATAATTTTTCGAAGTTGATGCTAAAATTAAACATCGATGAAGAAGTAATCACCTCTGAGAACGTCGATTATTTTATAATTGCTCATTCAGAAGGATTGTTGGATGAGGTTAAATCAAATGAATTAACCAACTTTATTTCAGGAAATGTCGTTTTGGAGGACGAAAGTAAATTAGCTGGTTTTGTTTCTTTTCAGGCAAATACAGAAATCGTTTATGCTGATAAATTAGGATTGAAAAAGAAACGAAAAGTGTTTGTTCTTTGGCCTTATGCTTCTTCTATTGCGGCTGCTTCAGTTGTAGTTTTTTTCATGAGCATTATTGATGATGCTCCTATTTCAGTTGATCCAGTTAGAGTGAAAACGGTGAATACAGAGTTACCTAATGGAAACAACCACAAAATTGTTAAACACGATGGTGTTCACTCTTCTTCAAATTCAAAGGATGAGTTGAGAAATTCTATTAACTCAATTAATATTAATCAGGTTGCTACTGTGGGAAAGGGAAATAAAATTAAACAGAAGGGTGTAGATAAAATAAAAAGTAATCCTGCGGGCCCTATTGCTACTATTAATGAACAAAAATTAGCACCAATAGGAACAAGGTATTCCAACCCAACAAATACAGCAAATCAGAACAAAGAAGTAGATGTATTGGCGCTTTCTCCTAAATCGGAGATGCATAACCCAATTGAGCCTTTGACTAAGTTTGTAAGTAAAAAGACCAATACGGAAATAGATTTTAAAACGACGGAAAAGGTAGAAGACGAACGCCGAGGATTTCATTTGAAAATTGGCAAGTTTGAAATCTCAAGAAATAAGCGCCGTTAGATTTTAATGAACGGTCTAGAAACAGTTGTTCCATTTATTTCTACTTTCAAAATATAACTTCCTGAGCGAAGTTCTTTTACGTTGATCTCTCCATTAGTATAACTGCTACTTTTCAGTATTCTTCCGCTTAAATCAACTATTGAATACTGCGTTATTTTCTCTTCTGATTGAAGAACTAACACGTCATTCGTTGGATTAGGATACATCGAAAAATGAATTGAATTCAACTTGTTTGCAGATAAAGTTGGATTGCTCCCAGGCAAATTTATTTTGGATGGATAAGTACTACTGTGATGTACCGTAATGTTTGCCACGTTTGTATCTCCGGCAACATACATTGTTCCGCCGTTTTGAAGATTCACATCCCAACGGTAGGAGCTATTACCTCCAATATAAGCTTTGATTTTATGTCCAACCTCCCAAGTATAATTAGTCACTGCCAATTGAACCTGTGCTTGATAAATTGTTCCCGGAGTCATAAACGCTTCGTTGGCTGCGGTATATCCATTTCTGAAACGCATTCGCTTTATTCCATCTGTAATGAGCATGTTTCTGCCATCCGGATAAACATCGACTAAACGAACAGAAATATCACAATCAGGTTGATCTGCTTCAACGAATAAATCCAAAGTTACATTTCCGGAAATTGAAATTTCGCTTGTGGCCGTTGCAGATTCAAATGCAATTATATCACCGCGCGATTCTAACGAAATTTGGTCATATGGACCTTGGTCTAAAGTACTGTGCAATGTCGCTCCACCAATTGTTGGTGATGGGTTTCGCGGGTCTGAGACAAAACTTGTAGATCCATTTCCTGTAGAATTGGATAATTGATTGTTTTCGTTTAGAAATAATGCATCATAAGTTGTTACGTCAATTCGTGTTGAATTGGAACTGTTCCAAACATCTTTACCCATTTCGTAGTAAGTAATTAAGTCTGTGTTATTCCAGTTATTCGGGGAATCCAACAAATAATAATCTAAGAAATCTCTTGCCATTGTATTTGCTACACCTGCAGCATTCGGATAGGAAAGCTCACCTTGTAAAGAGCTGCCAACAGTTGCTGCACCGGTTCCACCGTGTACCCATGGGCCTACCAATAACCATTGTTCGTCTTGAACCGCCAATGCAGATGAGTTACGCGTGGCTTCGTACCAGTCCAACATTTTATCAATGTTATGATCGTACCAGCCACCAATTTGAAGAGTGGGAATAATAATGTCACTAGGATACCAAGAATTGTTTTCTGAAAATGTCCAGGCTGCACTATAATAAGTGTTTGCTAGAACGATTGGAGATAGACCGTAACCAAGCGCATCCAATTGCTCTAATCGTGCTTTTTCCAAAGTACCACCGTAATAGTAACCTTCATAATGTTGTTGCGGATGAGCAACTAATGGAACAGCACAGGTGTGATTTGGATGTTGTTCTTTTGCAGTATTGTATTGTACACCTCCTAAAGCAGAAGGTCCCCACGTTCCAATTCTATCTGCATGCCACAATTGCTGCGTAATCCATTCACAAATATCATAGCCATCTTCTCCTCGTGTAAAATTGGATAAATCCGCTCCGCTTGACCCGTAAAACCCTCTCCAATCAACAATTACCCAGATATAAGGTTGTGAATCTAAATTCATACCAATCCCCAACGGCAATGACCATGAAAATAAATCTTTGTTGTAAGGTGTTTGAACTAATATTACTTCGGCTGTTACCGTTGCTGTTGGGATATATACATCGGCTTCCAAGTATTCGCCATCGCGCATTTGAATTAATATGTCGTCATACGTGGGTGTCATTTGCGCAATTGCTCCAAAGCCGAAAGTTGCGAAAACAGAAAGTAGTAGTAGTCTCATAAGGTTGTGCTTTTATATATCAAGTAAATTTATGACAAAAAATTCGGTTTTCCTTTTTTTTCGAATTACATCCGTTATATTTACTATTCTTAAAAGAAACCTAACGTTTGAAGGAAACATCATTCATAGATCAAAATAAAGAAAAGTGGAATCGCTTTGAAAAACTGTATGAGTCGCAATCAAACGACCCTGAAGAGTTGAGTGATTTGTACATGGATATAACAGACGATTTAAGCTATGCACAAACGTTTTATAGACGGCGAACAGTTCGTGTTTATCTCAATCAATTGGCGCAACGTGTTTATACGGGCGTTCATAAGCAAAAGGGTGAATCGTTTAAAAAGTTTTTAACGGTTTGGAAGACCTCATTGCCACTAGAAATTTATCGTTCAAGAAAAAACTTGTTGTTTGCCTTAGCAATTTTTTTAGTTTACATGATGATCGGTGTTGCAACGACATACATTGATCCAGATTTTCCACGTGTTGTATTGGGAGATGGTTATGTCGAAATGACGCTTCAAAATATCCAAGATGGTAACCCTCTCAAAGTGTATGAAACGACGGACCAAATGGCAATGTTCGTGCAAATTACCACCAACAATATGAAGGTGGCTTTTCTGACCTTTTTTGTTGGATTTTTCTTTACGATTGGAACGCATTTACTGCTGTTTTACAACGGTGTCATGCTCGGTGCTTTTCAATATTTTTTTCATGCCAAAGGATTATTAATTACCAGTTTTCTTGGAATATGGATTCATGGAGCATTTGAAATTTCTGCAATTGTTTTAGCTGGCGGAGCAGGTATTACAGCCGGTAACGGATTGCTCTTTCCAAAAAGCTATACACGAATTCAATCGCTTCAACTTTCGACCAAAAGAGGGCTGAAAATAATGATGAGTCTAGTGCCTTTTATTATCGCTGCAGGGTTCCTCGAGAGTTATGTAACTGCAAACTATCAAGTTTTGCCCAATTGGTCCAAATGGGCGTTGATTATGTTCTCTTTTGCCATCATTTTGTTTTTCTATGTGTTTTATCCGATGTACGTAGCAAGAAAACATCCTGAATTATTGAACAAAGAAGAAGTTGGAAATTTTACTTTGCGAAAGGAGTTTAATTTTAATAAAATTAGAACTATTGGTGAATTGATTGCCGATGCATTTCGCTTATACCGCGCAGAGTTTATTAAGTTCACAAAAATAAATGGTCTAATCGTTTTACCCATTATTCTGATTGTCGTTTTTCTGCAGGATGTTAATCACTTTGAGCTGCAAAAAACAGAATACTATTTTGACTGGGCTAGTCAACTTCAATTTATGATTGGATATGGCTTTTATAGTCTCCAAGACGGAATCGTTTTTGGCCTTTGGACGTTGATTTTTGCACTGATTTTCACGTCTGTTTTTTGGAGTGTGTCTACAGTAGGTGAAGCATTTTCTTGGAAAAGTTTCTTTCGTTTTTTAAAACAACGCTTCCTTAGAATTTGGTTGGGAAATTTACTGTTAGTGCTAACTGTATGCCTTTTACCATATTACTTTTTAATACCCGTTGTGTTTTTATTGCCGTTTTTCTATTTGAATGCAGCTGCTATGGCACTTTCTCCGTTAGAAAGAAAAGGGAAGTTTGGATTGGGTTTTAGTTATAGTGCAAAGCACTATGGGAAATCGTTGGTGGTTTTGTTGATTTTACTTCTTTTAACCGCGATGTTAATGCAACCAATAGGCTTTGTTTTTAGCATTCATCAGGGGTGGACAAATGAGCCACTGGTTCGAGACATTTTGGATATGGCAGCTGATTTTGTGAAGCGTGTTGCACAAGTTTTCGTTCCTGGGGATGAGTACATGGTTTGGAGTAATGGTTTTAGACAGCTGATATACATTTTGGTGATGTTGGGAATTCTTCCCCTTTTAATTATGACAATGGCTTTAGGTTACTACAACGAAAGAGAAAAAACCGAAGCATTTGGATTACGCAAGGAGTTCGAAAAATTTGGGAAACGAAGTAGAATTAAAGAAACGTCCGTTGATTAAGTCTGTTTTACATATCATAATCGTTATTGTTCCCTTTTTATTGAGTGCGCAAGGAAAGAAAGAAGCAACTTGGAAAAAGGAAAAAGACTATCTCGAATATAGAAAAACGGATAGTTACGATGGTCCAGAAGATTGGTATGGCTCTTATCCGGCTAACATGAAGGATGAAAACAATTCATACGGAGGCTCTTCTGGAAACAACAACACTTATCAAGGAATTCAATACACACCTCAACAAATTCAAAAAGACAGACAAAAAAGATACAGAGGTTACAACCGTGGAGGTGGACAAGGAACAGTTCCTTATGATCCAAAAGTAAAAGATCCAGATCCAATAGAAATTCCTGATGTTGATGCACCGGACATTGATTTACCAGATGTTGATTTGGATTTAGATGCGCCTTCTATTTCTCCAGGAGTATGGAAAATTCTGTTGTTCATTCTTCTTGGAGCTGCCTTATTGTGGATCGCTTATTTAATTATCAAAAACAAAAAAGCACCAAATACAAAGGTGGTGATAGATGTAGAAGATGATTGGAATCCGGAAATTATCACTAAAACAGAACTTGAATTGCGACTTGAAGCAGCAATGCTTGATGAAGACTATAGAGAATGCGTTCGAATTTATTTTACGTTTATTCTGAAAGAGTTGATTCGAAAATCTTGGATTTCATGGAAACGAGAAAAAACCAATTACCATTATGTGCTTGAAATGCACAAACGCGAAAATGCCTCACATTTTAATGAATGCGTGCGCGTTTATGATATTGTTTGGTACGGTGATTACAAAATTGACCGCGAAATATTTGAGCTGTTGCAACCTACGTTTGAAAACTATTACAAATCCTTGGATCCAGTAAATGAATAAACAAACGAAAATAGGAGTAATCGGAGGGGTCATCATTGCGATGTTCCTACTCGTTTGGTTGTTTTCTAGCGGGGAAAAGGAAAAGAAGGATAAACGTGCAAAGTTCATTTCTTCTAATTGGAATTCACGTTTTCAAGTGGACGATAAAAAACCAATGGGTCTTTATCTTCTAACTTCTTTAACTCAGGCGCATTTGGATTCGAACCATCACGTTTCTGTGGTTACAGATTGGATTGATATGGACTCCATTTTTGAAAACGATAAAAGCAAAAAGACCTTTTTCTTTGTGGGAAATAATTTTGGGTTAAAAAGTGATGAGATTGACACTATATTATCGGAAGTAAAAAAAGGTTCAAGTTTGTTTTTGAGTTTTAACGACTTAACTGAAAATCTGTTTTCTAAACTGTTTTATGAGTATCAAACAAAATATGAATATGATGATCATGTCAATGTGTTTTCCGATAAGCATAAGTTTAAAATGATTAACCTTTTTCAAAATGATACGATAGCCACAGATTGGAAAGCGTTTGAAAAGGTCCAATCTTTAGGTCCACATAAATCACTGTCTTCATTCATGGAAATGTCGAATTTTATTAAGGTGAAGCACGGTGAAGGCTTCTTGTTTTTTCATTCGAACCCAGAAATGTTTTACAATTACCAATTGAAGCGTTTACCAGGGTTTAAATATGCCGAATTTACCTTGAACCAATTGTCGTCGGAACAAGATGTTTATCTACTTGAATTAGGTCGTTTAACAGATAACTACGGAAATCAAGACGTGGATGATGATTCCGGAGAAGATGGAAAGGTGGACGATAGTTATTTTAAACTCATCTTCCAAAATCCAACTTTGCTCACTGCGCTTTTGTTAAGTATTTTGGGAATTTTATTATTTATCATTTTCCGATCTAAACGAACGGAACCCGTTGTTCCTTATATCGCTAAGAAGAAAGATATGACTTTGGCATTTACAGAGACAATAACGTCCATTTATTTTGCAAAACGCCATCCTTACGGCTTATTGCAAGTGCAGCGGAAGAATTTTTACGCGACTATCCAAAAGCATTTTTTCATTGATTTGAATCGTGGATCAGACCACAAAGTTCTGGATGTTTTGTCCGAGAAGTGCAATATGGAGCGCGCAGAAATTGACGAGCTGGTAAATATGCTGGAAACGAAGGAAGCATCACAAATTTCAGATCAATATATAACGGATGTTAATAAAAAGATGCATGTTTTTTACCGCAAAATTGGAGTGATTTCGGATAAGCTAAACGAAAAAATTCAAGCACGCGAAATGGTGTTCAGAAGAGCAATGCTTTTACCAATTCTCTTTGTTTTTTCTGGAATTTCGCTTTTTATTTTAGGCGTTTATTATCTTATGAGCTCAATAGGTGTGGGAATTTTGTTTTGGCCATTGGGAATTTTACTAGTGATTTTGGGAATTCTCAGAATGTCAAATCCGTACATGAAAGTGAACGCGAACTCGATAGAATATTATTCTGCTTTCGGGAAAAAGTATAGTTTTGATAAGGATGATTTAATCTCAACCGAATTGAAAACAAAGGGAGCAATATTGAATTTTAAAAACAATAAACAGTTGATTATTAATTATTGGGACTTAAGTCGTTTTGATCAAAAGCAATTCAAGCGATTTGTTGCCAAATTTCATAACCTCGAACTATGATGAATGAAGACGTAAATAACCCTGAAGGGAACGAAAACCTGCCTGCCGCGAATACAGAAAACGCCGCATATATGCCAAAGGAACAAGTTCCAGCCGAAGAAACTCCTGTAACTTCTCAAACGGACACTCCGACTCAATCTTATGGATTTGAACGGCAGAATTCCGATTTATTGTGGATTGCTCAAAAAGTGAGCGATGTGCGAACGGAACTTTCAAAATTTGTAATTGGACAAACTGAAATGGTCGATTTGTTATTGACTGGAATTTTTTCAAATGGACATATTTTGTTAGAAGGAGTTCCTGGTGTTGCAAAAACCTTGTCAGCGAAAGTTCTTTCTAAGTCGTTGAATGTTGAATTTGCACGTATTCAATTCACACCAGACATGATGCCTTCCGATGTGATTGGAACGTCTGTTTTTAACATGAAAGATGGCCAGTTTTCATTTAGAAAAGGACCAATTTTCTCAAATATTGTGTTAATTGATGAAATCAACCGTGCTCCGGCCAAAACGCAGGCTGCGTTATTCGAAGTAATGGAAGAACGCCAAATTACTTACGATGGAACGCAGTATCCAATGTCATTTCCTTTCTTGATAATTGCAACGCAAAACCCAATTGAACAAGAAGGGACGTATAATCTTCCTGAAGCACAATTGGACAGGTTTTTATTTAAAATTAAATTGGATTATCCGCAATTAAAGGAAGAAGAAGAAATTTTGCACCGTTACAAGAATGAAATTAAAACGCCAAGTTTTGATAGCATCGCAAAAGTATTCACACCAGATGAAATTCAAAAGATTCAAAATGCGGTTGAAAAGGTAATTGTAGAAGATAATTTAGTGAAATACATTGCTGCAATTACACATAAAACACGTAATCACGGTAAAATTTACTTGGGAGGATCCCCACGTGCTTCATTGTCAATTATTAAATCTGCAAAAGCTATTGCGGCTATTCGAGGACGTGATTTTGTAACTCCAGATGACATTCAATTTGTAGCAGTTCACGTTCTAAATCACCGTTTAATTTTAACACCTGAAGCGGAAATGGAAGGTGTTAGAACCGAAGATGTAATACTGGAAATAGTGAAAACAATCGAAGTTCCTAGATAAATTGAAGTTTGCCAAAAATATCTATTTGACCAAATGGTTTTTTGCTGCGTTCGTTGCGGTGATTCTCCTGTATGTCTTGGCGTTTAGCATTCCTTCGCTTGAATTTATTGCAAATGTAGTACTGGCTTCTTTGGTTGGACTGACATGTGTTGATGCTTTAATAGTATTTAGTAGTAAAGAACCGATAGCAATTGAACGCAAACTGAATAACCGTTTGAATTTAGGAGATGAAAATCACGTGGTTCTTACAATTAAAAACGCGACTGCCCAACCGATTAATTTTTCAATGATTGAAGGTTTTCCCGTTGAAATGCAGGTGCGTTCAACAGTGTTTAAAGGAATTGTTGGTTCAGATAGTTCGAAAGATTTTAGGTATAATTTTGTTCCAAAGCGGAGAGGCGAATTTGAATTCGGTGATGTGTTTGTTATTATTCGTTCAATGTTCTTTTTGGCCTCTCGCCGAATTGATTATCCTTTGAAAGAAACAGTGCATGTTTACCCGTCAGTTTTGCAAATGAAACAATATGAACTACAAGTGTTTCAACAGCAGAAAACAAGCGCAGGGATAAAGAAAATTCGTCGTTTAGGAAACAATAGCGAGTTCGAACAAATTAAAAATTACGTTCAAGGGGATGAGCTAAAAACGATAAATTGGAAAGCCACAAGTCGTAGAAATGAGTTGATGGTAAATCAATATCAAGAAGAAAAGTCGCAGAACATTTATTGCATCATTGATAAAAGTCGTAACATGCAAATGGAGTTTGATGAGCTTTCCATGCTCGATTATTCCATTAATTCGAGTCTTGTTTTTTCAAACATCGCGCTGAGAAAAGGAGACAAAGCAGGGTTGATCACTTATTCAGATAAAATTGGAACTATGCTTGCGGCTGAACGTTCTGGTGGACAGATGCGAAGAATTCAAGAAGCATTATACAATCAAAAAACACAATACAAAGAATCGAATTTTGAATTGCTGTATAATTCCATTCGTAGAACAGTTAAATCAAGATCCTTATTGGTGTTGTTTACCAATTTTGAAACTGAATTTGCAATGCGTAGAGCGATGCCATATTTACGTAAACTCAATCAAAAACATGTGCTAATGGTGGTGTTTTTCCAGAATAGTGAGTTACAAGAATTGGCATTTCAGCCCTCAAAAACCATTCACGAAGTGTATCAATCTGCCGTTGCGGAGCGAATGATTTCGATTAAAACAAAAGTAGCGCGTGAATTACGCCAAAATGGAATTCAAACTGTGCTCACCCTCCCAGAAGAATTGTCGATCAACACTATCAATAAATACTTGGAGTTAAAAGCGAAAGGGGCGATTTAAAACTTGGACTTTCTTCTTTTTTTTGATTCATCAAAGATGTTTAGAGCACGCGTAATTTTATTGCCGAATTCATCTTTTATTACAATTATGTAACGACCAGGCTCGTAATCTTTGATGTTGAGTAAATAATGGTTGTATCCTTTTTCGCTATAAACATTGTCCTTAAACGTATTCGTTCCTGCTTGATTTGTTACCGTAAGTTCGCCATGCGACGAGATCAGCGAATCATATGAGAGCCGAATCTCTTCTTCTATTTTTCCCTGAATTGGGATTAATATGAAATTGGCGAGAACTGGTTGGTGAATGTTAATTTCATCTAGAACAGTTTTGGCACCATAAAGATCGATTCGAGAAATTCGAAAATATTCATTTTTCGCTTCTACCAAGTTGATTTCTGAAACTGAATAAGTATGTCGTTCTTTATGATTTGCAATGGATTCAACTTGTGATACTGTTCTCCATTCTTTTTGATCTGTTGACTTTTCAATAATGAAATAATCTCCGCTTTGCTCCGCGTTCACATCCCATTGAAAATGAATAATTTTTGAAGAAAGGGTTGCTTCGATTGCGATAAAGTCAATAGAAGAGTCTTCAGTGCTATCTATTTCAAAACCATACGCTGTACAGGAAATCAGGCATAGACCAACCGAAATGAGGATTGTAGAAATTGTATTCATAATTGACAGAGTTTTAATGGTTACTAAATTCCGTTCTTCTTTCAATTTACAAATATATGCGCGCATAATAAAATAAAATTGAAAAGAGTTATTAACAAAGGGTTCTTGATGGTTTGGGAATGATTATTGTAAAGCAAAGACTAATTTTTAATTTCCAATGTATGCGAATAGTTTTTTCTTTTGTATTGTCATTCGTCCTATTTTCGAGCTGTGCTCAAAAGAAGCTTCAAGATATTGTTAAGGAATTAAAACCGCCTAAATCTGAATTAAAAGTGGTAATAGATAAGTCGGATTATACTCTATCTGTTTATCATAAAGACAAGCACTTAATTACTTATCCATGTGTGTTTGGGTTTAACGCTGTTGACGATAAAAGTCGCGAAGGAGATGGTTGTACACCTGAAGGGACGTTTAAAATTCGAAGCATGTATGCACACAAAAGTTGGTCCTATTTTATCTGGATTGATTATCCAAATGCCACATCTTGGGAACGTTTTAGAAAGCGAAAGGCAGAGGGAAAAATTCCTTCAAATGCAACAATTGGAGGAGAAGTTGGTATTCATGGAGTTCCAGATGGCAGAGATGATTTAATAGATTCTAAAACCAACTGGACGCTTGGTTGTATTTCACTTAAAACAAGCGATATAACAGACCTGTATAAGTCTATCGGCAATACAAGTGTGTTGATTATAAAGCCTTAAGCAGTTTTGTACTCGTGCACAACAGTTGCGCCAACATTATTGATAATTCGTAGTTTCATTGAATCTTTTTCCAACTTAATTATTTCATAGGAATCAACTGAACCATCTCCATTTGTCACAAGAACATGTGTTTTGTTTGAGTCAAAGGCCCATATTGCATTTGAAGAAGTTACAACTCCGTTTACTTCTCCATACACTGTAAATGTGTTATTTGAATGGATGTCAACACCGGTAATTAACTTAAGACCTGTAATGTCAAAACCGTTCGCAGTCATTGTTACCATCGTCCAATTATTTATTAACCTTGATCTTTTACTAGCAAATGAAGGAGAACCTTCTTCATATTTACTGCAAGACCCAAAACTCAATATAATAAAGGCAAATAATAAAATTCTCATAACTGTTGATTTTTAGTTGATAACGTAAAAATAAGGTATTTTATTAAATAGTGAATTTTTCATCCAAATATAGTTGTGTCAATTCAATGATGAATCAATCTTGATTTTTGTAGAATAAAATTATCTTTGTCTATCATCTTTTTTTGAAGGTAAAATTGCGATACAATGGACAAGAATCAAGAATTAGTAAATAGAAGAAAAGCGTCACATCTTGGTGGTGGGGAACAGCGAATTGCGCGTCAGCATGAACAAGGTAAGCTAACAGCGAGAGAACGTGTAATACTTTTATTGGATGAAGGTTCATTTCAAGAAATTGGACAATTTGTTGAACACAGAGCAACCTCTTTTGGTTTAGATAAGAATAAAATTCCGGGAGATGGAGTTGTTACTGGTTTTGGTACGATTCACGGTCGTTTAATTTATGTTTTTTCACAAGATTTTACCGTTTTGGGAGGATCTCTTTCAGAAACACATGCTGCAAAAATTTGCCGCGTGATGGATTTGGCAGTGAAGAATGGTGCGCCAATCATCGGATTAAACGATTCTGGTGGAGCACGTATCCAAGAAGGCGTTGTTTCGTTGGCTGGTTATGCAGATATTTTTTACAGAAATACACGTGCATCAGGAGTTATTCCTCAATTGAGTGTAATTATGGGGCCGTGTGCTGGTGGTGCTGTATATTCTCCAGCTTTGACGGATTTTGTTATGATGGTTGAAGACACATCATATATGTTTGTAACAGGACCAAATGTTGTTAAAACAGTAACTCACGAAGAAGTTTCATCGGAAGATTTAGGAGGAGCGAAAGCACATGCTGAAAAATCGGGTGTAAACCATTTTACTGCTTCGAATGACGTGGAAGCATTGAAAAAAGTGCGAGATCTAATTACATACATGCCTCAAAACGCAAATGAATTGGCACCGAATCCAACAAAATTTGAGTTTACCAATTCTAAATTATCAACGATTAATGATGTTTTGCCAGAAAACAGTACGTTGCCTTACGATATTCGAAAAGTTGTTGAGTGCGTAATTGATGATAACAGCTTTAGAGAAGTTCACGAAGATTTTGCGAAAAACATCGTTGTTGGATTTGCTCGAATAGAGGGTAAAACCATTGGAGTAGTTGCAAACCAACCGGCTGCAATGGCTGGAGTATTAGACATCGACTCTTCTCGAAAAGGTGCTCGTTTTGTACGTTTTTGTGATTCATTCAATATTCCATTGTTGGTATTTGAAGATGTTCCTGGATTTTTACCTGGTACTGATCAAGAATGGAGAGGAATTATCACGCACGGAGCAAAACTGTTATATGCTTTCTGTGAAGCGACTGTTCCAAGAATTACGGTAATTACGCGTAAAGCCTACGGTGGAGCATTCGACGTAATGAACTCAAAAAGTATTGGTGCAGATTTGAACTTTGCTTGGCCTACGGCAGAAATTGCGGTGATGGGAGCAAAAGGAGCGGCAGAAATTATTTTCAAAAGAGAAATTAATGAAGCGGCAGATCCACAAGCTAAATGGTTAGAAAAGGAAGCTGAATACGCTGAAATGTTTGCTAATCCTTATCGTGCAGCTGAACGAGGAATTGTAGACGATGTTATTCTTCCTTCTGAAACACGCGCTAAAGTAATTGCTGGATTCAAAATGTTGGAAAATAAAGCTGAAACGCTTCCGTATAAAAAACACGGGAATATTCCATTGTAGTGTTTTACTTTTTTGATTGAATGAAATCAGAAAAGTTATGCGCTAAATCGACATTGAGTTCTTTTAACACTCTAGAATTGTCAAGCGTTGATGGTTGCGATATATAATCAATAGATTGTTGACTAAATGAAATTGGAATTTTTAGTAACTGACACAAAAAGACAATACTTCGGACCAAGCGTATAGGTAGCTCCACAAACTGAATATTCTTTGATTTTAATTGACCAATTTCTGTGAATACTTCTCGCAATTCATAATTAATCCGGTCGCATACATTGTAAACATGTACACCTTTTTTAGAATTGTTTACGATCAATTGAACTACTTCAGCTAAATTGTTCACATTCGTCAAAGAGCTTTTTACACGCAAATTTCCTGGGACCGTGAATTTTCCATTTTTGAACCCCTTGGCTATTTTTGGGAAAAGCGTTTGATCAAAATCACCATAAACGGCTCTTGGTCGAAGAATATACGATGAAGTAAAACTGGATTCTTGAACAACTTTTTCCGCCAATAGTTTGCTTCGACCATAAGTTGAGAGTGCGTTATTTAAAGATGCGTTTTCTTCTTTGGCCAAAGGATTCTTTTTAAAATCGTACACGGATGCAGATGACACAAAAATGAACAAATCACAACCTTTCAATCTGCGAATTAAGTTTTCTGTAGCGATTACATTTTGCAGAATCAGGTCTTTATTCGTTGACTTGTCATCGGCCAATCCTGCACAATGTATACAAATATCAAATTCTAAATCTGAGAATGAATTATTAAGATCCATCTGAAAGTATTCGATGGTGTCATTTAAATTTTTCGGCCTTGCTTTACGTCCCGTGGCAAAAACCTTGAATTTTTCATTTTCACTCAACTTTCTCGATATCGTGCCTCCAATAAAACCGCTACCTCCTGTTACTAGTATTTTCATTTATGGAATTCTTTTTCAAGTTCAATTCTAATTTTTTTCCGATCGATTTTATTTTGCCTCCCTAATCGAAGTAATTTTTGAAAAATGATTTTATCTGGTATGGCCTCTTTATCAATGGAATACATGCCAAATAACAATAACTTTTTTAAGTCATTTTCGTTGATTTTATTGTCCGATTCAACGATTAGATAAACAGTTTCATCTGCAGTTTTTTTATCATAAACACCTATTAACGCAGCTTCTACAATTCCTGGAATTTTATTAATAGTAGGCTCATATAATCCTGGATATATATTAAAATTTCTACGAATTAGCATGTCTTTTTTTCTTCCAATTAATAATAGTCTACCTTCCTTATCAAGTTCGCCTAGATCACCGGATAAGTGAACCTCATGATTGTATTTTTCATGCCAGTATCGCGCAAATTTTTGTGCAGATTTAATACCAACTTCTCCTCCCAGATTAATGGATAATGTTACCCCAGAAAATGGTCGCCCTACCAAATCTCCAATTCCTTTATAGTTTATTTTTTCATGCCCATCTTGTATACAAACCATTAAATTCTCAGTCATACCATAGAGACAAGTTAATTTCACAGAATTACAAACGTCATCTATTTTTTGTAGGAAGGATTGATAGACAGGCGCTGAACCGAAATAGAATTGGTTGATACAATCTGGAAATTTAAGCGATTGACTTTTTAATTGATTTATCATTGGAATAAAATCACTTGGCGGTCCAAAAATGGTGGTAATTGAATTGGCTTTGATAAATTTTAATTTTTCGTTTGGTGAAAGTTCATTGTTCCAGATAAATACTACTTTCCCTGCGTTTATACCCAAGAGCATGAAATGAGGAAGGTGAGTTGCGATTCGGTCATTTTCTCCTTCATTTAACATCTTTGTCAATAAGTGCATAGTTTCACCTAGACTTTCATAGGTATGAACCACTCCTTTTGGTTCATTTAGTGTGCCACTTGTGTAGGTAACTAAAAAATCTTCGGATGGATTAATATCATTAAAATTGGGGGTCAACTTAGTTTTAAATGCGTGTGTTTTTAGATGCTTGTGCTTTTTAAAAATTGGGAGACGTCTCCCCAAAGTGAATAACTTACACCCTTCAGCTTTTGGTAGAAATGGTAATGTTGGTCGCAGCTTTTGAAGAAGGTAACGTAGAACAGGATGCTCATTAATTAAAGCCAATCGACTATCAACAAAAGCATGTTGGGGCTTGAATTGTTTAAATTTTGCGTTGTAGTTTTCTCTTCCCATTTCAGGGTCTATTATGGAAATAATGGTCCCAAGAAGCATATTCGCATACATAATTATTAAAAATTGAGAACCTGGATGAAGAATTATAACTGTACGGTCACCTTTTTTAACGCCATTTTTTAATAATTCATTTGCAATGGAAATGCTACTATTTAATAATTCTCCAGCTGTTATTGCTTTACCGTTTTCAACAAGCAGCACCTTGTCATGTTCCCAAGACTTGAGCGTTTCTATAAATACATTCGAAAACATCATATTACCAAGTGATTAATTGAACTGAAACACTGATTCCTGCAGCTAATCCTACGATCATTAACTTGTCCTTTTTCTTCAACTTTTGGTGCTTTATGGCATAATCGATTGCTAATGGAATGGAAGCCGCAGCTGTATTTCCATATTGCTCAAAGACATTGATACATTTTTCGGTTGGAACACCAAGCACATTTGCTGTAAAATCGACCATTTCTTTCGAAACTTGATGGGTAATTAGGCAGTCAATATCTTCGATCTTCCATGGGCTTTTTTCAATTTCTTCAATAATGAATGGCAAAGCGTTATCAAAAAACATTTCACTTAATCCTGCGGTATTTCCTTCAAAATAGTAACTCTCAGGGTTTCTGAAAGATCGAGACCCGCCACCAGCAACTGTGCATAACTCCCAGAATTCACCCCAGGAATTAGAACTCTGAAATTCGATTAAGCTGCCATTTTTCGATGAAATTAACACTGCTGTACCGGCATCTCCCAAACTGTAACCAGCAAGGCAACGTTTTAAATGTTCTTTGTCTTTTGGGTTAAAATTTATGACTTCACTCAATTTTTCGCCGTTTACAATTAAAACGTTGTTGTACATTCCTGAGGAGATATACGCGCTTGCCGCTTGAATGGCAGCGGTTACACTGTTACATGCATTTTTAATGTCCATAACTGGACATGTGATTCCAAGCTTTTGTTGTACAATGTTGGAAGTTGCTGGCTCTATCATATCTGATGAAGCAGCGGCAAAAATCAGAAGGTCAATTTTCTCATCAATTCTATCTATAATAATTTTTCCAGCTTCTGCCGCTAGGTCACTAACCTGCATTGATTTTTCGGCAATGTGTCTGTTTTTTGAACCAAATAACTTATGTAATGTTCCTTCTTGCAGATGAGATCCGTTAACTCTTATTTGACTTTCAATGTCTTTATCAGAAAGAATTTTTTCTGGAAGGTAGACAGCTAAATCTTTAATATATGCCTTTATCATACTGATGCCTTTAAAATTTTTCTCCAAAGCGGCTTCGTTATCCAATTGAAACCGTTAAACGAATTGACAAATTCAATTGAAGCCTTAAGTGAGTTTTCCGCAAACTTTCCACGATAATGTTTAATTGCTGCCTTATAATATTTGTTAGGATTTTCGACGCCAATTTTTTGAAAAAATTCCTTTTTAACGTACAATGTTCGCATAAAATAGATGTTTAACATCACTACAATGCTGTATTGTGTTGCTCGAAAAAATCCAGCCTTTGCAGTAAATTTTTTCAGCCATGACTCGGTATAAAAAATATGTCTTCCTTCTTCTATATAATGAAGTTCAGAAGATTTACGCATAACCGAGAATACCTTTTCATCTTTGCGAATGTGTTTAGCATAAATGTCAGCCATCAACTCAATCGATAATACAGACATAAAAACAAGAGATGGTCTTAACCGCTTTACAGTTAAATTTCCGAAAAACTTATGTAGACGCGTAGGCATTATTGGAATCCGGTCTAATTTTTTAATGGCCATCCCAAACATTTCTTGATGACGATACTCCTCAATTAATTCACGGATTAAAAAACGATACTCGGAACTATCTGGGTTTAGTTTTAGTAAGTGTCTGTTAAAAAAATGGCATGCCAATGTCTCTGACCAAGCATAAGAATACATAACTTGAACAACTTCTAATCGGCCTAGCTCTATTTGTTGTTCTTTAGTCAAAGTATCCCACAATGGATGTCCAGCAAGTGACACTAATTTTTCAGGCATGAATAATGTGTCTTGATTTGGTTCATCGTCCCAAGGAACGTATGTTTCTGGCAGAAGAGGTTTTTCTTTACTAATCCGAATCATTCGCTCCACTTGAGCTTCGAATTCATCAGAATTGGTTTCCATTCGTTTCATATTCTGTTACATTTTATAGGACAAATTTAGATGTAGTCTTACCATATTTATTACTGAATCACACACGTGAAATTTTGCGAGTTGCGATTTTCGCAACAGCGACAATAAGTAGGCAAGGTATAATATGGAGTTTTACCATGTAATGAGCTGTCTTTTGTCTTGCAGACTTGACTCTAATGTCTATCTTTGCAACCGATTAATTTTATCTCATGTACAGATCACATACTTGTGGCGAATTACGCCCAGAACACATTGGAAATAAAGTAACCTTAGCAGGTTGGGTACAAAAGTCACGCGATTTAGGTGGAATGACCTTTATGGATTTGCGCGATCGTTATGGTATTACTCAGCTGGCTTTCAATGTGGATGAAAATGCTGAATTGACTGCTCAGGCAAGAAAGTGTGGACGTGAGTTTGTGATTCAAATTGAAGGTGAAGTAATAGAGCGTTCTAGCAAAAACAAGAACATTGCAACAGGAGAAATTGAAATTAAAGTAACTCATTTGACTGTTCTAAATAGTTCGCTTACTCCCCCATTTACTATCGAAGACGATACAGATGGCGGAGAAGAGTTACGTGCGAAATACCGCTATTTGGACTTAAGAAGAAATCCTGTTCAAGAGAAATTGAGATTGAGAAACCGTGTGGCTTTGGAAACACGGAAGTATTTGGATACCCAAGAGTTTTTAGATGTTGAAACTCCAGTTTTGATTAAATCTACACCAGAAGGAGCAAGAGATTTTGTTGTTCCAAGTCGAATGAACGAAGGGCAGTTTTATGCATTACCTCAATCGCCTCAAACATTTAAACAATTGTTGATGGTATCTGGTTTTGATCGTTACTATCAAATTGTTAAGTGCTTCAGAGATGAAGATTTGCGTGCCGATAGACAACCGGAGTTTACACAAATCGATTGCGAAATGGCATTTGTGGAACAAGAAGACATTTTAAATATGTTCGAAGGATTAATTAAACATTTGTTTAAATCTGTTCGAAATGTGGATCTGGACGAAAAATTCCCTCGAATGACGTATGCTGAAGCGATGGAACGTTATGGTTCTGATAAACCAGACATTCGTTTTGGAATGGAATTCATTGATTTAACGTCGTTGGCGCAAGGAAAAAACTTCCCAATTTTCGATAACGCGGAAGCTGTTCTAGCAATTAACGCAGAGCAATGTGCAGCGTACACAAGAAAACAATTAGACGCATTGGTTGATTGGGTGAAACGCCCACAAATTGGTGCGCTAGGAATGGTTTACGTCAAGTGTAATGAAGACGGTACGTTTAAATCAACCGTGGATAAATTTTATTCAGAAGCTGATTTGGCAGAATGGGCAAAAGCTGCAAACGCTAAACCGGGAGATTTAATCTTGGTATTGAGTGGCGGATTGGATAAAGTACGCAAGCAAATGAACGAGCTGCGTTTACACATGGGGAATGAATTGGGACTGAGAAATCCAAATGTGTTCAAACCACTGTGGGTTGTTGATTTTCCGTTATTGGAATGGGACGAAGAATCCGGTCGATACCACGCTATGCATCATCCATTTACATCTCCAAAACCAGAGGATTTCGATTTAATTGATACGGAACCAGGAAAAGTGAGAGCAAATGCATATGATTTAGCAATGAACGGTGTTGAATTGGGTGGTGGATCTATTCGAATTCACGATAGAGCCTTGCAATCAAGAATATTCGATTTATTAGGATTCACAAAAGAAGAAGCACAGGCTCAGTTTGGATTTTTAATGAGTGCGTTCGAATACGGTGCTCCTCCTCACGGTGGATTGGCATTCGGTTTAGACCGTTTAGTTGCAACAATGGGTGGATCAGAATCCATTCGTGATTACATCGCTTTCCCGAAGAACAACAGTGGAAGAGATGTCATGATTGATGCGCCTTCTCCCTTGAACGAAGAGCAAATGAAAGAATTGGGAATTAAATTATATAAATAAATTTCTGATACTTCAGACGGCATTTTATGGAAAACATCAACGAATACATCGGCTATTTAGCCTCAGGAGTTTTACTTCTTTCATTTATGATGAAGAAAATGTCCACGTTGCGTATCATCAACACGATTGGTTGTGGTATTTTTATCCTTTATGGTTCACTAATTGGCTCTTTTCCAGTAATTATTACGAATGTGGCTATTTGTTTGATCAATCTTTATTATTTGCTAATTAAAGACAAGCTAAAGAGTTAATTCATTTGCTCCAACTGTATTTTACGCTTCCTTAATCGAACCAAATAATTGTTCGCCAACTTATCACCGCACTCCAACGCGGCTTTTTCGGCGTAGAAAATTGCACTATCAACATCTCCCTGACCTTCCTTTACTAAGGCTAGATTAAACAGAACTCGGCCTCTGATTTTTTCTTTGTGATGGTCAATATCAAGAAGCAATTGTTTTTCAGCAATGTCCCAATTTCCTTCTTTTATCATTGGACGAGCTCTTTTTAAGACATCGCTTCCCTTCGTGTAATAATCCCGGTCAACCCAAACCCAATTTGGATAAATTAGCTTTGCCATTCCATAGCCTAATTCATAACCAAGCGCTCGATAATACTCTTGTTTTCTTTTGACATCGTTGAGAATATCGATGATGGTAGTAGTACCACTTAATGGAATGTTGTAAAAACGTCTGATGCGCAATCGCTCTATTATTTCGTGCGTATTAGCAATGTAAATATTAGCATATAAATATCCTTCTAATCGAGTGGATGATTGTCCCGTTGAACTTGCTAACAAACTTCCACCAACAGGAGAAATTGTTTGAACTTCAGTTAATTCTAGAATTCCTTGAAGGACTTGGGAGTTGCAAATACTGTCAATTGCAGACCAATTTACGTTTCCATCGTAAGTTTTAATTTCTCCATTCGCCAAAGTCTTTCCAATTAAATTCGAGGACTTTCCAAGCCCTCTTAAAACTCCTTCGACTGCTCTTTCAGCTGCCACGGTGTTTCCATTAATGCTTTGAGATTGAAGCAACACTTCAATAATTTTTTCAGGACTATTCTCTTTATTAACATTGTTTAAAACTCCAATTGTCCGCACTTCTGAAGGAATTTTCACAATGGAAGGTTCTTTCACAGAAATACGAAATGACGTTTTACACGAAGCAAGAATAAAAACACTTAATAAAACAATGGGAAACTTAAATTTCATAGCTTTAGTTATATAGTTCTATGTCAATATATCAATTTCTGTGCTAAAAATCATTTTTTGAAGTCTGAAGGTTTGATTTTAAGAAAATACAAATCCTTATATTTGTTCAACAAACACCGTTTAATGAGCAAGCAAAATCTTTCTATTTACAATAGTCTGTCGGGACAAAAAGAAGCATTTCAACCAATTTACGAAGGTCGAATTGGCATGTATGTTTGTGGACCAACACTTTACAGTGAGCCGCATATGGGAAACATGCGAACGTTCATTAATTTTGATTTGATTTACCGTTATTTATTGGTGGCAGGATACAAGGTGAAGTACGTGCGTAATATCACTGACGCTGGTCATATTACGAATAGTGCAGGTGAAGCAGTTGATAGCATTGGAAAAGCGGCGCGACAAGAACAAATGCAATCGCTGGAAATCGTTTATAAGTACAATGTGATTTTTCAAGATTTACAACGTACATATAATATGTTGCCTCCGAGTATTGAGCCAACGGCAACGGGTCACATTCAAGAACAAATAGAAATTATTGAGAAAATCATCGAAAATGGATTCGCCTATACAGTGAACGGTTCGGTTTATTTTGACGTGAAAGCATACAGTGAAAAACATCAATATGGAATTCTAAGTGGAAGAAAGATTGACGAGTTGGCAGAAGAAACACGCGAATTAAATGCACAGGACGAGAAGCGTTTCTTTGCAGATTTCGCCTTGTGGAAGAAAGCGAATCCTGAAGACATGCAAATATGGCGTTCTCCTTGGGGCGATGGCAATCCAGGTTGGCACATCGAATGTACAGCAATGAGCACAAAGTACTTGGGAAATCATTTTGATATACACGGTGGTGGAATGGATTTGAAATTCCCGCATCATGAAGATGAAATTGCACAAAACTGTGGTTCATTGGGTTGTTCACCAGCTAAATATTGGATGCACGCGAATATGTTAAATGTGAACGGTCAAAAAATGAGCAAGTCCTTTGGTAATTACTTTTTACCAATGGAAATTGTCAATGGCTCAACAGACTTATTTGAAAAACCATTTTCTCCAAATGTTATTCGATTTGCCATGATGCAAGCACATTACCGCAGCAACATGGACATGACAAACGATGCACTTATCGCGACGGAAAAAGGATACAACAGATTAATTGAAGCAATGAAGACCTTAAGTTCGTTAAAAACGAGCAATGAATCTTCTCAAAATATAGAGGAAATGGTGGAATCCTTTTATGCTGCTATGAATGACGATTTTAATGCACCAATTTTGATTGCCAATTTATTCGATGCCGCAAAATTCATCAACACTGTAAAAGATGACAACGCGACAATCAGCGCTAGTGATTTGGAGTTGCTAACTAAAGCAATGAACACCTTTGTTTTTGATGTGCTCGGAATGAAAGCGGAAGCTGAATCGGCGAATGATCGATTGAGTCCTGTTATGGATTTGGTTTTGGATTTGCGTCAAGAAGCACGTACAAATAAGGATTGGACCACTTCAGATAAAATTAGAGACGGTCTAGCAGCGGCAGGCATTACGGTCAAAGATTCAAAAGAAGGAACAAGCTGGAATTAGACGTAAAGACTAAAAGAGACAAGATTTCATGACTTGATCTATTGTAGCATTTTTGGTTGATTACTTTGATTTTGTGTTCTTTGTTTCTTTTGTGGTTAAAAATTAATGTACACTATTTTGTAAGAGCTTAATTATTTCACAAAATTTTATCTGCAATAGAGGTCTTTGTGTCTTTTGTGCCCTTGTGGTTAATTAAAGTCAATAAATAATTAGATTTGTAAGTCTTCAATAATACAACTATGATTTCACCGGAACACGATAAAAAATTATTTCTAATTGACGCTTACGCTTTAATTTTTAGAGCCTATTTTGCATTTGCAAAGAATCCCCGAATGAATTCGTTGGGCCAAAACACATCTGCGGCTTTTGGATTCACAAATTCATTAATTGATGTGATAAAAAACGAAAAACCAACTCATCTAGCGGTTGTTTTTGATCCACCAGGAGGTTCTGTTTCTCGGAGAGAGGAATTTGAAGCGTATAAAGCTCACCGAGAAGAAACTCCAGAAGGAATTACTTCGATGATTGAACCAATTAAAGAGATTATACGTGCGTTCAATGTTCCAATTATTCAAGTGAATGGTTATGAGGCAGATGACGTTATTGGAGCGCTTGCTAAAAAAGCTGAAAAGAAAGGATATAAAACCTATATGATGACTCCCGATAAAGATTTCGGACAGTTGGTGAGTGAAAATATTTTTATGTTTCGTCCAGGAAGAGGTGGTGACCCAGCTCAAATTTGGGGCGTGAAGGAAGTCTGTGAAAAGTTTGATTTGGATTCAGTGGATCAGGTAATTGACTTATTGGGTTTACAAGGAGATGCGGCAGATAATATTCCTGGAATACCCGGAATTGGTCCAAAAACGGCTTCAAAATTATTGAGGCAGTACGGTTCCGTAGAAGGCATTATTGAACATTCGCATGAGTTGAAAGGAAAACAAAAAGAAAACATCGAAAATTTTGCGGAGCAAGGATTAATGTCAAAATCGCTGGCAACAATAATTTTGGACATCGATGTGGAGCTGGACGAGGAAAATTTGGTGATGTGCGATAGCGACCCGGATAAAATTCGTGAAGTTTTTACAAAATTAGAATTTCGAAACTTGGCCCGAAGAGTTTTGGGTGAAGAAATTGTGGTTTCGCAAACCTCAGCACCAGAATCGAATGGCCAAATGGACTTGTTTGGAACACAGAGTTTAGTTGTTGAACAAGCAGCAACTGAAACAGCAGAATACAAGACCATCGCTACAGAGAAATCCAGTTACCATTTAATTACACGACCAGAAGAGCGAAAAGAGCTTTTGGAAATTTTGATGAAGCAAAAATCTGTGTGTTTTGACACTGAAACGGATCGTTTGGATGCACTGCACGCCAACTTGGTTGGAATGTCATTTTGTTATAAGGAAAGAGAAGCGTTCTATGTTGCAACTCCAACTAATTTTGAAGATGCGAAGAAAATAGTCGAGGAATTTAGACCATTTTTCGAGTCTAATACAATCGAAAAGATTGCGCACAACATAAAATATGATATAAAGGTCATCAACCGCTACGGGGTAAGCGTCAATGCACCAACATTCGACACCATGATTGCTCATTATTTGATCAATGCGGATTCGAAACAGAGCATGGATTTCTTAGCTGAGTTTTACCTGAATTATAAGCCAGTTTCCATTGAAACACTGATTGGAAAAAAAGGAAAGAATCAAAAAAGCATGGCTGATTTAGCACCTGAGGAGATTTCAGATTATGCGTGTGAAGATGCCGACATTACGTTTCAATTAAAGCAAATATTTGAACCAGAGATTCAAAAGGAACACTTGAAGAAGTTGTTCTTTGAAATGGAAATGCCACTTGTAGAAGTGTTAAAAGACATGGAACGCGAAGGTATTTCAATTGATTCTGATGGTTTATTGAAATATTCTGAAGAACTTGGAAAAACGCTAGATGAGCTCGAAGTTTCCATCACCAACGAAGCAGGAATGAAATTCAATATCGATTCACCAAAGCAATTGGGAGACGTACTTTTTGAGCACTTGAAAATTTCTGCAAAAGCAAAGAAAACGAAAACCGGTCAATATGCGACAGGTGAAGATATTCTTCAAAAATTGGTGCATGTACATCCAATTATTCCAATGATATTGGATTACCGACAATTACGTAAGTTAAAGAATACGTATGTTGATCCACTTCCGACATTGATGGATGAGGTGGATGGAAGAATCCATACCAATTACATGCAGGCTGTTGCAGCAACGGGTCGATTGAGTTCTAATAATCCAAATCTTCAGAACATTCCAATTCGCTCAGAGAAAGGGAAGGAGATTCGTAAATCATTTATTTCTCGTGGGAATGGGTTTAAATTGATGGCTGCGGATTATTCTCAAATTGAGTTGCGCATTATTGCAGCGTTGAGTGAGGATGAAAATATGATTAATGCGTTTAAAGGCGGACAAGATATTCACGCAGCTACGGCTGCAAAAGTGTTCAATGTTCCCTTAGAAGAAGTAACACGTGATCAACGAAGCTCTGCTAAAGCAGTCAATTTTGGAATTATTTACGGTCAATCCGCATTTGGCTTGGCGCAAAACTTAAATATATCAAGAACTGAGGCAAAACAAATTATTGATAGTTATTTTGAACAATACCCAACGATTAAAGGATATATGGACGGTGCTGTGGCCAAAGCGCGTGAAAATGGATATGTTGAAACAATTATGAAACGACGACGTTATTTATCGGATATTAATTCTGCAAATGCGATTGTTAGAGGTTTTGCGGAGCGAAATGCGGTAAATGCTCCAATTCAAGGTTCAGCAGCTGATGTTATAAAACTTGCAATGATTCGCGTTCACAATGCCATGAAAGAAGCAGAATTGAAATCCAAAATGTTACTTCAAGTGCATGATGAGTTGGTGTTTGATGTGCATGAAAGTGAAATTGACCTAATGAAGAACTTGGTTAAACGAGAAATGGAAGCTGCTATTTCTATAGCGGTTCCAATGGAAGTGGAAATCGAAGTTGGAGATAATTGGCTGGACGCACATTAAAAAAAGGGCAAATCAAGTTGCCCTTTATATAAATGTATCTAATTTGAGTACCTATTATTTTTGTTCTTCAGTTGCGGGTGGAGGTGAGGTTTGTGTCCATTTTTCCGATTCCAAAAGATCATCAAATAATTTTTCGAAGCTTAAAATTTCTTGTGGATATTTATAGCGACGTCGAATTGCTTTCCGTTTTCCGTCTATTACAATTGAAGTTTTCGTTTCAGGTAAATCAGTAATCATATCATTGTCATAAGCATCTTCCATTTCAAAATACCCTATGCTTTTCGCTTTTGCAATTAAGGCGCGCATTTTATCTTTAGAAATGGTTGTCGAGTATTCGCCTAGTAATTCTACAGCTCGTATTCCATTTAACTCAGCAAAACCTGAATTATAAATTTTTAATTCATACGTAGGACAATTTCCATAACAAGCACCGCGGCGTATATATGCAAATAATGAATCGCCTTTTTCGACATCTCTAAATTCAGCATTATCCGAAGGTTTTATGTTGTCTTTACCTTCTTTTGTACTAGCACATGAAATCAAAAGGGCGGTAAATAGGATTGAGGAGAGTATATATTTCATAATTTTCATTTTTATAAAGTTATAATTTAATTAATGAATCAAAACAAAAAACTTGCCAGAAGAGCATCTTTCGTATATTTGAATCATTGATTATGCGCAAAATAGAATTGAAAATGAACATTGATAGATATGCTTTTTAGTAGTCTCGTTTTTATATTCTATTTTCTTCCTGCAATTTTAATTGCCTATTATTTGTCTCCAAAAAGCTGGAAAAATTATATTCTTCTTCTATTTAGTTTCATTTTTTATGCTTGGGGAGGAGTAAGTTATTCTGTTGTTTTTTTGATTTCCATTGTGTTGAATTATTTTTTTGCTCGAGGTATTTCGAATTCAAAAAACAATAGTAAAGCCTGGTTAAGAGGCGGTATTTTCTTCAATATAGCCTTACTTTTTTCGTTTAAATATTTCGTTTTTTTAGTTGAGAATATCAACAACATTGGTGCATTTTTTGAATATGACTTTGTTCTTTTTGATAAGTTGAAAATACTCCTTCCTTTGGGAATTTCTTTTTATACATTTCAACAAATGTCAATGTTATGGCACATCTATGGCTCAGAAGTAAAGTCAAAAATTAAATTCTCAGAAACGGCTTTGTATATTGGTTTTTTCCCCCAATTGGTTGCTGGTCCAATTGTAAGGTATAACGATATAATTAATCAAATAAGAAGCAGAAAAGAAACGATTTCATTGTTTCACTCCGGAGTAGAACGTTTCATTATTGGGTTGTTCAAAAAAGTGATAATAGCAAATGCTTGTGGTCTGCTAGTTGATACAATTTTAAAAAGTGAAGTTGAACTGTTGAGCTTTTCGGCCGCGTGGTTGGGAATTGTTGCGTATGCTTTTCAAATTTATTTTGATTTTTCTGGGTATTCGGATATGGCAATTGGTCTAGGTAGAATGTTTGGCTTTGAGATCCTTGAGAATTTCAACTTTCCATATATTTCAAAAAGCATACGAGAATTTTGGCGGAGATGGCACATTTCACTTTCAACTTGGTTTAGGGATTATGTTTACATTCCTTTAGGTGGAAATAAATCATCTGTTAATAAGACGTACCGCAATTTATTGATAGTATTTTTACTAACGGGTTTTTGGCATGGAGCAACTTGGAGCTTTGTATTTTGGGGTGTTTATCATGGTTCATTTATAATCATAGAACGCTTAGGCTTTTCTAGAGTCCTAGAGAAATTACCTTTTGGAATAAGTTGGTTGTATAGTAGCGTAGTAATACTTGTTGGTTGGGTGTTTTTCAGAATCGAGGATTTTGGTGAGGCTTTGAGTTTTATTTATGAAATGTTCAACTTCACAAAAACAGATGGAGTTAGTGCATTGAGCTTTTTGAATTCTGAAAACGTTGTCATTTTGTTACTTGCGGCTATTTTAAGTACGCCATTATTAGCAAAATTGACATCCATGAAATCAACTAATATGTTTCTATTCATGAAGAACTCCGCTTTAATACTTATGTTTATTTATTCAGTAATGGCCATTAATTTTGGTTCATATAATCCATTCATTTATTTCAAATTTTGACGAATATTATAAAATATCAGTTAATCGTATTGTTCGTTGGGGTTTTGCTTTTGCCTTTTCTGAATGATGGAATTGGATTTGCTAAATTCGATAGAAGAAAAGAGAATAGAAGCTTTAAAGACTCGGTAGTCATTGACGCGGCAGATTTAGATAATTTACCAGGAGATGTTGAGGAGTATATTAATGACAATTTTAGTTTTAGAGAGCCTTTAATTAAATCGTTTTCCAGAATTAAGTATTATGGTTTTGGCGTATCACCGAAACCTGAACATACAATTATTGGTAAGGATGGATGGTTGTTTATGGAAAAGTTTGAAATTGATTGCTACAGAGGGAGAGAAGACTTTGATAAAGAAGAATTAAATACATTAACTAAAATTTGGAATGAACGGCATAATTATTTTGTTCAACACAATTTGAAGACATATTGGTTAATTGCTCCCATTAAACATTCTGTTTATTCTGATAAAATTCCATTCAAGTTTCAAAAATCGCGCGGAATTTCTCGTGTGGACCAATTAAAAAAGAAGTTCGGTAAATCGCTTCCTGGATTTATCATTGATCCTGCTCCTGAATTAATTAAAGCTTCAACAAGGGATAAGGTGTTTTACAAGATGGATAATCACTGGAATTACAAAGCAGGATTGGTAGCAACTAAGTTACTAATTGATAGATTGTCTAAAGATTTCCCTCAAGTGAACATGAAATTTAAAGTAGAGTGGAAAGACACTACTCTTCAAAAAGGAATTCATTATGATGTACTTGGATTGGAGGAGCTTTCTGAAGAAGATTTCTCACCAATAATTCAAAATAAAAAATCGAGAGAAGTGAAGAAATTTGGTCTTCAATCACCTGAAGGGTTCGCTTATGAGTGGGAATATGAAAGGTATTTTAAAAATCCCGATGCTGGAAACAACTTGAAAGTTTTGGTTATTCGTGATTCATTTGGTGAACAAATGATCCCATTTGTGTCAGAGCTGTTTAGCGAAACCTTGTTTATTTTTGATGATTGGAAGTATGGTTTAAACGAGGAAATTATCGAATTCTATAAACCAGATATCGTTGTCTATATTACCTTGGAAACGTTAATGAATAATCTTTTGCAGTAATTACGTATATACAATGTTCCAACCTCTAACTTTAAGAACATTCTGCAAGGTTACAAGTTCTTTCGCGGATGTAAGTTGATTTTGAATTGATTTAAAAGTTAAAGTGTTTTTTGACTTTTCAGGAATTAATTGGTGAGGAAATACTTGATTTTCATTTTCAGAATACGATTCAGAAAAATGTACCCATTGACGCAAAAGATTAATGGATTCATTATCACTTAATTTGAAATCAGATGATTTAATAGAGCAATAAAAAGAAATTGTTTCTTTTGCTCGTGTTACTAATACATTCAGGCGCTTACGGCCGTTTACCGTATTCATCGGACCGAATCTGTTATGCAATTCATCGTCTTCATTTTTACTGTAACCAAAACTAATCAATAGGTGATCGCATTCATCGCCTTGAACATTTTCGAGTGCCTTGAAGAAAGCCGTGTTATTATCTTGTCTAGTAGAAAGCTTTTCTTGAGTTTTGACAGATAAATTACGCCAAATGCAGTTCAATTGTTCCTCTGAAAAAGCGACGATGCCGATCGAGTTTTTATGAGTCAACCGAGCTTCAATTTCCTTGGCAATTTCTTTTGCTTCAACTTCGTTTTGTCGGTTGATAAAAACTCCTGTTTCGCAATAATTATGTTGGATTGGTTTTTCGGATTTATACGATGGGTAAGCTTTTAACTTGTTATTGTATATGTGCTTGTTCGAAAATGAAATTAAGTCTGGATGATTACTACGGTAATGGTGTGACAAGGGAACTTTTTGCAAATGATAACTCGCTTGATGCAACAAATCCATGGGTTCACTTGTCCCTCTTTTAAAATAAGAGCTTGGACCCATTTGGTGTTCATCACCAGCAATAATAATTCGTTTACTTCTTTGTACCGCGCCTAGTGCATTTTGTAACGGTATTTGACTTGCTTCATCAAAAATCGCAACATCGAACAAGCCTTCTTCCATAGGAAAGCATTTTGCCAACTGAGCCGGATTACTTAACCAAATAGGCTTTAACAATTGAATCCAAATACGAGCTTCTGAATTATAAATTTCGCGTAAGGACGGGTGACTTCTAGTTTTGGAAAATTCTTTTACTAATATCGACTTTCCTTTTCTCAATGTTGCCTTTAACTCTTTTTGCTGATCGCTTAATTTTCGGGAAGATGTATTTAGTAACTCGTGATATTTTTGAAAATTTGAATTGATTTGCTCTTCAATAGTTTTAGAAAAAAGAAGTGCTTCATTAATCTGAAGTGTTATGATTTCGTCAATTTTGTCAGTCAAATTATGCATTGAAAATTGCGCCAAATTTGGAAAACGATTTTTAAATTGAGTTAAATGTGAGGAGTAAACTTCTTGTTCAAACGACTTAAAATCGGTGTTGTTTTTAAAACCATTTAGCGCATTTTGGGATAACAATGCAAAATGTTTATGGTTTGAAATCAATTTTCCAAAAACGGATCTAAGTGCTTTTAGGTACTTTAAGACATCATCGGTTTCATTTAAATTAAAGTATGTTTGCAGGTCGCGTTGAAGACGTTCTAGAAGGTGATGCGAAGAAGTAATTTTAGTTCTTTTTTCAATAGGAATTTTTGAAAGTGTATCCCATTCCGTCTCCGAAATTGCGTTGATGGTAGTGTAAATTTGTTCAACATTAATTTCTGGACTTTCGACACCTAATTCGCAAAATTCAACAGTTAAATGCGATATAGTTTTTAACGTTTGTAGATTTTTTAGATGCACTTCAAGTTCCTTTTGAGCGATTTCAAATGGTAAATGCGTGATTTCTTTCCAGCGTTTCTTCGTTTTAAAGCGTTTTGTAAAGGTCGATTTCTGTATCGATTGAAGCAAGGAAATAGTTTCTACTTCAGAAGGAATAATTTTCCAATGCGAGTTTTCACTTTCAATTTGTTTTCGTTCAATTAATAATCGATTGAATTTTTTTCTTAATGTTATAAATTTCTTTTGTGCTTTTGAATTAGGAGTAAAAAGTGCACTGTATTTTTTATAATACTCGTTTTCAAAAATTTGACATTGTATAGCCTCTTTTGTCAATTGTTGAAGGTCAATCCATTCGTTAAATTCAAAAATTTGCTGAAGTGTGTTTAAGCTGGTAATCCACTCATCAATTTTTTTGTCGAGTTGGCTAAATGAAGAACTGTTTAATGTCGACTGTTTCAAACCTCCAAGAACAGAGTTCAGATTTTCTTCGTAAGCCAATTTTATAACTTGCCTTACTTCTTTGAAATGTGAAATGGAATCGACGTGACTGTTATATGTACTTTTTTCTAGCTTCATTGATTGGGTCGTTTCAAAGAACTCAGAAAAGCCAATGCCTCCAATTAAATCATCTTGAGAGATTAAATCCAAAGTCATTTGAAGTTGTGCCAGATACTGCTCAGATAAACGAATATTAGTGGTATGAGTAGGATTAAAGTTTTCAAAATAATCCCAAGTTTCCTTTAATTCCTTAAAAAAAGTGCGCCCCAAACGGTCTGAAGTCGCAATGAAGCACAATTGATCCAAATTGAAATTGCTTAACTTCTTTTTTAAAACTTCGAGCGCAGCCTTTTTTTCAGAAACGACAATTGTTGTTTTGTTTTTCGCTACTAATTTCCCCAGAATATTAGATAGAACCTGAGACTTACCTGTTCCTGGAGGACCTTGAACAACACAATCAGTTAAATTTAAACTCTCAAAGACTTTTTCATGGTCAGCGTCAGCAAAAAACAAGTTATCTGCTAAAAGATTAAGTTCTTTTGGTTCTTCCATACTTCCAAATCCTAGAAGGCGTTTTAGAGTTGAAGCATGTTCATTTAAGGTTAACAACTCATCTAATTCCTTCACAATTTGATATCTGTGATGATGAAAGTTGCCGATTATAATTTTGTCCGAGGAGTGGAGGATAAACTCATTTTCAATTAGGAAAGAAGTTATTTCTGAAACCTCTTCTGGCGTTGTAATTTCTAAAGTTTGATTCAAATGAAACAGCAAAAAGGGATTGATGAATTCTTCATCCTCAAACTTTTTTAAAGTGAGTTGCTTTTTCTGTTTATTTATCTTGAATTCCAACGGGGTGAATAAAACAGGTGTTTCAACCGACTTGTCACCAATTTGAAGTTCAACTAGTGTATTTGTGCAACACAACGCATTTACACCTGACTCTTTGATTAATCGAGTTGTTTCATTCAGAATTCGTTTTGGAAAATCTGCCAGTGAAAAGACGAGTTGTTCATCCGTAAAAAACAAGTTTTGATTTGTGTTATCAACATTCACCAATACATCGTTCACATTGAATTGGGTGTTTTCAATGCGTAGATTTTGGATGTTATTTTTTAATTCGCTGAACAAGTGTATAAATTTAACAAGAATTGCGTTTCAAAAGAAGCATTGAATTTATTAATACATGAATTTTTGAATTCATTCCTCACAATATGTTTAGTACATTTGTTTAACATCTTAATTGATACATTCAGATTAACATGAAATTTGGAACAAAGGCAATTCACGCGGGAGTAAAACCAGATCCAGCAACTGGAGCGATTATGACGCCTATTTATCAAACCTCTACCTATGTACAAGAAACACCTGGAGTTCATAAGGGCTTTGGTTATGCAAGAGGTAAGAATCCAACCCGTGAGGCCCTTCAAGGAAGTATTGCAGCACTAGAAAATGGCAAACATTGTATTTGTTTTAGCAGCGGTGTTGCAGCAACAGATGCAGTGTTGAAATTGTTAAGTCCTGGTGATGAGGTAATTGCTGGTGAAAATTTATACGGTGGATCCTATCGTTTGTTTACTGGTATCTTCGAAAAATTTGGCATTAAATTTCATTTTGTGAACCTAGATGAAGCTTCAAATTGTGAAAAGTTCATCAATGCGAATACCAAAATGATTTGGGCTGAAACGCCGACAAATCCAACCATGCAAATAGCAGATATTGTAGCTTTATCTTCAATATCAAAGAAACACAAGTTAATTCTAGTTGCAGACAATACCTTTGCTTCTCCTTATTTACAAAATCCACTGGATTTAGGGGCGGATATTGTTATGCACTCTGTGACAAAATACATAAGTGGACACTCCGATGTTGTAATGGGAGCTTTGGTCACGAACAACGATGAATTGCACGAAAAGTTGTATTTCATATTAAACACTTCAGGCGCAAATCCTGGTCCGATGGATTCGTTTTTGGTGTTGAGAGGAATAAAAACCTTGCATTTAAGAATGGAAAGACATTGTTTCAACGGCAGAAAAGTTGCTGAATTTCTGAAAACTCATCCAAAAATAGAAAAGGTGTTTTGGCCCGGATTTCAGGATCATCCAAACCATGAGATTGCAAAACAACAAATGCGGGATTATGGTGGGATGATTTCTATAGTTTTGAAGGATCAAACAATAGAAAACACGTTCAAGGTAGCAGGTTCTTTTAAGCTATTCGCTTTGGCCGAATCCTTGGGTGGAGTAGAATCGTTGGTTAATCATCCGGCTACTATGACACATGGTTCTGTTCCTAAGGAAACAAGAGAAAAAGTTGGAGTTGTAGATAACCTATTGAGATTGAGCGTAGGCGTAGAGGAGATTGAGGATATAATAGAAGATTTAAAACAAGCATTAGCTTAAAATAGAAAAGAACAATATGGTTTATAGTAAGTTCGCAGTTATAGGTGTTGGTCGATACGGTGCTACAATAGCGCGCAGGTTGGCTGAGAAAGGAGCTCAAGTTTTTGCTTTTGATCCGAATGAAGAAAAAATTGAAAGCATAAAGGATGATGTCGCCTTTGCAGTTACATTAGACGCAACAGATTTGCGTGCGCTTAACACGCAAAACCTACATGAAATGGATGCAGCAGTTGTTGCTATCGGTGAAAATTTTGAAGCAACGATTTTAACGTGTGTTCACTTGTTGGATATTGGTGTTAAAAGAGTGATTGCTCGAGCTAGTGGTGCGCATCAGAGATTGATTTTAGAGAAAATAGGAGTCTTAGAAATTTTGACCCCAGAGGACGAGGTAGCATACGTCGTGCGAGAGAAATTATTGAATCCAAATATCGTTTCTTTTCTTCAATTACCGGATGATCATGAAATTGCCGAAATACGTGCACCGAAAGGGGTTGTTGGTCGTACATTGGACGCAGTAGGTTTCAGGAATAAATATGAAATCACTTTAATTACAATTAAACGCGAGTACGAGATAACAAAAAATGGAGAAGACTCGATCGAAACCCATATTATTGGTGTTCCAAAAAGTGATATTGAAATAAAGGAGAAGGACACCTTGGTTATTTTTGGAGCTGCAAAAAGTGTAGAGAGGTTTATCGAAATAAATGAATCTCTATAAATGTATATCGTTACTGGTGTTTCACGTGGACTAGGTAAAGCTATTGTTGAAGAGCTACTAGGGTTAAACAAAGCCGTTATTGGTATTGGGCGCTCACATAATTTTGACAATCCGAATTTCACCTTTTTAGAATGTGATTTTTCAAATCCTAATTCAATCAACAAGTTGGTATTTCCAAAGCTTGTTGGACATGTTACTTTGATAAATAATGCGGGAGTTTTAGGAGAGATTAAGCGCATGAGTGATCAATCATCTTTGGATTTAGATCAAGTATTGACCGTTAATGTCTTGTCACCTACAAGTTTGTTACACAGTGTTTATTCTAAAGTTGAGAATAAAAATAATTTTACATTGGTGAATATTAGCTCCGGAGCCGCAAATCGTGCAATTCCTTCATGGGCAGCTTATTGCGCTTCAAAAGCTGCTTTGAACATGTTGACTGAAACATTTTATCTTGAGGAACTTGAAAAAGAAAATCACCCAATTGTATATGCTGTTGCCCCTGGAGTGATAGATACTGATATGCAACTAGAAATTCGCTCAGCAGATGAAGTAAACTTTTCTTCTCTTGAGAACTTTAAAGAACTTAAAGACGCGGATAAATTGTTTTCTCCTAGGGAAGCTTCGAAGCGTTTAATTAAATTATTGGACATGCCTTTTACAGGTCAAGTTCATCAAGATTTAAGAGGTGTAGATTAGTTTAATCAATGACTCTTACCGTTTATCTTTAAAAACACTCAGTTTAAATGATTTATTTGTTAAAATCATGTAAACTTTGTATTTTCACAACATTAGAACTGTATTAAATAAACTAAAACTATGAAAAAAATTTACCTCTCTCTGGTTGGTATTCTTCTTTTAACTTCAAATTCATTTTCTCAAAATCAATCTTTCGATGCTACAAATGCGAGAGATGGTGAAACTGTTGAATATTGTACGACCCATAAGAAAAGAAAAGAGCTTTTAATGAATCCACAAGCAGCGGCATCATTTGCTCAGGATGAAATCATTAGACAACAAGAATTACAAAATTCAACGAATGTTGAAAAAGCCGTGGTGTACGTGCCTATTGTTTTTCACATATTACATAATGGTGGTACGGAAAATATTTCTGACGAACAGATTATGGATGCATTTAGTATTTTGAATCGAGATTTTAGATTAATGAATGCGGATGCGGCGAATGTTCATGCTGATTTTCAAGGATTGCCGGATGATATGGAAATTGAATTCAGATTGGCAACAAAAGCTCCAAATGGCGCTTGTTTCAACGGAATTACGCGTACTCAAAATGTTATTACTCACGATGGGTCAAACGGAGGGAGTCAAGTTACCGCAGTACGTAACGGGAATAATGTATACAACGGAAATTGGGCAAGTAACAAATATTTAAATATATACATTGTTGCAGATGCTGGTGGAGCAGCTGGATATACAATGACTCCAAATAACTGGGGAGGAACAGATATGTATAATGGAATTTGGATTTTACACAACTATGTTGGTTCTATGGGAACTTCAGGGGTTTATTCAAGTAGAGCATTGACGCATGAGGTTGGACACTGGTTGAATTTAGAACACGTTTGGGGGCCAAATAACAATCCTGGAAACGCTGCAAGTTGTGGAGATGATGATGGTGTAGCTGATACGCCGAACGAAATTGGTGTAACATCTTGTGCTTTGAATGAAGCTACTTGTGGACCAAGAGCAAATGTTGAAAATTATATGGATTATTCATATTGCTCAAAAATGTTTACACCAGGACAAGGGACAAGAATGCGTAATGCATTGAACTCTTCAGTTGGAGGTCGAAATAATCTTAAAACTGCACAAAACATTAGTGATACTGGAGCAGATGGAGTTATGGCACTTTGTAAAGCTGAGTTTTCTAGTGATAAAAACTCAATATGCGCAGGAACTACAGTACAATTTACAGACGAAACGTATAACGCAGCTAATGGCTGGACGTGGACGTTTGACGGTGGGTCACCGGCTAGTTCAACAGCTCAAAACCCAACAGTTACGTATAACAACCCAGGAGTTTATTCTGTTACACTGGTTGCAACAGATGGAGGTTCTAATGATACAGAAACAAAAACTGGTTTTATTCATGTAGTTCCAGCTGCAACTAGTATTCCTTTACTAGAAGGCTTTGAATCATTTTCTACATTAGCCGGAGTTGATGAATGGGGAATAATTAACCCATCTGGAAATGGTTTTGAATTAGCAACATCTGTTGGATTAAATAGTGCGAAGTCGGCAAGGTTAATAAACTATGGGCAGGCTGCAGGCGATTTAGATGAATTAGTTTCTTCTCCTGTTAACTTGTCAGGTATTTCTCAAGTAACACTAAGTTTCAGATATGCTCACAAACGCAGAAACACAAGTGACGACGACAAATTACGCGTTCTTGTTACAAACTCATGTGGAGATAGCTGGGCGATACGTAAAACAATTCTTTTAGCATCTACGTCTTCTGTTCAAGGGTCTTCTTTTACTCCTTCTACTGAAAGCGATTGGACTACAATCCATGTTACTAATATAACCTCAAGTTATTTTGTGGATAATTTCAGATATAAGTTCACTTTCGAAGGTGGAGGTGGGAACAATATTTTCCTTGATAATATTAATATTTACGAGGGTTCACCATCAGATGATCTTGTAACTGGATCTTCAGGAATAAGTGAGTTGACTTCAATCAATGGCTTGTCAGTTTATCCAAACCCAGTAGATGCAGAATTATCGGTAGACTTCTCTGTACAAACAGCACAAGAAGTTGTTCTATCTGTTCAAGATGTAACAGGGAAAACCGTTCAAATAAGTTCAATTAATGCAAATGAAGGTTCGAACTTGGTGTTAATGAATACGCAAGACTTATCATCTGGAATTTATTTCATTGAGGTGAAAACTGCAGGTGCAAGACAAGTGAAACAATTTGTCGTAAAGTAATATTTTGAAAATCATCAATAAAAAGGGGGGCTTTGTTCCCCTTTTTTAATCTTATTTTAAATGAATAGAATAGTTGGAATTTTAGTTGGATTAGGTGTTTCGTTATCGTCAATAGCGCAAATCAATCCAGTAGAAAATTGGTGCGGGACTTCGCATAGAATGAATGATTTAATGCAGAATTCTGCGTATCAATTGATTCATCAGCAAGATGAAGAAATACGAGCAAATGAAGCGGCAAACCCTGGTGTACAGCCTAAAGGAATAGTGTATAAAATTCCAATTGTATTCCATATTATCCATAACGGAGGACCGGAGAATACTTCTGAAGAGCAAATTTTTAATGCATTGGACGTTATGAATCGTGACTTTAGGAAACAAAATGCAGATACAGCTGATGTAGTAGCCGCATTTAAGCCACTTATTCAGGATGCAGAAATAGAATTTGTATTGGCAACTAAAGCCCCAAATGGTGAATGTTTCAGAGGCTATACAAGAACCCAGTCGTTGACTACTTTTTCTGGAGGTGGAAACGATGGTGATGATCAAGTTGATGCAGTGAGAAATGGAAATGATGTTTATCAGGGAAACTGGCCTAGTAATCAATACTTAAATGTATATGTTGTTGCTGATGCAGGAGGAGCAGGAGGTTATACAAATTACCCTAGTAATTGGGATTTTGGTGATATGAGAAACGGAATTTGGATTCTCAACACTCAATTTGGAGAAATAGGAACTAGCAGTACTTCTGCAGGACGATCGATGACACACGAATGTGGACACTGGTTTAACCTAGCACATACATGGGGGAGCTCAAATACCCCAGGGCCAGGAAACGGAAATTGTAGCACAGATGACGGAGTAAGTGATACACCATTGTGTGAAGGAGCTTCTGGAGGTTGTCCTACATCTCAAGTTTCATGTGGTTCGCTTGATAATGTTCAAAATTATATGGACTACGCGTTGTCGTGTCAATCAATGTTTACTGCTGGACAAGTAACACGCATGCGAAGTGCCGTTCAATCATCAGTAGGTGGTAGAAGTAATCTTTGGACGACATCGAATCTAAACGCAACAGGAGCGAATGGAATAATGGAGCTTTGTAATGCAGATTTTTCAGTTGACAAAACATCTGTTTGTGCAGGAACACAAGTTAGTTTTACAGATGAAACATATAATGCATCTACAGGTTGGGATTGGTCCTTTCCGGGAGGCGACCCAACAAGTTCAACTGCTCAAAATCCAACGGTTACATATAATACTCCTGGAACCTATACAGTGACTTTAGTAGCCACAGATGGAACATCAAATGATACAGAGACTAAAACGGCTTTAATCCATGTGACTCCGGAATCGTTAGACATACCACTTTTGGAAGGGTTTGAATCCTACTCATCTTTGAATGGCTTGGCAGAATGGATTATTATTAATCCAACTGGTAATGGATTTGAATTGGCAAACACAGGATTGAACAGTAGTAAATCTGCTCGCTTATTGAATTATAATCAATCAGTTGGAGATGTAGATGAGTTGGTAGCTTCCCCTGTTGACTTATCAACTATTTCTCAAGTAACATTAAGTTTTAGATATGCGCACAAAAGAAGAAATTCAAGTGACGATGATAAATTGAGGGTATTAATTACAAATAATTGTGGTGATAGTTGGGCAATCCGTAAAACATTGTTGTTAAGTACAACATCTTCAATTCAAGGTTCTTCATTCTCACCAAGTTCAGAGAGTGATTGGACAACGATTCATGTTACAAACATAACATCGAGTTATCTGGTTGATGATTTTAGATATAAATTCACTTTTGAAGGTGGAGGCGGAAACAATATCTATTTAGATAATATAAATATATACGAAGGGCCATCTTCAGACGATATTGTAACTGGTTCAGGCGTCGGTTTGAATGAGCTTTCGGAAATAGGAGGTTTGGAGCTTTATCCAAATCCAACCGATGACGAATTGAATGTGGCTTTCAATATTGATTTCGCTCAATTTGTAGCTGTAACAATACAGGATTTATCGGGAAAAATCGCACAAAAGCATATTGTTAACGCTGAACAAGGTTCTAATCTTGTTGTTTTAGAAACACAGAATTTAGAAGCAGGAGTTTATTTTATGCAGATTGAAACGAACGGTTCAATGGAAGTACGACAATTTATTGTCAAATAACATTTAAATGGTTAGGCTAAGCCGTCAGTGAAAACTGACGGCTTTTTTATTTGGAAAGTAGTGCGATTAAATCTTCGATAGAAGAATTCTCCAATGTGGAAGTTACATGAATGTTTTTTTCGTTTAAATAGGCAGTAGTACTTTCGCCCCAAGAATAAACGGAGGCGTGTTCAGGGACTTCATTTACCGTTAAAAACCCCTCAGCATTTGACGGACTTGTAAATACATAAATGTCGCAATATTCTAAAGGCTTAGAAACAATTTTAGTGTTGTACACAATCACAATTTCCTTTTGAGATTCCGGGAATAAGCTTGATACTGTTTGTAAAGATCGGTTTGAGCTAGGGAACAAAATTCGTTTATCTCCACACCACTCTTTAAATTCCTTGGCCATCGATTGAATGTTGCCACTTTTATCTCCAAAAAAGGATACTGTAAATCCCAATTCATTAATTAGTTCGGCCGTTTTGTTACCAGGACATGCAATCAGAACGTTTTTAGGAATGTCGTTCAATAATTTATAGAATAAAAAACTTCTGGGACTGCTGAAAAAAATTACTTCGAATGACTCTCTAACAGAAAATGGAACTGGTTCAAAATGAATGAAAGATTGAGCAATAAGTTGTATTCCTTTTTCATTTAAAAAACTTGCCAATTTATCTACTTCAGCGAAGTCTTTTGATATGAATAAGTGCTTATTCAAGTTAAATTATCTTTTTTAAATCGTCAATCACTCTTTCTGCCATTCCTTCAAATTTTTCGACTTGGTATTTTAGTTCAAAACATTTACCAGCACTATGCTTCGCATAAGAAACGAAAAGCTCATTTTCCGGAGTGCAATACACACCTAAGGGAAGTTGACATCCACCGTCTAACAGATTCAATACTTTTCGTTCAAGCTCGATTCTTTGTTGTACATCGGGAAAATTCATCTTTTGTAGAACATTAAAGAGTTCGGTGTCCTCATTGCGTATTTGCAAACCTAAAACTCCTTGGGCAGGAGCAGGGATAAATTCTTTTGGATCAAGAACTTCAACGTGAAATTCTTGTAAGTCCAATTCTAAACGGTCTAAGCCTGCTTTCGCAAGTAAAATGGCATCGTAGTTTCCACTGCGTAATTTATCAATACGCGTTGGAACATTTCCACGTAAATCCGAAATCGAAACATCTTCCCGTTGATTTAAAAATTGAGCTTTTCTTCGAGCAGAAGAAGTGCCAACTTTGGCTTCTCTTTTCAATGACCACTTTTGGTTTAAATCAACAGCATTTTTATTAATCAGTAGTGTGTCAGCTGGATTTGCTCTATCTGAAACACATGCAATTTTTAAGTTTTCAGGAGGAGTAGTTTCTAAATCCTTGTGTGAATGAACTGCTAAATCAATTTCATTGGAAAGCAAGGCATCTTCAATTTCTTTGGTGAAAAATCCTTTTCCTTCCAGTTTGTCAAAGCTCAAATGCTGAATTTTATCTCCTTGGGTTTTAATAATTTTTATTTCAACCGAACAATTGATTTTTTCTAATTCAGCCTTTACAAAGTAGGCTTGCCAAAGTGCTAAATCGCTTCCACGAGAACCGATAATAATATGCTTCATTAGTCTTGTTTTTTGAGCAGAATTTCTTTAGCCATTATCATAGGCACGCTCATATATTTTTTTTCCATGTAACCAACAATTTTCTCTAGAACTTCCCTAGAATTGTCGTCCATTGTGCTTAGTTCATTTTTAAAAACCTCTGTCATTGCCATGCGCTTGATTTCTTTTACCTTCTGAGGGACTTCGCGCATAGCCAGCTCAACTGTCCGTACTTGATTAATATGTCTAAACTCGTATAAGGCAGCAGAGACAATCTCCTCAACATGCTGTATTTCGGCAGAGCGTAATTTCAGATTTTCATTTGAAATCTTTTGAAGAACCTCAACTGAGATGTGTGTCACATTGTACTTGTCAATAATAGAAGGCGATAAATCTTGGGGAATAGCGATGTCAATTACTACTTTTCGACTTGTTTCGCCTTGTAAAAGAGAAGAATAAATCTCTTCTGTCAAAATATGATTCTCAGAACCCGTGCATGTGATAATAATATCAAATCCTCTGTTGAAATTAGATAAATCGGCTAAGCGATGCGCTTTTCCGTTTAAGTCATTTGCTAGCTTTTCAGCTTTTTCAAAAGTTCTATTAAAAACATTGAAATTTGTAAAACCGTGTTTTTTTAAAAAGCGACTCATATTCACATTCGTCACTCCTGCACCAACAATTAAAATACGTGAATCGAGAGGAATATTTAAAGCCTTTAGGTTATGATAGGCTAAAGAAACAACTGAAACGGGCTTTTTAGCAATATTCGTTTCTGTATATACCTTTTTCGCTGTTTCAATTGTGTGGCGAATTAAAATTCGAATCAAATCCCCAGTCAACTTCATGGAGTGAGATGCATTATAGGCATTTCGCACTTGAGTGATAATTTCTCGCTCACCAACAATCATTGAATCAATAGAAGAAGCTACAACCAATTGGTGTTCAACAGCATTTAATCCACTGAATAATTCACCAGCAGATGAAAACAAGGAAACTTTGTCCTGTTCAAAATCTGGGTAAAGCGAGTGAAAGAATTTGTTAAGAAACTCAATATTAACGGATTGTTTTGTAACGAAGGTAAATTCAACCCTGTTACATGTAGATAGAAACATTAATTCATCCAATTGCATGGCAGTTTTTAATTCTGACAAGCGCAACTTTTGATTTGTTTCTTCAATGTGCAGTTCACCTACCTCATTTACAGATAGATTACGATGCGTAAAAGCAACAATGTGTAATGTATTTAAACCTTCCATTCGCCGTTTAAGACTACAAATATGCTGAGTTCTGGCTTTTTTTGTGTCATGCTTTTGTCATATTTTTTTGATTTAGAATAGTTCTAAATAACCTTCTATAACCCCTTTGCTAAAACTAGAATTGTCAGAATTGATATTTTGATTGAAAAAAGTATCTTTAAGGCAATATTGGGATATGAAAACAATCGAATTTGAATCGGCACAAAATGTAAAAATTGAATACGAACTTGCTTCTGTAGGTCAACGTACTGCCGCAGCATTTATTGATTTTTTCTTGTTTGTAATTTATTACATCGTGTTTGGAATGGTCTTCGGTTTCATTGGCTATTTCGAAGCGGATTATGGAACTTTCTTATTTGTTCAATTGCTTTTGATGAAATTACCTTGGATTTTTTACCATCCGGTAATTGAATATTTAACGCACGGACAGAGTTTGGGAAAATACATGCTCGGTATTCGCGTAGTTACGCTTTCAGGTGAGCGACCAGGACTAAGAGAAGTATTTACGCGTTGGATTTTTAGAGGTGATTTCTTATGGATTAGCGCAGATTTTTTCGTGTTGTTTTGGTTTGGAATTGGAATACTCGGGGTGTTGTACTCAGGAACATCGGAACGAAGACAACGAATGGGAGATGTAATGGGAAATACAGTCGTGATTAAAAATAAATCAAGTATTCGCTATACATTGAAAGATGTACTATCGATTAAAAATCAAGAAAACTATACTCCAGAATATCCAAACGCCGTTCAATTTACGGATGAAGATATGCTCCTAATAAAAAACACAATTCAGCGCTTGCGTTCGAGTCCAACACCCGAAACGAAGAAATTTGCAATCGAATTAGCAGATGAATCAGCTCGATTAATTGGTTTAAGCGAAACGCCTGAAAAAAGAATGAAGTTTTTACAGACACTGTTGCATGACTACGTTGTGTTGACTAGATAAAATACGTTTATGGGTAAGCTTATTCTCGTTCCAACACCGATTGGAAACTTAGAGGACATAACACTAAGATCGATTAGAATTTTAAAGGAATGCGATTTAATTTTTGCCGAAGACACACGCGTTACAAAAAAATTATTGAATCATTTAGAAATTCAAAAAACGTGCTATCCTTTTCATTCGCACAATGAACATAAATCATTATCGAATGCAATCGATAAAATAAAAATTAACTCAACAACTGTTTTGGTTTCTGATGCCGGAACTCCTGGAATTTCTGATCCCGGGTTTTTGCTTGTTCGAGAATGTTTAGCGAATGATATCGAAATTGAATGTCTCCCAGGTCCTGCCGCATTAATTCCAGCCTTGGTAGCAAGCGGATTTCCATGTGACCGTTTTGTTTTTGAAGGGTTTTTACCTCATAAAAAGGGTCGACAAACAAGGTTAAAAGCTATTGCAGAGGAAAAACGAACAGTTGTTTTATACGAGTCACCTCATCGGTTGGTAAAATGTTTAGGACAGATTGCTGAATTTATGGGAGAAGATAAAAAGGTGTGTGTTGCGCGTGAGATAACAAAAATGTACGAAGAATTTAAACGTGGAACAGCCTTAGACGTTCAAAAGCATTATGAGAGTCATCCGCCAAAGGGTGAAATTGTTATTGTTATTGAGGGAAACAATGAGTAAGATGGAAAGTGAAGGATTTTTTTTAACGAAGGTAGGCTCACCTGAGCAAGCCTTTGAATTACGTCGTTTTGAATTTAATGCGCCAAAGGAAAACGAAGTAGTTGTGGAAGTTGAGGCATTTGGACTGAACTATGCAGATGTAATGGCGCGCCGAGGTTTATATAGAGAAGCTCCACCTTTTCCATGTGTCGTAGGGTATGAAGTTGTTGGAAAAATTGTTTCTGTAGGAAGTAAATCGGACAGCGGATTAATAGGAAAACGTGTTCTAGGGTTTTGTCGCTTTGGCGGTTATGCTAAACATACAATTACGTATAATTATGCTGTTGTTGAAGTAGAAGATCAACCTGCAAATGAATTGTTAGCACTTTGTACGCAGGCTGTTACGGCTTTTTACATGGGTGAATATTTGACTCCCATACATCCGATCGATAACGTTTTGATTCACGCAGCAGGTGGAGGAGTTGGAACGATTTTAATTCAATTGGCAAAATTGAAAGGAGCAAAAGTCATTGCAAAAATTGGAAGCGAATCGAAACGGAAAGTTGTTGAGGATTTGGGCGCAGATTGCGTTGTAAATTACAATGATTCGGATTATGTATTGCAGGTTCAAAATTATTTACAAAATGAACGATTGGACATTAGTTTTAATCCTGTTGCAGGGTCTACGTTTAAAAAAGACATGTCTCTCCTGGGCTCTGGAGGTAGAATGATCCTTTTTGGCGGTTCAGAACTTGCGAATGGCAAATGGGGAATCTTTTCCAAATTGAATTTCGTTCGAAAAATGGGACTTGTTTTGCCAATAGGATTGATGATGCGTTCGAAAAATATTCTAGGCGTTAACATGCTGAAAGTTGCTGATAATAAGCCAAAAGTTTTGGCATATTGTCTGAATTCAGTCGTGAAATTGTACAGTGAAGGTAAAATCAAACCGCAAACAGGAGGAATTTATTCTTCAAGTCAATTAAATGAAGCGCATTCGGCTTTGGAAAGCGGAAAAACGACAGGAAAATTATCTGTTCATTGGGATTAAAACCCGTCAAAATCTTGATTTTCCGTGTTCAGCTCTGAACGCTTTTTGTACTCCTCTTTTTTACTTCCTTTCGTTGATTTGGTTTTAACACCAGGAATGCTGTGGAACAATACATCTGTTACTTTCTCCTTACGATAAGTAATTAAAGCAATCATCATTACAATACTCGATATAAGTATAGGATAAAGCAACAATCCAGTATCAAAATTTGGAATTTTTATACTTTCATGTTTTAACAGCACAAAAAACAATAAAACCGTAATCAAACCTCTAGGCGCGATAAAAATTTCTGGAAAAAGATGTTCTCTCGCAATAAATCGTAGCAGTAGAAAGCGAATTGCGTATAGAATACCAACAATTGCAAAACTATTTACAGCAACCTCTACATTGTAAAATGAGCTCAAAGTAATACTTAAACCAAACACCACGAAGAAAAATGTGCGAATTAAAAATGCAGATTCAAGGGTTAAGTTATGAAAATCATGAAGTATTGGTTTTACCTGTTCATGATTAAAGTATTTTGACAGACGACCTTGAAAAAAGACATCAGTATTGTTAAGAACTAGTCCGAACGCTAAAATAATTAGGAGGGAGGACAAATGGAAGAATTTTCCAACCGCAAAAAGCAAAATCAAAACAGCAATTATCAAAAACAGCTTTACTTGCATACGAAGGTGTTGGAACAAATACACCATTCCGTAGGCTACAACGACTGAAATCACTATAGTCACAACAATATTGACAATAATTGACCAAATGATCGAACCTTCTCCGGCCCCGCCGTCCGCTCCAATCATAAAGTAGAAAACCATAATTCCTAAAATATCCGAGAATGTACTTTCGTACACCATAAACTCTTTCTTTTTACCGGTCAAACGTCCAACACTAGGAATAATAATGGCACTACTCATGATGCTTAATGGAATTGAATAGACAACAGCAGTATAAAAGCTTGTGGAAGGAAAAATATACATGAAAAATGCTGCGATTGCGAACATAGATCCACCAATTCCCAAAAACGCGATAATGAACGATTTGAGAATTAAAGACGTTTTTTCTCGTTCTAATTTTAAGTCTAAGGCCGCTTCAAGAACAATCATGACCAAACCAACATTACCTAAAACTTCCAAAATTGTATCGAGTGCCAAATCCTTATCCAGAATATTGTTTGCCGTCATGTATGCCTTAATACCTATTCCAAGTCCGATCAATAAAAGTACCGATGGAATGTTGGTTTTTTTTGCTAAAATATTGAAGAAAAAACTCAATATCACGACGCTCGCCATCGCGATAATTAATAAGTATGGATTCATGCAGATTTGTTTTGTTCAAATATACCAAAAAACTGACAACCGTTGTTTTTACGCATCCAACTGTGGCATTATTTTTAAAACCGTCCACGACCTTGTGCCTATACTGTTCAAAATGTAACTCTTATCACACGGGAAATTCAATAAATTAACGTAATTTTGTGGAGCGAATAACACAATTAACAATTAAAGAGAAGCATGGCAGAAGTAATGAATGATTTAGGAATTGCTAAAATTTTAGAGCAATTAGGAATTGAAAAAGAGAACAATGGAGCATCAACAGGTGGACATTGGTTTAATACACGTGGAGAATTAATTCATTCAGTTTCTCCAGTTGATGGAGAAATAATTGCATCTGTACATTCAGCTACTGAAGTTGATTATGAAGCAGTTATCTTGAAAGCACAAGAAGCATTTAAAACGTGGAGAACTTGGCCAGCACCAAAAAGAGGTGAGGTTGTTCGTCAATTGGCGGAAAAATTAAGAGAATACAAAGAGCCACTTGGAAAACTTGTTTCTTACGAAATGGGTAAATCATTGCAAGAAGGGTTAGGTGAAGTTCAAGAAATGATCGATATCTGTGATTTCGCGGTAGGTCTTTCTCGCCAATTGCATGGTCTTACAATGCATTCGGAGCGTCCAGGACATAGAATGTATGAGCAATACCACCCACTTGGAATTGTAGGAATTATTTCCGCATTTAACTTCCCAGTAGCAGTTTGGAATTGGAACACAGCATTAGCATGGATTTGCGGTGATGTTTGTGTATGGAAACCATCAGAAAAAGCACCAATTACAGCAATCGCTTGTCAACAAATTACCAAACAAGTATTTGATGCCAACGGAGTTCCAGAAGGAGTTTCAGGATTGGTAATCGGTGGAGCTGATTTAGGAATTTTAATGTCAGAAGATAAGCGCGTTCCTTTAGTTTCGGCAACAGGTTCTACTCGAATGGGTAAAGCGGTTGGAGCGACAGTTGGAGCACGTTTAGGAAAATCATTATTGGAATTAGGAGGAAACAATGCAATTATCATTACTCCAACAGCAGATTTAAACATCGTTCTTCCAGGAGCAGTGTTTGGAGCAGTTGGAACATGTGGACAACGTTGTACTTCGACTAGAAGATTGATCGTTCACGAAGATGTGTATGATACGGTTAAAAACGCAATCGCGAAAGCATATGGTCAATTGAAAATTGGAAATCCATTGGATGAAAGCAATCATGTTGGACCGCTTATCGATAAAGATGCAGTTGCAGCTTATTTAGATGCCTTAGAACAAGCAAAAGCAGAAGGAGGAACGATCATCGCGGAGGGTGGAGTTTTAAAGGGACCTGGATATGAATCAGGATGTTACGTAAAACCAGCAATGGTTGAAGCGAAAAACGAATTCAAAATCGTTCAACACGAAACATTTGCTCCAATTCTTTACTTGATGAAATACTCAGGTTCAGTTGAGAATGCAATTGCAATTCAAAACAATGTACCTCAAGGACTTTCTTCAGCGATTATGACAAATGATTTGAAAGAGTCAGAAGCATTCTTAGCAGCAACTGGTTCTGATTGTGGAATTGCCAATGTTAATATTGGAACTTCTGGAGCGGAAATCGGTGGAGCGTTTGGTGGTGAAAAAGAAACTGGTGGAGGACGTGAGTCTGGATCTGACGCATGGAAAGTTTACATGAGAAGACAAACAAATACAATCAATTATACAGACAGTTTGCCATTAGCGCAAGGGATTAAGTTTGAACTTTAATCGATTAAATTTATAATTTTGAAGGCTATCTCGATTTGAGGTAGCCTTTTTCATTTTGCTGATGGCAGGAATCTACATCCATATCCCGTTTTGTAAACAACAGTGTACGTATTGTGATTTTCACTTTAGTACAACTTTTGACGTGTACCGAAGTGCGATGATTGATTCTATCGTTCAAGAAATCGAAAACAGAAAAACGTATCTACATAACATAGACATTCGCACAATTTATTTTGGAGGTGGCACGCCGAGTATTTTGAATGAAGCTGAATTAAAGTCTATTCTCGCTAAAGTCTATGATGCTTTTAAAGTCACGGATGGTGCGGAAATTACTTTAGAAGCCAATCCGGATGACATTAGTGGAGCAAACCTTGAAGTCTGGAAAAAAGCGGGTGTAAATCGTTTGAGTATTGGATTGCAATCCTTTAAAAAGTCGGATTTAGAATGGATGAATCGCGCGCATACGGTAAGTGATTCCTTTCAATGTGTAAAGCTTGCCAAACAGCATGGATTTGAAGATATTACAGTAGATTTAATGTATGGATTGCCCGATTTAACAATGGAAGAATGGGAAAATCATATTCAAGAGGTCATGGATTTGGATGTTCCGCATGTTTCAGCATATTGCTTAACGGTGGAAGAGAAAACTGTTTTAAGCAGCTTGGTTGGTAAAGGTAAAATCGTTCCAGCATCCGAAGATCAGCAATCAGACCAGTTTTTAAAACTGTTGGAAAAGCTCGAAATCAATGGTTTCGTGCAATATGAAATATCGAACTTCTCAAAACCGGGATATGAGTCCAAACACAATTCCAATTACTGGAAAGGCGAGTGGTATTTGGGAGTCGGACCATCTGCGCATTCGTTCAACGGGAAAAACCGCAGTTGGAACGTTTCGAACAACCAACAGTATATCAAAGCCATTGAACAAAATTTGGAATTCAGCACGATAGAAGTGTTGACGCAGGCAAATGTATTCAACGAAATGCTCTTAACTGGTTTAAGAACGATTTATGGTGTAAACCTTACTAAATTGGCCGAAATTGCTCCAATTTCTTTGGTTTTTCAGCAAAAAACTGCCGAGTTCGAAAAAAATGGTTGGATGGAGAAAAGTGCAGACGAAGTTTTTCTAACAAAGGAAGGACGCTTAAGAGCCGATTTTATCGCTTCAGAATTGTTTATCGATTAAATTTGAAAGCATTGAAGTTACTAAAAATCACTCTTGTTATAATCGTAGTTGGTATTCTATACCTTAGTCTAACTCCAACCGAAACGCTTACTGTTGGAAATGACAAAATCAGTCATTTTATTGCGTATAGTTGTTTAATGTTGAACATTGGATTGATTCTATTACCATCTTTTAAAAAACTACGGGTAGGAATTATTGCAGTGCTAAGTTTGGGTTGTTTGGTTGAAGTGATTCAACATTTTGTTCCTGGTCGCTTTATGTCCTTTGGCGATGTTATCGCCAATTCAATTGGAGTTGGAATTGGTTGTTTGATCGCGTTGTTGTTTTATAAGCCGATTCAGCGTTGGTTGAGAAAGGTGAAAATTTGAATTATTCTTTCTTCTCGGCCTTTTCCACCTGCTTCAAATAATTTACCGATAAATTCTCATACAAGGATTTTCTGCTGAAACTGCGTGAAGCAGTATAACCGACAATTGAAGCCAGCATCATTGGGAAAACTGAACTTTGTGCATTGGTCATTTCCAGCACCAATATAAATGAAGTAAACGGAGAGTGCGTCACTCCAGCCATAAAGGCAATCATGCCCACTACAATGATGAGGTTTTTAAACTCCCCTAATTCAAGAATCATTACAATGCTTTCACCAATGGTAGCGCCAATAGCAAGAGAAGGTGCAAAAACACCGCCTGCTGCGCCAGAAATGTACGACAAAAACGAACCAAAGAAACGAGCAGGGAAGGCAAACCAATCCATTACAAAATGATCGTTGAATAATAATTCAGAAACCATTTCTTTCCCAGAACCTACTGATTGATTTCCGGTGTTGTATACGACGATTGCGAACAGAAATCCAACCAATAGTACCCAAATTAAATTTTTCAGAAATGTATTGAATTTCTGTCTTAAGCGCACGAATGAAATTATGATTTTTGAAAACAAATAACCCAATCCTCCTGCGATGGCTGCAGTTAAAATAACATAGAAAAATCCAATAAAATGCATTTCAGGAACTTCTGCTGATCCAATGTAGAGATAGGATCCAAGAATTAATTTAGACGTGATTCCCGCAACAATAATGGCGATAAATAAATGGTTTCGAATGGAATTTAAGTACGATTTACCCAATTCTTCAATTGCAAAGACAATTCCACCTAGTGGCGTGTTGAATGCGGCTGCAAGTCCTGCTGCACCTCCAGAAATAAGCATTAATTTGTGATTTATTTTCGGCCAGTAAGTTGGAATAATGTTATTAATCGAATTAAAAACAGATCCCGCAATTTGAATTGTCGGACCTTCACGTCCAATTGCTCCACCCCCAAAAAGAAGAACGGTACTGCTCAATATTTTTATGACAATAACCCGCACACTTAGAATTTTATCGACGAGAAATTTGTTTTTTTTATCCTTCGCTAAGTCAATTGCCACCATTAATTGTGGAATACCACTTCCAGCAGCTGCACGCGAATAGCGGTAAATTAAAAACCATGCAACAAAAAAGGCAAGAGGTGTAAAAAGAAATACCCAAGGATTATGAAGCCAATCAATTTTGTGGTGAAGAGATTCAACCAATCGAAATATTTCTGAATAAAACACAGCCAATAACCCCGCGATAATGGAAGCGATCCAAAAAGGCAAGGATTGAATGGTAGCCCGACGAATTTTGTTGTTTTTAGAACGCTCGTTTAAAGAAATACCAAAATCGTATAGCTTTTCTTTCCATTTTTTAACGAGTGGCTGAAATCCCATGTTCCTTTATTCCTTTTGTCTTTTTACGACGGCGAAATTAGAGCTCAATGGCTTCCAAAAAACACGAGAATTTGAATTTAATGCATATCCTAATGTTCATAGCTTAATTCAAATTAGAAATCGGTATTTTTGTTTTATGGAAAAACTTCAAAACTTCATCGATGGGCAGTATTGTGCTCCATTAAAAGGAAATTATATCGACAATTACGAACCAGCTTCTGGAAAGGTTTACAGTCTGATTCCTAATTCTGATGCGGAAGACGTTCAATTGGCTGTTGATGCGGCTGAAAAAGCATTTCCAATTTGGTCGAAAATGAGTATTGAAGAACGAAGTTCCATTTTGGTTAAGTTATCTGAAGGTATTGAAGCAAGAATGGATGAATTTGTTCAAGCTGAATCACGTGATAATGGAAAGCCACTTTCATTGGCGGCTCATGTTGATATTCCACGAGCAGTTTCTAATTTCCATTTCTTTGCAACGGCCATTTTGCATTATGCTTCTGAGTCACATAATATGGAAGGTGTTGGTGTAAACTATACACTTCGCAAACCTTTAGGAATTGTGGGATGTATTTCACCTTGGAACTTGCCCTTGTATTTATTTTCATGGAAGATTGCTCCAGCATTGGCTGCAGGAAACTGTGTCATCACTAAACCATCAGAAGTTACGCCTTACACAGCTTATTTATTGGGAAAAGTAGCACAGGAGGCAGGAATGCCAGATGGAGTTTTAAATATTTTGCACGGAGAAGGAGGAGCTGTTGGTGATGCAATCGTTAAACACTCAAAAATTAAAGCTATTTCATTTACAGGAGGAACAAAAACGGGCGAATACATCGCTCGAACAGCTGCTCCGATGTTTAAGAAGTTATCGCTTGAATTAGGAGGAAAGAATCCAAATATCATTTTTGCAGATTGTGACTTTAAAGAAATGATGAGCACAACATTGCGCTCTTCATTTGCCAATCAAGGGCAAATTTGTTTGTGTGGATCTAGAATTTTTGTTGAACGTTCGATTTATGATAAGTTCAAGGCAGAATTTGTAGATAAAGTAGCTAAAACAGTTGTTGCTCATCCAAATAATCCGGACGCAAAATTAGGAGCTGTGGTTTCGCAATCACATATGGAGAAAGTGTTGTCTTATGTTGAATTGGCGAAAGAAGAGGGAGGAACTGTTTTAACCGGTGGTGAGCGTGTTATTTTGGACGCTCCATACGAAAACGGTTATTATTTACGACCTACTGTTATCGAAGGATTGGATTACAACTGCCGAACCAACCAAGAAGAGATTTTTGGACCTGTTGTTACCATCACTCCATTCGATACAGAGGAAGAAGTATTAATGATGGCGAATTCTACACAATACGGTTTAAGTGCCACGTTGTGGACTTCTGATTTAAAACGTGCTCACCGCATGGCAAATGAAATCGATGCAGGAATTGTATGGATAAACGCGTGGCTTGTCCGTGATTTAAGAACTCCTTTTGGTGGCGTTAAGGCTTCTGGAGTCGGTAGAGAAGGCGGTTGGGAAGCACTAAGGTTTTTCACTGAACCGAAGAATGTTTTTGTAAAATATTAAAACAAAAAAGGCGAACAGAAATGCTCGCCTTTTTTAATTCGTTCTTAAAGAACTAGTGCTGTATTTGAATTCGTTTGGTTACACTTCTATTATTCGAAATAATATTAACGAAGTATATACCTGAGATCTGTTCAGTTAAGTTCAAGGTAGTTTCTTTTCCATTTACAAAATCTCGGTAAATTGTCTTACCCGTAATATCTTGAACTGAAATTTCAAATTCATTTTCTATTACATCTGTTAGGTTAAAATTGAAAATTCCATTGCTTGGATTTGGTGAAACGGCAACAGCTAATTCGTTTGGATTCTCATCAATTCCAGCATAATCGTGCCACATGATGTCCACAACCATATAATACATTCCCCCAACAACTAACGTGTCGGTATAAGTTGTATTCATTGGTATCATGCTCGTTGTAATTAACTTGTTAAAGGCCCTGTCAAATACATTATCATCTCCAAAAGCAGACGAACAAGATATTCCAGAGATAGCATCACTTTCAAAAGCAGCTACATCGAAAGAAAAGTAATTGGTCAAAACGTACGCTTCGTTTGCTAATTCATAATCTGCAATGTCATTCCAGACACCATATTCCATGTCGTCATCGTTGTTGAATGTAAAACATGTGGTGTTCTCATTAGCTGCCGCATCTGTTACCCAGATATTGAAAACCGGATCTTGCGGTGCGGATAAACAAAATCCTCCGCCATCGCAATCGTCGGCTGTGGCCATTAATTTTGTTACATGAATTGTATATCCAATTTGCGCACTAGCGGCAAATGATATCATAAAAAGTGATAGTAGAATTGTCTTCATAGTTATAGTATTTGTGGCAAAGTAAAGGAATTAATTTATATCATTTTCAAATATTTAAAAATTTGTAATTGACACAATGAACAAACATTTGTATGAATTGGATTCCTGAAAAATTCTTAAAAACAAAAAACCACTTACGACGGTAAGTGGTTTTCAGCGTTTTTTAAAATTTTCTAACGTTGTATTGAAATATTTTTTGTGATGACTTTATTATCATTCACAAGTTTCACGATATAATTTCCTACAGATAAATTTGTAAGATTTAACTGAAAAGATTTACTAGTAAAACTTGTCGAGTAAAGAACACGACCTGTCAAATCCAACACAATAACGTCTGTATCAAACATGTATTCTTGAGGAAGTTCAATTTCAAACAAACCATTACTTGGATTTGGGAATAAATTGAAATCAGCCAATTGTTTTTCATTCAAGCTAGCAGTTGGGTTGTAACCATCAAGAACTGTCGCACCATCATTATTTGGATCTAACCAAAACTTCAATTGATTTGTAGAGTTACTGCCACTTGGATTCCATGAATAAGAAATCTTCCCATAATAATCTGGTGCACTTAGTTGAGAGCAAGATGCTCCACCACCCCATAATTGTCCAATAATTCTACCATTTTGATCAAACAATGGCGAGCCAGAAGAACCACCTTCCGTAGTTGTGTTTCTGTCCCATTCAACTTCCCATTGACTATCATCTTCTGAAGAGAACATACCATTACCAGAAACTAAAGGTTCATCGTCAAAAGCAGCTTTTTTTATGTCGCCTGAAGGATGGTGAAAACAAGTCGCTGAGGTTGGAATAGCGTCTGTATTGTCCCACCCAGCGAAATAAGTATAGTATGAATTAGGTACTGTTCCATCAACTAATCCACCGGTTATTTCAACCAAACAAAAGTCTGATGGCGTTCTACGAGCTCTTAAAACACCTCCTGAAAGGGAAACAAAAGTTGGGTTTCCTCCTGGATTTTGAGTACAATTTGATTGGTTCATGTCCTCAGGACTAATTTGCCAGTTGAATCGGAAAATCCAATTTGTTGGATTACTGTAACAGTGATTTGCCGTTAATACGTATGGCTTTCCGTCATTTTGCGTGTTATTAATCATTGCGGCAGAACAAAAACCATTGCTTCCTGAAACCAACATGATTGCCGAGCGTCTTTGTAAATCCCACGGATCCGCATCACTGCAATTGGCGTTCATGTTACAATTTCCAGAGCTTCCAAAAGCTTTTTCCTGAAATTCTTTGGCCGTTCTGTAGCCATGGGTTACAGTATTAATGTTTAATTGAGCATCTACATCTGCGTTTTGAGGCGCAACATAATATTCTACAATAGCTGTATTTCCTGGGACCAATTCGGTTCCTAGTTCGCCCTTGTATAAATGATTCGAAGTAAACTTACCAAGTATGAAGTCCTTCTGTGGATTGTAAACATATAGCTCATTTCCTTCAGGAATAACAACATTATCCAGTGTAAGATTTACCGTTAATGCGTTCTCACATGTTAATTCAAGTTGCCAAATTTTACCTCCGTTTTGCAAAGAGGTCCATGTACCAGAATTGTTCATGTTTAGGTTTACCATATTATTAAAACCAAACCTCCAAGGACCTGATTTTTGAGCTTCTGTAATTGCATCTTCCGCCATTAATTCTTGTGTATTTGGCATTGCAAAAGTGCGTTTCTCGATAGTCTTGCCATGAGATTTCATAGCAAAAGTTCTAGGGCTTCCACCATCACCTTGTTGAGCAAAAGCAACACTTGATACAAGAAAAATGGAGAATACGTGGAGTAATTGTTTTTTCATTTCTAGTCGTTTTATTTGTTTAGTCTTTTAATGCTACATCCTCTTGGTGGAGTATCATTGTTTTTTAGTTCTTTTTTGTCTGAAAGGTGATCCATAACATCGTAAAGATATGTTTCCAATTCTGCACGTTTGGTATCCCATAAATTGTCAATACTTCCTCTATAAATTAATTCATTTTGGTTGTTTACAACATAAACATGAGGTGTAGTTTTAGCACCATATGCATTTGCAAGTTCTGAGTTTACATCCATTAAATATGGCATTTTATACCCAGCTTTTCTTGCATGTATTTTCATTTCATCAAAAGAATCATCTCCATCTCTTTTCCCTTCGTTGGAATTAATTAGCACTAAGCCTAAACCTTTTTCGGTTGCCTTTGAATATAAATCATTGTACTGTTTTTCCCAACCTTCAAAGTCGTCATTACCAACAACGAACGGACAAGTGTTACAGGAGAAAATAATTATTAATCCATTTTCCTTTTTTAAATCATCTAACGAAACAGAAGTGTTATCAATGTTCTTTAATTGTTTATCAGTAAGAGAAATTTTTTCACCGATTTTCAATTCATTCTCTCCTTCCACCAGTAAAAACGAAGTTAATAGTAGAAAGGTTGGTAAAATAAGCATCAAACGAAAAGGCCTGATTCGCTTAATTGTATTTGCGATTAAATTCATATCTTAATATTTTTAGCACGAAAATTGTTTAGTTTTAGATGTGCAAAATACAATAAATTCATGAAAAATATAGTCCTTTATATCCTGTTAGCGTTAAATTTCGTTGGTTTTAGTCAAGTTTTTGAGATTCCTGCTGGAACGCATCCGTATAGCGATGTAATCGAATGGAAAGGAATGGGAACCATGCTAAAGAGCGTTGACCCGAATACGAAACAAGTTAATCTCACTCTGGCAAATAGTGAGTTAAAGAGTGTTTGGGATCAAAAATTTATTCCTAAAAATGACAAGTATTTTTACATTTCAAGTGAAAACGCTCGCTATGTTTATTTTTTGGATAATCTGAATTTAGAAGGTGGAAAAGTTTATTTCAGTCAACTTAATTCTGCAGGCAATATCAAATCAACGTCGGTTTCGATTTCTTCGGCTGTAAAAAGTATCGGTGTTTCAGATTACAATGATTTGGAGCTGGTTAATTGCGTTGTAACTGACAAAGCTCTAGTTCATCATTTTCGTTACAACGATAAAGGCAATAAAGCTGTAGTAGATATTGCAACATTTATTACACACCATAATTTTTTATGTTATCCTGTGGTTTTGGGTTCTGTTCCAGAGGCATCATTGAAGGAGGAACATATCGGAAATTGGGAGTATGTTGGATTTACAGATGATCAAATTTGTTTTGCTGCAAGGGATTTTCAGAATAAAAATTCCGGATGGAATGTAAAAGAGTACACGTCTAAAGGAAAGGAGATTAAAGAACATTTTATTCCTGGACCAAAAAACTTGTTACCTATTGAAAACATTGGATTTGGAACAACTGGTAAATACTACCTAAATGAACGCTATTCAATTGAACGCGGGTTACTTACTTACATCAATAATCAGTTTTATATGATTGGAGGACAAAGAAAGTCGGAAACTGGCGCCGAAATAACGCTTTTTAAATTGGAAGGGAGTAATTGGACAGATATAAATCGAATGAACTTAAATTACTTTATTGAAAAAAAGAATTTAAAATTAGGGATTTACCCTATGAATGAAGGAATTGGTTATCACTTGGACCACAATGGATACAATAAAGTAAGTCTGATTTCATTCACACCACAAAAGGAAACAGCTCACAATGATTTTACAGATAGAACAATATTTAATCCAAGTAGTGTCTTCGAACGAAAGGAAAAAGAAGAATTTAACGTAATTTTGCCAACTGGGTTGTTGATGTTCAATACAAGTCAACTTGGAAAAGAAGGAGCAGTTAAATTTGAATTTAAGGGAAAATGATCATTGGAATTTGTGGGGGAAGCGGATCTGGTAAAACAACATTGTTAAAGCGTTTATATGCAAAATTTGGTGAACTAAAGCCAAGCGTATTTTCGATGGATAATTATTATTTTCCAATTGAAAAACAGGAAATTGATGAAAACGGACAGTATAATTTTGACTTGCCAAGTGCTTTAGACGAAGAAAAGCTGACAAATGATTTGATTCATTTAAAAAATGGAAATCAAATAATCGTTAAAGAATATCATTTTAATGCCCCTCCTGATAAACATGTGTTAATAACTCTCGACCCATCTGAATTAATTATAGTCGAAGGATTATTTTTGTTTCACTATGAGGGAGTTCGTGATTTATTGGACTTTAGCATTTTTATAGATGTTGATCCCAAAATTCAATTGGACAGAAGGCTGTATCGTGACCAAGAAACAAGAGGTTATTCGAGAGAAGACATCATTTATCAATGGGACAATCATGTTACACCATGCTACAACAATTATTTGTTACCTTACGAAAATAAAGCGGATTTTATTTTTCGAAATGATTCAAATTCTGAAATAGATTTTGAACGTTTGGCAAATGAACTTTCAGCTAGAATGCAAGTAGCAAAAACAATTTGATCAACAAGTTAAAGAAATATTACCTTTTACTTCTAGCTGTTCTGAGCAGCATTATTTTTGTCGTTTTTTTCCAACAAACTTTCTCAACAAATTACAGGAAAGACGTTGAGCGCTTTAAAGACAAATTTGTAGAACTGGAAAAGTTAATGGAGAATGCCTTGCGCTATCAGCAAGAAGACATTATGCGCCAAAACATTGGTAAACAATGGCGAAAATTAAAAAAAGACAATCCAATTAATGTTCATGTATACAGCAATGACTCTTTAGTCTTATGGAACACCAATGAACTACCGATTATTCGTTTCGCGGATATTCATTTTCCTTCAGATGGACTACTTCACCTTCAAAATGGATGGTATTATGCTAAAACTAGAATTGTAGATGATTATGTTGTGTGCAGTTCATTTTTGATAAAACAAGATTATTCGTATGTCAACAACGAGCTTGTGAATGATTTTGTTCCAGAGCTTTATCTTCCCTTTACTGCGTCAATTTCCTTGGAGCAAGATAGAGGTTATCCAATTTTCGATAAGGACAAAAACTTTGTTTTTTCTATACATCCCAACGAATATCAAACGGCAAGCGGGATAACTTCCATTTTTTTGATGCTATTGTTGTTGTTATCAATTATTCTTTGGTTAGCATGGATTTCTAAATGGCTTAAATTTCTATCGAAATATAGATGGATAATTCCATTATGCGTTGTGGGTGTTAGAATTGTTTCACTTCAATTCAATTGGTTTGGTTTTATGCACGGAACCATTGGATTTGACTCAAGTTTATATGGAACGAACAAATGGTCACCCAACTTTTTCGAATATTTATTGAACATTGTAATTTTCGTTTACATCTTGAATTATTGGTCGCAGAACTTAAAACGACTTGCAGTAAATTCATTTAACAAGTATTTTCTTGGTGTAGTTTTTATCAGCTCTTTTGTTCTTTGGTTTCTGTTTTTGTACGTTTCTCATGGATTAATAGAAGATTCTTCGATTCCTCTTGTAATTGACAAGTTGTTTTCACTTGATATTTTTTCCGTTTTGACTATAGGTAGTCTTGGCGTATTTTTTTATGCTTATTTCCAGTTTGTAAAGGAAATTGTTAACGCATGTAAACGACAAGAAATAACAGGAGCGCAATTGGCTGTAATAAGTTTTATTGTGAGTTGCACTTTTGTCTTTTACGAATTAAACTACGGTTATCAGCTTTTACTTGCGGCACTTTTTCCTATCGTTTTTTATGAGTTGGTTCTTTACCTTGTTTACCGTCATGAAAAAACAAATCAAATGGGAACAGGGATTGTTCTTTTATTGTTGTTTTCTATTGTTATGGCGCAAAACTTTAGAACGCTGAATGAACGCAAGGAAAAAGGAGAAAGGGAGCTTTTTGCGAACCAACTAACAACAGAGCGAAGCATTGTAACGGAAGTGGAGTATGCCTCAATAGCGCCATTGCTGAAGGATGATAACTTCATAAGAAGGTATATTGACGCTCCTCAGTTTATGAGTATCGCGGATTTTCAAGAGGGAATTGAACGAAGGGTATTTAATGGGTTTTGGGAACGCTATGAATTGAGTTTTAACCTATTCAATAAGGACCATATTCCTATGATTGATAAACGAAATGAAAATTCCTTTCTTTATGATGATCTGCAGCGAATAATTGATGTTTCCGGAAAAATGTCCGAAATTGATTCAAATATCTTTTTCATAAATGACTACACAAAACAGTACAGTTACATTATTCGACAAGAAATATTGAGTAAAGACTCGGTTCCCGCAATATTATTTTGCACCCTTAAATCGAAGAAAATACCAGAAGAAATTGGTTTCCCTAGATTACTTATTTCTTCAAAAGCAAACGTGTTGGAATCCTTGGAGTCGTATTCAATTGGGAAGTATCACAATGGACGTTTAATTGCAAAATATGGTAGCTTTAAGTTCCCAACCTTTAACAATGTTATGATTCCAAAACGAATCCATAACAAAGGTTACTTTGATTATCGGGGATACAATCATTTGGTAATTAAAAAATCGGATAACAACAGCGTTGTTTTGTCCGTCAAAAACAACACATTTCTCGACTTCATAACGTCCTTTTCGTATTTATTTACGTTTTTTGGTCTGCTCCTTCTGCCGCTTTTATTCAGGCTCAATTCAACCAAAGGATTTAGTTCAACCTTAACTCTTGCATTGAAAATTCAAGTCGTTTTTATTTCTTTGGTATTCTTGTCACTGCTGGCTTTCGGATGGGGAAGTGGAATTTTCGTGAGTAATCAGTACAATGAATTTACAGATGATGTGATTCGAGAAAAATTGAATTCGGTTGAAACGGAACTAAAGTCAAAATTAAATAACGTTGATAAATTGTCAATTGTGGAAAATGGAAATTCTATGCAATTGCTATTGCAAAATTTTGCCAAAGTCTTTTTTACGGATATCAATATGTACGATGTAGATGGATATTTATTGGCATCTTCTCGGCCAAAAGTCTTTAATGTTGGCTTGTTAAGCGAGCAAATGAATCCGATAGCATTTAAAAATGTCAAGTATTTTAAACAAAGCGAATTTATTCAAACCGAAAAAATTGGGCAATTGAATTACTCATCTGCATATCAGCCTATTTACAATTCCAAAAATAAATTGCTTGGTTATATTAACTTACAGCACTTCGGACAACAGCGGGAGTTTGAAAACCAAATTCAAAAGTTCTTGGTGGCAATAATCAACGTGTTTATTCTTCTTCTTGCAATTTCGATCATTCTAGCCATCTTTATTTCGAATTGGTTAACCGCTCCTCTGAGATTGTTGCAAACGAGTTTCTCTAAGGTCAAATTTGGAAAGCACAACGAACAAATTGAATATAACAAAGAAGACGAAATAGGTGCTCTAGTTAAGGATTACAATAAAAAACTGGAGGAATTGGAGTTCGCCGCGCAGCAATTGGCAAAAAACGAACGTGAAATGGCATGGCGTGAAATGGCAAAACAGGTTGCTCATGAGATTAAAAACCCGTTAACACCAATGAAATTAAGCGTTCAACAACTGCTGAGGTCATACAACCCTGAAGACCCAAAAAGTGAGGATAAATTGAAAAGAGTTGCGAATTCGATTATTGAGCAAATTGACGCGCTAACAAAGATTGCCAATGAATTTTCGACTTTTGCTAAAATGCCAAACCCAAATGAAGAAAAGGTTGAATTGCTTCAATTGATAAATGGTGTAAAAGAATTATTTACAGAAACAGATGGCTCCAATATTTCTATTGAAACGGATTTGAAGGAGCTTTACATCAATGGCGATAAAGATCAGTTTGTGCGAGTATTCAATAATTTGATAAAAAATGCGCTACAAGCAGTCCCAAACGATAGAATAGGAAAAGTTGAGATTTTTGTGCAAAAACAAAATGGAAAAGCCAGAATTTCAATTCAAGATAATGGAATTGGAATTGAGGAAAGTAAACGATTCAAAATCTTTGTTCCTTATTTTACTACAAAAAGTAATGGAACCGGTTTGGGACTGGCTATGGTTAAACAAATAATTGAAAACCATAATGGAACGATAGATTTTGAATCGTTAGAAGGGTCAGGTACTGTGTTTAAGATTGAATTGCCAGCCTTATAAAGCCAGATAAGTAATCATTAATAGGTCAATCACCACAGCCACAAAAGCTGAAGTCATTATATACTTCATAGGTGCAACTGCTATTAAAAGAGATAAAGTTACCATTGTTGGTATAACGATTAATGTCAATGACCAAACCTCTTTTACAGCTCCAAATCCGACAGTTAAACCACCAAGACAGCCTACGACTAATAAAACCATTGAAATTATACCGAATCGATTAAATTCTAATGATTCTATACGTGATTGTGAGTTTGTTTGAGCTTCCATGTCTATATAAATTTAAGTTTAAACAAATTTGGCGCATTTGAACTTCGAGAAAAATGACTAGAATCTTTTTAGAACATGATTTTTATCAGCATTTCAATGATGTGCATTTATTATACTCTTTGAAAAAATTAAGTGAAATGAAAAAACTGTACTTTTAGTAAAACTAAAACTGTAAAAAATGAAAAAACTCTTACTAAAATGCATTTTCTCCTTATTTTTCGTCAATGCGTTCATGGGCTATTCCCAAAACATTAAAAAGGTACATTTTACTAAAAATGAAATTAGTAAGTCGACTGCTGCCTTTTTGGGGTCACCGCAAATTCAGGCAACTGAATACAAAGTGTACCAGATTGACATAGCAGCGCTTAAATCACAATTGGCGGGAATTGCTTTCCGCGAGCACGAAAACAGTGGGTTTATTGCTCAAGTTGAGTTTCCACATCCAGATGGGACGATCCATACATATAATGCAAAGGCAAATGAAACAATGCATCCAGAACTGGCGGCAAAATTTCCAGACATTAAATCATATGATGCCGTGAATGTTGAAACAGGAGCGACTGCTAAATGGGATATTACGCCTCAAGGATTTCACGCGATGATTTTTCAAAAAGGAGGAAGTACAATTTTTATTGACCCTTTAGTAAAAGGAAATACCGATAATTATATTGTTTACTACAAATCGAACTTTTATACAGACAAAAAAATGGAATGTTCGTTTAATAGTGGAATTGAATCCTTAGAAAATCCAAACTCTCCAACATCAGGACAAGTTAAAAGTTTTGGTACGTGCGAGCTCAGAACTTATCGTTTGGCGTTGGCTGCAACTGTTGAGTATACTGCGTTTCACGGAGGAGTGGCTAGTGCGCAGGCAGCACAAGTTACAACAATGAATCGTGTAAACGGAATCTATGAAAGAGATATGGCAATTACGATGAATCTAGTTCCAAATAATAACTTGATTGTGTTCTCAGGTTCTGATTCATACTCAAATGGAAATGCAGGAGCAATGATTGGTCAAAATCAAACGATAATTGACAATGCCATTGGAAATAGTAATTATGATATAGGTCACGTATTCGGTACAAATAGTGGAGGTTTAGCTGGACTTGGAGTAGTTTGTTCTAACGGTTCAAAAGCAAATGGAGTAACTGGAAGTGGATCTCCAATCGGAGATACGTTTGATGTTGATTATGTAGCACACGAAATGGGACACCAATTTGGTTGTAATCATACATTTAACAATTCATGTAGTGGAAATAGAAACAACGGAACTGCAGTTGAACCAGGCTCAGGAAGTACAATTATGGCATACGCTGGAATTTGTTCTCCGAACGTTCAAAGTTTCAGTGATGACTATTTCCATGGCATTAGCTTACAAGAAATGGGGGCGGAAATTTTAAGTGGTGGTCATACTTGTGAGGTAATTACACCATTGTCGAATAGTGCACCAAATATCACATCAACTAATGGTGGGGCCACTGTTCCTGGAGGAACTCCTTTTGTTTTAACTGCTGTTGTATCTGATGCTGATGGTGACCCGTTGACATATGACTGGGAGCAAATGAACAATCAAATTAGTACTCAAGCACCTGTTGCCACGTCAACTGGTGGACCGAACTTTAGAAGCTTAGATCCCGACGCTTCCCCTTCTCGCTATTTTCCAAAGCTAAACTCTGTGAATTTCACTTGGGAGCGATTATCCACTGTTTCTCGTACCATGAATTTTAGAGTTACAGTGCGCGATAACGCCGTTGGTGGAGGATGCAATGATCATGAAGATATTACATTAACGGTTGATGGAAATTCTGGTCCATTCGTTGTTTTGTATCCATCAGATACTGGTATAGAATGGACAGGAGGAACAACGCAAACTGTCACGTGGGATGTAGCAAATACAAATGGAGCACCTGTGAACTGTTCAAATGTTGATATTTTATTATCTACAAATGGGGGAGCGGCTTACCCAACAGTGTTAGCCTCAAATGTTCCAAATGACGGGTCTCATGATGTTCTTGTCCCAAATACTGCTACTACAGTTGCCAAAATAATGGTGATTTCTTCAACAGGAACTTTTTACGACACTTCGGATAAAAACTTTAAGATTATTGTTTCAAGCGCTGGTGTAAACGATATTTCTGAAATAAACCGAATTTTGATTTATCCAAACCCAGCAACTGATGTTGTTACGGTTGATTGGTTAGGAGAATTATCTACTATCAGATTAACGGATTCTAAAGGAAAAGTTTTAAAAATGATTGATTATCCTCAAGGTGAATCGTATCAATTAGATATCGCAGATTACAGTACAGGAATATATTATATCCACATAGAAAGTGAATATGGATCAAGTGTCTATAATGTTGTGAAGCATTAATTTGAATTGAATTTCTGCTAAAAGGTCGCTAATTTATTAGTGACCTTTTTTGTTGATTTGAAATTGAATTCATCCTCAATTGATAATAAATAATAACTTTGTTAATCGAGGTTATAATGGAAGAACAAAAAAAAATAGCAGTTATTGGAGGAGGAAGCTGGGCTACAGCTCTGGTGAAAATTTTATGCAATAATTTGAATTCAGTAAACTGGTTCATGAGAAATGAAGGGGCTGTTGGGCATATTCTAAAGTTTCGACACAATCCAAATTATTTACAATCCATTGAATTTGATTTGAATAAGATAAATGTTAGTTCTGATTTAATCGAAATCATTCGGCCTGCTGATATTGTTATTATTGCGACACCATCCGCTTTTCTGAACAAATTGTTTGAGAATTTTCCTAAAGAATTATTAGCGGACAAAATTGTATTTTCGGCAGTAAAGGGAATTATTCCTGAGTATAACGCTATTCCAGCTAGATTTATTCATAAAACATTTGGAACACCATATGACAATATTGGAATCATTTGTGGACCATGTCACGCTGAAGAGGTGGCAATGGAGCGACTTTCGTATTTAACAATAGCTTGTCAAGATGATGAGGTTTCTGAGGAAATGGCTGATTTATTAGCATGTCGTTATATTAAAACTACTATTTCGGATGATTTGTTCGGAACAGAAATTTCAGCCGTTCTTAAAAACGTGTACGCAATCGCATCGGGAATTTGCGCTGGTTTGGGTTACGGAGATAATTTTCAATCTGTGCTGGTTTCAAATGCCATTCAAGAAATCGAAAATTTAATTGACGAAATGAGCCCGATTCACAGAGATGTTAAGTCATCGGCCTATTTGGGAGATTTATTGGTGACCGCATATTCAAAATTCTCTAGAAATCGTTCGTTTGGTTTTATGATAGGAAAGGGATATTCTGTAAAAACAGCTCAGATGGAGATGGATATGATTGCGGAAGGTTATTATGCAACAAAAAGTGTGATGGAGCTTAAAACAAAGTTTGAAGTTGAAATGCCTATTGTTGAAGCCGTGTACAACATAGTTTACGAAAGAATTTCACCAGTTATCGAAATGAGAATATTAGCAGATCGTTTAAGCTAAATAATCGTTAAATATTTAACGTATTGTTTTATTCTTAGTCACACTTAATCCTTACTTTTGTCAAAAATTAATTCATGAAGGTTTTTAAATTTGGTGGTGCCTCTGTGAAGGACGCTGCGGCTGTTCGAAATGTTGCTGATATAATTTCTCTTTTTAAAGGAGATAAAATAGGAGTTGTAGTTTCGGCAATGGGAAAAACTACAAATGCATTGGAGTTAATTGTTGATGCACTGTATCACAGAGAAAAATCGACATTTGATTCACTTGTTGAGGAGAGAAAAAGCTTTCACATTGATATAATTTCTTCACTTTTTAAGGATGTTAATCATCCAATTTACGCTGAAATAACAACTGAATTTGAGTTACTTTCAAAAATGTACGATGCTCGTATACCGGACAATTACAATTTCGAGTACGATCAAATCGTTTCTTTGGGAGAAGTAATTTCTACAAAAATAGTTAACGCCTTTTTGAATGAGTGCAACATTTCTTCACGTTATGCGGATGCGCGATTATTGATTCGCACAAATAACAAGTACCGTGAAGGAGAGGTAGATTGGAACAAGACGGAAGAGCTGTTCAAGTTGAATTTTATACCGGTGTTTTCAGAATGTGATGTCCAAGTGATACAAGGTTTTATTGGTCACACATCGGAAGGATTAACATCAACATTGGGTCGTGAAGGTTCTGATTATACCGCTGGTATTATGGCGTTTTGCTGTGATGCTGAAAGTGTAACGATTTGGAAGGATGTTCCTGGAATGTTAAATGCTGATCCAAAATGGTTTGATAATACGATTAAGTTAAATCGAATTTCTTTTCATGAAGCAATTGAACTTTCATATTACGGAGCTTCCGTTATTCACCCAAAAACATTGAAGCCGCTCCAAAATAAGAACATACCTTTATATGTTAAGTCATTTATAGAGCCACATGCTTCTGGAACCGTTATTCAATCTTCAACTTCTGAAGACCACTTGGTTCCTTCTTTTATTTTTAAAATGAATCAGGTATTGTTTTCTTTTACTCCAAAAGATTTTTCATTCATTGTGGAACAAAACCTCAGTGATATTTTTAGCAGATTAGCAAAGGCAGATGCAAAAATAAATTTGATGCAGAATTCAGCGCTTAATTTTTCTATTCTTGTTGATGAAGAAAAGGTAAGTATTGAAGAAATTCAACGATTATTTGAAGACACTTATAACGTGCGATTTAATCAAGGGTTGGAGTTGGTGACAGTGCGTCATTATGACCAAGAAACGCTTGATCGTGTAACAACGGACAAAGAGATCATTTTACAACAAAAAACGCGTGAAACTGCTCGTTTGATTGTAAAACAACGATAAGTTGTAGCTCAACAAATTAACAACAATCGTTTCTCCCCTGGATTTTCGATTGGTGCACGGTGTAGACAAGGAAGAACATTACTTTCCGGATGGTCTGTCGCGATTTTCCACATATTTCCAATGCCTAAATTAATTGGTAGCGCATTTGGTTTGGGTTGATAATGCAAGTCAAAAAAATGTTCTTCTAAAAAAGCGTCAAAACCTTCTTCCGGGCCATTGTACAATTTATTGAGTTCAGCTCGTAATTCAGGAATTTGTACTTTTTGAGTGCCTTGGGAATTGGGTAAAATATCACTTGAAGCACCATGGTATGTGCAAAGAAAAGTGTCAGTTGGAACTGGAGAACGATCTACATGAAATGAATATACATCAGTTGGAAAAAAGAAATCATCTCTCTCGTAACTTTCAATTATATTTAAAACGGGTGCTGCACCATGTGCCTTCAATATATTTAAATCTGCCACTAAAATTTCACGAGCCAATTGACCTTGACTACTTAATTCTAAATTCATGAGTGTTTGAACGTTAATTTCCATTATTCTTTCTTCCATCTCAATAGCAGAGACAATTTCCGAAAAATCTCCAATCAACTCTCGCGACCAACACAAAGCATTTACAGCACCATCAAAAGATGTTGAAATTAGTTCTTCGAAATTTGAAACAGTCTTAATTTGATTCATATTTGCGCTAAGCTAGTGGATTTTTAATTAGATAGAAATTATTTGTTGCAACACGTGCATAATTTTAGTTTTCGCTTATGTCAAGGACTCTGTTGTATGTATTTCGAATAAGATATTGAACGAACTTTTAACGATCACAATACCCTTTTTAGGGTATTAGAACTATTCGAGAGTAATTCTATCTTTGTAATCATTCTAAATAATGAAAAGTTCACTCTCACATATCAAAAACGGCGAGTTCGTTATTATTCGAGAAATTCTTGAGTCTTCACTAAAAGTGAAGTTACTGGAAATGGGCTTAACTGTGGAAAAACAGATTGAAGTGCTTTATCGTGCGCCGTTCGGAGGACCAATTGCCATTGATGTAGAAGGGTATGTACTTTCTTTGAGAAAAGATGAAGCGGAACTAGTCGAAGTTGAACGTATTAAATCAGCTCAAACGTGAAGATTGCGTTACTTGGAAACCCAAATACTGGAAAAAGCTCGGTATTTAATATGCTTACAGGATTGCGCCAGCATGTTGGGAATTTCCCTGGAGTTACTGTCGACAAGAAAGTAGGAATTTTATCAATTGGGGAGGAGTCACATGAATTAATTGACTTCCCAGGAACTTATAGTATTTATCCACGTTCGAAGGATGAAGAAGTAGTTTATAAAAGTATTTCGAATAAGGAAAATCAAAACTATCCAGACGCCGTAGTTGTGGTAATAGATGTATCCAACTTGGAACGAAATCTTTTACTTTTTTCTCAGGTGTATGATTTGCAATTCCCAACAGTCATGGTGCTTAACATGACAGATTTGGCAAAGCGTAAAAACATTTCATATAGCGCCGAAGAATTACAAAAATTGTTTCCAGAAGCAAGAATTGTTGAGTCTAATGCACGAGTAAAAATGGGAAAGCAGCATCTTTTAGCTGCTTTGAATGATATTCCTAAAAGAAATGGAAGTACATTTTTGCCGGCTGCGAAAATTGCTGAAATTGACGATCTAGAGACACAACAAATTGAAACTAAAAAGAGGTTCGAAAAGATAAAAGAAGCTAAACCAAATTTTGAACAAACAATGGAGCGAGTTGCTCCCAAAACCCGTCAAATTGATAAAATTTTAGTGCATCCTTTTTTCGGATACGTGTTTTTCGCAGTTGTTTTAATGATTGTTTTTCAATTTGTTTACGTTTTTGCGTCCATTCCCATGGATTTAATTGATGGAACATTTTCATATTTAAGCACATGGATGAGCGGTGCCTTGCCTCAAGGCTATTTATCGGATCTAATAACGCAAGGAATTATTCCAGGAATAGGAGGTGTTGTGATTTTTATTCCACAGATTGCATTGTTATTCCTATTCATTTCAATTCTTGAAGAAACGGGATATTTGTCGCGTGTTGTTTTTATAATGGACAGATTAATGCGTCCTTTTGGATTAAATGGAAAAAGCGTTGTTCCATTAATGTCAAGTGTTGCATGTGCTATACCAGGAGTAATGTCTGCGAGAACAATTGCGGATTGGAAGGAGCGAATGATAACAATAATGGTTGCTCCGTTGATGAGTTGTAGCGCACGAATTCCTGTATATACATTACTAATTGCTTTGGTGATACCCAATGAAACAGTCTTCGGTTTTATGAACCTGCAAGGGTTAGTTCTTTTCGGATTGTATGCTCTAGGCACTATTAGCGCTTTGGCAATAGCAATTATTTTAAAATTCATTATAAAAACGAAAGAGCAAGGGTTTTTAATGTTGGAAATGCCTTCCTACAAGTTTCCTAAATGGCAGAATGTTGGACTGACCGTTTGGGAAAAAGTAAAAGTGTTTGTTTGGGATGCAGGAAAGATTATTTTGGCAATATCAATTTTGTTGTGGGGACTAGCGACATTTGGTCCATCTGAAAAGATGGAAGAAGCTTCTGTTTTAGCTCGGGAAAATGGTTTGGAATTAGGACTCTCGGATGACGAGATTAATCAAAATGTTGCCGCAGCGAAACTGGAGAATTCATACATTGGAATATTGGGAAAAGGAATTGAACCAGTCATAGAACCGTTGGGATATGATTGGAAAATTGGAATTTCACTAATTACTTCATTTGCTGCCCGGGAAGTTTTTGTGGGCTCCATGGCGACTATTTATGCAGTTGGTGACGACAGTGAAACAAGTCGTTCGTTAATGGATAAAATGCGCAATGAAAAGCGCCAAGATGGAACACCTGTTTATTCACTCGCAACAGGTGTTAGTTTAATGATTTTTTATGTTTTTGCTATGCAATGTATGGCAACCTTAGCAGTAGTTAAAAGAGAGACTAAAAGTTGGAAGTGGCCACTTATTCAAATGGGATATATGGGAATTTTAGCCTATCTTGGTGCTTTCGTAACCTATTTAATATTGGTGTAATGCAAAAAGTTATTGTTGTACTTATTTTAGCAGCAGCGGCCTTTTATTTGGGACGTGAGTTTTACAAGCGTTTTATTTCGAAAGAAACAAAATGCGATGGGTGTGCTGTTGGAAAACTAACGAGCACTACTCCATCCAAATAAGCGAATTGCATTAGCAAATTAATGCAATTTATTTCTTTCTCGAAACATGTTTATTCGTGAATGCATCTGCTGTTTTATTCCAATTGTCAATTAACTTGGAACGTCGCTCATTGAATTCTTCATTTTGCTTGTTGTAAGCGTTAACAGCATTGTTCATGTCATTAACCGCAGCGTTAAAAGTATCTACATCCTTCTGAGTTCTATTCTTTTCTTTGATTTCGTCGAATGATTTTTTCACAACCTGAAAATTTTCAGACTTCAAAAAGTACTCGAGTGTTACGACCATTCCTTTAGTTGCTTCTTGTTCGTAAAAATCGAAAACACTGCTTGTTGCTTCAATCATGGATCGATCTGACTCATATGCATTAACGGCCTTTAGCTTTTCACGACCCTCTTCTAAGGTACTTTTTAGCGCTTCTTTATTTTGTTCAATCGCGTTTACATCCTGACGTACAATTGCATCCATCAAGTACATTTCTTGTTTATTACTTTTAAAGAAAATAAGGTACACCTGTCTCTTATACACATCTGACGCTGCCGACGATCTACTCTG
>OLID01000034.1_pt1 | contig 115397 bp, 104 predicted proteins | sample 1609361 | NCBI WGS metagenome assembly OLID01 (sample SAMN05416778, study PRJEB24817) | seawater metagenome | isolation source: Sea water | place: Canada:Atlantic | collected 2013-07
ATCTACACAGAGTAGATCGTCGGCAGCGTCAGATGTGTATAAGAGACAGGGCCATAATCGGATGACAGAATGACGCCGGAATCCACCAGTTCACTGACAGACTGCGCGGCCTGGCGAATGCGATCGATGTCGTCGCTGCGAACCATCAGGGTCTGGTTGATGATGAACTTCTGGCCGTTGCTTTCCTGGTAGGGATTGGCGCGGGTGTCCGTAACGTCCAGGCGTTGCAGTTCCGCTGCGTCTGTGTCGATGGCTTGCAGCTTGAGGAAGGCCATAATGGCTTCGCGGCTGCTGCGGGCCTTCTCGCGGGCTTCGTCCAGGCTGTTGCCGGTAGCGACGAAACGCAGGGGCCAGAGTGCGAGGTCCGCCTGCACCTCCCGTTCCGCAACGCCCTTGACGGTGACGAAACGGTCTCCGGTGCGTAGCCCGGTCAGGCCGTTGGCGATGAGTGACGCGGAAACAATGGCGGCAATCGCCAGGATCAGGGTAGACAGAATTTTCATCACGGCGTCCTTGTGTGTGGATCTGGCGGATACCATCGCCGCAAATACCGGGGGCGTCAAGCGCCCCCGGAGGGGAGGTCTGCTAAGAGGAGGCGGTTGCCACCTCGGCCTTGCCGGTCTTGATCATGGCGTAGCCAAACCCGATTACCAGCGAACCGATGGCAATGGCGGCCACATAGGGCAGTACTGTGCTTACCGCGTTGGGAATGGCGAGCACGAACAGACCGCCATGGGGTGCCATGAGCTTGACAGTGAACAGCATGGACAGGGCGCCCGTGATGGCGCCCCCCACCATGCACACCGGAATCACGCGCAGTGGGTCTTTGGCCATGAAGGGGATCGCACCTTCGGAGATAAAGCACAGCCCCAGTACGAAGGAGGCCCGCCCGGCCTGCCGTTCGGCCTCTGCAAACTTGGCGCGGGCAATAAAGCTCGCCACACCCATGCCGATGGCGGGCACCATGCCCGCGGCCATGATCGCCGCCATGGGGGCCGAACCACCGCTGCCTTCCGAGAGTAAACCGACACCGAAGGTATAGGCGGCCTTGTTCACCGGCCCACCCAGGTCAAAGCACATCATGGCTCCGAGAATACCGCCCAGCAGGATGGCGTTGGTGGTGCCCATGCCTTCCAGGAAGTTGGTCAGCCCATCCATCAGGGCGGCGGCGGGTTCGCCGATCACGTAGATCATGGCCAGGCCGGTGACCAGGCTGGCCAGCAGCGGAATGATCAGGATGGGTTTGAGGGATTCGATGCTCTCGGGCATTGGCAGCTTCTGGCTGATGAAACGGGCGACGTAGCCCGCCAGGAAGCCCGCGATGATGCCGCCCAGGAAGCCTGCGCCAAGGGTGCTGGCCAGGTAGCCGCCAATCATTCCCGGCGCCAGGCCCGGCCGGTCGGCGATGGACCAGGCGATATAGCCGGCCAACAGGGGAATCATCAACTGGAAGGCGGTGCCGCCGCCGATCTGCATCAACGCGGCTGCCAGGGTGCCCTCCTCTTCAAACGCGTCAATGCCGAACACGAATGACAGGGCGATCAGCAGGCCGCCGGCTACCACCATGGGCAGCATGAAGGATACGCCCGTCAGCAAATGCTTGTAGGGGCCGCGTTTCTCGCCACCACCTCCTGAGGTCGCTTTTTTCTGGCCTTCCTCGACAGAGGCATTGGTCATGGCGTCATCAATGGTGGGCCCCGGTTTTTTCAGGGCGCTGCCGGTGGACGTACGCCAGAGTCGTTTGCCGGCAAAACGGCTCGGGTCCACTTCGATATCGCAGGCCAGGATCACCACATCCGCCGCCTCGATTTCCTCGGCGGTCAGAGGGTCCTGTGCGCCCACGGAGCCCTGGGTCTCCACACGGATCTGGTGGCCAACCGCGGTCGCGGCGGCGGTCAGGGCTTCTGCCGCCATAAACGTGTGGGCGACACCGGTGGGGCAGGCGGTGACGGCGACAATGCGTTTGCCTGCGTTACCTGAGGTGGCAGGCTCGGGCTGTGAAGCATCTGTTGGTTGATAGGGCTCGGCCTGCTTTTCGGCCTGGTCCAGAATCGACGCGGGATCGGGCAGGGCGGCCGTTACCGGGACCTGATAGAGGCGTTTGCCGGCGTAGGCGTTCAGGTCCGTTGGTGTTCCTGTTGCGGCAACGACCAGGTCCGCCGAGGCGATGACATCCTCGGCCAGGGACGACAGTGGTTGCTGCGGGCTGCGAATGTCTGTTCTGGCTTCCCAGCCTTTTTGCTGCGCGGCCCGTTCCAGAGCCCGGGCCGCCAGGAAGCTGGTGGCCACGCCCTGAGGGCAGGCGGTTACAATGATCAGTTTCATGATGGTATCTCCCCATTGTTGTTGTGCCCGGGCCAGGGGGTGACGGAGGTGAAGGAGGTGAAGGAGGTGAAGAGAGTGACGCGGGTTTGCTGAATCAGTTGGATAAAGTCGTCGGCCATTGGATCGCCAACGCCAATGTGTCGAACGCACTCGGCCGACAGCGCGGTGGCGGTTGACAGCACCTGTTCCGGGTGATGATGTTCGAGCAAGCCGTGAATCATTCCGGCCAGCAAAGTGTCGCCGGCGCAGACCGTGCTCGTGGCGGTCACGGGCGGTGGCAACGCTTGCCAGTTACCCTTCGGCGACAGCCAGAGCACGCCTTTTTCGCCCATGGAAATCACCACATTGGCGATGCCGGTGGCCTGAAGTGAGCGACCTGCCTCGGCGATGGCGTCCAGGCTCTCCAAAGGGTGCCCGGCCCATTCGGCCAGCTCTTCCGTATTGGGCTTGATGCCGTCTGGCAGCGCCTTAAGCCCGGCTGTGAGGCCTGCGCCGCTGGTATCCAGCCACACCGGGATGTCTGCTTCGCGAGCCAGGGTGACCAGTTCCGCCAGTGCCTCGGGCTGAAAGCCGCCGGGCAGGCTGCCAGCAATGGCAACGGCATCGAACCTGTTCTTCAAGTTACCCAGGCGTGCCTTTAATCGGTCCAGGGCATCCGCGGGTACGTCAAATCCGGGCCCGTTCAGATCGGTCACACGACCATCGCCCTCGGCAATTTTCACGTTAATGCGATTCTGCCCGGGGATGCGGACAAAGTGGTCTGCCAGGATGTCAGACGAGAACAGGCGATCGAAGGGTGCGGCGTTGATCTCTCCCAGCAGTCCGGACACGGTCACGGTATGGCCGAGACGTGACAGCACACGGCCCAGGTTAATGCCTTTGCCGGCAGCCTCCAGACGTGTGGACCGAGAGCGGTTCACGTTACCCAGCCGGATTGAGTCGGTCTCGGCATTTAGGTCCAGCGCCGGGTTCAGGGTGATGGTGAGTACCCGGGCCATTACAGTGTCTCCAGGGCGTCGCGCACTTCGGCTGCGGTGGCCTTGCCCAGCGCCAGTTTCGCCTGTTCACGGGCGTGTTCGCGGCTAAGCCCGCGGATACAGGCTTTGACTAGTGGCACTCGCCGGCTGGTCACCGACAGCTCGTCCACATCCAGACCCAGCAGTACCGGAATAGCCTGTGGGTCGGAGGCCAGCTCGCCACAGATACCCACCCAGCGTTGGTGAGCATGGGCGGCTTCGACGGTCATGCGGATCAGTTGCAGTACCGAGGGGTGCAACCCGTCGGACTCGGCCGAAAGCTGGCCGTGGCCACGGTCGATAGCCAGGGTGTACTGGGTGAGGTCATTGGTGCCTACCGAGAAGAAATCCACTTCCGGTGCCAGGGTGTGGGCCAACAGGGCACAGGAGGGCACTTCAATCATCACGCCCACCTGCAGGCCCTGGCAGGGAATCTCGGCGCGGACCCGTTCGACGATGGCCTTGGCCGCGCGAAGCTCTTCCAGGTCCTTGACCATGGGAAACATGATTCGCAGTGGGCGGTTGTCGGCAGCCGTCAGCAGCGCGCGCACCTGGGTTTCGAGAATCTCCGGTCGCGTCAGTGACAGGCGAATACCGCGCAGCCCAAGGAAGGGGTTGTCCTCGTGGGGAAGGGGCCAGTAATCCAGGGGCTTGTCACCACCCACATCGAGGGTGCGTGCGACCAGTGGCAGGCCGTTGAGGGCGTCGAAGGCATGGCGATATTCCTTCACCTGGGTGTCCAGGTCAGGCGCGTCCGGATGCTCCATAAAAACGAATTCGGTGCGCAGCAGGCCAATGCCATCGGCGCCCCGGTCGACAGCATCCGGGGTGTGGGCGGTGTTGCCAAGGTTGGCGCATACGTCGATGGTGTGGCCATCGGTGGTGGTGGCTGGCTCGTTCCGGCACTCGTGGGCGTCCGCCTGCAGGCGGGTGAGTTGGTCCAGGCGACGGTCAATGCGGTCGCGGCGCTCGGCGCTGGGATTGGGCACCAGGCAGCCGCGTTCGCCGTCGACCACCAGGTCCGTTCCGTTGCTGATGGTCAGGATACGGTCACCAGCCCCGACCACGGCTGGGAGCCCCAGCGCCCGAGCCAAGATGGCGCTGTGGGATGTGGCGCCACCACGGGCCGTGATCAGGCCGCGAACGCGTTGGGTGTCCAGCCTTGCCACATCGGAAGGGCCCAGGTCGTCCGCCACCAGTACATAGGGTTCGTCCGGCGGTGTCGGCATGGCCACCCCGCAGAGGTTGGCCAGCACGCGCCGGCCAACATCCCGCAAATCTGCCGCCCGTTCTGCCAGAAGCCGGTCTGCCAGTGCTTCCTGGGCACGCGCGGCGGTATCAATGGCGAGCCACCAGCCGGCTTCGGCGGACGCGCCTTCGTTGATGGCTTCCAGGGCGGCCTGGTAGAGATCGTCATCCTGGAGCATTTCCACATGCACCGACAGAATCGGTGCTGCCTCACCGCCTTCGGCCTGGCGAATCAGCGTGCGCAGTTGTCCGTCGGCTTCGTCGATGGCCCGGCCCAGTCGGCTGGTCTGTTCACCGGCATCGCTGGCGGTGGCGGGGTAGTCCAATGTCGGCTGGCGCATGACGAAGGCGGGTGCCAGAGCCAGGCCCGGTGAGGCGGCGACCGCTTTCAGGGGTTCGTCATCGGTCAGAGGTTCGGGTTCCGGCTCGGCAGGCGCCGGCTGGCTCTGTTGTTGTCGAAGCGGGGAGACGGTTTCTCCGAGCCCGTCATTGATGGCCTGGCAAACGGCTTCTACCGCCTGTTCCGCATCGTCGCCGGTTGCGGATATGATCAGGGTTTGCCCCCTGCGGGCACCGAGGCCGATGATCCGGGTGAGACTGGTCGCCGATACCGAATTGCCATCGCCGTCCTCCAGGCGGATGCGAATGTCTGCCTTGTGCTGACGGGCTTCCTGTACCAGTTGTTTGGCGGGCCGGGCGTGTAGGCCATGGGTATTCAGCAGGCGCACCCGGTCGCTGACCGCATTGGCCTGCTCACCGGAAAGCCGGGAAAGTACAGCATCCACGGACTGGCTTTCCAGGGGGATGTTCTGGGCCAGGAAATTATCGATACGCTCCAGCAATTCGCGGCAGTCGTCGCCAGGGCCCGCCAGGCAGAAAACGCCAGCGAGGTCGTCGCGGGGTTCTTTGGGGGTTGCCAGTGCCAGCGCAGGTCGGATACTGCCAACGCTGTGGTGAACCAGCCAAAACCCCTGGCCCAGACCGACGGGCGGCTGGCTGACAATTTCCTTCATAAAGCTGGCGTCGACACAGCCCAGCCCCTGCAGCCTGGCCGCAGCGCTGATGGCCAGTTCGCTGGTGGCCCGGGTGTTAACGCCCAGGCACAGGGTTTGAGCGTCGCATTTTGGCACCACTGGCTCCTTTGACAATAGGGATACCAGCGCCTCGGTGTCATCGGCCTCGGCCAGTTTCTGCGACAGGCCGGGTTTGTCCAGTACGCGGGTCAGGTGGCGCAGGATATCCAGATGCTCATCCGACTGGGCCGCAATGGCGACCAACACATACACAGTGGCGTTGTCATGCCAGGTAACGCCGCCGGGAAACTGCAACACCCGGATGCCGGTGCTGGTAACGGCGTCGCGGCTTTCCGGTGTGCCGTGGGGGATGGCAATGCCGTTACCAAGGACGGTGGAGGACTGTTGCTCCCTGGCCAGCATGCCCGCGTGGTAGTCGGGAGTGGTCCGGCCTGCATCCTGCAGTTCCTGGCTGGCCTGGTTCAGGGCATCCTGCCAGTCGGTTGCAGTGCAGCCCAGGCGGATATCATTGGCTGTTAGCGTCAGCATGTGGGGAGCCTCGCCTTGTTGTTGTGAATACCAGTAAAATCTGGGTTGCTGAATCGTGTCAGCAAACATAGAATGAATCATGAAACAGATATGATCAGAAATCAAGCAATCTGTGCCCAGGAGGACTCGGCCCCATGACCCTTGCAGAACTTGCCCGCCTGGCGGGGGTGTCCCGCACCACCGCCAGCTACGTGATCAATGGCCAGGGGCCGGCCCGCCGGATCAAGCCGGCGACTATCGAAAAGGTGATGGCGGTTGCGCGGGACAACCACTTCCAGATAGACCCGCAAGCCGCGTCGCTGCGTGGTGGGGCCAGCCGCACCCTGGGGTTTATCCTGCCGGACCTGGAGAACGCCAGTTACGCCCGCCTGGCCAAATTGCTGGAGCAGGGTGCCCGTGCCCGGGGCTATCAATTGCTGATTGCCGGCTCCGGGGATGACCCGGATACCGAGCGCGAGCTGGCACGTTCTCTCAAGGCAAGGCGATGCGATGCCCTGATCGTTGCGAGTGCCCTGCCACCGAATGACCCCTTCTACCAAGAGTTGCAGGAGGAAGACCTGCCGGTGATCGCGGTGGACCGATCGCAATCACCGGGTGTGATCAGTTGCGTGGTCAGCGACAATCGCAAGGGCGCAGCCACACTGGCCCGTTCAGTGCTGGAGCCGGGCACCGGGTCGGTGGTCTGGCTTGATGCGGTGCCGGCGCTGGCGATGACACGGGAGCGCCGCGAGGGCTTTGAGGAGGTGGCTCGGAGTCGTAGTGGACAATGGGCGGTCTACAGTGGTGAACACTATGACCGAGCCTCCGGCGCCCGACTGATGCAGCAGGTGCTGGCGGATCAGGGGCTTCCGGATGCGTTGATTACCGCCTCGTACACCCTCTTGCAAGGGGTGCTCGACGTGCTGCTGGAGCAGCCGGGAGGCTTGCCGCAGTCCCTCAGAATGGCTACCTTCGGAGATGACCGGCTGCTGGATTTCCTGCCGGTCAAGGTTCACTCGTTACCCCAAAAACACGAAGCCATTGCCGAGGCAACGCTGGACCGGGCGCTGGCTGCCATCGCAGGTCACGGCGAGCCGGAAACCGTTATTATCAACCGCTCGCTGAAGCGGCGACGCTGAGGCAATGGCCGGGAGGTTTCCATGGCACAGGTTGAACTGAACGGAAAAACTGTGGAATGCGTTCGTGGCGACATCACCCGCCAGGATGATCTGGAAGCAGTCGTTAATGCCGCCAATGCCCAATTGATGTCCGGGGGCGGTGTCGCAGGCGCGCTCCATGCGGCGGCAGGGCCAGGGCTGGCTGAAGAGTGCCGGCCCATGGCACCGATCCGCCCGGGTGAGGCGGTGATTTCAGGGGCGCATAACCTGCCAAACCAGTACGTCGTCCACTGCCTGGGGCCCGTTTACGGTGTGGATGAACCTTCCGATCATTGGCTGGCGGAATGCTATCGCAATGCCCTTGAGTTGGCAGACAGTAAAGCAATTGAATCCATAGCGTTTCCCGCCATTTCGGCAGGGGCTTTCGGTTACCCGGTGGAAGGGGCTGCGGAGGTTGCCATGGCGACGGTCAGTCAGGTATTGCCGCGTCTGGGAAGGGTTAGGTATGTGCGCTTCGTGCTTTTCAGCGCAGCGGACGAGGCGGTTTTTTCCCGCGCCATGGGGGCGGCTTTCGCCAAGGCTGGTGAGGCTTAGTCGCAGGTTGTTTCTGGCACCTTCCGGAATGCATCCATCATCGATTCGTGTCCCCGTGCTTCGTCCCGGTACTCCGGGGGCAGCGGTAGCAGGAAATAGAGATAGTCGCCCTTGTTTTGGTTACCGGTGAGCGGTAGTTCGTCGCCGTCGGGCTGCGCTTCCATAAAAACCGGGCTTATAACCGCTACAGACAGCTCGGGGTTTCGCTGCAAAAGGGCCTCTACCGTGCCCAGGCGCTCCTCGCTGTGAAAGGTGCCCGTCAGGTGAATGACCTGGTGCTCGGGGTGGCGTTCCCGTGCGGCCAGTATCCGGCTTGCCATGGTGTTGTCCCGCAGCAACTGGGCGTGATAAGTGTTCTGCAGTCGCTCATTGTCGGCGGTGCCATGCCGGCCGCCCATGGTGCCAAAGAATTTTTCCCGGTAGGCTGCGCTGCCTGCGAAGGGCGCGTCTGGGATGTGGCGTTTCCGAGCTGCGTTCAGGCCCGCCAGATACTCGGGCCCCTCGCGTCCCACGCAGCGAACGATATCACCCGGAGCGTTTGCGGCGATGACGGGCAGGCCCTGACGCCGGGCAAATTCCACCAATGGCCGGTAGGCGTATTTGTAGATAGGCCAGGCGCCGGCATCCTCGACCAGTTCCATTTCGCCTATGTCGCCGGCCAGGTAGCGGTCCAGCACCGGCTGCCGGTCCACCTCGAACTGTTCCATGGATAACACCTGTTCAGGGCGATGCTGGTACAGATGAGCCTGCAGGCGGGATTGGAGCAGGTGAGCGCCCTGGTGGCCGTGATATTCGCCAATCATGACCACATCCTGTCCCGCAAGCCGCTCGGCCAGTTGCGGTATGGAAACCGCCGTGCCGGATACGGCCTCGACCACGGGGGCATGATAGTGGGTTTGTGGTGGCGCCGGTTCCGGTGTTGGTGCCAGCAGGGAGCAGCCCGTCATCAGCGGGATGACAGCAAGTGACAATGTGATCGGCGCATGGGGCATGAAAAACCGGCCAGTCTTGCAGCCGCTCAGGGCCGCGTTGGAGAACTTGATAGACATCTATACGATGCTGCGAATTGCGTAGCCAGTCAATTGTTCATGAACGAGCGTGCTATAAGGCATCGCTCCGGTTTTATTCCATACGTTCTGCGCTATGCTACCGACATTCGCCATCTTGCCAGAAGGACGATCATGATCCCCTTTCGTTTTGTTGACCGCGTGAAGTTCATCGTTGAGCGCCAACTCGTAAAAGGTGCGGGCTTTCAGTTGTTAGTGGTGGGTGTCTTTATAGGCATCATTTCGCTTGTTGGCGGGCTGCTGGTGATCCCTCTCGGAACGCCTTTTGAAGATGTCGGCGATGCCATCTGGTGGGCTTTTCTGCGGCTGACGGACCCGGGCTATCTCGGAGACGATGTGGGTAACTGGCAGCGGTTTGTGTCCACCATTCTCACCGTCAGCGGTTATGTGGTTTTCATGGGCACGCTGGTGGCGATCCTGACGCGCTGGTTGATCGCCAAGATGACCGACCTGGAGCGGGGGCTAACCCCGGTTACGCTGAGAAATCACATCGTAGTTCTGGGGTGGACCAGCCAGACCTTGCCGCTGCTGGGCGAGTTGCTGGGGTCATCAGGGCGCATGCGCCGTTTCCTGGAAAAGCGTGAAACCAACCGCTTGCGCCTGGTGGTGCTGTCCGAGCATGCCTCGGCGGCCCAGGTGCATGAGTTGCGCGACGAGCCCGGTATCGGGCGCAAGTCTCGCCAGATCATCCTCCGTGCCGGCGCTGCCATTCAGCCGGATGCCTTGCAGAGGGTAGCCTGCCTGGATGCCGCGGCTGTCATAGTGCCCAGTGCCTCCCATCAGGCGGGCAGCCTGGTGACATCGGACGTGGAGACCGTGAAGGCGTTGCTGTCCATTGCTGCTCAGGCACGACACCTGGGGGCATCACTGCCCTTTGTCATTGCCGAGATACAGGATGTGCGCAAGCTCCCGGTGATTGAGCGTGCCTATCCCGGAGAGGTGGAGGTGGTTGCCGGCGATGCCACCATAAGCCGGCTAATGGTGCAGAACATCCTCCATCCGGGGTTGTCGGAAATTTACAACGAACTTCTGACCGCCGGTGAGGGTTGTGAAATCTACATCCGGGGTGGCGATGCCCTGGCGGGACTGTCCCTCGGAGAATTGGCCTCTCTGCGGCCCCAGGCAATTGTGCTGGGTATTCTGAAGCGGTCGGGCAAGGCCTGGATGGTGAGGATGCCGGCGTCGTCAGACACGGTGATTGAGGCCGGGGACCGGGTTGTCATGATGGCCAGGGACTACACCGAAACCGAGTCGGATTCGAAGGTGCCGCCGCTGCCGGTTATCACTCGAGGTGAACCCGCAAGCCGGGCTGTCTCGCTTTCAGGCGGGGTTCACCGGATTCTTGTGCTGGGATGGAATCGCCGGGTGCCAAGCCTGATCGATGAGTTTTCCAGCTACAGCCAACGGCGGTTCGAGGTGGATCTCGTTTCGGTAGTGCCTGCCAAGGAGCGGGAACAGGAAATTGACCGTTACCTGGGGGGGCAGCGGGACGTGATCTGCCGCCATATCGAAGCGGATTACATGGTGGAAGGCGAGTTGAGGCGGGTTGGGCCGCTCAACTATGACTCCATTATGTTGTTGAGCAGTGATCGTCTGGCGTCCGGCGAGGAAGCTGACGCCCGTGCCATGGTAGGTTACCTGCAACTGGAAGACCTGTTGAGTGAGGGTGATAGGCGCCCGCAACTGATCATGGAACTGAGCGACCCGGACAATCGAAATCTGTTAATGGGCCACCAGAGTGAAATGCTGATCAGCCCAATGATCATCAGTCACGTGCTTGCTCAGGTCGCCCTGCGGCGGGAGCTGAGGGTGGTGCTGGATGAGCTGTTTACGGTGGGCGGTGCTGAGGTGCAGTTCCGGGATCCCCGGGACTATCCATTGCCTGCCAGCGCGGATTTTCAGGTACTGGAGAAAACGGTCGCTGCGGAAGGAGAAGTGGCGCTGGGCATATGGCGCGCGCAGCCCGACTCGTTGGGGCGGCATCTGGCGCTGAGCCCGCCACGGGACGAGTATCTTGACCTGAATAGCGCTGATCGGCTCGTTGTTCTTTGCAATGCGTGAGGGAAGATGTCTTCATTCATACAAAAAATGCCGAATATAGATAATATAAATTTCAATTATAAAATCAAAGCCACTAAAGTAACCCTCAATGTCAGCGGTCTGGTTATTTTTTGAACGGACGCTGGCTCGCTGAAGTCGCTTTTATGCTTCATAAAAGAGCACCTCAAACCTTAGAAACAGGACTGAGACCATGCCATACGCAAAAGACGTTGACGCCATCGCTTCCCTGCTGAAGCAAAACCCGACCTGGAACGCCATCAAGCCCGAGCACGCGGCCCGCATGCGCGCCCAGAACAAATTCAAGACTGGTCTGGACATCGCCAAGTTCACCGCGAAAATCATGCGCGAAGACATGGCGAACTACGACAAGGACACGGCTCAGTACACCCAGTCCCTGGGTTGCTGGCATGGCTTCATCGGTCAGCAGAAGCTGCTGTCCATCAAGAAGCACTTCGGTACCACCAAGCGTCGTTACCTGTACCTGTCTGGCTGGATGGTTGCGGCCCTGCGCTCCGAGTTTGGCCCGCTGCCTGACCAGTCCATGCACGAGAAGACCGCTGTATCTGGTCTGATCGAAGAACTGTACACCTTCCTGCGTCAGGCGGATGCCTGGGAACTGAACCACCTGTTCCGCGCCCTGGAAGAAGCTCAGAACGCTGGCGACAACGCCAAGGCTGACGAGCTGATCAAGCAGATCGACAATCACGAAACTCACGTTGTGCCGATCATCGCCGACATCGACGCTGGTTTCGGTAACGCCGAAGCAACGTACCTGCTGGCCAAGCAGATGATCGAAGCAGGCGCTTGCTGTATCCAGATCGAGAACCAGGTGTCCGACGAGAAGCAGTGTGGCCACCAGGACGGCAAAGTGACCGTTCCTCACGCCGACTTCCTGTCCAAGATCAACGCTGTACGTCTGGCTTTCCTTGAACTGGGTGTGGACGACGGTGTGATCGTTGCCCGTACTGACTCCCTGGGCGCTGGCCTGACCCAGAAGATCGCTGTGACTGAAGAGCCGGGCGACCTGGGCGACCAGTACAACAGCTTCATCGACGGTGAAGTGATCGAGAAGGCTGAAGACATCAACAACGGCGACGTTGTGATCAAGCAGAAAGGTCAGCTGGTTCGTCCCAAGCGTCTGGCATCTGGCCTGTTCCAGTTCAAGCCTGGCACTGGCGAAGACCGTGTGGTTCTGGACTGTATCACCAGCCTGCAGAACGGTGCTGACCTGCTGTGGATCGAAACCGAGAAGCCCCACGTTGGCCAGATCGCTGCCATGGTTAACCGCATCAAAGAAGTGGTTCCCGATGCCAAGCTGGTTTACAACAACAGCCCGTCCTTCAACTGGACCCTGAACTTCCGTCAGCAGGTATTCGACGCGTGGAAAGAAGAAGGCAAGGACGTATCTGCCTACGAGCGCGCCGACCTGATGAATGCCAAGTACGACGAAACCGACCTTGGCAAGCTGGCCGACGAGTGGACTGCCAACTTCCAGCGTGACGGGTCACGTGAAGCCGGCATCTTCCACCACCTGATCACTCTGCCGACTTACCACACGGCTGCTCTGTCTACCGACAACCTGGCCAAGGGCTACTTCGGTGACGAAGGCATGCTGGCCTACGTTGCAGGCGTTCAGCGTAAGGAAATCCGTCAGGGTATCGCTACTGTGAAGCACCAGGACATGGCCGGTTCCAACATCGGTGATGACCACAAAGAGTACTTCTCCGGCGAAGCAGCACTGAAAGCTGGCGGTAAAGACAACACCATGGGTCAGTTCGAGAACAACTAAGTCTCGATAGATTCAAGGCAAGTCTTTAAGAGGCGGCCCCCCGAAAGGGGGCCGCTTTTTTTGTGCCATCGCGGATTGGAATGAAAAAGGTTCCAGGCTTTTGACTGGTTTATCGCGCTCCTTTGTCACTTTGCCGGATGCTTGAAGCCGGGTGCCTGATACCCGGGAATAACCGAATAGCCTTTGTGATCGCTGTCTTTACGGTTTGTTGCGAGCCGGTGAGCGATGAAAAAGCGCAGGGGCATTAAGTGCCCCCGCTATTTACTGTTCTGCTTATGTGAGAGGTATCAGAAGCTCAGCGGACAATTCAGGCCGCCAAAGTTCTTCTTTACCTGGCTCAGGCAGAGTTTCAGGGAGAGGCCAAAGGGGTCGCCGGGGAGCTTTTCGCAGGCTTTACGTGCGGCATAGGCCTTACCACATTCCGACGCCGTATCGCTGACCGTATTGGTGTCACTCTGCGCTGTCGCCGGGTTTGTGGAGTTGGCCGGGGTTGAGGCTTGCATGGCAATGGCGGGGGTGGGTGTGGTTGTCTGTGGCAGGCTCTTGCGAATGCGCAATATCGGATCCATGTAAACACCGTCCTGGCCGAATTCGGATTCGTTGGCAGCGACACAATCGTAATCGCCATCCATCCGGAAGTACTGCACGGAGACCCCTTCATCCTTGCAGTAAACATGAGACGGTTGGTCTCCCATCGGTACCACAAACAGTCCGCTCTGCTTGCCATTTTTCTGGGTAAGGATGGTGCCGTTACGCATCCAGGTTCGGGTCATGAAATCATCGCCGTTGATCCAGCGCATGGTGATGCTATTGCCGGTTTTGTTGGTCATAGTCTGACGAAACAGGGTGATATTTTTATAGTCATCGTTGTCGGCAGAAAAATACGTAATGATAAACATGGGCTGTTCTTTAAACCGGGAGATATCCACATCGCCCTGCTTCAGTGTTTGTGAGTGTTCCCAGCTGGTTTGTTGATAAGGAAACCCACTGATCTCACCGCGGGTGCGGTAACGTTTCACGGAAACGCGGGCGATACCCAGGTCGGAAGTGCGCCATTTATTATTAATGTTGACCTTGTTCCTGGTGTGCTTGGTATAGCTGCCACTCATATAAACCGGATAGGAAAAATCATAGGGCAGCCGTTTCAGGTTGACGACCATATTGGGCTCAACGTGCATTTCCACATTGGCCAGCGCTGCGCAGCCAGCAGTTGTGGAGCGAATGGTCATAGGCTCATAGGTTACGGTGGATTCGTTTTTAACGTTACCGTTGGCGGGAGAGGCGGGATTGATCATATCCGGGCTGATGCCGGCGATGTCCAGCGCGCGCTCCTGGGACAGGTCGCAGATGACCAGATCGGCATAATCCGAGCCGACATCGTTGTTGGCATAGTTGGCCTGATAGTGCGCGACGAAATCGTTCTGTAGCACGGTAAGATCTTTCTGATTTTGCGCAGGCCAATGGTTTATCGGATCGGTTTCCACGGCATACAGCTTCTGCATGGCTGGGCTGGTGGCGGTGGCGCAGGCATTGAGTGCGGCGATAACGGCCGTACACGCCAGTATACGAAATAGTTTCATGTCGTTCCCCTTCAGACAAACTTCCCCACAGTAGTAGGGAATAGTGCATGGTCAGGAACGGCGGCGCATCCCTCAGATGGGGGATGAGTGGCAGGAGAAATAAAAAAGGTTCTTCACGGATTAGAGTGAATAACTCGCTTTTCGCCGTCTGATGGGTTTATCGCGAATACCCGGCACTTTGCCAAACGCTCGAGGCCGAATGCCTGACGTAAAACCCCATAGCCTGAGAGGTTGTCGTTCTTGTGGCATCTCCTTTAAGGGGTATTCAGGGGCATCATTCAGGCAATAATCGGGTAATGCATTCTGCGCAGAAAGCATGGCAGCCATGGTTTTCAGGTTTTGAATTCAAGCGTCCGTCGTCGGGCATCCGGCGTCCAGCGGTTGCCAGGGCGGGATAATGAGACAAGCTTTGCAGTCGGCTGATCACTCAATTCCGCGATGAACCATAAAAAAGGCGGCCATAGGGCCGCCTTTTTTATGAACGGAGGACGTTTACTCGTAATCGAACGAGAAGTCTTCTGCGCTCATTTGCATGGTGCTCTTGGTGGGCTTCAGCGCCGCTTCGGCATGGCCCTTGGCGCTGGGCAGCATGCGATCGAAGTAGAATTCTGCGGTGGCCAGTTTGGCCTTGTAGAATTCAGCCGGCTCGTTACCGCCATTTTCCAGCTTGTCGCTGGCCACGCCCGCCTGCAGTGCCCAGAAGTACGCCATCATGGCGTAGCCGCTGTACATCAGGAAGTCGTAGCTGGCGGTGGATACCATGTCACGATCCTTCGCCGCCACCAGCATGATGCGGGTGGTCAGGTAGTTCCACTCGGCGGCAATTTTCAGCAGTTTCCAGGCGAACGGACGCAGCTTGGGGTCACGCAGGTTCTTGGTACCGAAATCCACCAGTTTCTTGGAGAATTCGCGCACACATTTGCCGCGGGAGGACAGCAGCACCTTGCGACCCAGCAGGTCCAGCGCCTGAATGCCGGTGGTGCCTTCGTACAGGGTGGAGATGCGCGCGTCACGGGCGATCTGTTCCATGCCGTGTTCTTTGATGTAGCCATGGCCACCGAACACCTGCATACCCTCATTGGCTGCTTCCAGGCCTTTCTCGGTCAGGAAGCCTTTCAGGATCGGCGTCAGGAAGCCCAGCTCGCTGTCCCAGTGCTCGTACTTCTTCATGTCGTCTTCGAGCATGCCGGCGATCATGTTGTCCGCGTACTGGGCGGCGTAATAGATCATGGCGCGGCCGCCTTCAGCGATGGCCTTCTGCTTGAGCAGCATGCGACGCACGTCGCCGTGGTGGATTAGACTGTCGGCGATGGCATCCGGCTCTTTCTTGCCAGACAGGGCACGCATGGACTTACGTTCTTTGGCGTAAGGCAGGGCGCCCTGGTAAGACAGTTCCGCGTGGGCAACGCCCTGCATGGCGGTGCCGATACGGGCGCTGTTCATGAACGTGAACATGCACTCCAGGCCGCCATGTTCCGGGCCGATCAAAAAGCCGGTGGCTTCATCGAAGTTGATCACGCAGGTGGCGGATGCCTTGATGCCCATTTTCTTTTCCAGGGAACCACAGCTCACGCCGTTGTCTTCACCGATCTTGCCCGGCAGGTACTTGGGCACGATGAACAGGGAGATCCCCTTGGTGCCTTTCGGCGCATCGGGCAGGCGGGCCAGCACGATGTGGACAATGTTCTCGGTCAGGTCATGGTCACCGGAGGAGATGAAAATCTTGGTGCCAGAGATTTTGTAAGAACCGTCTTTCTGCGGCTCGGCCTTGGTTTTTACCTGGCCCAGGTCGGTACCACACTGAGGCTCGGTCAGGCACATGGTGCCGCCCCAAGTGCCTTCGGTAAGCGGTACCAGGTAATCCTGGTGCTGCTGCTCGGTGCCGTGCATCTGGATGGTATTCATGGCCCCCAGGGACAGGCCCGGGTACATGGAGAAGGACCAGTTGGCCGTCGCCATCATTTCCTGTTTGATCAGGCCCAGCGACATGGGCAGGCCCTGGCCACCGACTTCTACCGGGTGGCTAAGCCCCTGCCAGCCGCCGGCCACGAATTCGTTGTAGGCTTCCTTGAACCCTTTCGGGGTGGTAACCACACCGTCTTCCAGCTTACAGCCTTCTTCGTCGCCGCTCTGGTAAAGAGGCGCAATGGTGTTTTCACACAGCTTGGCCATTTCACCGACAATGGCTTCCACCATATCGGGAGTGGCGTCTTCACCATTAGGCAGAGTTTTGTAGTGACTCTCGAAATCGAAGACTTCGTTCATCAAAAAGCGCATATCGCGCACGGGGGCCTTGTAAGTCGGCATAGCAATCACCCTTGAAAAAACGGATTAACTGTCAGAAACGGACAGCGCAACAGGGCAGGCATTGTTGGGCAATTCAAGGGTGAAGGCATTGACTGCCAAGGCGCGGCGCCGTTGGCGTTAGGGTGAATGGGTGTAAACGGGGTGTTGAGTTGTGCACTGCGAGCAGCCTCCTGTAGGAGTTCCCTTCCAGGGGACGAACCGAGCTTCAGCGAGGAAATCTGCGAAAATTCTCTTAGCCCTCAGAAAACCATTCAAAAAATCTAAAACCCATGATCTCCCTTCGGTCGATGCCGCACTGCGTGCGGTTCGTCCCCTGGAAGGGAACTCCTACAGCGGTTTTTGAAGAAAAGGTTTTACTTATGATTCGCCGCTACTTCTTTCCCTTCCAGCTATACATGGAGGTGGAGACACCCATGCGCAGGGCAACCTCATCCCATACCCCTTGGGGAAGGACCGCCTTGAGCAGTTCGGTGGATTTGGCGATGGGGGGTTCGATGACAAAGCTGTCTTTCTTCTGCATGCCTCTGATGATGCTGTTGACCACTTTTCCGGGGGTGAGCATGGGCGTAAACATGGGGGTCTTCACACCATCAAACATGCCGGTGGAAATATAGCTGGGGCACACCGTGGTCACGTGCACATGCTTTATCTTGCGCACATCCAGCTCCAGGCGGATGGATTCAGAAAAGCCGACCACCGCCCATTTGCTGGCGGCATAGGTGCTGCCATAGGGCAGGCCCACAAAGGCGGAGGCGCTGGCGATATTGACCAGATAGCCTTCTTTCGCCTGGATCAGGTCTTCAATAAAAGCATGGCTGGTCGCCATCAGGCCTTCGGTGTTGATACGGAAGGTGTTCAGATGCTGTTCCAGCGATACCTGCTCGAACTCGCCACCAAAGACGACACCGGCGTTGTTGATCAGGCCGGTGATGGGGCCGACTTCTTCATGCAGCTTGTCCCGGAATTTGGCAATCGAGGCAATCTTGCTCACATCCAGCACATAGGGGTGAGCCTTGCCGCCGGAGGCCTTGATCCGCTCCGCCACTTCGCGAGCCGCGCTGATACGACGGGCCGTAACGATGACTTCTGCCCCCTGTTTGGCAAATTCCTCTGCCATCAGGGCGCCAATGCCGGCACCGGCGCCGGTGATCAGAATACGGTGGTTATCAAAACGGGCCATGACAGAATTCCTTAAAACAAGCTGCGAGCGACTAGCTTCGAGCCGCCAGGCGCGTGAAAGGGATGGAGTTGCGTGAACCCCTGTGCCCGCGCCATTGCATCAATCGCGGCGAGCACGTTTCAAAGCAGTAAATCAGTGATCGCGTTGCAGCTAGTCGCTTGAAGCTCGCAGCTGCTTTTTACCCCGGCAGTTTCAGCCCGGCCATGACGACCGTGCCGTTTTCAACCGATCTTGCCCTTAGTCGCAGCCCGCTGACTCGCACCGTATCACCCACAACAGCCTGTTTCCCCACTTGTTTGGTGAACATCTCGGCCACGGTCAATCCTTGCCAGAGTGGTGGAGGGGCTTCGACCCCGTACACAGCAATCAATTGTGCTACCGGGGTTTTGCCCAGCACGCTGAAGTCGCCGTAATACCGTTTCTCATCGCTACTTAATTTATGGCACAGGTCGGACAGGCCGGATTTGTGCGATAACGGTGCGAGCCAGGCGATCAAATCACCGGCTTCAATTTTGGGGTCGTCACCGAGGCTGAGCACCTGCTTGTTACGGTAGAGAATCAACGGCGTACGTTCGTCTTCGCCCAGCTCGGCCAGGCTTTTACCCACCGCCTTGGCGCCGTCTTCCACTTCAAACTGCATCAGGTAGCGGTCGCGGGGGGCGGCCAGGGCCACGGTCTGCTTGGGTTCGGTGGTCCGTGGTATCGAGACTTTTAATTTGCGCGCGACAAACCGCAGGCTCGCGCCCTGGCCGAGCAGGGAAATCAGTACCACCACCAGAGTGATATCAAAAAGCAGATAGGTCTGCTCGACCCCGGCCAGCAGCGGGAACACGGCCAGCACAATGGGAACGGCACCACGTAGCCCGGTCCAGGCAATAAAGATTTCTTCGCGCCAGGTGAAACGAAAGGGCAGCAAGCTTAGCCACACGGACACCGGGCGCGCCAGCAACATCAGGAAGGCCGCCACGGCCAGGGCCCAGGGCAGGTTTTCGGTGAGCCGGGAGGGCGTGACCAGCAGCCCCAGGATCAGGAACATGCCGGATTGGGCCAGCCAGGCCATGGAATCCATGGCCTTGAGCACATTGTCGCCGGTGCCGCCGCGGCGATTGCCGGCCACCAGACCGGTCAGGTACACCGCCAGGAAGCCGGAGCCGCCCACCAGATTGGTGATGGCAAATACCATGGCGCCCCCGCTGCACAACAGCAGCGCGTGCAGGCCTTCATTGCTGCGGACCCGCAATAACACCTCGCTGATCACCGCCCCCAGCAATAGCCCCAACAGAGCGCCGAGCCCGAATTGCTGCAGCAGGGTCACCAGCATGCCGATGCCCCACTCTGCATCCGGGTCCACCAGCAGCCCTACCAGCATCAGGGTAATAAAGATGGCCATGGGGTCGTTAAGGCCGGATTCGATTTCCAGGGTGCTTGCCACCCGCTCATTCAGGGTGACGCCGGCGCCCTTGATCACGCTGAATACCGCCGCCGCATCGGTGGAGCCAATAATGCCACCCAGCAGCAGGCCCACGCGCCAGTCCACCCCGATCAGCCAGGTGGTAAAGGCGCCGACCAGGGCGGCGGAGATTGCCACGCCGAGGGTGGCCAGGCTAAGGGCCGGGCGCAGGCCCAGCTTGAAGGTGCTTAATCGGGTGCGCAGACCGCCATCCAGCAAAATCACCGCCAGGGCGATGTTGCCAATCACATAGGCTGTGGAGAAATCATCGAACTCGATACCACCCAGGCCGTCTTCCCCGGCCACCATGCCGACCACCAGAAAAATAAGCAGGGACGGCACCCCGAAACGGGCGCTCAGGGAGCCCAGCAGCAGGCCGGTGAACATCAGGCCCGTGCCGATCAGCAGAAAGAGATTCAATGATTCCAAATGCGTTCCTGGTTAAGTGACTTCTAGGTTCTATAGTAGAATAGCTTACACGCAACACGCTGCACGCTGCATGCCCTCCGTAGGAGCGTCGCTGGCGGCGCGATAAACAGAAGCGAGTAACGAGTTTCGAGTGACGAAACCCTTCAGGAAGTGCCTGTTTGTGGTTTATGCCTTTCGAAACTCGTTTCTCGCAACTCGAAACTGGCCGGATCAGAGTGTCGATACGGCTGTTTCTCCTGCGCGAGCTGGCGTTTCGGTGCTGCGCTGATTCTGGCGCGTCCCGTGATGCTTGCAGCGTGAGGCGTTCTCTTTATACTACCGCGCCCGGATTGACTATATTTTGAGCAGCAGGCCCGTCCTGCAAGGTAAGTAAACGATGGATTTTTCCCAGCGATTTGGCGTGATTGTGATCGGCGGCGGCCATGCCGGTACCGAGGCGGCACTGGCCTCTGCGCGCATGGGCGTTTCAACGCTGCTGCTCACCCATAATATCGAAACCCTGGGCCAGATGAGCTGTAACCCGGCCATCGGCGGCATCGGCAAGAGCCACCTGGTGCGTGAAATCGATGCCCTGGGCGGGGCCATGGGCCGTGCCACCGATAAAGGCGGCATTCAATTCCGTGTGCTCAACGCCCGCAAAGGGCCGGCGGTGCGCGCCACCCGTGCCCAGGCCGATCGCGAGCTCTACAAGGCCGCCATTCGCGGGACCCTGGAAAACCAGAAAGACCTGACCCTGTTCCAGCAAGCCGTGGACGACCTGATTGTGGAAAACGGTCGCTGTGTGGGGGTAGTCACCAATATGGGCCTGCGCTTCATGGCCGATGCCGTGGTGCTCACCGCGGGGACCTTCCTGGGCGGCGTGATCCATATCGGTATGGATAACCACCAGGGCGGGCGCGCCGGAGATCAGCCTTCCAATGCGCTGGCGCGGCGCCTGCGGGAATTGCCGTTCCGTGTCGATCGCCTGAAAACCGGCACGCCGCCGCGCATCGACGGCAAGACCGTGGATTTCTCGGTAATGGAAGAGCAGTGGGGCGACAGCCCGCTGCCGGTGATGAGCTATCTGGGCCAGGTGGAAGAACACCCGCAGCAGGTGTGCTGCTACATCACCCACACCAATGCCCAGACCCACGACATCATCCGCAGCGGCTTTGACCGCAGCCCCATGTTCACCGGGGTGATTGATGGGGTGGGGCCGCGCTACTGCCCGTCCATCGAAGACAAGGTGAACCGCTACCCGGACAAGGACAGCCACCAGATTTTCGTGGAACCGGAAGGGCTCAATACCCATGAGTTATACCCCAATGGCATTTCCACCAGCCTGCCATTTGATGTGCAGCTGCAGGCGGTGCGTTCCATTCGTGGTTTTGAAAATGCCCATATCACCCGCCCGGGCTACGCCATCGAATACGACTACTTCAATCCCCAGGATCTCAAGCACAGCCTGGAAACCCAGCACATGCCAGGCTTGTTCTTCGCCGGGCAGATCAACGGCACCACCGGTTATGAAGAAGCGGGTGCCCAGGGGTTGCTGGCGGGCCTGAATGCGGCGCTGCTGAGCCAGGGCAAAGACGCCTGGACCCCGCGCAGGGACGAGGCCTATATCGGCGTGCTGGTGGATGATCTGATCACCATGGGCACCCAGGAGCCTTACCGCATGTTCACCAGCCGCGCGGAATACCGGCTGTTGCTGCGTGAAGACAATGCCGATCTGCGACTCACCGAAAAAGGCCGCGAGCTGGGCCTGGTGGACGATGAACGCTGGGCTGCCTTTAACGCCAAACGCGAGGGCATGGCGCAGGAAGAGCAGCGCCTGAAGAGCACCTGGGTGCGGCCGAAAACGCCGCAAGCCGAGGCGGTGAATGCCCTGATCGAGAAGCCCCTGGCCCACGAATACAATCTGCTCGACTTGCTCAAGCGCCCGGAGCTGACTTACGCCAATCTGGCGGACGCGGTGGCGCTGGCGGAGCGCCCGGATAGCGCGGTTATCGAGCAGATGGAAATTCTCGCCAAATATGCCGGCTATATTGATCGCCAGGCCGATGAAATCGAGAAACTGCGTGCCGCAGAAACCACCGCATTGCCGGCGGAATTCGATTACGGCCAGGTAAAAGGCCTGTCCAATGAGGTGAAGCAGAAGCTTGGCGAGATTCGCCCGCAGACCCTGGGTCAGGCCGGTCGGATTCCCGGTGTGACCCCGGCGGCCATCTCCCTGCTGATGATTTACCTGAAAAAACACCACCACCAAAAGAAGGCCGCCCAACAAGCATGAGTCTCTCTGACACCCTGGCCCGGGGCATCGATACCCTGGGCCTTACCCTGAGTGACGAGCAGCAGCGCCTGTTGCTGGCCTATGTGGACCTGCTGGTCAAATGGAACCAGGCCTATAACCTCACCGCCATCCGCGATCCGCAGGAAATGGTGACCCGCCACCTGCTCGACTCCCTGGCCGTTTTGCCCTATCTGGGGGAGGGCGACACCCTGGACGTGGGCACCGGCGCCGGTATCCCCGGCATTATTCTCGCGGTGGCCCGTCCTCAGCTGGCATTCGTGCTGCTGGATTCCAACGGCAAGAAAACCCGTTTTGTGCGCCAGGCCCGCCGGGAGCTGGGGCTGGATAACGTGGAGGTTGTGCACGGTCGCGTGGAACAGTACCGTAAAGCCCCATCGCAGATTATTTGTCGCGCTTTTGCTTCCTTGTCGGACATGTTGGCGTTGATGACGCCCATAATGACTGACAATACCCGTTTGCTGGCCATGAAAGCGGCCAGCACGGAAGAAGAACTGGCCACCCTGCCGACGCAGTGGCAAGGGCGCCATCACACCCTGACCGTGCCGGGACTGGATGAGCCCCGCACCCTGGTGGTAGTGAACAAGGCCTGATGTCGAGCGGGGTGCCGCGTCAGGCATTCGGCCCCAGGCGTCAGGCGTAAAATCAAGGAGAACGCAGTGACCACCGTATTTGCCGTAGCCAATCAGAAAGGCGGCGTGGGCAAGACCACCAGTAGTGTCAACCTGGCGGCGTCGCTGGCGGCCACCCGCAAAAAGGTGATGCTCGTGGACATCGATCCCCAGGGCAACGCCACCACCGGGTCCGGGGTGGACAAGTTTGAAACCGACTACACCATTTACGATGTGCTGTGCGATGACGTGGCCATCGAGCAGGCGGTAACAGGCACGCCGGAAGATTCCGGGTTTGACCTGATCGCGGCCAATGGCGACCTGACTGCCGCGGAAGTGCAGTTGCTGGACATGAGCGCCAAGGAATTTCGCCTGCGCAATGCGCTGGCGCGTATCCGGGACCAGTACGATTACATCCTCATTGATTGCCCGCCGTCCCTGAACATGCTCACCGTGAATGCGCTGACGGCGGCGGACTCCGTGATTGTGCCGATCCAGTGTGAGTACTACGCCCTGGAAGGCCTCACCGCGCTGATGAACACCATCGAGAAAATCCGCACGGTGCTGAATCCGAAGCTGCACATTGGCGGCCTGCTGCGCACCATGTATGACCCGCGCAACAGCCTGTCCAACGATGTGTCCAACCAGCTGATCAGCCACTTCGGCGACAAGGTTTACCGGACTATCATCCCGCGCAACGTGCGGCTGGCGGAAGCGCCCAGCCACGGTGCGCCGGTGATCACCTACGATCCGAAATCCCGCGGTGCGGTCAGCTATCTGGCATTGGCCGGTGAGATTCTGCGTCGTGAGCAGGCGCTCAAGGCCCAGCCTGCAGCAGCTTCATAAGGAACGAAACATCATGGCGGCAAAGCGTAAACGCGGTCTCAGCAAGGGCCTGGATGCCCTGCTTAGCAGCAATGAGTCCTATCAGCGGCACCAGGAAGAAGTGAGCCTGCAGAACGAGGGTGAGGCCACGGGTGAGCCCGATCAGCGCCCCCGCGATGGCGAATTGCGCCACCTGCCGGTGGGGTGCATGGAGCGGGGCCGCTACCAGCCGCGCCGGGACATGTCCCCGGATGCGCTGGAAGAGCTGGCCGAGTCCATCCGCGCCCAGGGCGTCATGCAGCCCATCGTGGTGCGCCCTCTGGGTGACAAGCGTTACGAGATCATTGCCGGTGAGCGCCGCTGGCGCGCCGCGCAGATGGCCGAGCTGGATACCATTCCGGCGGTGATCCGCGAGGTGCCCGACGAAGCCGCCATCGCCATGGCGTTGATCGAGAATATCCAGCGGGAAAACCTCAATCCCATGGAAGAGGCCATCGCGCTGGGCCGCCTCAAAGAAGAGTTTGGTCTTACTCACCAGCAGGTGGCGGATGCGGTGGGCAAATCCCGCGCCATGGTCACCAACCTGCTGCGTCTGATGAGCCTGGAATCCGACGTCAAAAAGCTGCTTGAGCACGGCGATCTGGAAATGGGTCATGCCCGTGCGCTGCTGGCCCTGACGGGCAACAAGCAGATCGAAGCCGCTCGCACCGTGGTCGCCAAGGGGCTGTCGGTGCGCCAGACCGAAGAGCTGGTCCGGGATTTCGAGAAAGCGAAACCGGCCAAACCGGCGGCGCCAAAGGAAGATCCCAACGTGAAGGCGTTGATCAGCGACCTGTCGGATCGCCTCGGGGCACCGGTGCAGATCCAGCAGCAAGGCAAGAAGGGCAAGCTGGTGATCAGCTACAACAACCTGGACGAGCTGGACGGTATTCTGGCGCATATCAAATAATCGAATGACGCTGCCTGCGGCGGGAAGATTGCAACAAGCTGTTCCCCCGTGCAGGCTGCAGAGTCATTGTCGCGGTGCCGGTTCGTTGGCGGCCAGACAATCTGGCGTTGTTCTGTCCGTGAGGCCTGTGGCTCCAGCGTCATTGCCTCATCACGCAGGTATACAAAAAACACGCATTTGGGCATTCTTTTTACTGAATCAGGTTCATTCTTATTTTGTGCACATCCTGTTGCGAAAAGTCGTTCCTGATGCGCGAAGTTTGACCAACAATCCGCGTACGGCGGTTGCCTCTTGCGTGCCAACTCCATATACTTCGCCGCGCTAAAGATCAGGGGTGCCCGAGACCTTAGCGCCTGATGTGGCATCACTTTGCATCAGCCAAGAGGCTCACGGTGACCAGCAACGAATTTCAGCCCGACAGAGCTCTGTTCTGGGGTTTAATGCGCGCTCAGCTAACCACTATTGTGGCGTTTGGGCTGCTGGTAACCGGATTGGCTGGCGTATTCGCCGGTCTGGTGGCTGCCTGGGGCGGCACTATCAGCCTGATCGCTTATGCCTGGGGCGGTTTCCAGATATGGATGCACCCGGGCAACCGTGCGCCAAAACGCATGGCCACCGCAGCGATGCGGGCCGAGATGGGCAAGATCGCAATCATGTTGTTGCTGTTCTGGCTGACATTCTCCAAGGTCCCTGAAGCGCGGGAAATGAAAAGTGCAATGGTTCTGCTGTTAGGCTTCCTGATCGCCCAGGTCGTGGGCTGGATTCAGGTCGCGCGTCTCGACGGACGCACAGCAGGGCAAGACGGGCAAAACGACTGAGACTGTAGGCATTCTATGGCTGGTAGTAACGCGCAAGACTACATCAAGCACCACTTGGGTAATCTGACCTATGGCGAACTGCCGGCCGGCTATGTCCGTGAGTGTGACGGCCGCGATACGCAAACCCTGACCGAAAGCACCTGGACCTTTGCCTGTAACGGTAACGAAGCCAAAGACATGGGCTTCGCGGCATTCCACGTGGACTCTCTCGCCTGGTCTGGCGGTCTCGGCATCATCATGTGCCTGCTGTTCTGGATGGGTGCCCGCAAGGCCACTGCCGGCGTTCCTTCCGGCTTCCTGAACTTCGTCGAAACCATTATTGAATTTATTGATACCCAGGTTCGCGACTCCTTCCACGGCAAGAGCAAACTGGTGGCGCCATTGTCACTGGTGATCTTCTGCTGGGTGTTCCTGATGAACCTGATGGATCTGATCCCGGTTGATTTCATTCCGGGCACCTTTAGCTGGATCATGACTTCCTTCTTCGGCTGGACTGCCCAGGAAGCCTACTTCAAGATCGTGCCCAGCACCGACCCGAACATTACCCTGTCCATGTCCTTCTCTGTGATGCTGCTGGTGATCTTCTTCACCATCAAGGCAAAAGGTCTGGGCGGTTTTGTGGGTACCCTGACATTGCATCCGTTCGAGGCCAGCAACCCGGTCCTGAAGGCTCTGCTTATGCCTGTGAACCTGCTGCTGGAGACCATCGGTCTGTTGGCCAAGCCGGTTTCACTGGGTCTGCGACTGTTCGGCAACATGTACGCCGGTGAGTTCGTATTCATTATGTTGGCTGCCATGATGGGCGCCTGGCAGTTTATTGGTGCCTGGCCCTGGGCGGTATTCCACATTCTGGTTATCACCCTGCAGGCATTTATCTTCATGGTACTCACAATCGTGTACCTGAGCATGGCGGTCGAAGACCACTAAGATTTTTTAAACCGGTTTTTAATTAAACCAACCAAGCACTTAACGGGAGTGTAAAGATGGAAGGCATTCAATTTCTTGCTGCTGCTATCGTAGCTGGCCTCGCGGCCATCGGCGCAGGTCTGGGCTTCGGCATGATGGGTGGCCGTTTTCTCGAGTCTGTGGCTCGTCAACCGGAACTGGCTCCGATGCTGCAAACCCGCATGTTCATCATCGCTGGTCTGCTGGATGCTGTGCCGATTATCTGTATCGCTATCGCGTTCCTGCTGATTTTCCAGTAAATCGCGCTTTAACGTTTAAGCCCCGATTTAGGGAAATCTAAAGCAACGCGGATTGAGGTGTTGGCATGAATATTAATGCGACACTAATTGGCCAGGCCATTTGGTTTGCCCTGTTTGTGTTCTTCTGCATGAAGTTCGTTTGGCCCCCGATTTCACGGGCGCTGGATGAGCGTAAGCAGAAGATTGCCGAAGGCCTGAGTGCCGCGGATCGGGCAGAGCGTGATCTGGAGCTGGCGCAGGAAAAGGCGACCGCCAATCTCAAAGAATCTAAAGAGAAGGCGGCCGAAATTATTGATCAGGCCAATCGCCGGGCTAATCAGATTGTGGAAGAGGCAAAAGATGCAGCGCGCACCGAAGGTGAGCGTCTGATTGCCAAGGCCCAGTCTGAGATTGACCAAGAGGTTAATCAGGCTCGCGAGCAATTGCGTAAAGAAGTGGCTGTACTGGCGTTGAGCGGTGCCGAAAAGGTACTGGGCAACGAAGTAAACCAGGACGCACACACGCAGTTGCTTGAGCAGCTGGCGGCTGAACTCTGAGAATACGGGTAACCCATGGCTGAACTGACCACCATCGCACGCCCCTACGCCAAGGCCGCATTTGTGTTTGCAAAAGAACACGATGCCCTGGAGCAGTGGGAGAAGATGCTGGGCCTGGCAGCAGCAGTGGCAGGTGATGCCTCCATGCGTGCCTACCTTGACCAGCCGGAACTGGATGACGCCACCAAGGCTTCTGCCTTTGCAGAAGTCTGTGGTGATGAGCTGGACGAAAGCGTGCGCAACTTCGTTGCGCAACTGACGCAAAACAAGCGTCTGCCGCTTTTGCCAATCATCCTGCAACTGTTCCACGAGCTTCTGGCCGAACAGCAGCAGTTCACCGATGTGGAGATGATCTCTGCATTCGAGTTGGACGATGCCGCTACCGACAAGCTGGTAGCAGCGCTTAAGAAACGCCTTGGAACGGAAGTGAATGTCACGACTTCCGTCGACCAATCCCTGATTGGGGGCGTGCTGGTGCGAGCCGGCGATACCGTAATTGATGGCAGTGTGCGCGGCCGACTTAACCGTCTGGCAGAGCAACTGAACTCTTGAGTTTGAGGGATTAGAGATGCAGCAACTCAACCCGTCCGAAATCAGCGAGATTATCAAGTCGCGCATCGCGAAACTTGATACCTCCACCGAAGCACGCAACGAAGGTACGGTGGTTTCCGTATCTGATGGTATTGTGCGCATTCATGGTCTGGCCGACGTGATGTTCGGCGAGATGATCGAGTTTGAGGGCGGCATCTACGGCATGGCCCTTAACCTGGAGCAGGACTCTGTCGGCGCCGTGGTACTGGGTGATTACCTGGGCCTGGCCGAAGGTCAGAAAGTCCGTTGTACCGGTCGCATTCTGGAAGTCCCCACTGGCCCCGAAATGCTGGGTCGTGTGGTTGACGCTCTGGGTAACCCGATCGATGGCAAAGGCCCGATCGATGCCAAGCAGACCGATGCGGTTGAAAAGGTAGCGCCTGGCGTTATCTGGCGTCGTGAAGTTAACGAGCCTGTTCAAACCGGTTACAAGTCTATCGATGCCATGGTGCCAATCGGCCGTGGTCAGCGTGAGCTGATCATTGGTGACCGCCAGATCGGTAAGACCGCCGTTGCGGTTGATGCGATCATCAACCAGAAAGACTCCGGCATTAAGTGTGTCTACGTTGCCATCGGCCAGAAGCAATCCACCATTGCCAACGTGGTGCGCAAACTGGAAGAGCACGGCGCGATGGAAAACACCATCATCGTTGCGGCCTCCGCTTCTGATCCGGCTTCCATGCAGTTCCTGGCACCGTTTGCCGGTTGCACCATGGGCGAATACTTCCGCGATCGCGGTGAAGATGCACTGATCGTTTATGATGATCTGACCAAGCAGGCGTGGGCGTATCGCCAAATCTCCCTGCTGCTGCGTCGTCCGCCGGGCCGTGAAGCTTACCCTGGTGACGTGTTCTACCTGCACTCCCGTCTGCTGGAGCGCGCCGCCAAGGTAAACGAAGATTATGTTGAGCAGTTCACCAACGGTGAAGTGAAAGGCAAAACCGGTTCTTTGACCGCGTTGCCGATCATCGAAACCCAGGGTGGTGACGTTTCTGCCTTCGTACCGACCAACGTGATTTCCATCACCGATGGTCAGATCTTCCTGGAAACCGACCTGTTCAACTCCGGCATTCGCCCGGCGATGAACGCCGGTGTGTCTGTATCCCGTGTAGGTGGTGCAGCCCAGACCAAGATCGTCAAGAAGCTGGGTGGCGGTATTCGTCTGGCTCTGGCTCAGTACCGTGAACTGGCGGCATTCGCCCAGTTCGCTTCCGACCTCGACGATTCTACTCGCGAGCAGCTGGAGCATGGTCAGGCCGTTACCGAGCTGATGAAGCAGAAGCAGTACAGCCCGATGAGCGTTGCTGAAATGGGTGTTGTGCTGTACGCCGCGAACGAAGGTTACCTGAAAGGTATGGAAGTCGAGAAAATCGGCTCCTTCGAAGCCGCTCTGCTGGACTACATGAACAGCGAAAAGAAAGCGTTGATGGATAAAATCAACGAGAAGGGTGACTACAACGGCGAGATCGAAGCTGAGATCAAAGAATCTCTCGATCAGTTCAAAGCCACCCAGACCTGGTAATTCGCTGATAAAGGAACGTTCCTATGGCCAGCGGTAAAGAGATCAAAGGCAAGATTGCCAGCGTCCAGAGCACGAAGAAAATTACTCGTGCAATGGAAATGGTAGCAGCCTCCAAGATGCGTAAGGCGCAAGAGCGTATGTCGGCAAGCAAGCCGTACGCCAGCCGTATGCGTCAGGTGGTTGCTCACCTGGCTAACGCCGATCTGGAATACCGGCACGTTTACCTGCAAGAGCGGGAAGTGAAGAACGTTGGCTACATCGTAGTGAGCTCCGACCGGGGCCTCTGCGGTGGCCTCAACGTCAACCTGCTCAAGAATGTCGTCAAAAGCGCGAAGGAATGGCAAGAAAAAGGTGTCAAGGCCAGCTACTGCGTAGTCGGTTCCAAGGGCATGTCTTTCTTCAAGAGCGTTGGCGGCAACGTGGAAGCGAATGTCACAGGCCTGGGGGATACCCCGCACCTGAATGACCTGATCGGTTCCATCAAGGTGATGCTGGATGCCTACGAAAGCGGTGCGATCGACCGTTTGTACATCGTGTACAACGAATTCGTGAACACCATGACCCAGTCGCCCAAGAACATTCAGTTGCTGCCGCTGGAAGCGGGTAGCGATGAAGAGCTCAAGCGCCACTGGGACTACATTTACGAGCCAGCCCCGAAAGAGCTGCTCGACGAACTGCTGGTGCGGTTCATTGAGTCTCAGGTGTATCAGGGTGTGGTTGAAAACAATGCCTGTGAGCAGGCAGCACGTATGATCGCCATGAAGGCCGCCAGCGATAACGCCGGTGACATCATTCGTGATCTGCAATTGGTGTACAACAAAGCACGCCAGGCTGCTATTACGCAGGAAATCTCCGAAATCGTTGGTGGTGCTGCTGCGGTTTAATCGTCAAGCAGATTAACGCGGCAAAAACGCAAGTTAAGAGGATGCAAGCATGAGTAGCGGTCGTATTGTTCAGATCATCGGTGCTGTGATCGACGTGGAATTCCCACGCGAAACCGTACCGAAGGTATATGACGCCCTCTCCGTGGACGGTACTGAAACCACCCTGGAAGTTCAGCAGCAGCTGGGCGACGGCGTGGTACGTACTATCGCCATGGGCTCCACCGAAGGTCTGAAGCGCGGCCTTGGCGTGACTGATAACGGCGAGCCGATTCAGGTTCCCGTGGGCACCAAGACATTGGGCCGTATCATGGACGTGCTGGGTCGCCCGATTGATGAGGCTGGCCCCATTGGTGAAGACGAGCGTATGCCGATTCACCGTGCTGCACCTACTTATGCAGACCAGGCAGCGACCAACGAACTGCTGGAAACCGGCATCAAGGTAATCGACCTGGTTTGTCCTTTCGCCAAAGGCGGTAAGGTCGGCCTGTTCGGTGGTGCGGGTGTAGGTAAAACCGTAAACATGATGGAGCTGATCCGGAACATCGCGATCGAGCACTCCGGTTTCTCCGTGTTTGCCGGTGTGGGTGAGCGTACTCGTGAGGGTAACGACTTCTACCACGAAATGAAGGATTCCAACGTACTGGATAAAGTATCGCTGGTGTACGGTCAGATGAACGAGCCGCCTGGTAACCGTCTGCGTGTAGCGCTGACCGGTCTGACCATGGCCGAGAAGTTCCGTGACGAAGGTCGCGACGTACTGTTCTTCGTGGATAACATCTACCGTTACACTCTGGCCGGTACCGAAGTATCTGCACTGCTGGGCCGTATGCCTTCAGCAGTAGGTTACCAGCCGACCCTGGCGGAAGAGATGGGCGTTCTGCAGGAACGTATTACTTCCACCAAGACTGGTTCCATTACCTCCGTACAGGCGGTATACGTACCTGCGGATGACTTGACTGACCCGTCTCCGGCAACCACCTTCGCGCACCTGGATTCCACTGTATCCCTGAGCCGTGACATCGCCTCCAAGGGTATCTACCCGGCGATCGACCCGCTGGATTCCACTTCTCGTCAGCTGGATCCGCTGGTTATCGGTCAAGAGCACTACGACATTGCGCGTGGCGTTCAAACCGTACTGCAGCGCTTCAAGGAGCTGAAGGACATCATCGCGATTCTGGGTATGGACGAGCTGTCAGAAGACGATAAACTGACCGTATCTCGTGCCCGTAAGATCGAGCGTTACCTGTCCCAGCCGTTCTTCGTGGCCGAAGTATTTACTGGCTCCCCGGGCAAGTATGTTTCCCTGAAAGACACCCTCGCGGGCTTCAAGGGCATCCTTGGCGGTGATTACGATCACATCCCGGAGCAGGACTTCTACATGAAGGGCTCTATCGACGAAGTGATCGAAGCCTACAACAAGCGTAGCAAGTAACCTGCACCCGGGAGACAAGCAAATGGCGATGACCGTGCATTGCGACATTGTAAGTGCAGAACGCCAGCTGTTCTCCGGCCTGGTTGAAATCGTGGTAGCTTCCGGTGTGGAAGGTGACCTCGGTATCATGCCTGGCCACGCCCCGCTGCTGACCCGGCTCAAGCCGGGCCCGGTACGGGTGAAGAAGCAGAATGGTGAAGAAGAAGTGTTCTACGTATCCGGCGGCTTCCTGGAAGTGCAGCCCAAGCTGGTCACCGTACTGGCGGATACCGCAGAGCGCGCTGAAAACATGGACGCCGCTGAAGCAGAGCGTGCCAAGGCCCGTGCCAAAGAAGCGCTGGAAGGCAAGAGTTCCGAAATGGATTACTCCCGTGCCGCCGCCACTCTGGCAGAAGCCGTTGCACAGCTGCGTGCCATCGAACAGTTGAAGAAAAAGACGCGGTAAGCATCTTTTGCAATTCTTCAACACAGAAGGGGGTAGCCAAGTGCTACCCTTTTTTGTTTCTGTCATTGTGAGATGGCCTGGATAAAACAGGGTACAAGTACAGAAACTGAAGTGACGCGGTGGTATAACAAGGCACTGGCGCAAGCAAAAAGACAAGGACAGGGTATGAGTCTAGCAGTAGTGATTCTGGCGGCGGGCAAGGGAACGCGCATGAAAAGCGCCCTGCCCAAGGTGCTCCACGCAGTGGCAGGTAAGCCCATGGTGCAGCACGTGGTTGATGCAGCGGCGTCGCTGAACCCGGCCAATATCGTCATTGTGTATGGCCATGGTGGCGAGCAGGTAAAAGCCACCGTCACCGGTGAACTGGCCTGGGCAGAGCAGGCCGAACAGCTCGGCACCGGCCATGCGGTCGCGCAGGCCATGCCTCATGTGAAAGAAGACATGGTGCTGGTGTTGTATGGTGATGTCCCCCTGATCCGCCCGGAAACCCTGAAAGATTTTGTCGCCTCCGTGGACGACAACACCCTGGCGCTAATGACGCTGACCCTGAACGATCCCAATGGCTACGGCCGCATCGTCCGTGATGGGCAGAACAATGTGCAGCGCATTGTGGAACAGAAAGATGCCAGCGAAGCCGAGCTGGGCATTCAGGAAATCAATACCGGCATTCTGGCCTGCTCTCGCCGTTTTCTGGAAGAAAGCCTGCCAAAACTTTCCAGCAACAATGCCCAGGGTGAATACTACCTCACCGACCTGATTGCCATGGCGTCACAATCCGGCCTGAACGTGGAAACCCTGCAGCCCAATGAAGGTTGGGAAGTGGATGGCGTAAATGACCGTGTTCAGCTGGCAAGACTGGAGCGTATTTTCCAGCAGGCCCAGGCGGAAACCCTGATGCGCGATGGGGTCACCCTGCGCGATCCGGCTCGGCTGGATATCCGTGGCAGCGTGCAGATTGCCAGTGATGTGATCATTGATGTCAACGTCATCCTCGATGGCGACGTGACCATCGAAGAAGGCGTGGTCATCGGCCCCAACTGCATTCTTCGCGACGCCAACATTGGTGCCGGCACGGTGGTCGAAGCCAACACCCTGATCGACGGTGCCATCGTGGGTGAAAACTGCCAGCTGGGCCCTTATGCACGCTTGCGGCCGGGTACGGAACTGGCTGATAACGCCAAGGTGGGCAACTTTGTCGAAACCAAAAAGTCCTACATCGGCGAAGGCTCAAAGGTGAACCACCTGACCTACATCGGTGACAGCCAGATTGGTAAAGGAGTGAACGTGGGCGCGGGGACGATTACCTGCAACTACGACGGCGCCAACAAATTCCAAACAGTGATGAAAGACGGTGCCTTTATTGGTTCCAACTCGTCACTGGTTGCCCCGGTAACCATCGGCCAAAACGCCACCGTCGGGGCGGGCAGCACCATCACCAAGGATGTGGACGACAACGGTCTTGCGGTTGCCCGTGGCCAACAGCGCAACGTCAGCGACTGGAAGCGCCCCACGAAGAAAAGTTGACAGTTGATAGTGGAGAGTTGACAGCGCAACCCGCGTTACAACGGTATCTGTAGGGTGGAGATAGGCGTTATCACCATCCGAACATCCACTATCAGAAACAGAATTAGGGAAAATTAAGCATGTGTGGAATTGTCGGGGCCATTGCCCAGCGTAACGTGACAAATATTTTGATCACCGGGCTCAAACGGCTTGAGTACCGGGGTTACGACAGCGCCGGTGTGGCACTGTTGAATGACAGCGGTATTAGTCGTGTGCGTCGTCAGGGCAAGGTTGCCGGTTTGGAAGAGGCCGCCACGCAAGAACAGACGCAAGGCTTCACCGGCATTGCTCATACCCGTTGGGCCACCCATGGCAAGCCGTCAGAAGCCAATGCCCATCCGCACATGTCCGGTGGTGATCTGGCGCTGGTGCATAACGGTATCATCGAAAACTTTCAGGAACTGAAAGACGAACTGGAAGCCAGCGGCTACCACTTCGAATCCCAGACCGATACGGAAGTCATCGTCCACCTGGTACACCAGGCGCTGGACAGTGGCCTGAATCTCTTTGACGCCGTGCAGGCGGTCACCAAAAAACTGGATGGCGCTTACGCACTGGGCGTCATTCACGCCTCGGAACCGCACAAGCTGGTCACCGTTCGTTCCGGTAGCCCGTTGGTCATTGGCCTGGGCATTGACGAAAACTACATCGCATCGGATCAGCTGGCCCTGCTGCCAGTGACCAACCGCTTTATCTTTCTTGAAGAAGGCGACCAGGCAGAAATCACCACCGACAGCGTGCGTATTGTGGATGCGGCCGGCAATCCGGCAACCCGTGAAGCCCACGAGTTCGACGGCACCCATGAAGATGCGGAAAAGGGTGAATACCGCCACTACATGCAGAAGGAAATCTTCGAGCAGCCGGCGGCAATCCAGAAAACCCTGGAAGGTCGTATCGACAACCCGGCAAGCCTGATCGAAGCCTTCGGCGACAAAGCCCCGGCGATTTTCGACAAGGTAAAAACCGTGCAGATCGTCGCCTGCGGCACCAGCTATCACGCCGGTATGGTGGCCCGTTACTGGCTGGAAGACATCGCCGGCATTCCCTGCCAGGTGGAAGTGGCCAGTGAATTCCGCTACCGCAAGCACGTGGTGCCGGAAGGCACCCTGTTCGTCACCATTTCTCAGAGCGGCGAAACCGCCGATACCCTGGCGGCCCTGCGTGACACCCAGTCACCCAACTACGTGGGTCGCCTGGCGGTGTGTAATGTGGATAGCTCCTCCCTGGTGCGAGAATCGGAGCTGGTGTTCCTCACCAAGGCCGGCCCGGAAATCGGTGTCGCGTCCACCAAGGCATTTACCACCCAACTGGTTGGCTTGCTGATGCTGGTGTTGGCACTGGGTCGGCAAAAAGGCCTGGCTGACAGCGAGATTGAAAAAGTCCTGGAAGAGTTGCGCCAGCTGCCCAACCTGATTGAACAGGCCGCCGCGCTGGACAAGCCCATCGAAAAACTTTCCGAAGCCTTCGTGGAAAAACACCATGCCCTGTTCCTGGGCCGTGGCGTACAGTTCCCGGTGGCGCTGGAAGGGGCGCTCAAGCTAAAGGAAATTTCCTACATTCACGCCGAAGCCTATGCAGCAGGTGAGTTGAAGCATGGCCCCCTGGCATTGGTAGACAGCGAAATGCCGGTGGTCTCCGTGGCGCCCAACGACGAACTGCTGGAAAAGCTGAAATCCAACCTGCAGGAAGTGCGTGCCCGTGGCGGCGAACTGTATGTCTTCGCCGACAAGAATGCCCATGTAAAAGAAGGCGAAGGTATCCACGTGCTGAACATGCCGGCGATACCGGAAACCATCTCCCCGATCGTCTATACCGTTCCGTTGCAGCTGCTTAGCTACCATGTGGCGGTGCTGCGCGGGACCGATGTGGATCAGCCGCGGAATCTGGCCAAGTCGGTGACGGTTGAATAAAGGCAGTGAATAATTAATAACGAGCCCGGCGTTGCCGGGCTTTTTTATGGGTGCCTGGCTGACAACAATAACCTTGCCGTAGGAGCGTCGCTGGCGGCGCGATATCCAATCCTTGGTTGTTTCGGCTGACCTGAAGCAAAACTCTCCTGTTAGTAATTCATATTGAGGGCCGTGTTATTGATTTGGGAAAAGAAGAAGTCAACATATTGAATCATGCGGTCTCAACGGGATTTGTAACCTGCTGACTTTTCTGGTTTTATCATACGATATGCAAATTTGATAACTGTAATATGAAGCCGGCGCGTTCATTGGATATTCGAGCCGGCTCCCTAATACCTGTTATGTCTGAGGAGGAGAGTCCGTGACCATATCCATAGGCACGGTGATGGGCGGGCCGGAATCCCTGCCATGCGAAAGCGCACTAAAGAGCGTGTGGGGATACTTCAAGAGCAATGAAAGTCAGCCCTTCCTCAACGTCGTATTCCACTTTCCGGGGTCGCTGATCAGCCCGCCCTATACTGGCCTCCGTACTGGACGGTTTTCCTCTAAAGAGCAAGGGTTCATGATTCAGGTCGCGGTTCCCGAGGAAGTAGCACAGAGCGCGGATAAGGAAGCAGCGTCTGAGTTTTTTCTCAGCGCGATTGAGGAGGCACTTAAACTGTCGGAGTCGCGCTGGAAGAAGCACAATATCTCGTTTCCATATGGCGCCGCCCGGGAGCAGATAAACCTTGCTCGGAAAGAGCTACTTGATTAATGACGGATATAACAAGCCAAGCCAGCAGGACTTATTTTGCTGTCGCTTCGCTCCAAAACGCAAAATAAGCCCCAGCTTGGGGCGTTAAATCTTGGGGTGACTTCGAGGATGAAGCCAGTAATCAAAATAGAATCTACGGATCAGGATGAGTGGTTGAAATCCATTTTGGATGTTATTACAAAAAATTGGGGAAAATTGGGGACACGCATGAATTGGCGGATTTCCTACAGGCTCTATAGCGCATTACTGATGTTGGACTGACGTTAAGGGCCACGGGAGTCAGGTCTGCCCCGTGCCTCCACAACGGGCTAAACATAGCTAATCGCACCCCGCCCCCGATTATACCGCACATCAATGAATCCAGTGGCGGAGCTGGCAAGAAACATCACTAAGTCCACACCTTACTGCGTGGCCGCCAGGCGGCCACGGGGGTTGGGGAGTTCATTGTTTCGAACCCCGAGGTTGATGCATAAGGGAGCAGAATTACAGCCGCCATACAAACCCGGTTTTCTGCTCGGAGGTCTTCCACAGTGTGGATGCCATTTCCGTGTTGAGCGCCACCGGATCCAGGGCGCATTCGCCCACTGGGCCGACCGTATCCACGCGTTTTGTCGGGCCATAGAGTGTTTCCGTTTCCAGGTCGCTTTCCGTTGCACACATGACTTCCGGCCACGCGCCTTTTTCCGCAGATTGGGCGATGAAGCGGGAAAGCAAGGACCAGAGTATTTTATTGAAGGTGCTGGCCGTATCCATCAACAAATTGGTCCGTGATGCACCGGGGTGACAAACAAAGACACCTACCTGCTTTCCGCCAGCATGGATGCGACGTTGCAGTTCATAAGCAAACATCATTTGCGCCAGTTTGCTCTGTGCGTAGGCATTCCAGGCGGTATAATTGCTATCAAAATTCAGATCGTCGAACTGAATTTTCTTTAAGCCCATTTTATAGGCATTGCTGCCAACGACCACGATACGGCCGGCGGATTCCTCAATGCGCTCAAACAGCAGACCGCTCAGCAAAAAATGGCCAAAATGGTTTACGCCAAGTTGGCTTTCAACGCCGTCCGGGGTGATCTCCTGCTTGGCTACTTGGGCAATGGCACCGTTGCAAATCAAGGCATCAATCCGGGGCACGGTTTCCAGCACTTGTGCCGCTGCCTTACGCACGGAATCCTGCATAGCAAGATCCAGCTGAACGAAAGAAACATCCACGTTGTTGCCAAAGCGCTGTTTCAAGGCTGCGATAGCGGCAGCCGATTTGTCTGGATTGCGATTCATCATCACGACCCGGGCGCCTTTCGCCAACAAAATGCCGCTGGCTGCAAACCCGGCGCCGGAATTGGCCCCGGTGATCACGTAAGTCTTGCCGGCCAGGGAGCCGATACGTTTGGGCGTCCAGCCCTCATGTCCAAATGGATTAGTGCTCATTGCTTTCACTCTTTAATTTGTTGATTCGGGGTTATTGCGACACCGGGCAAACAACCCTGGGATTGATACCGATGCCACAGTTCAACGTTAGGGTAGGCTTTCAGGCTGGGTCAGGGTTGTTGGCCTTTGAGGGCAGCCATATCGCTTGCGGCCGCCGCCGTAGCAGCTTCAAGTGAGGCTGGCTCAGTGGTGTCGCGCCACCAGGGCGGGGTTTGCCGTGGCTGCTTCACCATCACCGGTGCGCCGATGATGGGGGTGAGCAAATGGATATTATTCTTCTGTGCCGCCGCAGTGGCCCGCTCCAAAGGTTCAAACCAGTCGTGAAGAGCCAGGTCGAAGGTGCTGTTATGGATGGGCAGCATGGCACGGCCGCGGAGATCCATATGGGCCTGCACACTCTGCTCCGGCAACATGTGAATCTTGCGCCACAGCAGGTTGTAGGCGCCGGTTTCGATCAGGGTCAGGTCAAAGGGGCCCAGTCGTTCGCCAATCTCGCGGAAGCCGTCGAAGTAACCGCTGTCACCACTAAAGAAAATGTTTCCGCCTTGGCCCTGTATGGCCCAGCTGGCCCATAAGGTGTTGTCGCGGTCGCCGAGGCTGCGGCCTGAGAAGTGCTGGGCCGGGGTGGCGGTAAATTGCAGGCTGCCGATGTGATGGGACTGCCACCAATCGAGTTCTACGATTTTGTCGTCGGCAATGCCCCAGCGACGCAGGTGATTGCCTACTTTGAGCGGCACCAGAAAGGTGGAAACCTTGTGGTCCAGCGCCAGCACACTGTCTCGGTCAAGATGGTCGTAGTGGTCGTGGCTGATGACCACAGCGGTAATGGCAGGCAGATCGGCCAGGCTAAACGGTAGCGGATGGAAACGCTTCGGCCCGGCCCACTGGACCGGTGAGGCCCGCTCACTAAATACCGGGTCGGTCAGCAGGGTGTTGCCATCAAGATGAATCAGGGTGCTGGAGTGACCTAACCGATAGATTTTGGCGTGATTGCCCGGCTCGGCCAGCTCGGCTGCAGGAATAGGGCGCAGCGGAAGTGGGCTGGCAGGAGTGGGGGCCTCGCGCTTGGTGCGCAAGTACATCCTGGCAATTTCCCACAGGTTGGCCGCGCCACCACTGGAGGTCATGCCGGTGTTGTAGAACTTCTGCTCCGGTGAGGAACAGGCCTTGAAAAGACTGACGGCCATCACAAGCACTCCTGTCATTATCAATCTGCGTTTTTTCATTTGCCACCAATGTAAACTATACGGTGTAGTTTACGGACGATTTAGGAAAAGTAAACTACTTAGTGTAAAGTTGCCCCGTTCCCCCAGACCTGCCCGGATAACGGAAGCCATATGAGCGAGACAAACCCGACCCGAAGTGAACTGAAGCGCCAAGCCATTCTGCAGGCCGCCCGGGATGCGTTTCAGGAGCATGGCGTACACAACACCAGCATGGACGAACTGGCTGCCCTGGCTCAGGTGTCCAAGCGCACGGTGTACAACCACTTTGCCAGCAAGGAAGTGCTGATCATGACGCTGATGGCGGAGCTATGGCAGCAAGCCACGGTGCATGAAGGGCGTGACTATGATCCGGATGCCGATTTGCATAGCCAGCTCTGTGCCCTGATCGAATTGGAAATCGAGGTGATCTGTAGCCAGCAATACATCGACCTGAACCGGGTCGCCTTCGATCATTTTTTCCACCGCCCGGACGCCTTGCGCGAGCAAGTAGAAAAACTGGCAGCCCATGAACCGGCGATCACCCGGTGGATCAAGGCGGCGGTCGCCGATGACCGTCTGCAGCAGCTGGATCACGAGGTCGCCAGCCAGCAGGTTCATAGCTTGATTAAAGGCGGTTGCTTCTGGCCGCAGCTAATGCAGATTACGCCGCTGCTGACGGTGCAGGAACGTCGTGAGCTTGCATCGCAAACCACCGCTTTGTTTTTGAGTCATTACCAAAAGTGAAGCGGTGTGACGGGTGTCGATGCAATGAGATCAGACGGTTTTTTCTTAGTAATGACGTGATTTTTTTCTGTAGGCAAGAAGCAGGCACAGTGCTTCGGGGGCACGCCTCTCAATTCCCATCGTATCGGCTTGGGATCAAGTCTCCCATTTCCCAAAGGACGTTAAGGTTAGTTTTTCCTTTGTCGATACGCTAAACATACCGAACCGCACCGCCATCCACGCGAATATTCTGCCCGTTAATAAACCCGGCCCTCGGACTGGCCAGGAACACCACCAGGTCCGCCACTTCCTGGCGGGTGGCCAGGCGGCCGCAGGGGTTGGGGAAATCGCTCTCGACAATTTTGTCCTGTAAGGCGTCCCAATCCGTGGGCCAGCCTTTTTTCTGTGCCCTTGCCTGGTAGGCGCGTTCCACTTCCGGTGTGTGAATCAGGCCGGGGGAGACGGTATTAACGGTGATGCCGGTATGGCTGAGCTCTTTGGCCAGGCTCACTGAGGCATTGGAGAGTGCGGCCTTGGCGCCGTAGTAGTGGGGCATGATGGAATTCGGCTGATGGTCGCCAATGGTGCTGAGGTTGATGATGCGTCCCCACTGCGTTTCCCTCATGTGTGGCGTGCAGTGCTGAATCAGGCGCACGGCGCTGAGCACATTCACATTGATGGCTTCCAGCCATTGTTCGGTGGTGAGGGAATCCCATTTTCCCCTTAGCGCAGTGCCGTAATTATTCACCAGGATGTCGACCCGCAAGCCCTGTTGCGCCAGTTGATCCATCACCTGCTGGGTACCGTCATCGGTGAGCAAGTCGCCCACCACCGGGACGATATTGAGCGCCGGATTCGTGATGGCTGCCATGGCCTCATCGGCTTGCGGTTGGGTAAACGCATGAAGCGCCACCGTGGCGCCTTCTTCTGCCAACGTGCTGGCAATGACATGGCCGGTGCCACGGTGAGCCCCGCTGACCAGGGCGGTTTTATGCGTGAGTGCTAAATCCATGGTTGGCGCTCTCTTGTGGTATTTCGATAATGCCTCGATGAAACCGCAACAAGCGATTGGGGTAAAGGGCGTCTGTGGATTTGCTGCGCCGTCTTCCCGGTACGCCGCTACCTGAGATGACACTTATTACCGCTGCTCAGCTACCATGTGGCCGTGCTGCGCGGGACTGACGGATCAGCCCCGGAATCTGGCAAAGCCGGTGATGGTTGAATAAAAGCAGTGAATAATTGATAGTGAAGAGTTAATAACGAGCCCGGCGTTGCCGGGCTTTTTATTGCCTTGGAAAAGAATAAAAAGGAATCGGCATATGGAAATGAAGGCAGCGTTGCTCAGGATCCCGGCATTCGTCATTGATCTGGTGCTGGTTTCAGGCGTGATCATGTTGACCAATAAAATCGCCGTGATAGCCGGGCTGGTGACAGGTTTCATGCCTGTTGAAGCCTTTATGCTGCTGGCGATACCCCTGGGCTTTTTCGTGTACTGGTTGGCAGGTCTGCATCTGGGGAAAAGGCTATTTGGCTTGAAGGTTATAGATGCGAAGACCGGCCAGCCTCCATCCAGCTTTCAATGGTTCCGCCGCTGCTTGCTGTTCTCACTGGTAGTGTCCCTGAATGTCTTCCTCTTTATTCCGGTGCTTGTTTCTCGGGAGCAGAAAGGGTTTCATGACATGCTCGCTGGGACGCGGGTTGTCTTTGCTGGGGAACTCACCGATAAAAAGAAAGAAAGTTAACCGTGAGCCACGATATCGGTGGGGGCTGCTTAGTAAGGTGGGGAATCCGTAGGGACGTTTGTGGCGGCGAGATTGGTTGAACGCACGGGGCAAGACCTGACCCTCATGTTCCGAGAGTGTTGCGAGGTAAACATTATAAATTTGAGGGTTTGCCAACCAGATAGCTGCTCAGGGGATTACGTAAGAAACTGGGTATCTTTATACGTTAGTTTCTGGGCGGCGGTGGTGAATGAGAGTGCAGTTTAAAATTCGAAATTTCACACTCAAGATTAAATGGCAAAGTGAGCCCATTATTTGTATATTGGTAAGGCCTTCGTCATTGGGCGGAGGGTGTGTCACAAGCTGTCAATACAAATTGGACCTACGCAGAATGCGATAAGTTCAATGAAGATTGACACGATCCAGTTGGTGACTTGCAATTTCATTGTGATTTCCACTGTGATACTGACATTATAACACATGTCTAACATGCGCGGTTCGCTGATCGCTAGTGGGCAAGCACGCTAACGAGAGGCAAGAAGGTGTATTAGGTTGCACCAGTTAAGCCAAGCGGGGCAAGAGGATGCCGCAGTCCAATGCCCCGCTTGGTTTTGCTAATTTAGGGGAGGGTAATGGTTAAGGGGGAACATCCTTGGTATCGGAAGAGGGGCTATTTACACTTTGACCTCCCTGTAGGGATAAAAAAAGCGTCAGCAATCGTGTTGGATACTGAAAAAGTTTCTCGCCATGCGTTCTGGCCTTTTATTGACTACCAGATAGTAACGGAAAAGCTATCAAAAGACGCTGATGGGGATTTAAAGAAAAAAATAAAAGAACGACTTATCGCCTATGCTGCACATCTTGATAGCCACATCTATTCTTATTACTCCAATTTACTTTCTCAGTTTTATGAAGAAGAGCTGAAAAAAAGACAAATTGGACGGCACGTTCTAGCCTTTAGGGCGCTAGGTAAATCAAATATTCATTTTGCACGAGATGCATTTAAAGCGATTGAATCCTTCGGTCCCTGTGGTGTTATTGCGCTAGATGTTTCCGGATTTTTTGATAATTTGAATCATGATTATTTGAAATCCCGGTGGTCTGAACTGTTGGGAAAGAGCCTCCTTCCTAAAGATCATTATAATGTTTTCAAGTCATTGACAAAATTCTCTACAGTGAATAGAGATGCTCTTTATTCTCGCCTTAATATTGCAAAACATAATCCTAAGAATGGAAGAGAAAGGGTTTGCTCTACAAAGGAGTTTGATAGAAAGGTAAGAAAGGAAAAGCTGATCATTCCTAATAGGAATAATCATGGCATTCCTCAAGGTGCTCCGATTAGTTCTCTCTTGTCCAATATATACATGCTCGAATTCGACCAAAAAATGTCTGAATCAGTCGCAGAGTGGGGCGGCCACTATTTTCGTTATTGTGATGACATGCTTTTTGTTGTTCCTCAAGAGTTCACCAATAGCGTAGCCGGCATGGTTGTTACAGAGCTAAAGTCATTAGGGTTGACTATAAATAGCAGTAAAACTGAAATCAGAACATTCGAAAATATCGGTGATGGGCAAAAAAGCAATAAGCCTCTGCAATACCTTGGATTCCTTTATGATGGCCAAAGTATCTTAATCCGTTCTGCGGCATTCGCTAGGTTTTCAGAACGGATGAAAGGCGGAGTTAAGCTTGCAAAATCTACCCAGGTTAAAAGGAATGCAATTCGTGTTCGTAGAGGTGAGAAACCCACGCGCCTTTTTAAGCAGAAGCTATATGAGCGCTATTCCCATTTAGGAAGAAGAAACTTTATAAGGTATGGGTTGCGGGCAGCCGAAATAATGGATTCAAAGGCTATAAAAAAACAGCTAAAACCTCTTTGGAAAAATCTCCAAGAAGAAATTCATAAGTCGACTAAAAAATAGTCATGTAAATGGCTGCAGTTGGATAACTGCAAAGATCGTGCAAGATCCGGGGTCAGGTCTCCCATTTCCCAATCATGGTTCTTGCCAGATCTCTAGTTTGATCATCTATTCGAAGTGAAGACATGACCATATGAAGGGCATCCTCTGTGCGGCCTTCCCGGATTATCCTGCGAGTTTGGGTAACACGAGTTCGGGCTCCAGATTCTTTATAGCTCTCTTGCGCTATAAGATAATCAACTAAGTCTTCATTGCTGATCTGAGGATTTGAAAAGGTATCCAGGTACTTTACAAAGCAGGCTTTTCCAATGGATTGGAGACTGCGTTGTAGTTGCTCATCATTCATTCCGGCCCCTGCCTCAAATGTATTAGTAAGCTCTACTAGTATTCAGAATCAATTTTTCTCTTTTTCTCGACTCTGTATCTAGATCCACAACTCTTGGAACACCATTTGGCTTGCGGTGGGCCCAAGAAGATGTTCTGACAACCAGGATATTGACACCTTTGGATCTTCTTGAGCATTCCATATGTTATAAACCGAGAGAATTCTTTTGCGGCAAACGCTTCATAAGAATAATCAACGTTCATATTTACAACAAAGATGCTCTCTGGCTCTTTGCCACCAGCAGAGTAGAAATCAGATGGAACAACATAATTTGAATACTGAATTTGGCGCAATTCAGCATTTAAATCGTTAAGGAAGCGCTCGGTCGCTCCTTCATTCAGGTATCTGCAAATCCAATTGTGCAGCAGCTTGAAAATGATGGACTGAGGCATTGTGCCGGCCCATTCGCCCTGTATGCCTCGGTTAACTGCGGCAACAACTTCTTCTATACAGGTCTCCTCAGGGTAGATTTTGCCACCCTTTTCATAAAGAAATGCCCTTTCCTCTTGTGGTAACGCTTTTTTCATTAAAAGGCCTGTTGAAAGTGTAACGGCTATTTATTGAAAATAGCGTAACAAGGCTTTTCTTCAAGATCTACCATACGCAGGAGTATTCAAATGGATAAATACACTAAAGAGGGAAGATTAAGCTATTTCAAGAATCAAGGCCGCTACCGAAACCCGCATAAAATTGGGACATCAGAGTACGACAGCTTTGAGCGAGGGTGGACACAGGCGGTGAAGCGCCATGGCCCAAGCCCAGTAAAAACAAACAGAAGAGGACGGGAGTAATCGGGGGCTTACGTGATTTGTGGCTGGTTTCAGATGCAGGAGTGTTGGTTTAGTCAGTAGCGTTGGGTGATGGATGCGGAGAAATAAGGGATATGCATCAATTTACTAACCGTCATCTGGTAAAAAGGAACTGGGCTCAGGTCTTGAGTTTTCACTTGGCTGCACGTGAATACACGATTCAAGACCTGATCCAATATTCCGAAATTCATTCTACTTTTTTGATGATTTGCTAGGTTTTAATTCAGGAGTATTTCCCGGTGTTGTTTTGTTGTCACGCCGACGTTGGTCAGGCTTCCCGGTTGATTTTGCCTTTGGTTTAGGGCCTGGTTTAAGAGCCATCACAGTTTCCTCTGGTGTATTAAGAGCAAGATGCTCATATATCAATATATTTACATTTATGCATATGCTCAATAGGGGGCGGCAAATAAGGAACACGCATCAATTTAGCCAACTGAAACCCTAGCTTACCGCTACGGTACACGTACTCGATGCTGACTAGATGGCCTTTTGAGCCAGCGAACCAGCATTAACCCAATGCATACCCCTCCATGCACCCCGATCAATGCCATCGATAACCCCAACTGGCTACACTGTGGTCTTTGCCGTCGAATCTAAGACTGGAGTCCGCCGTGTCCGTCCCGTTTTCTGCCATCCTGATTGCCAACCGTGGCGAGATTGCCATTCGTATTGCCAATGCCTGTGCGGATCTGGGGATTCGGTCCGTAGGGGTGTTTGCGGAGGATGATCAGGCATCGCTGCATGTCCGTCAGGTGGATGAGGCGGTGGCGTTGCCGGGGCGTGGGGTGCCGGCGTATCTGGATGGGGCGCAGTTGATCGCGGTTGCCAGGGAGCAGGGGTGTGAGGCGATTCATCCCGGTTATGGCTTTCTGGCGGAAAACGCGGAGTTTGCCGAGCAGTGTGCCGAAGCGGGGCTGACCCTGATCGGGCCGGGGGCGGAGACGTTGCGGTTGTTTGGCGACAAGGCGGCGGCCCGGGCGCTGGCGGCGAAGTGTCAGGTGCCGCTGGTGCAGGGCACCGCGCAGGCGGTGACGATGGAGGAGGCGAAGGCCTTTATGGCGTCCCTCGATGGCAGTGGCGTGATGATCAAGGCCCTGAGAGGCGGTGGCGGCCGAGGTATGCGAGCGGTTACTGACCCGGCGGAACTGGAAGCGGCGTATCAGCGTTGTCAGTCGGAAGCGAAAGCGGCCTTCGGCAACGACGCGGTGTATGTGGAGCAGCTGGTGACCGCCGCCCGGCATATTGAAGTGCAGGTGCTGGGCGATGGCAGCGGCGCGGTGAGCCATCTGTGGGAGCGCGATTGCACCCTGCAGCGCCGTCACCAGAAGCTGGTGGAGTTCGCGCCGGCGCCGGGGCTGGATGTGGCCCTGCGGGATCGCATTATCGACAGTGCCCTGACCCTGGCCGCCGAGGTGAACTATCTGGGGATCGGCACCTTTGAATTTCTGGTGGAGCCGGACGCTGGCCGTTACTTCTTTATGGAAGCCAACCCCCGGGTGCAGGTGGAGCACACCGTCACCGAGCAGGTCACCGGGGTGGATCTGGTGCAGAGCCAGATTCGGCTGGCGGCGGGGGCCAGCCTGGTCGACCTGAAGCTGGACACGCCGCCGGTGTGTGACGGCATGGCGGTACAGCTGCGCCTCAATCTGGAAACCCTCAAGGCCGATGGCAGCACCACGCCGTCGGCGGGCACCCTGACGGCCTATGAGCCCGCCAGCGGGCCGGGCATCCGGGTGGATGGTTGTGGCTATGCCGGGTATGCGGTGAGCCCGGCCTACGATTCCCTGCTGGCCAAGCTGATCGTGACGGGTGCAGATTATGCCGCGGTGCTGCAGCGTGCCCGCCGGGCGCTGAAGCAGACCCGCATCGCGGGCGTCTCAAGCAACCTGCCGCTGCTGCAGGCGTTGCTGGCCAGTGATGCGGTGCAGGCCAATGCGGTGACCACCCGCTATGTGGAGAGCGATCTTGCCGCGTTGCTGGCGGCCCTGCCTGATGAGATCACCCCGGATCTGCCGGTGGCCTCGTCACCGCAGGCGCAGACGGTGGCTACCCCGGCGGGTAGCGAGGCCCTGATCAGCCCGACCACCGGCGTGATGGTATCCCTGCTGGTGAAGGAAGACGACGCGGTGCAGGTGGGCCAGGTGGTGGCGGTACTGGAAGCCATGAAAATGGAATTCGAGGTGCGCGCTACCACGGCCGGCCGGGTTCACAGCCTGGCGGCGGGTGAAGGGGATGCCCTGAACGAAGCGGCGCCGTTGCTGTTTGTCACTCCCGGTGAGGTGGAGGGCCCAGCTGTCGCCACGGAAGAAAGTGTGGACCTGGATCATATTCGCCAGGATCTGGCGGATGTGCTGGATCGCCATCACGGGATCAGCGATGAAGGGCGCCCGCACGCGGTGGAAAAACGTCACCGCAAGGGCAAGCGCACCGCCCGGGAAAACCTGGGCGATCTGCTGGATGCGGGCAGCTTTCAGGAATACGGCGCCATGGCGCTGGCCGCCCAGCGTCGTCGCCGCAGTGCCGAAGAGCTGCAGACCCTGAGCCCGGCGGATGGACTGATCGGCGGTACCGGCACGGTCAACGCCGATCAATTTGGTGAACAGGCCGCCCGCGTTATGGCCATGAGCTACGACTACACCGTGTTCGCCGGCACCCAAGGCATGATGAACCACAAGAAGACCGACCGCCTGTTGCAACTGGCCGGGCAATGGAAGATGCCGCTGGTGCTGTTTGCGGAAGGCGGCGGCGGCCGCCCCGGGGACACGGACTTTGTCGGTGTGGCCGGGCTGGACTGCCACACCTTTGCGGCCATGGCGAAACTGTCCGGTGAGGTGCCATTGGTGGGCATCGGTTCTGGCCGCTGCTTTGCCGGCAACGCGGCGCTGCTGGGTTGCTGTGATGTGATCATTGCTACAGAAGATGCCTCCATCGGCATGGCCGGGCCGGCCATGATCGAAGGCGGTGGTCTGGGCCGTTTTACCCCGGAGCAAGTCGGCCCGGTGAGCGTGCAGGCCCCTAACGGGGTAGTGGATGTGCGGGTAAAAGATGAAGCTGAGGCAGTGGCCGTGGCCAAACAGTACCTGTCTTATTTTCAGGGCACGCAGGCGGACTGGCAGGCGGCGGATCAGCGTGAACTGCGCCACCGTATCCCGGAAAAACGCACCCGCGTTTACGACATTCGCGCTGTCATCGAGACCCTGGCGGACAGCGGTTCGGTGCTGGAACTGCGCAAGGCGTTTTCCCCGGGCATGATTACCGCGCTGGTGCGCATCGAAGGCAAACCCTTCGGTTTGATCGCCAACGATCCGCAGTACCTCGGTGGCGCCATCGATGCGGTGGGCGGCGACAAGGCGGCGCGGTTTATGCAGCTGTGCGAAGCCTTTGGGCTGCCCATGGTATCCCTGTGCGACACCCCCGGTTTCATGGTCGGCCCGGAAGCGGAAAAACAGGCCACGGTGCGGCATGTGTCGCGCATGTTCGTCACCGCCGCCAGCCTGACGGTGCCGTTCTTCACCGTGGTATTGCGCAAGGGCTACGGCCTCGGTGCTCAGGCCATGGCCGCCGGCAGTTTCCACTCGCCGCTGTTTACCGCCGCCTGGCCCAGTGCCGAGTTCGGCGCCATGGGGCTGGAAGGTGCGGTGCGACTGGGCTTCGCCAAAGAGCTGGCGGCTCAGCCGACACCGGAACAACAGCAGCAGCTGTTCGACAAACTGGTGGCCAAGGCCTACCAGCAGGGCAAGGCGATGAACATGGCCAGCTTCCTGGAAATCGATGCGGTGATTGATCCCATGGAAAGCCGCCAGTGGATTCTGCGCGGGCTGAATGCCTCCGGGTTCAAGACCGGTCGACACGGCGGTCGGCCGTTTGTGGATACGTTCTGAAAAGGCCAGCAACGCGCCTCGAGCTACGAACACCCAGGCACGAAGCCGCTGTAGGAGTTCCCTTCCAGGGGACGAGCCGAGCGCAGCGAGGCGACAGGGAGTCGAACGGCAGCCATCTTTTTTGAAACCTGCCGGGCTCTGCCCTCCCTGATCGCCCCGCGGTTCGCGCCTCAAGCGGCGCGCCTCAGTGCTTTCGCGTGCAGGCCCGCTCCCACAGAAAGCCTTCCTTTCTTGTGGACGCCTTGTGATTGAGATGTGGGAGCTTGCCTGCACGCGAAATCCATAGCGCCTTCAGTGGATTGGCGCCGATCTATCGCCGTTCGTCCCCTGGAAGGGAGCTCCTACAGGGAGAGAGGCGCTGCTACCGACTTGCTGACGAAATCTCTACACTGGGCCGATCATTGATTGATCGGGGCCTTCCATGACAGAACCCATGACGCCAGCGGCGCCTTCTCCACGGGCCTGGCCACTGATTCCGCTGCTGTTTTTTCTGGTGGTGTTTCTCGGTAGCGGGCTTTATTACACCTCCGCCGGCACCGACTTCGCGTTCTACCAGATCAAGGCACCGGTGGTGGCCATGGCGGCCATCGTGTTGTCCATGCTGATGGCCCGGGTGGCCGGAAAAAGGGTGAACACCAGCGTGGACCGGTTGCTGGCGGGGATCGGTCATCCCAACCTGCTGCTTATGTGCCTGGTGTTCCTGCTCGCCGGGGCGTTTGCCAGCGTCAGTGACAGCATTGGCAGTGTGGAGGCCACCGTCCAGCTGGGGCTGACTATCATTCCTGCCGAGTGGGTATTGCCTGCCCTGTTTCTGATTTCTGCCTTTATCGCCACCGCCATGGGTACCTCCATGGGCACCATTGCGGCCACGGCTCCCATTGCTGTCGGCTTCGCCGGGGCCACGGAACTGTCCGTCCCGCTGGCCCTGGGCGCGGTGGTGGGCGGTGCCATGTTTGGCGACAACCTGTCGATGATTTCCGATACCACCATTGCATCGACTCGCAGTCAGGGCGTGTCGTTGAAGGACAAGTTCCGGGTGAATATCTGGATTGCCGTGCCGGCGGCGGCGCTGACGGTACTGTTGCTGATCGTGTTGGGCGGTGGTGAGCACCAGGTGGAAGCTGAGCCCTTCCGGTTTGCGTTGGTGGTGCCCTACCTGCTGGTGTTCGGGTTGGCGCTCTGTGGCCTGAACGTGCTGGCGGTACTGATCGTGGGCATCGTCACGGCGGGCATTACCGGTATGGTGATGATGCCGGACTACACACTTGCCAGTATGAACGGGGCCATCTACACGGGCTTCGAAGGCATGTTCGAAATCATGCTGCTGTCCATGCTGATTGGTGGGTTATCGCAATTGATGACCGACCAGGGCGGCACCCGCTGGGTGATTGAACGCATCCACGGCCTGACTCGCTGGCTCAAGCTTCCCCTGCAGCGGGCCGGAGAAGTGGGCATTGCCCTGCTGGTGGTGTTTGCCAATGTGTTTGTGGCCAATAACACCGTGGCCATCGTGCTTACCGGTGAAATGGCCCGGGGTATTGCCAACGACCACGGCGTGGACCTGCGCCGTTCTGCCAGTCTGCTGGATATCTTTTCCTGCGTAGTGCAGGGCCTGATTCCCTACGGTGCCCAGGTGCTGCTGGCCTGTTCCATCGCCAAGCTGTCTCCCCTGGCGCTGATCGGTTCCATTCATTATTGCTGGGCACTGGCCATTGCCGGTATCGCGGCGATCGTCATTAACCGGCCGCGTTTGCCGCTGCCAAATAGAGAGGGTGCCGAGGCGTGATAGTCTTGGCGAGTTAATTGTTGAGGCACAACTCCATTTACAAGGATAGATAACGTGGCTGGAACCAGTTTATTAATGTTGCTCGATGACATCGCAGCGGTGCTTGACGATGTATCGGTAATGACCAAGGTGGCGGCAAAAAAAACCGCCGGGGTATTGGGGGATGATCTGGCGTTGAATGCGGAGCAGACCTCCGGCGTTCGTGCGGAACGTGAGTTGCCGGTGGTCTGGGCGGTAGCCAAAGGCTCCATGCGCAACAAGTTTATTCTGGTGCCTTCGGCGCTGTTGATCAGCGCTTTTTTACCCTGGTTGATTACACCGCTGCTGATGCTCGGTGGCGCCTACCTGTGTTACGAAGGGGTGGAAAAACTGGCGCATACCTTTTTCCATGGCAAAGAGGATGCCCGGAAGCATGAGGAAAAACTCAAGGCCATGGCGGATCCGAATGTGGACCTGGTCGCTTTCGAGGAGAACAAGATTAAAGGTGCCGTGCGCACGGACTTTATTCTTTCTGCAGAAATCATCGTGATCGCCCTGGGTACAGTGCAAGCGGCACCTTTCGTGCAGCAAGTGATGGTGGTCAGTATTATCGCCATCGGTATGACGATTGGCGTCTACGGCCTGGTGGCCGGTATCGTGAAAATGGATGACGCGGGTTTGCACCTGATCGAAACGGCCAGGGAGAAAGGCGGAAAAATTCGCGAAGCGCTGGGGAAAATGCTGGTGGGCTTTTCACCACGGCTAATGAAGTTTCTTTCTGTGGCCGGTACGGCGGCCATGTTCCTGGTAGGGGGCGGCATTTTGCTTCACGGCTTGCCGGGTAGCCACGATGCCCTGCATCATCTGGACGACGCCATGGCGTCATTGCCGTTGTCGGGAATCCTCAGTGTCGTGGCGCCCATGCTGGCGAATCTGGTATTGGGTGTTATTGTCGGAAGTGTTTTATTACTGTTGGTCACGGGTGCAGGAAAATTGAGAAAACAGTAAGAGAAAACGAAAAAATTGACATGAAAAAAAGCGCGAACAGGGAAGGCTGTCCGCGCTTTTTTTTTTGCAAAATAACTATTCAAATAAAGAGAGGTATTTCTCGTAACCCTGTTCTGCCATTTGATCGACGGGAACAAATCGTAGCGCGGCGGAGTTCATGCACCAGCGCTTCCCAGTGGGCGCGGGGCCGTCTGCGAAAACGTGGCCAAGGTGAGAGTCCGCATAGCGGCTGCGCACTTCCGTGCGGGTGGTGAACAGGGTGTTGTCCTCGTGCACGGTGATAAAGGATTTATCAATGGGCTGGGTAAAGCTGGGCCAGCCGGTGCCGGACTTGTATTTGTCCTTCGATGAAAACAACGGCTCGCCGCTGATCACATCCACATAAATGCCGGCGGCCTTGTTGTCCCAGTAACGGTTCTGGAAGGCACGCTCGGTGGCATCTTCACGGGTGACTTTGTAGACCAGTTCCGGCAGGGATTTTTTCAGTTCGTCGTCGCTGGGGCGCGCAAAATTATCCGGCCCTTGCCACGACTGGGTGACATTCTTTTCAAGCCAGGGCCGGTGGCTCGGGTCGTCCCAGTGCTCTTCCAGGAACTGGTCCCGGCCGGAGCGATAGCGGTAGTACTTGTACTTGATGGAGTGCGTTTTGTAGTAGTTCTGGTGGTAGTCTTCGGCCGGATAGAAGGTATCCAGCTTGGTGATATTGGTAACGATGGGCTTGTCGAAACGCCCGCTTTTTTCCAGGGCGGCCCGTGACGCTTCAGCGATTTTTTTCTCGTCAGCCGTCTGATAAAAAATTTCGCTGCGGTACTGTTTACCACGGTCCACAAATTGCCCGTTGGCATCGGTGGGGTCGATATGACGCCATAACCAGGTCACCAGATTGGCATAGCTGACTACTTCGGGGTCGTAGATCACCTTGACCGCTTCGGTGTGCCCGGTGTTTCCGGATGCCACCTGCTCATAACTGGGGTTCACCTCGTCACCGCCGCCATAGCCACTAATGGCTTCGCTCACGCCGTCCAGTTGCTCAAAATCGGACTCGGTACACCAGAAACAGCCACCGGCAAAATAGGCTTCCGCAGCCAGGCTCGGTGCGCTGATCACCAGCAATCCCATTAATGTGATAATTCGCATAATTTTTTACCTCCTGCCTGTTGGATGCAGCCAATCGCGATTTGTTGCAAACCGTTATGGCTTACATCACCGGTATGCGCAAACGGACAGGGCGCGCGGGCGGAATCTGTCATGGTGCCAGCCTGACATAAACCGGGGAGGATGCCGTGAAGAGCAGGCAAGGACTGGCCATTATTGGCCTGTGGATAATGGCCGGGTGGTGTCTGGCCCAGGGCCCGGCACTGCAGCTGGCGCAGACCTACGAGAAAGGGATGGTGCTGCAGGGGTATTGGGTCAGCGAAAAGCTGGACGGGGTGCGGGCCTACTGGAATGGGGAGCAGTTGATCAGCAAAGGCGGACACGTGATCAAGGCGCCGGCCTGGTTTGTGCGCGGTTACCCGGACACGCCCATGGACGGAGAGCTGTGGATGGGGCATGGGCGTTTTGCGGAGGTGTCCGCTGCGGTACGCCGGTTGCAGCCCGATGCAAAGGAGTGGCGGCAGATTCGATACAAGGTGTTTGACCTGCCCGCCAGTGGCGCGCCCTTCTCGCAGCGTATTCAACAAATGAAGGCGCTGGCGTCAGCCAGTAATGCCTATACGTTTTCCGTGATAGAGCAGCAGCCCGCGTCCAGCCACGCGGCACTGTTGCTGCGGCTGGACAAGGTCATGGCGGCGGGCGGTGAAGGCCTGATGCTGCATCACGGGGACAGCCTGTACCAGGCGGGCCGCAGTGATGCGATTCTGAAAGTGAAGACGTACCAGGATGCGGAAGCCGTGGTGGTTGGCCACACGGAAGGGAAAGGCAAGTACCGGGGCATGCTGGGGGCGTTGGTGGTGCAGCGGGACGATGGCCGGCAATTCCGGTTGGGCACCGGCTTTACCGATAAACAGCGCAAAACGCCGCCGCCATTGGGCGCCACCGTGACCTACAAGTATTTCGGCAAAACCGCCACGGGGCTGCCACGCTTTGCCAGTTTTCTGCGGATCAGAAACGATGAACCCTTGGCAGAGCCGTAACGGCAGTTTTGTGGTTTCGGGTGCAGCGATGTCACCCGGCCCACCCTGTGATGGCAGGCCGGGATGGATGCCTCAGGGCTGCAGGTTCAGCTCGTAGATGGCTTCGTTGCCGCTGTCATCCAGCAGGGAGGCCATAAAGCTGCCACCGGCTCCGGCAACCGCGTCGGCCACGAAGTTTTTGGCGCGGTCGGTGTTGGGTACCCGGAAGACGATTTGCAGATCACTGCTGTAACCCAGGATCGGCGCAAACGACCAGTTGTTGTCGGCGGTGGGCGTTACCGGGCTGTTGGCCTGGATGTAGTTGCCGACTACCTGGCGGTTTTCGTCCGGAGATTCGATCACCACATGATCGCCACCGGTACCGGCGAAGTGGCCACCGGTGGCACGGTAGTTGTTGCTGGCAATGAGGAATTCCTGGGTCGGATCGATGGCGGCGCCGTCGAACTGCAGGTCAACGATGCGGCTACCGTCGCTGACCTTGACGCAGTCACGGTCATAGCGGGCCGGTTCGGTCACATCGATCTGATAGGTGACGCCGTCTATAACATCGAAGTTGTAGGTGGGGAAGCCACTGAAATCCACCAGCTCCTGCCGGTTGGCAGTATCCGTGATCTGGAAGAATTGCGAGGCGGAACATTCCAGCCACTGTTCCAGTTCGGCACCGGTAACTTTTACCGCCATCAGGGTGTTGGGGTAGAGGTACAGGTCGGCAATGTTCTTCACTTGCAGCTCGCCGGCCGGCACCACGGTGAAGCTGCTTTCCTCGGCGCAGACCCCGTCACGGTCACAGGCCTTGAACGGGGCCGCAGCGGATAGCACTGGCAGGCCATCCAGTTCGGTGCCGACTATGGCGTCTTCCACATAGGCTTTCTGGGCATCGCTGACGATCTGGATGGAAGGATCATCTTTCACCACCGCCAGGAAGCTGAAGATGTCATCGGTGGATTCGCCGATCACCTGGCCCATGTATTCCAGGGTGGCGTCGTGGTCGGGCTTCACCAGGGCGGTGAGGGCGGCATCGGCCTCCCCGTCCGGGTCCAGGGCGCGGGCTTCCACCTTGCTGCCCACCACGGTCCAGCTTTCGCCGTCCTCATTGAGTGCCAGGCTCAGGTCGATGATGCCCAGGTGGCTGCCCCAGTAGCCTGGCATTACCGAGGGCACGCCCTTGATGGTGCCTTTTTGCAGATCTACGTTGGCGGTGTTGGCAAAGCTGTCCGAGGGGAAGGTCAGGTGGCTGTGGCCGAACATGATGGCGTCGATGCCCTCCACGTCCGCCAGGTACCAGCTGCTGTTTTCTGCCTTGGCCGCTTCCGAGTAGGCGGTGGTGTTGATGCCGGAATGGGGAATAGCGACGATGATGTCCGCCCCTTCCGCCTTCATCTGTGGCACCAGTAACTCCGCGGTGGCCTTGATGTCTTTGGCGGTGACCTTGCCCTCCAGGTTCTTCTTGTCCCACTGCATGATTTGCGGCGGCAGGAAGCCGATAAAGCCCAGGGTCAGTTCGTGGGGATTGCCGTCGCGGTCGTAGACGGTCTTGGTGATCAGCTTGTACTGGTCGAAGTGTGGGGTGCTGCCGTCGGCGCTGAACACATTGGCGCTGATGTAGGGAAAGGCGGCGTCGTCCACGCTTTCGGCGAGGAAATCCAGGCCGTAGTTGAATTCGTGATTGCCGTAGTTGCCCACGTCGTAGGCCATTTCATTCATCACCTTGTAGACCGGGTGCACTTCGCCGCTGGTGAGCCCTTGCGCCTGGCGCCAGTCACCCATGGGGCTGCCCTGGATCAGGTCGCCGTTGTCCACCAAAGCGGAATTTTCTGGGTGGGCAATTTCCTCACGGGCCTGCTTGACCAGCATGGCGGTACGTACCAGGCCGTGGCCGCTGTCTACGCTGTCGCTGTAGTAGTTGTAATCCATCACGTTGGCGTGGATGTCGGTGGTTTCCATAAGGCGCAGATCCACCCGTGGGGTGGTGTCTTGTTGGGCGGGGGTGTTGTCGTCATCGCCGCCGCAGCCGCTGAGCAGGGCGCCGCCGGCCAGGGACAGGGCCAGCAGGGATCGCAGTGAAGCCTTCATGGTGTTTCCTGTGTTTGGGTTCAAGGAAGGGCGGCGCGAACGCCGCCGGAGAATTTTTTAAAACGAATCAGGGGCAGTTGCTGATCACGGTGAGAGTGCTCACCGATTCCAGGCTGGGGTGGTTCATGTACAGGTCGCGCACGCCGTCCACTTCCAGGGTCTGGCCGACCATGGCCGGGTTGTTGGCGGGGCTGTACTCGGCGCGCTGGTCGGACTCCAGCTTCACGTAGACGCTGGTGCTGCTGTTCAGGTCGCCCAGCTCCAGGGCGTAGGGGTCGTTGACGCCGCCAATCACTTCGCCCACCACGGTGAGCGGGGTGCCCTGGCTGTTGGCGTAGGCATCGCTCACCGACACCGCGCCGCTGCTGCCACAGCTGCCGCCTCCACTGCTACCGTCCACCAGCTGCATGTCGGTGACGTATTCGATGCTGGGTTCGCCCATGTAGACATCGCGCTCGCCGCTCACCTGCAGGGTTTCACCGATCACTGCCGGGTTGTTCTGCGGGCTGAAGTCGTTGCGGTACTGGCTATCCAGTTTCACGTAAAGGGTGGCGCTGCCGGCACTGTCCTCAATTTCCAGGGCGTACTCGCCGTTGATGGCCTGGGTGATCACGCCTTCCACCGTCACCGTCGTACCGGTGGGTTCGGCCAGTGCCTCGCTCACGGACAAGGTGTCTCCGGTGCCGCCGCCAGTGCTGCCACCGGGGCCGTCCGGAGCCCCATAGGCGCCGTAGTCAAAGGTGCTGGCATCCCAGGGGTTATAGCCGCCGGAGGGGGTGTTCCAGGGCTGGCCGTTGTCCGGGTCGTCCAGCTCTTCGCTGGCCATGGGGGTTGGCGTGGCGGTGCCAGCCGGGTGGGCGCTGCTGTTGAACTGGGTGTAGCTTTCCGGGGTGGCCAGCCAGTCGATCAGGTTAATGCTGAGCTGGGCGGCGTTGCCGGCATCGGTCCAGCCCGGGTAGGTGCTCTTGGTGTTGCCGTTGTCCTGGCGCTTGTACTTGGGGGAGGCATCTTCGATGGGGCTGGAGTCACCGATAAAGGCGGCCTTGCCGGGGCCGGACTTGGCGATGGCCACATAGGGGCCTTCGGCGGTGCCGCCGAAATAGAGCCCGGAATCCACCGCGTGGGTCCAGCGGCTGGGGCTGTCGCTGGTGGAGAAATACACCAGGCCCTTGGCCTTGTTCGGGTCGGTGATCGCCAGGGTGGCGCCACCGGCCATCAGTACCGGGCCCACGCCGGAGGTCAGCCCCTCTACCTGGCTGGCCGGTTCGATGCCGCTGGCGCCGCTGTGCCAGTCGATGGCATTGAAGCGAAAGCGAATGCCGAATTCCTGCGCCAACCAGCCGCTGGTGGTGCCGGGATTGCGCAGGTCACCGTAGCTGCCGCCCACATTGAACTGGGACAGGGTGGAGCGGTTATAGCCGTTGAACACCTCGGTGCTGTCCCAGGTGTTCAGGTTGCGGTCCGCGTTGTAGTGGTCGGCCACAAAGAAAATGCCCTTGCCGGCGGCCACAAAATCTTCCAGTGCCTGTAATTCTGATTGGGTAAAAGGGCGGTTGCTTTCGGCCAGCACCAGCACATCCGCATGGCTGATGGCGCTGTAGGTGATGACCGCTTCATTGGCGTTGCTGTTGGCGGTGGTCGGGTTGGTGTAGTCATCCACAAACTGGATAACGCCGTCGCTGTTTTTATCCACCCCGCGGTATTCCTGCACGGTGTAACCGGCGCTGACCAGATCATCGGCGAAGTCGGAAAAAGCGCCGTCGATAACCCAGTCGGCATTGCCTTCCGTGCCGCCGTGGGAGACATCGAAGAGCACGACCTTGCCATTATCGTTAGCGCCGGGGGATTGAATCGGCGCCGGGTAGTTCCAGTCGTAGGGGGCCGCGTTGACGTTGGCGCAAAGGGCCGTGAGCAGAGCGGTGACGGCCGGTGTTGTGAGAACGTGCCTGTTCATGTGCGGTCATCCTTGAATGAAAGAGGGAGACCGAAAGGCTGACGCCGTGACAAGAAAATGCGGTAAAAAGATCGTGATAGTTTGATGAATTCCGCTGAATGTATGGCAGGGTTGGCATTCAGGTCAGGTTTTATATTCCTGTCATCAGGGCATCATGACAGGGAGCAGAGAGGACGAGGTATGCGCATCGATTGGCAAATTGACGGGCGACCATCATGGCCAGTGCCGAGACAAAACGGTGAGCGCCAATGAGCCAGACACCATCCGGTTCGACGCCCACGCCGGTGTCATATTTTTCACTGGTGGCCGACAGCGATCAGGCGTTTACCCTGCGTGTCACCCTGGCGCGGCTGGCGCAGCGCACGCTGGATGTGCAGTACTACATCTGGGATGACGACACCACCGGCAAGCTGCTGATCTATCGTTTGCTGGAAGCGGCGCGGCGGGGTGTGAAGGTGCGCATGTTGCTGGATCATGCCAATCAGTTGGGCCGGGATGTGAAGTGGGCGGCGCTGGATGCGCACCCCAATATCGAGGTGCGGTTGTTCAACCCGTTCAAGGGTCGCTATAAATATTTTCTGCAGTGGCTCTACCATGCGCCGCTGCTTAATCACCGCATGCACAACAAGGCCTGGATCATGGACGGGGAGCGGGCGCTGGTGGGCGGGCGCAACATTGCCGACCACTATTTTGGCGTCAATGCGTCCACCAATTTCCGTGATCTGGATCTGTATGCCCAGGGTGCCATCGTGGCAGATACCCGCACGGCGTTTGATGCCTTCTGGGAGAGCCCGCTGGCGGTGCCCATGAAAAGTTACCGGCGCCGAACCGAGGCCACGGCGGAACGGGTCTGGCGTTGGTTGGGGCGCTGGCGCACCTCCCTGAAAGGTTATCCTTACCTGTTTCCCCAACACGAAGCGTTTTTTACCGAGTACCTGCGCAAGCAGGAGCAACAATGTGTGCAGGCGCCGGCGGCGTTGTTGTTCGACAGCCCGGACAAGGCCAGCGGTGCCAAGCAGACATTGATGGGTGAGCAGCTGGCCCGGTTACTGGGCAGGAAAGACCATCGCGAATTGCTGATGGAAGCCAGTTACTTTATTCCGGGTGACGCCTTTGTTGAGGCGCTGGCGGGCTTTCGGCAGCGAGGTGGCCGTGCGGCCGTGTTGACCAACAGCCTGGCGACCAATGACGTGATCGCCGCCCACGGCGCTTATTCCCGTTATCGGCCGGGGTTGCTGGCGGCGGGAGTGGAATTGCATGAATTGCAGCCCAATGCCCGGGCGCTGCGTCGCCAGGTGCGATTGTTCAAAGGCCGGTCCCAGGCGAGCCTGCATACCAAGGCCATGGTGCTGGATCGTCGCGAAGTGTTTGTCGGTTCGTTCAATATCGACCCGCGCTCGGTGCACCTGAATACCGAGATGGGTTACTACGTGGCGTCTGCCGAACTGGGGCAACAGGTGGCGGCGTTTATCGAAGAAGGGTTGGCGCCGGAAAACAGTTTTCGGCTGTCCCGGGAAGACGGCAAGCTGGCCTGGGCGGCAGACGGTGAGGAGGGCGTGCCCGAGGTGTTATATCGTGAGCCGCGGGTCAGCGTGGTGCGCTGGTTGGCGGCGTGGTTGTTGGCGCGGTTGCCGATTGAGCGGTTTTTATAAACTAGTGACTGCCCCGACCCGTTGGCCGGGGCAGTGAGGCTTAGCCCCGTGCGGATTGCAGCTGTTCCTGCCAATAAGGTTCACGTAATTCCCGTTTGAGAATCTTGCCGATGGTGCTGCGTGGCAGGTGGTCCCGTTGTTCCAGTGCGGACAGCCGCTGGGCTTTGCCCAGTTGCTGGTTGGCCCAGTCACAAAGGGTGGTCAGGTCGGTATCGCAACCCTCGCGCAGCACCACCAGCCCCAGCGGGGTTTCGCCCCACTGGCGGCTGGGAATGGCGATCACAGCTGCATCGGTGATGTCGTCGTGGCTGAGCAGGGCTTTTTCCAGGTCTTCGGCGTAGATATTGAAACCCCCGGAAATGATCATGTCCTTGCGGCGATCCAGCACCGACAGGAAGCCGTCACTGTCGAGCCGGCCCATGTCACCGGTGCGATAGAACACGGCACCGTCGGCACGGGTCCAGAGCAGCTCCTCGGTCTTGTCCTCGCGCTTGTAGTAGCCGCGCATCATGGCGCTGCTGCGGCCCACGATTTCACCAATTTCCCCGGCAGGCAGTTCCTCCAGATCCTCGTTGATGATGTGCACTTCGCAGCCTTCGCCCGGTTGCCCCACGGTGGCCCATTTATCCGGGTGCTCGGCACAGTTAAGTACTGTGGACAGCCCCCCTTCGGTGAGTCCGTAGAACTCAACCAGATTACCCGGCCAGCGTGCCATGGCATCGGCAATCAACGGTGCGCGAAGGGGCGCACTGGTGGAGAATTTCACCTTGAAGTGGCTCAGATCAAAGCGATCAAACGCCGGGTCATCCAGCAGCCGTTGATACTGCACTGGCACCAGCATGGTGTGGGTGACGCGGTGTTGCTCGGCCAGTTCCAGGTAACGCTGGCTGTGGAATTTCGCCATGGTGATCAGGGTGCCGCCGGCAAACAGCGTAGGCAGCACACACACCAGGGTGGTGTTGGAATAGAGCGGCGTGGAGACCAGGGCGACGGCGCTCTGGTCGTAGCCCAGGTCGGTGACTCGCTCCAGCTGACGGGCGCGCATGCGGTGATCGTGGAGAATGCCTTTGGGGACACCGGTGGTGCCGGAGCTGTAGATGATGTTGAACGGGTCATCTGGCTGCGGGATGTGAGGCGGTGCGCTGGTGTCGGCATCGGCGATCCAGTCATCCAGAGCGCGCCACCCCGGTGCCTGGAAATCCAGACTGAAGCGGTGTTGCGCAGGGATGTTGTCCAGATCGCCCAGCAAGGGGTCGATCAGGGTACGATGCTTGTCGGAGACAAACAGGAAGCGCGCGTCGCAATCGTTGATCATCAGTGCCAGGGTGTCACCGGAGGCCATGCCGGAGAGCGGGACCATGCAGCCGCCGGCGGTCAGGGTGCCCAGGAACAGGGTCAGGTAGCGGGCGCTGTTTTCCGATAACCCGGTGACGGTGTCGCCAGGTTTCAGCCCGGCCTCAACGAGTTGGTTGGCCACCTGGTGAATGTTGTCGACCAGTTGGCGCCAGGTCAGCATGCCGCTTTCATCGTAGAGGGCGGGGGTGTCGCCCTGGGTATCGGCCCAGTGTTGCAGGCGCTGGGGCAGGGGCGTGAAAACCTCGTCGATTCGTTCCGGGGCGTAGCGGGGCATGGCGTCGCTGGCGGTGGTCATGGGCTCTCCGTTTGTGGAATAGAATTCCGAAAATATATCGAGCATACTCTTCGGTATGTTTGCTCGCAATACAGCGATTTCACAGAATCAGGTGTGATGTATGGCCAATCCTTTTTGCTTTCGATTTCGGGTGCGCTACAACGAATGCGATGCCCAGCACGTGGTGTTTAACGCCCGTTACGGGGACTACGTGGACATCGCCATGACCGAATTCATGCGTGCCCTGGGGCGGGATTACAGCCAGTTGCTGGCGGCGGGGCTGGATAACCAGGTGGTGAAACTGACCACCGAGTGGCAGTCGCCGGCCCGCTTTGATGACGTGCTCGACGTGTTCGTGTCACTCACCCATATGGGCAACACCTCGTTTTCACTTCAGGCAGACATCCGCCACGCGGATGATGGCCGTGCCATTGCCTATTCGGAAGCGGTGTACGTGATGATGACCACCGAGCCGTTCGAAAAAACCACGGTGCCGGACGACCTGCGCGAGCTGCTGCAGGCCGGGGCGCCGGGGGTGGTGATTGATCAGAGTGGTCGGGGTTGAGAGCAGGCTGAAAGGGGAATGAAGGGGCCGCCGAGCCTGACTTGGTGGATGGCCGTTTTCAGGCAATGACGCTGAAGATGGCGCTGGCCCTGGCAATGCGTCTGCTTCCAATATGGAAATAGCAGTTGGCAAAGGCGGTGCTGCGACCGACCTTCTGCACGTCGGTATGCACCTCAATCCAGTCCCCCTGTTCGGCTTTGCCCACATAATCCATGGTTTGACTGGTCGTCACCATGGGCGTGGGAGGTTCGGTGGAAAACGCGGAGCTGTATCCCATGGCAATATCGGCCAGGGTTCCCAGGACGCCACCATGAACAATGCCCCTGGCGTTGCAGTGTTTTTTCTCTGCAAGCATGCCGATGATCAGTCCGTTTGCGGCTCGTTTTTCGTGGATCGGGCCGAGCAAATCCGTGAACGGGCTGGTTCGTGAGAGGGGCCCAAAATCTTCAGGTATCGCGCTCATACTAGAATCCTTTCTGGTTAATGGCGTAGGCAGGTTGTGTGGTGGCGGGGCCAAGCGGCGGGAATGGCTTTGCGGCCATTTCCGCCCCGCGTTGCGTGGTTATTGACCGGCCACGTCCAGTACGACTTTGCCTTTGGCGGTGCGCGAGGTCAGCGCGGCCAGCGCCTGTTCGTACTCCTCGAATTTGAACACCTGGCTGATCCGCGGCTTAAGCTTGCCCTGGCCGAACAGCTGGAACAGTTCCATGATGTTCTGCATGTTCACTTTCGGTTCTTGCTGGGTGAACGCGCCCCAGAATACCCCGACGATGGAGCAGCCTTTCAGCAGCGCCAGGTTGGCGGGAATCTTGGGGATGTCACCGGCGGCAAAACCCACCACCAGCAAACGGCCGTTCCAGGCCATGTTGCGCAGGGCCGCTTCGGTGAACTTGTCGCCCACGGGGTCGTAGATCACGTCCACGCCTTTCGGGTAACGCTTCTTGAGCGCCTCTTTCAGGTCTTCGTCAGCGTAGTTGATCAGGTCATCCGCGCCGGCTTCCCTGGCCACTTCCAGTTTCTCGTCACTGCTGGCGCAGGCGATCACTTTGGCGCCCATGGCCTTGCCAATTTCCACCGCAGCCAGCCCTACGCCGCCACTGGCGCCGAGTACCAGCAGGGTTTCTCCGGGCTGAATATTGGCCCGTTGTTTCAGCGCGTGATAGCTGGTGCCGTAGACCATGGAGAAGGCGGCGGCGGTGTGGTCGTCCATGCCATCGGGCACCGGAATCAGCCGGTTCTCTGGCACCAGGATTTCTTCGGCAAAGGCACCGTAACCGGTGAGGCCCATGATCCGCTGGCCGGGTTTGAAGTTTTTCACCCCCTCGCCCACTTCCAGCACTTCGCCGGCCATTTCGCCGCCCGGTGAAAACGGCAATTCCGGTTTGATCTGGTATTTGCCTTCGATGATCAGGGTGTCGGGGAAGTTCAGGCCGGCGGCTTTTACCCGCACCTTTACTTCGCCCTTGCCCGGCGCAGGGGATGCGATGTCTTCAATGACCAGCGTGTTGGCTGGGCCCAGTTCCTTGCACAGAATGGCGCGCATGCGTAGCTCTCCCGAAAATCAGAATTTTTATGTGTAGGAGACGCTAACGCCGATGGGGGCATTAGACAAATGCATGGGGTGGATATGGGTGTATGCGGGGAAGTAATGATCGATGGGGGGGATCGTGTAGATGCTGTGCCACCCGAGATGCTTAGCGAGATACGAGTAACGAGAAGCGAGAAGCGAAAACCAAGCCTGGTAAGACTGGGCTATTGATCTTCGCAACTCGTTACTCGTATCTCGTCACTGGGCTTTACCGGTGCCCGGTGAATTCCACTACCTGCTGGAAGGTGGGGCGGTTTTGCCAGTGGATGGGGGCGACGCCGGACAGGCCGATGGCGCGGTGCTGGATCTGGTCCTGGCTTTCGTCCACGTTCCAGCTGTCCATGCTGGCGATGCCGCCCAGTTGCTCGATGGCCTGGTTGAGGCTGTCAGCCAGGGCATCGCGGCAGGCGTTGCTGTCATCGCTATCCGCACAGCGCAGTTCCCGGTAGGGGTTGGCGCTGGTGCCCAGGGCCTGTTCCAGGACCCGCTCCACATAGCTGTAGTAGCCAAAGTTGTAGGCGGACCCGCCGGCTGCGGGTTTGTTATCGCGATCCATCAACGACAGGTTCTGGCCATCCACATTTTCAACCGCAGTGATTTGCGGCAACAAAATGTCGATCATCAATGGATACCAAACATCCATCAGGGCGACGGCGGCTTCTTCATCGTAGTTGCCGCTGCCGTCCCGGTCGCGACGCATGGCGCCGTTGGTGACCCAGTCCTGCATCAGGCGGATGGCGCTGTCCTGGTCGCCGGTGACGGGCGCACTTTCCAGCAGGGCCAGGGCGTGGGGAATGATTTCCTGGCCGCGCAGGTCCACGGTGGCCGCATCGCCCATGGCTTCTACCATGCGTGCCCGGGTGACGCTGCCTTCTTCCACCAGTTGTTGCAGGCGCACATCAAGGATGTCGTTGCGGTGGGCGGAGCCATAGGGGGCGTGGGCGTCCGCAGCCCACCAGTCACGGGCCGGGCGGTTGTTCCAGCTGGCCAGGTAGCCACGTTCCGGATTGCTCTCCTGGGGATGGGCCTGTTGGGACAGGAAGCCGTTCCAGTCGTACTGGCCGTTGCCCCAGCTGGGCAGTTCCGGGTGGATGCCGTTGGCACGCTGGGGGTAGTCGCCGGAATGGAAGAAGGCGATATCCCGGTCGTCGATATAGAACCAGTTGAAGCTGCCCGTGGTGTTGTAGAACACGTCGTAGAAACTCTGCACATCGTGCACCTCATTGCGGGTGGCCTGCATGAAGGGCAACGCGGTATCCAGTTCAGCAAAGTAGGTGCTGCGCTGGCGGGTCACTGCCACGGGCAGGCCGGACACGGTGGCGAAGCCAATCACCGGGCCGTACTCCTCGGTGCGGATCACGCGGCGTTGGACGGCTTCGTTTTGTCCGACTGCCTCCGGGTCGGTGGAGGAGGCCAGGTTCCAGCGGGCCACCCATTCTTCGTCGATCACATCGAAGGGTTTGCACTGGCCGTTGACCTGGTAGCCGCCTTCACCGTGGGCGGGGGCTTCGGCCGGTGAGCAGCGCTGTACTATGCGCACGTCGGTGAGGTCGGAGCTGCCGGAGGTGGCGCTCCAGGCGAAATCCGGGCCACGGCCGATCACCACGTAGGGCAGGCCGGTAAAGGTCATGCCACGGGTGTTGATGTCGCCGCCATGGATAGACATTTCCAGCAGTAGCTGCGGGACAAAGTAGCTGGTCTGCGGGCCGAACACGGCCAGCGGCTGGCCACTGGCGGAATGCTCTGCATTGAGCAGCAGGGCATTGGACATGGTGCTCGGGAAGCCATCACGCAGGCCGTTAAGGCCGGTTTCGATGCCGGCAATGCGTTGCATGACTTCCTGTCGTTGTTCGTCGCTCAGGCGCTCCTTGGGGGCGTTGCCGAGCTGGCGAACCTGCCGGGTGAGAGTGGCCCACTGGGAGCCCAGTTGGGCGCCATCGTCGTGGAGGAATGACAGGGACAAAATGCCACCGAGCAAATCGCCCACGGTATCCAGCAGGCCACCGACTACACCAGTGCCGGGGAGAGCGGGGACATTACCCAGTGCCTCGGGGCACTGGGGTTGGCCGGGTCGGCCGCAGGGTTCGTGGGTTAATGGTTGGTGGGCCTGGAAGGAGCCGGCGTCGAACATGACGGCACCGGGGAACTGGCCAGCCAGCTCGCCGCTTAGCGGGCACAGGTCCGGCAGGGTCGGCGGTGACTGGGTGGCAAAGGAGCGGGTGGTGGTGACGGAGGATTCCGCATCCAGGCCATTGCGCAGGTCTTTCCACAGGGCGCAGGCGGTTTCCGCGCTGCCGGTCTGTTCTTCCAGCGCTTGCAGCAGCAGCACGTTCTTGTGCTCGTTGCCGCCGCCGCCGGCGAAGATGCCCTGAATCAGGGTGGCGATGGCGACCACGTCTTCAATCACGAAGGGCTCCAGTTGCACGCCCAGCGCCACGTATTCCACCGGCACTTGCAGCAGGCCGCCACGGGCATCGCTAACGTACTGGTTCAGCCCGGCCACGTAGTTGGTGGCGTCTTCGAATACCTGGGCGCCGTCGTCACCGAAACGGGCGATGGTCTTGGCGATCATGGTGGTGCGGTCTTCTTCACGGTAGGGCGCATCCACCGCAATGTCCTGGTCGAAGGAGAAATCCGCCGGACCCAGGAAGCGGGACAGTTCACCCCGACCGGCCCGGCGCAGTACGTCGAGCAGGAACAGGCGGTCGGCGGCGGTGACATAGCCGACCCCGAACAGGGCGTCACGGCGGGAGTCACCGTAAATGTGCGGCACCCCGAAGTTGTCCCGCTTGATGTCCACCTGGTAACCGGCGGCATCCAGAGTCAGCTCACTTTCCCAGTTGCCAGCGTCGGGGCCCAGCAACGGGGCGGCCTTGAAGTAGTCAGTCAGTTGATCATCTGTGAGTCCCGGTTCGCTGCGCACCAGGGCATCGTAGAGGCCCAGCTGATCATCGAAGTGAGGCTCCTTGGTGAGCGCGGGGACCAGGCCGGTTTCCGCGACCAGATCATCCAGCAGGGTGCCGACCAGGTCCCCCAGACCGGGGATGTCGGCGGTGAGGCTGCTGAGCCCACCGATATCATCCTGGCCGGGGGGCAGGATGTTGAGCACGGTGCCGTAATCCGCAAAGGGTGCGGAGACGGTGGCGGGACGGTCCGCTGGCGGTTCCGGCGTGGGTGTTTCCGGTTCCGTGGGTACGTTGGGGGTGGGCGTGTTGGCCACCGGAGCGGGGCTGCTGGAGCCCCCGCCTCCACAGGCGCTGATCAGGCTGGCGGCAAGCAGCGCGGTCATGACAAATCCGGGTTTCATGGTGCTCTCCTCGGGACTTTATTGTTTTGGCGCGAGATTGTTTTGGTGCGAGGGTTGCGCGGGATCGAGCAATGACGCAATTTTTCGCACGGTCGTCCCAAGATTGGCATTCCCATGGGTATGGGGGGAGAGGCGGCAACAAAACAGAAAGAAAAGCCTACTTAACGCAGCATGAAAAGACAGCTACGAGCTTCTAGCCATGAGCTGCTAGTGGCAGCCGGGTTTTCTGGTGAGATGCGAAGGGGAGGAAGTGACGTTTGTGGGTATTAGCAAGTGGGGGGCAGCTGCTCACCTCTAGACGCTAGAAGCTCGCAGCTAGGCGCTGTTTTGCTCAGCCCTTCTTTTCCATATGCGCCAGCACGTTGGCCAGGCGGTCGACGAGGATCTTGTTGATGCTTTTTTCCAGTACCCGGCCCAGTTCATCGCTGACCACAGCATCGGCCAGTGGGCGGATGCGGGTGATGAAGTCGGCCAGTTTGGGCACGTCTTCGCCTTCGGGGAGGGCTTCGTCGCCGTACTTTTCGTCCACCAGGTGGTGGATGATCATGCCGATGAAACGCTCGGCCAGCTTGTCCACTTCTTCGCGGACCAGGCTCACATGGGTGAGTACCGCGTCCAGTGGTACGCCGGCTTCGCTGAGTTCCTTGCCAGCGTTGTAGACGCGCGGGAACGGCAGGCGCAGGCGCATGCCTTCGGGAATGATGTAGCCGAGCTTGACCGCCTTGGTCATCACTTCCGGGGTGATGTCTTCGCCGAAGTCATCCAGCAGATCCTGGTAGTCCACGTAGGAGGGGACGCTGGGGGTCTGCCAGGAAGTAACGGCCACTTCCAGGCCGAGAATATCGTTGAGCTCGCGGCCCTGTTCCCAGGCGCTGAGCAAATCGCGGATGTTGTTGAGGGTGTAACCGCGTTCCAGCAGGGCGCCGATGATTTTCAGGCGTGCCAGGTGCACATCCGTGTAAATGCCGGTGCGCCCGCGCTTTTCCGGGGGCGGCAGAATGCCGCGATCCTGATAGGCACGCACGTTACGCACCGTCGAGCTGGCTTCGCGGGCCAGTTCGTCGATGGTGAATTCCTTGTGGTCGCCGGTGTCAGCCGGGGCCTGTTGTTCTGCCGGCTGAGTGTATTTTTTCAGGCTGCGCAGAATCGCTGCGGGATTACGGTCACTGGTTTTCATGTGGCGATGATAGCCCCCTTTTTGCACTGGGGCCAGAAGGGGAAAAGAGACGCGGCACACAACAAGCATCACGCAACAGTGCGGGCGAACCCCGTTCTGATTGACGGGCCCGGTTTGCGCACCGGCTGTGGGCGCGGCCACGGGTCTTGGAAAAACAACAGGCCGAAATCGCGCTGTTGCCTGTTGCGTGAAGCTTGCCGCGTCTAAATTTCCACTTGTGCCAGATTGCGGGCCAGGGATGGGGTGAAGCGTCCCAGCCACTGCATGCCCCGCGCTTCCGGGCTCACGGGCACCACCGCGCGATTGCTTTGTACGGCTTCAACAATGGCCTGGGCGACCCGGTCCGGGGTATAGGCCCGGCGCTGGTACAGCTTGGCGGCATCCTCCCGGCGGCGGCTCTGTTCTTCGTCGGCCACGCCCACAAAGCGGGTGCTGCGGGTGATGGGGGTATCAATGATACCGGGGCAGATGGCGCTGACGCCGATGTTGTGCTCCGCCATTTCTGCACGCAGGCATTCACTGAACATGAGCACCGCGCTTTTGCTGGTGGCGTAGGCGGGCAGCATGCGCGAGGGCAGAAAGGCGGCGGCGGAAGCCACGTTGACGATATGCCCGGCCTTGCCGTTGTCGACCATCTGGCGGGCGAATAACCGGCAGCCGTGGATGACGCCCCACAGGTTCACGCCCAGCACCTGTTGCCAGTCCTTCACGCTGGTGTCGAGCAGTGAGCCGGAAAGGCCGATGCCGGCGTTATTGATCAGGATGTCCGGGGCGCCCAGTTCCTTTTCCACGTAGTTGGCCAGGGCCTCCATGGAGCGGGTGTTGCTCACGTCGCATTTGCGGCTGAGCGCGTCGCCGCCTTCACGGATGATGATGCTGGCGGTGCTGGCGGCGGCCTCGGCATTGATGTCGGTGCACAGCACCAGCGCGCCCCGGCGGCCAAAGGCTAGCGCGGTTTCGCGGCCGATGCCGGAGCCGGCTCCGGTGACCACAACCCGCTTGCCGCTGTCCGGGCCTTTCGGGTGTGTGCCGGTCACTTCGCTGCGTTGCAGTGGGCCGCTGGCAGGGGCGCCGTCGATGTGTTGAATGAACTCGCGGATCCAGCGGGCGGTCACGTCCGGGTGTTGCAGCAAGGGGCCCCAGTGGCCGCAGTCCAGTTCCCGGCGCCACAGGCGATCGGTCCACAGATGCAGGTCTTCAAGCATGGCAGGGCGCACATAGTTATCTTCGCGGGCAACGATCAGTTGCACCGGTACCTTGGTATAGCGCTCCCGGGGTTTGAGCAAGGAGGGGCGCATGTTGGCGCGGTACAGTTCGATGCCGTGAATGCCGTCCTGTTGCTGGGTGGCGCTGGTTTCACTGTGCAGGTTTTCGCTGCGGCGCAGTAACTGGGGCCAGGCCTTGGCCAGCCCGACTTTCCACAAAGTCGGCGCCAGCACCGGTAATTGAAAGGCGCCGATATACCAGGAGTGGGCGAGCTGATTGAGTACGGTGCCAATTTTCTGTTCGCGCAGCCGGGCTTTCATCCACTGGCCCACGTGATCCAGGCAGGGGCCGGACAGGGTGGTGTAGGAGGCAATGCGTTGTTCCGCGCCGGGGTCAGTGACCGACTCCCAGGTCTGAATGGAGCCCCAGTCGTGGCCGACCAGATGGACTTTCTCATTGGGACAAACCGCATCCATCACCGCATGCAGGTCGTCACGGAGCTGGCGGAGCTTGTAGGCTGCTCGATCCTTTGGAATAGAGGAATTGCCGGCACCGCGGACATCATAGGCGACCACTTTGAAATCCCGGCTGAGTCGCTCTGCCACTTTTTCCCAGACATGATTGGCGTCGGGATAGCCGTGAACCAGCACCACGGTGGGGCTCTTGTCGGAACTCCAGGTCCGTACGGCCAGATCTACGCCATCACGGCTCACTTTGCTGTCGCGCCACTGCACCATCAGGCTGCTTCCTCTTGCTTGTGGTTATTGCCGTTATTGTTTGTGTCGAGCAGGTGCGCCGGGGTGTCGGTCAGCCAGCGCGGGCCCTGGTCGTCCATCAGCAGGAATTCACTGCTGCCGACGCTGTGCGTGCCATCGCTCAGGGTCAGCTGCCATTGCCACAGGCCGGGTATCAGCGGCCCTTCCCCGATGCGGTTCCCTTCGGGCAGGGTGCCGGTGAGCGGCGCCAGGCGGTAGTGCTGGCGCAGGCCGGGGAAACGGTCAGCCAGCTGCTGGGGTGTTTCCCCCCGGACCAGGGCGTGTGGCAGCTGGTCGCGATAGTCGCGCAGACGGCGGTGTAATGCGGCCAGCTGAACGACGTCGGGGCCGCTGAGGCAGGCCTTGGCGGCGTAGCCGTTTTGCACCGCATCGCAACGCAGTATATAGCCCATGCCGATTCGGTAACGGCGCTTTCCCGGTCTGTTCAGGCCAAAGCGACGGCGGGTTGGCTGGGCGGTAAAGCGCACCTTTGGCGGGCGGGCCGGATCGAACAGTTGGTGCGCACGTAGCCAGTCACGGATCAGCAGCTCGCAATCCTGCTCGGTCATGCCCGGTTGCAGGGATCCAGCGATGATCTGCAGCCCTTTGTGCGCCTGCTGCCAGGCCGCGAGATAAGGCGCCAGGGCCTGCGAGTCCGGGGTCCAGAATGCGTTCATGAACGCCTCCGCCATGTTGTCGTTGGAATGGAGTTCGATCATTACAGCGCTCAATGTCACGGTCAACTGCTGTGACTGGCATTCTCACCCCGGTGACGGCTCCCCAGGGCCAATTGCGGGGGCAAAAACGGCTGGTGAAGAGCTACTTCGACACGACCCGATCTCGGCAGGTTTGCCAGCGTGTTGCATGCTGCGGCCGCAGCGCGGCAAAAAAAAAGGGCCGGCAAAGTGCCGACCCTGAAAGTCACCGGAAAAGGGAGAGCTCGGTGAAGTAAAACGGTTAGGCGGCTTCCTCGTTGAGCAGGTCGCCGAGCAGGGCTTCGAAGTTTTGCAGCTGCTCGCTGTTATCGTGATCCCACGGATGGAAGCCGGGTTTGAACCAGTCGAACCAGGGTTTGGTGATGTTCAGGAAGATCCCTTTGCGGCCCCAGGTGTGTTTGGCCACGGCCCGCCAGCCTTTCAGGTCGGTCAGGCCGCCCTTGATGCGCACGTTGTGCAGGTAGAAGGGGATAAACAGGGCAAAGAAAATGCCAGTGGCAAGCACCAGGGTGCCGCTGCGCAGGGCGTAGGCGCCCAGATCGCTGTCGTCGCCAATCACCGTGCGGTACACATCGAAGGCTACGGCCTTGTGTTCGGTTTCTTCCAGGGCGTGCCAGTTCCAGATGGCCTTGTAGCCCTCGTCGGCGCCTTCCATGAGTTCGGGCAGATCCAGCAGGCCGCCGCCGAGAATGGCGGTCAGGTGTTCCAGCGCCACGGTGGCGGCCAGTTGAAACGATTTGGGGCTGTATTGCTGGGCAGCGCCAAGCAGCTTGGCCACAAAGGCTTCCTGGGCATGCAGCGGAATACCCGCCTGGGCGACGAAGTCGTTGTATTCTTCGTGCTCACGGCCGTGCATGGCTTCCTGGCCGATAAAGGCGGTCACTGCCTTTTTCAGCTCCGAGTCGGTAATCTGGTCGCGATAGTGACGGACGCTGTCGATAAAGAAGCGCTCACCCACCGGAAAAAACAGGCTCATGGTGTTGAGGAACTGGCTGACATTCAGGCCGTCCCGGTGCCAGATCAGTGCTTTGGCCGGGTTCAGGTTGAATTTCAGGTTTCGACGTATGGGGAGTATCGAGATCGCCATTGTGCGTCCCTCCGTAACTGTTACATCATTCAATGATACAATCGATGTGCGCAGCATCAAGAACTTTTCATCGGGAAAGGCAAAAAATGGCGAGTAATAAACAGGAAGTAGCAAATCGTTTACTGGATGGGCTGGTCGAATATCTGTTGGCGCGTCTCTCGCCGGAGCAGCTGGACTCGCTGATTGTTGATGAGCTGGATTATGTCCTTGAACGGGCGGCAGGTTATTCCCTGAACCAGTGGGTGCAGGCTGACCAGATTTTTGCCACGGCGCAGAAATACGCGGTGCAGATGGATATCAGCGGTGCGATTCCCGAGCTGGTGGGCGATATGGTTGAGCGTTTCTATGACCACGCCATTCAGAGCGAACGCATCGTGGAGGAGGTGATCGACGAAGCCGTGGTGATGGCGCTGCTGGATAAAGGGCTGGAAATTCCTCTGTCACGTGAAGGCATGGCCTGGCTGGGACGTAATCCGGTGCTGCTGGCGTTGCTGGCGGGTGGCGCCCAGCTGGGGCTCAAGACGTTGCTGCATCAGGGTTTGCCCGGCCCCCTGCGCAGCCAGTTGAGCAAACGCTTGCCGGAGCGCTGGCTGTCCAGCCTGGAAGCGCGGTTGCAGGAGTGGTTGTTACGCCGCATGGAACAATTGCTGAGTGACCCGTATCTGTACCGGGACGAGAACCTGGACGAGCTGCGTGAGTTGGTGAAGGTCGCCTGGCAGGACTTTGGCCAGCGTCCGGTGGCGGATCTCAAGGAGCTGGTGAGCAGCGAGGATATTCAGGAGCTGTTCGTGATCGTGTTCGAGTACTGGCGCGAGTTGCGCCACACGGATTACTTCAATGCCATGCTGGAGTCGGGGGTGCAGGCCTTTTTTGATAAATATGGCGATACCAGCCTCACCGGCCTGCTGGATGAGCTGGGCGTCACCCGCGAGCTGATGCTGGGTGATGCCCGCCGCTTCCTGCCGCCAGTGATGGCCAAGCTGCAGAGCGAAGGGTTGCTGGAAGCGTGGCTGCGTCGGCATCTGGCGGGGTATTTTCAGGCGGAGGAGACGCTGGAGCTGCTTAATTAATAGTTAATAATGAATAATTAATAACGCGCGGGACAACATTGATTGTCCCTGTAAACGCAAGAGGCCGCGCCCTGACTTTGGACGCGGCCTCTTGCGTTTGAAAACCCCGCAGCGCAAACACGCGAGTTATTCATTATTAACTATTAATTATCAATTGCTTTTCGATACGCCTGGGTGTGCAGCAATTCCAGCAACTCGTTTTCCGGCACCGGGCGGCTGAGCAGGTAGCCCTGGATGCTGTCGCAATGCATGTCGCGCAGGATGCTCAGGTGTTCTTCGGTTTCCACCCCTTCGGCGATCACGTTCATCTTCAGGCTGTGGGCCATGTCGATGATGGCGCGGGTGATGGCGGCATCGTCCGGGCTTTTGTCCAGGTCCATGATGAAGGAGCGATCGATCTTCAGGGTGTCCACCGGGAAGCGCTTCAGGTAGCTCAGCGACGAATAGCCGGTGCCGAAATCGTCCAGTGCCAGCTCAATGCCCCGGGTGCGCAGTTGCTGGAGTAGTTCGATGTTCTGCTCCATGTCTTCCATGATCAGGCTTTCGGTGAGTTCCAGTTCCAGCAGGTGCGGGGGCAGTTCGGTGGTGGACAGTACCCGGTCCACGATTTCTGCCACGTTGCCTTTGCGGAACTGGTGAGCGGACAGGTTTACCGATACACAGATGTTGCCCAACCCCTGTTTGTACCACTTGTGGGCCTGGCGGCAGGAGCGCTCCAGTACCAGTTCACCGATGGCGGAAATCAGCCCGGTTTCTTCGGCCAGGGGAATGAAGTCCGCTGGCGGCAGCAGGCCCATGGTGGGGTGCTGCCAGCGCACCAGTGCTTCCACCGAGGTGATGCGGTTGCTGGCCAGCTCCATTTTCGGCTGGTAGTACACCACGAATTCGTTCTTGAAGATGGCCTTGCGCAGGCTGGTTTCCAGGGCCAGCTGTTCCACTGACGCCACGCGCATGTTGCTGCGGTAGAACTGGAAATTATTGCCGCCGCTGCGTTTGGCCTGATACACCGCCATGTCGGACTGGTTGATCATGCTTTGGGCTTCTTTGGCGGTATCCGGGAACAGGCTGATGCCGATGCTGGCGCCCAGCAGCAGTTCGTGGCCGTCGATCAGGAACGGCTTTTTCATGGCGTTGATCAGTTTCTGGCATTGCTGGCTGATGCCGCTTTCGCCGCCGTGATTCTCCAGCAGCAGGGTGAATTCATCACCGCCTACCCGGGCCAGGGCTTCTTCGCCGCCAGCATGTTGGGCAATACGTTCGGCGGCGGCCTTGAGCAGGCGGTCACCGATTTCATGGCCGAGGGATTCATTGATCGGCTTGAAGCGGTCCAGGTCGATCATCAGCAAGGCCACTTTTTCCCGGTTAAGGCGGGCCAGCGTCAGCGACTTGTGCAGGTGCTCACGGAACTGGGTGCGGTTGGCCAGGCCGGTGAGACGATCGTAGTTGGACAGGAACTGCAGCTGTTGTTCGGTTTCCTTGCGGGTGGTCAGGTCGGACATCATCCCCACATAGCGGATCACCCGTTTCTGCTCGTCACGGACGGCGCTCATCTGCAACCATTCGGGGAAGATTTCGCCGTTGCGGCGGCGTTCGCTGATTTCCCCTTCCCAGAAGCCACTTTCCTGCAGGGCAGTGGTAATGCTCAGGTAGGTGTCCCGGTTGGGCTGAGTCTGCTCTTCTTCGAGGATGCGGCGGCCAATGACCAGGGACTCGGAATAGCCGGTGATCTGTTCAAAGCGGGCGTTCACGGCGAGGAAACGGAACTCTTGATCAAGGATGAAGATGCCTTCCGGGGCGTTTTCGAACACGGTGGCGGCCAGGCGTTGCTGTTCCTGAGCCTGGCGGTCATCGGTGATGTCCCGGCGGGTGCCGATCATGCGGGTGGCGCGGCCGTCGCGGCTGCGGGATACCACCCGGCCTTCATCCTCAATCCAGCGCCAGCTGCCGTCTGCGTGGCGTAGCCGGTAGACCGCGTGGTAGCGGCTGTCTTCGCCCTTGAAGTGCGACACCATGGCGCGGCGGATGCGGGTCAGGTCGTCTGGATGAACCAGGGTTTCCAGGTCGCCGAAGAAATTCTTGAAGTAGGCGCTGTCGTAACCCAGCAGGCGGTCGAAGTTGGTGTGGTAGTTGCGCCCGGTATCCAGCATCCAGTCCCACAGGCCGATGTTGCTGGCTTCCAGCGCCAGTTCCAGCCGTTCACTGGTGGCGGCCAGGGCAGTGTTGGTTTCGCCCAGTGCCTGGGTGCGTTCCTGCACCATGCTTTCCAGCCGTTCGTTGGTTTCCTGCAGCCGCTGGCGGGCTTCCTTGCGCTCGTAGATTTCCTGGGCCAGTTTCTCGTTCAGGGCTTCGGCATCGCTGCGGGCCCGGTTCAGGTAATCAATCAGGGAGCGGTTGCTGGCCTGCAGCATCATCGCCTGGTGGCCGGTGCGGTTGATACGGCGGGCGGCGACCAGGAAGAACAGCCCCAGCAGTGACATCAGCACAACCAGTGAAAACGGATGGTGTTGCTGGGTTTCAGCCAGGCGGGTCACGGCCGGGCCCAGCAGCATCACCAGGTACAGAAATACGGTGGGGAAATGGCTGCTGTAGGCGGCCAGCGCCATGACACTCAGGCCCAGGCCCAGGCAGGCGCAAACCAGCTGCGCGCCCAGCATCTGCGGTGAGAACAGGGTTTCCAGGGGGTTGAACAGGTAGCCGGCCAGGCCGAGCAGTAGCGGCGTGGACAGGGCCAGCCCGGAGAGCATGCGGCGGCAGAACGGCATGGTTTCCTGCGCATCCAGGCGGCGACGGCAATAGGGCAGAACCAGCAGGCGGGCAATCTGTATCACCGCGATGACACCCAGCCAGATGAGCAGGGGCTGGTGGGCAATCGGGGTAAACCAGTAAGCCCAGACCAGGGTAATGGCGGCTGCACTTTCCAGCAGCAACAGGGCGGCAATGCCGCTTAGCAGCAATTGGCACTGTTCATTAAGTACACCGTTGAACGGTGGTACTGGCTGGGATGATGGAGACTGCGAAGACACCGTGAATGCTTCCTCTGGCTCGGGGCCGAGTGTTTTTGTTTTCCAGTTTACCCACAGGTAGGGGGCGAGGGAAACCGACTTTCGTATGAAGCACCGGGAGGAAAGCTGGAAAGCGGGAGAAAGCCGGGCAGGGAGGTGCAAAATGCCTTTGCAGGCGGGCATCACAGGCGAAGACATTCTGCTAAACTTCCGCGCCATGGATGATGTGACTTCCCTTATTGATGGCTTGAACCCGGCCCAGCGCGATGCGGTGGCTGCCGATGACCGACATTTGCTGGTGCTGGCCGGGGCCGGCTCGGGAAAAACCCGAGTGCTGGTGCACCGGATCGCCTGGCAGATCGCCACCGAACAGGCCTCGCCGTTTGGCATTCTGGCGGTGACCTTTACCAACAAGGCCGCCGCGGAAATGCGCGGGCGTATTGAGCAGCTGCTGGATATGTCCGCCGACGGCATGTGGGTGGGCACCTTCCACGGCATTGCTCACCGGTTACTGCGGGCTCACTGGCAGGAGGCCGGGCTCCCCCAGGGCTTCCAGATCATCGACGCGGATGACCAGATTCGACTGATCAAGCGGGTGAGCAAGGAACTGGGGCTGGATGAGCAGCGCTGGCCGGCCCGGCAGGCCACCTGGTTCATTAACGGCCAGAAAGATGAGGGCCTGCGCGCCCGGCATATGGATGTGGGCGGCGATCTGTTCGCGCTGACCATGCAGAAGATCTACTTCGCCTACGAAGACGCCTGCGAGCGGGGCGGGTTGGTGGACTTCAACGAAATGCTGCTGCGGGTGCTGGAGCTGTTCCGCGACAACGAGAATCTGCGCGGCCACTATCAGCGCCGCTTCCGGCACATACTGGTGGACGAATTCCAGGATACCAACAGTATTCAGTACGCCTGGCTGCGGTTGCTGGCGGATGAAAATAACGCGGTCACCATTGTCGGTGACGATGACCAGTCCATTTATGGCTGGCGCGGTGCCAAGATCGAGAACATCCACAAATTCAGTCGTGACTTCCCGGATACCCGCACCATTCGCCTGGAGCAGAACTACCGCTCCACCGGCACCATCCTGAAAGCTGCCAACGCGGTGATCGGCAATAACAGCGATCGCCTGGGCAAGGAGCTGTGGACCGAGGGCGGTGATGGCGACCCGATTCGTCTCTATTCCGGTTTCAACGAAGTGGACGAAGCGCGCTTTATTGCCGGGCGCATGGACAAGCTGTTTCAGGAAGGCACCGCGCGGCGGGAAATGGCCGTGCTGTATCGCTCCAACGCCCAGTCGCGGGTGCTGGAAGAGGCGTTTCTGCAGGCGGGGATTCCCTACCGTATCTATGGCGGACAACGCTTCTTCGAGCGGGTGGAAATCAAGAATGCGCTGGCGTACCTGCGCCTGCTCAGCCACCGCCATGCGGATGCGGCCTTCGAACGGGTGGTGAATACGCCTACCCGCGGCATCGGCAACAAGACTCTGGAAACCCTGCGTGAGGTGGCGCGCCAGCGTAGCGTGTCCCTGTGGGAGGCCGCCCAGGCAGTGGTTGGTGAGCAGTTGCTTAGCGCCCGCGCCATCAATGCGCTGGCCGTGTTCCTGAATCTGATTGCCCAGCTGGAGCAGCAGTGCGAGGGGCTATCACTGGCGGAAACCACCGAGCACGTGATTGAAGCCAGCGGCCTGCTGGAATTCCACGGCAAGGAAAAGGGCGAGAAGGGCCAGCAACGGCTGGAAAACCTGCGCGAACTGCTTTCCGCTACCCGGGAATTCGGTGACGAAGATGAAGACTCCGAGCTGGATAGCCTCACCGCCTTTCTGGACCACGCGGCGCTGGAATCCGGTGAAGGCCAGGCCGACGCCCACGAGGATGCGGTGCAGATGATGACCTTGCATTCGGCCAAGGGGCTGGAATTTCCGGTGGTCTTTATTACCGGTATGGAAGAAGGTCTGTTCCCGCACAAGATGTCCAGCGAGGAACCGGGCCGGCTGGCGGAAGAGCGTCGCCTTTGTTATGTGGGCCTGACCCGGGCCATGCGCGAGCTGTACCTGACCCACGCGGAAAGCCGCCGTCTGTACGGCAACGAGAACTACAATCCGCCCAGTCGTTTCCTGCGCGAAATCCCTGCCGAAACGCTGGAAGAAATCCGCGCCCGCGCCGGCTTCAGTCGGCCCATGGGCGGGGCGGCCAGGCCCATTCGGGAGACCGAATCCAACGGCATCAGCCTGGGCGCCCGGGTACTGCACCCGAAATTCGGGGAAGGCACCATATTGCACTTTGAAGGGCAGGGGCCGAACGCGCGCCTGCAAATCAATTTCGACGGCGCCGGCACCAAGTGGCTGGTCAGCCAGTACGCAAGACTGGAAGTGATATAGAGCGGCTGGACGCCTGATGCATGACGCCATGCGTACTCGTCAGGCGTTTGGCGTTCGGCGTCCTGTCCGCGTAAAAGAACGAAAACGTTGCGGCTCACTGCTGCACTGGATCGGAGGATATCCCATTGGATCGCCGTAAATTTGTTTCTGCCCTGGGTTTGGGGCTGGGTGGCCTGGCACTGGCCGGCTGTGAACAGAAAGATTGCCCGCCGACAGACGAGATGGTGGCGGCACCGCCGGAGCCCGAGAAGAAAGCGCCAAGCCAGCAGACCTACGAATGGAAAATGGTCACTACCTGGCCCAAGAACTATCCGGGCCTGGGTGCAGGGGCGAACCGCTTTGCCAAACGGGTGGAAGAAATGTCCGCCGGACGGATCAAGATCAAGGTCTATGGCGCGAAAGAACTGGTGCCGGCCTTTGAGGTATTCGATGCGGTGCGCCAGGGCAGTGCGGAAATGGGCCATGGCGCCGCCTATTACTGGAAAGGCAAACACCCGGCCACGCCGTTCTTTACCGCTGTGCCCTTCGGCCTAACGGCACAGGAAATGAATGGCTGGCTGCACCACGGTGGCGGCCAGGAACTGTGGGATGACCTGTATGCCCAGTTCAACCTGAAGCCGTTCGCCTGCGGTAACACCGGTACGCAAATGGCGGGCTGGTTCAACAAGGAAATCAACAGCATTGAGGACCTGAAAGGGTTGAAGATGCGCATGCCCGGTTTGGCCGGGGAGGTGCTGGGCAAGGTCGGCGCCACGCCGGTACAGCTGCCCGGGGCAGAGGTCTTTACCTCCCTGCAAACCGGCGCCATTGATGCGGCAGATTGGGTTGGCCCTTATAACGACCTGACCTTTGGCCTGCAGCGGGTGGCAGAGTATTACTACTACCCCGGTTGGCAAGAGCCCGGCCCGACGCTGGAGCTGACCATCAACAAGAAGGTGTGGGAAGGGTTGCCGGCGGATCTGCAGGCGATCATCCGCTACGCCGCCCAGTCTGAAAACCAGGACATGCTCGACGAGTACACCGCTCGCAACAATGCGGCTCTCGATGAACTGGTTAACAAGCATGGCGTGAAGCTGCGCCGTCTGCCTGACGACGTGCTCAAGGCCCTGAAAGACGCCAGCGATGAAGTCATCGAAACGCTGGTGGCGGGCAACAAGGAAGCGCGCAAGGTGTACAACTCCTACCGCCGTTTCCGCGACGAGTCCTTGCAGACCATGGCCGTGGCAGAGCAGTCGTATATGAACGTGCGTAGTGAGTTACAAGTTAAAAGTTGAAAGGCGCGGGACAGAACGTAGCCATTTGAATACCTTTGTGCCCGCGCTTGACCCATGAAGCGCGGGCACAAAGTCGTTATGTGGCACTCTGCCAGCTCGCGCTTTTAAACTTTAAACTTTGAACTTTCAACTCAGTCCCTCGGCACGGCCCGTGTCCGCCCGGTGTCATCGATGGCCACGAAGGTAAAGTGGCCTTCGGTCACTTTCGACAGGGTGCCGGTGTCTTCGCGCACCCACACTTCCACCAGAATCTGCATGGAGCTGCGGCCGATGTCCTGTAGCTGGGTGTAGCAGCTCACCACGGCGCCCACGGGGACCGGGCGCAGGAAGGCCATGGAATCAATGGCCACGGTGGCCACGCGGCCCCGGGCTTTTTTGCGGGCGGTGACGGCACCGGCCAGATCCATCTGTGATACCAGCCAGCCGCCGAAAATATCGCCGTTCCAGTTGGCGCTTTGCGGCATGGCAATGGTCTGGATGGCAAGGGTCCCAATCGGCTGGGGTGTGTCGTCAGTGTGGTCGGTCATGTTGTTATCCGTAGAGCGTATGCGGCAGCCAGGTGGCCAGTTCCGGGAATAATGCCAGAATGCCCAGCATGATTAATTGTATGGCAATAAAGGGTATCACGCCCTGATAAATGTGCGTGGTTTTTACCTCCGGTGGCGCCACCCCGCGCAAATAGAACAGCGCGAACCCGAAGGGTGGGGTCAGAAACGAGGTTTGCAAGTTCAGCGCGATCATTACACCAAGCCAGATCGGGTCCAGCCCCATGCCCAGTAGTACCGGTGCCACAATGGGCACCACCACAAAGGTGATCTCGATAAAGTCGAGAATGAAACCGAGCAGGAAAATCAGCAGCATCACCATCACGGTGGCACCGATGACACCGCCGGGCATGGCGGCGAACAGGTTGTGCACCGCTTCTTCGCCGCCGTATCCCCGGAATACCAGCGAAAACAGGCTGGCGCCGATCAGGATCATGAACACCATGGCGGTGACCCGGCTGGTGGCGCGGACCACCTCGCCAAGAATGGTTCGGCTCAGGTGTCGATTGGCGGCGGCCAGCAGCAGAGCGCCGAAGGCGCCGACACCGGCCGCTTCTGTGGGGGTGGCCTTGCCGGTGAGGATGGAGCCGAGCACTGCCGCAATCAGCAGCAGCGGCGGAACCAGGCCGCCGAGCAGGGAGCGCCAGCCCCGGGGGGCGCCGTCAGTGGCCGCGAAGGCCGGTGCCCACTGGGGTTTCCACAGGCTGATCACCACCACATAAAGCAGGTACAGCCCCACCAGAATCAGCCCGGGAATCAGCGCCCCGACAAACAAGTCCCCCACCGACACGGTGTCCAGCGACCACAGGCCCTGTTTGAGCTGGGCGTCCTGGTAGGCGTTGGCCAGCACATCGCCCAGCAACACCAGCGCAATGGAGGGCGGAATAATCTGCCCCAGGGTGCCAGTGGCGCAGATCAGCCCGGTGGACAGCTGTGGCTGGTAGCCCTGGCGCAGCATGGTGGGTAGCGAGAGCAGGCCCATGGTCACCACCGTGGCACCAACGATACCGGTGCTGGCGGCGAGCAGGGCGCCCACCAGGATGATCGCCAGCCCCATGCCGCCGGGTAACGGGCCGAACAGCTGGCCCATGCTGGACAGCAGCTTTTCCGCTACCCGGGATTTTTCCAGCATTACCCCCATGAACACGAACAGCGGCACCGCCATCAGGGTGCTGTTCTCGATGATCCCGAACAGCCGGTTGGGCACAAAGGTCAGGTCGGAGGGAGAAAAGGTGCCGGTGAGGATGCCGCCGGCCGCAAACAGCAGTGCGGTGCCGCCCAGGACAAAGGCCACCGGGTAGCCGGTGAGCAAGACCAGGCAGACGGCCACGAACATCAACAAGGGAAGCCATTCCATCACAGGCCCTCCTCAGGATGCTCATCATGTTCACTGACCCGTGGGGGCGGTGTGGCGCCCAGCAGCGTGAGGCCGTGGCGCAACAGTTCAGCGATTGCCTGGACGGTCAGCAGGGCAGGGAGGATCAGCAGCAGGGTCTTGAGCAGGTAGACAAAAGGCAGGCCGCCGTTGGCGGAGCCCTCCTGCTCGCGCCAGCTACTGGCCACATAATCCAGGGATAACCAGAAAATGGCGGCACACACGGGCAGTAGCAGAAACAGGGTGCCCAGCAGGTTGACCCAGGCCCGGCCACGCGGGCTAAAACGCTGATAGAGCACATCCACCCGTACATGCTCGTCTTCGGCCAGGGTGTAGGCGATAGCGAGCATGAACAGGCTGCCGTGCAGGTAGTTCAGGGACTCCTGCAGGGCAATGTTGCCGATATCGAAGCCGTAGCGCAGTACGACCACCAGCACCATGCCCAGTACCAGTAACAGGGCCAGCCAGGCGCTGCCCCGGCCGATGGCCGTGGTAAAGTCGGTCAGCCATTGCTGGCAGTGTAGTAGGCGTTGTTTTGTCATTCTTGTCGGCAAATCGCTGAAAATGGGCATTATACGGAAAACGCCACAGGCAGCACGCATTCAGCGGGGGCGCCTTGCGTGGCGCGGTGACGATGGGTTGTAGCCTAAATTCGCTCTTGCTGTAATGTGGTTGTCACAAACCCTCTCTAGCATGCGCTGTGCTGAAACATGAACTGGCTTGCAACACGCGCAAAACAAACCGGGGTGGATACTTCCAACAAGCGCCGGTGCCAAAACTAGGAGGCTTATTGTGAACGTTAAAATGAAAGCAACACTGGCAGGTGCCGCTGCTGCTCTGGCCATGGCCAGCGTACCGGGTACTGCGATGGCTCGTGACACTATTTCCATCGTGGGTTCTTCCACGGTATACCCGTTCGCCACCGTGGTGGCCGAGCGTTTCGGTCGTACCGGCAACGCCACTCCGAAAATCGAATCCACCGGGTCTGGCGGCGGTATGAAGCTGTTCTGTCAGGGCGTGGGTACCCAGCACCCGGACATCACCAATGCGTCCCGTCGCATGAAGAAATCCGAGTTCGAGCTGTGTCAGAGCAACGGTGTGAAAGACATCACCGAAGTGAAGGTCGGTTACGACGGTATCGTGATTGCCAATTCCGTGAAGGGTAAGCACATTGACCTGTCCCTGCGCGACGTCTTCCTGGCCCTAGCCAAGGATGTACCGAACCCGGATGGCAGCGAAGAGCTGGTAGCCAACCCCTACAAGACCTGGAAAGAAGTGAACCCGGCTCTGCCCAACACCAAGATCGAAGTTCTGGGCCCGCCGCCGACCTCTGGTACCCGTGATGCGTTCAACGAGCTGGCCATCGAAGGCGGCTGTAAGTCATTCCCCTGGCTGAAAGCCATCAAGGGTGAAGACAAGTCCAAGTACAAGGCCATCTGCCGCAGCGTCCGTGAAGACGGCGCCTACGTGGAAGCGGGCGAAAACGATAACCTGATCGTGCAGAAGCTGGAAAAGAACCCGGATGCATTCGGTGTGTTCGGTTACTCCTTCCTGGATCAGAACCGCGGTGTGGTACAAGCTGCCAACGTTGGCGGTGTTGAGCCCACTTTCGAAGCGATCGGTTCCGGCGACTACCCGGTATCCCGTTCCCTGTACTTCTACGTGAAGAAAGCTCACGTGGGTGTGGTACCGGGCATCGAAGGTTACGTGAAAGAGTTCACCAGCGAGAAAGCCTGGGGCGACCAGGGCTACCTGGGCGAGAAAGGCCTGATCCCGCTGGGTGATGATCTGCGCAAGTCCATGGCCAAGCAGGCGCGTAGCCTGAAGTCCATGACGGGCAACGAGCTGTAAGAAAGGGAATAATAAAAAGCATGGATGCTTTTGGCCCGGTGGTGTTTGCCACCGGGCTTTTTCGCCCCTGACAAAGCGTGTTTGTTCCACCAAGATTGCTGCGGTGATCTTGTTTGAGCAAATCCGATCGGAGTACTACATGCAAACCGGAAACCTGCTGTTGCTGTTGGTAGTGATGGTGGCCGGCGCTTACTACCTGGGGCTTCGCCGCTCCTTTGCGCTGGCCCGCCCGCTGGGCGGCATTCGCCACCTGCACTCGCTGCCGTTTTACTTTGCCATGCGCTCGGCCATGTGGTGCGCCATTCCTGCTTTGGTGGTGCTGGGCCTGTGGCTGGCGTTTGATGACAGCATTATCCGGCAACAGGTGCTGGCCAGTTTGCCGGCGGAACTGCAGCCGACGGATGCGTCCAGCTATAACCTGACACTCAGCAAAATCCAGAACGTGGCCAGTGGTGCGCTGCCCGTCAATTTCGTGGAGCCGCCCATCGCGGCAGCGGCGGAACATCTGCAGTCATTACGCCAGACCAGCGCCATGGCGTTGACCGTTGTGATCATTGTGCTGTGCATGCTGGGTGGTGCCTGGGCCTGGCTGAAAGTGTCACCGCAACTGCGTGCCCGTCAGCAGGTAGAGCGTGTGCTGCAGACGCTGTTCATGCTCTGCGCCACGGTGGCCATTCTGACCACCGTGGGTATTGTGATGTCGGTGCTGTTTGAATCCATCCGCTTCTTCGGCAAGGTACCGGTGACCGACTTCCTGTTCGGGTTGCAGTGGAGCCCACAGACGGCCCTGCGTGCCGACCAGGTAGCGTCCGGCGGCGCCTTCGGTGCCGTGCCATTGTTCATGGGCACCATGCTGATTTCCGCCATCGCCTTGCTGGTGGCGGTGCCGGTGGGGCTGATGTCTGCCATCTACCTGGCGGAATATGCCAGCAATCGGGTGCGGACGGTGGCCAAGCCGGCACTGGAAGTGCTGGCCGGGGTACCCACCGTAGTGTACGGCTTCTTCGCCGCCCTGACGGTGGCGCCTTTTATCCGCGGGCTGGGTGAATCCGTTGGCCTGGATGTGGCCTCGGAGTCGGCCCTGGCCGCTGGCCTGGTGATGGGCATCATGATTATTCCGTTTGTGTCATCCCTGGCAGATGACGTGATTACGGCGGTGCCCCAGGCCATGCGTGACGGTTCATTGGGGTTGGGTGCCACCAAGAGCGAAACCATCAAGAAGGTGATTTTCCCGGCGGCCCTGCCGGGCATCATGGGGGGCATTCTGCTGGCGGCCTCCCGTGCTATTGGGGAAACCATGATTGTGGTAATGGCCGCCGGCCTGGCCGCTAACCTGACTGCCAACCCGCTGGAAGCGGTGACCACCATTACCGTGCAGATTGTGACCCTGCTGACCGGGGATCAGGAGTTCGATAGCGCCAAGACTCTGGCCGCCTTCGCCCTGGGCCTGATGTTGTTCATCACCACCCTGGTTATGAATATCTTCGCGCTGCACATCGTGAAGAAATACCGCGAGCAGTACGACTAGCGTCGGGAGAAAAATTATGAGCGAAACCACGGAAAAAGTCCGCAAGACGCTGGCCCGGCGCTACCGGGCCGAGAAGCGCTTCAAGGCGTTTGGTATCGGCTCCATCGGCATTGGCCTGATGGCTCTGGTGCTGCTGTTCACCGACATTATCGGCAAGGGCCACAGCGCTTTCGTTGAGTATGAAATCCAGCTGCCGATCACCTTCGACGCGGAGGTGCTGGATGTCAGCGACCCCCGCGACGAGGATGAACTGAACTACGGTAACTATCAGGGGGTGATTCGCGATGCCCTGGCAGAACGCTTCCCCACCGTGGAAGGCCGCCAGGACACCCGTGCCCTCAATCAGCTGGTGAGCACCGGTGCCGGTTACGCCCTGCGTGACATGCTGCGTGAGGAGCCGACCTTGCTGGGTGAAACCCGCACCCTGTGGTTGCTGGCCGACGACGATGTGGATTTGTTTCTCAAGGCGAATGAAGAACAGCGTGAAGACAGCCGCCTGAACGAAAAGCAGCAGGCATGGGTGGCGGAGCTGGAAACCTCCGGCGAAACCCGCATGGTGTTCAACCAGTCCCTGTTCAGTTACGGCGATTCCCGTGAGCCGGAGCAAGCCGGCATTCTGGGTGCCATCCTAGGCTCCCTGTTTACCATGATCGTGACGCTGGTGCTGAGTTTTCCTGTCGGTGTGGCAGCGGCGGTTTATCTGGAAGAGTTTGCTCCGAAGAACAAGTTCACCGATTTCATTGAAGTGAACATCAACAACCTGGCGGCCGTGCCGTCGATTATCTTCGGCCTGTTGGGGCTGGCGGTGATCATCGGGTTGTTTGGTCTGCCGCGCTCGGTGCCCCTGGTGGGCGGTATTGTGCTGACCCTGATGACGTTGCCCACGGTGATCATTTCCAGCCGCGCGGCGATCAAGGCCGTGCCGCCCAGTATCCGCCAGGCGGCCATGGGGTTGGGCGCCTCCAAGATGCAGGTGGTGTTGCACCATGTGCTGCCGCTGGCCCTGCCCGGCATGCTCACTGGCGCCATCATCGGCATGGCCCAGGCGCTGGGGGAAACGGCGCCGCTGCTGATGATCGGCATGGTGGCCTTTATTGTGGACCTGCCCGCCGGCCCGCTGGATGCGGCAACAGTGCTGCCGGTGCAGATTTACCTGTGGGCAGACAGCCCGGAACAATCTTTCGAATCCCTGGCGTCCGCCGCCATCATGGTGCTACTGGCTTTCCTGATCACCATGAACACGCTGGCGGTGATTCTGCGCAAGCGCCTTGAGCGGCGCTGGTAACGGACGGATAACGAGGAACCGAGTTATGGAAACCGCACAGCAACTGGACAAACCGGCTCTGGGCACCAATGATGCGGCCAGAGACAAGGCCATAAATGAGCAGGCAACGATGACACAAGACACCCCCTATCCAGACCAGACCGTGGGCAAGCCCTTTGTGGATGACCCGAAAATGCGCCTGCGCGATGTGGAGGTGTTCTATGACGATAACCAGGCGATCCATGGCGTCAGCCTGGATATCGGCAAGAATGAGGTGGTGTCACTGATCGGTCCGTCCGGTTGTGGTAAATCCACGTTCCTGCGTTGTCTCAATCGCATGAACGACACTATCGATATTTGTAAGGTGAAGGGCAGCCTGCATCTGGAAAGTCAGGATCTGTATGACCCCAAGCTGGATGTGGTAGAGCTGCGCGCACGGGTGGGCATGGTATTCCAGAAGCCCAACCCCTTCCCGAAATCCATTTACGATAACGTGGCCTATGGCCCACGGATTCACGGTCTGGCCAACAAGAAATATGACCTGGACGAAATCGTGGAAACCAGCCTGCGCAAGGCCGGGCTGTGGGAAGAGGTGAAAGACCGTCTGCACGCACCGGGTACCGGGTTGTCTGGTGGTCAGCAGCAGCGTCTGTGTATCGCCCGCACCATTGCCGTAAGCCCGGAAGTGGTACTGATGGATGAGCCCTGTTCCGCGCTGGATCCTATTGCCACCGCCAAAATCGAAGAGCTGATTAGCGAGCTGAGCGAGTCTTATACCATCGCCATCGTGACTCACTCCATGCAGCAGGCCGCGCGGGTATCGCACCGTACCGCCTATTTCCACCTGGGACGTCTGGTGGAGATGAATGATACCGAGACCGTGTTCACCAAGCCTGAACATGATCTGACGGAAGCCTATATCACTGGCCGCTTCGGTTAACGCGCGGGTAAGGAGAGCAAGAGAATGGACCGTATGCATTTTGGCGAGCATAGCTCGACCCAGTTTAATGAAGCGCTGGAATCTATCCGAAACCACCTGATGGAAATGGGTGGTCTGGTGGAAAAGCAGGTAGTGGATGCATTGCAGGCATTGCTGCAGGCAGACTCAGCGCTGGCTGAAAAAGTGATTGAGACTGAAAAAAAGGTCGATAACCTGGAAATCCTGATCGACGAGCAATGCACTCGCGTGTTGGCATTGCGCCAGCCGGCAGCGTCGGATCTGCGCTTGATTATTGCCGTGTCCAAGGCAGTGTCTGATCTGGAGCGCATTGGTGACGAGTCGGCCAAAATTGCCCGCATGGGGTTGCAGCTGGCCGAAGAAGGCGAGTCACCTCGCGGTTATGTGGAAGTGCGACATATCGGTAACCATGTGCGTAATATGCTGCGTGACGCCCTGGATGCCTTTGCCCGCTTCGACGCCCAGAAGGCCTTGACCGTGGCCGCCGAAGATAATGAAGTGGATATGGAATACGCCAGCGCCATGCGCTCGCTGGTCACCTTCATGATGGAAGATCCACGCTCTATCACCCGGGTGCTGAATATCATCTGGTCCCTGCGCGCCCTGGAGCGCATCGGCGACCATGCCCGCAATATCGGCGAACAGGTGATCTATCTGGTGGAAGGCAAGGATGTGCGCCATATCAGCATCGATGAAATCGAAAAGAAGCTGAAGGAATAACGAGCCGCAGCACGCAGCATGCACCATGTTGCAGGCGAGGTTATTCGCTTCGCTCACCCTTCGGGCCGCACGGAACTGCGTGCGTTACTCCGCTACGCTTCGTTCCTACAGCTCCCTTCAAGGCCGTGCCTGACCATCAGGCGCGGCCTTTTTCGTTTCTGGCATCGTCATAAACCGCACCGCGATGTTGCATCACGCATGTTGCGTGCGGCGTACCTTGTTGCTAATATCCGTATTTCCGAATATACGAATATAGGGTTCGCACATGCTCACGCCCACCCAGCTCTGCAAATGCCTCGGCGATGATATTCGCCTCAGCCTGATCTGCCTGCTGCACGGTCAGGGGGAGGTGTGCGTGTGTGACCTGGTGGATGCCATGCAGGCGCCGCAATCCACGGTGTCGCGTCATCTGGCGCAGTTGCGCCAGTGCGAGTTGGTGGTGGCCCGCCGTCAGGGCACCTGGATGCATTACCAGCTCAACCCTGCATTGCCGGAATGGGCGCAAACGGCCATTGCGACACTGATTGTGCCCGCCCGAGCGGCTTTGAACGTGACGCTTCCCGATCATGCCTGTTGTGACTGAACCGACTATCGATCCGATTATCGACAAACCAGCGAGACGTACTGATGAATACGCCATTGAATGTTTTGTTTCTGTGTACCGGTAATTCCTGCCGTTCCATTATCGGTGAAGCCCTGGCCGATCACCTTGGGCAGGGGAAATTGCGAGGCTTGAGCGCCGGCAGCATGCCCACCGGCAAGGTCAATGAAAACGCCTTGGCCGTGCTGTCCCGCCATGGTGTGGCAGTGAATAACCCCAGCTCCAAGAACATGGATGATCTGGAAGGCGAGCAGATCGATATGGTGATAACCGTGTGTGATGCGGCCGCGGGTGAGGCGTGCCCGGTATGGCTGGGTGATACGCCCAAGGTGCATTGGGGATTGGCCGATCCGGCCCATGCCACCGGCACCGAAGACGAAATCCAGGCGGCATTTGAAGCCACATACTCTGCGCTTCACGGGCGTATCAAGGCGCTGGCCGAGCTGGATCTGGCAGACATGAATCCGCTGGGATTGATTGCCTCGGCTCAAAAAATTCACCGGGATCTGGGTGATTCGTAATGCCGTTTTTTGAACGATATCTCAGTGTCTGGGTGGCGTTGGCGATTGTTGCCGGGGTGACTCTGGGTGTGGCCATGCCGGGTGCTTTCGAAGCGGTGGCCGGGTTCGAGTATGCCCATGTGAATCTGGCGGTGGCCGTGTTCATCTGGGTGATGGTCTACCCGATGATGATCCAGATTGATTTCACGGCCATCAAGAAAGTGGGCCAGAACCCCCGGGGATTGCTGCTGACGTTGGTGATTAACTGGTTGATCAAACCGTTTACCATGGCGGCGCTGGGCTGGTTGTTCTTCAAGGTCTTCTTTGCCGGTTGGGTCGATCCACAAACCGCCACAGAGTATATCGCCGGCATGATCCTGCTGGGCGTGGCGCCCTGCACCGCGATGGTGTTTGTGTGGAGCCAGCTGACCAAAGGGGATGCCAATTACACCCTGGTGCAGGTGTCGGTGAACGACATCATCATGGTGTTTGCGTTTGCTCCCATCGCCGGCTTGTTGCTGGGGGTCAGTGACATCACGGTGCCCTGGGATACGTTGCTATTGTCTGTGGTGCTGTATGTGCTGTTGCCCCTGATCGCCGGGTTTATTACCCGGCAATGGCTGGGCAGTGATGAGCGTGTGGCTCACTTTGTCGGGCGTCTCAAACCGGTCAGCGTTATGGGGCTGTTGGCTACGGTGGTGCTGTTATTCGGGTTCCAGGCCGAAACCATTCTCGCCAAACCCATGGCCATCGTGCTGATTGCCATTCCGTTGTTGATTCAGACCTACGGCATTTTTGTCATCGCCTACTGGGCGGCAAAACGCCTGCGGTTGAAACATAACGTAGCCGGCCCTGCCTGCCTGATCGGGACCAGTAATTTCTTCGAACTGGCGGTGGCTGTTGCGATCAGTGTTTTTGGTCTGCATTCCGGTGCCGCCCTGGCGACCGTGGTCGGGGTGCTGGTGGAGGTGCCAGTGATGTTGTCACTGGTGGCGATTGTGAATCGTACCTCGCACTGGTTTGAAGAGAGCAATGGATAGTTAACAGTTAACAGCGAAATCAAAACCGTTTTTGATCAAGGACTCGTCGTTCCCACAGAGGCCCTTCGGCCACTTGTGGGAAGCGATGCTTGCATCGCGAAGACGGCCTCCATTATTGCGAAAGAAGTCATCGTGCCATGAAAGATATGCCCAATCTCGATAACGATTGTTTCCAGGTCCCCACTGCCGACAGCGTATTCCGGGATCAGCCGTCCACACACAAGCCGCGTATCCTGCTGTTGTACGGATCGCTGCGTCAGCGTTCCTTTAGCCGCCTTGTGGTGCAGGAAGCAGCACGTTTGCTGGAGGCCATGGGGGCAGAAACAAAAATTTTCCATGCCGATGGTTTGCCGTTACCCGACAGCGAAGACGTGACACACCCCAAGGTGCAAGAACTGCGTGATCTGGTGACCTGGAGTGAAGGCATGGTGTGGTGCTCGCCAGAGCGCCACGGCGCCATGACCGGCATCATGAAAGCACAAATCGACTGGATTCCTTTATCGCTTGGCGCGGTTCGCCCGACCCAGGGAAAGACCCTGGCGGTGATGCAGATCAGTGGTGGCTCCCAGTCGTTCAATACGGTCAGTCAGCTACGCGTGCTGGGACGTTGGATGCGGATGGTCACTATTCCCAATCAATCTTCTGTGCCGAAAGCCTTCCTGGAATTTGATGAGAATGATCGTATGAAGCCGTCAGGCTTTTATGATCGCATCGTGGATGTGATGGAAGAGCTGGTGAAGTTCACCTACTTGACTCGTGATCGTAGTGATTACCTCACCGATCGTTATTCAGAGCGCAAGGAGTCTGCCGAGCAGCTCATGGCGCGGGTGAATCAACGGAGTATGTAGCGGGAGGCGCTGCACGCTGCACGCAACAGGCCTTCATGCTAAAGCGGATGACCGTTGTGAATTACAGTAAGGGCAGGCAGGAATTATAGCGATCATGGTCCGGTGCGTGGCGAAAGCATAGCTGCTTATCGCGGCGAGTTAGCGTGTCTTCCTTGCCCGGTGTCCAGGGGTTGTTCACCGGGTTATCTGGCTCCGTTTTCTCAAGCTGTTTCAGTAACGCCATGCGTGCATCCAGATGCACCAGCCGCAGTAGATATTGTTTGAAATCCGGCGACGCGGTTTCCAGCAGAACATTGCCGATGGGGTTACGGATAGCCTCACTCATCGAGGCGGGATCGGGGTGAAACTGGTCGGCTTCGATGGCGTCAACAGGTTGCTCAGCAAGCTGCGCATAGTGTTGGTAAAGCGGTAGCATGCGGTTAACGCTAATATGTTTTTTCAGGCCTGCCCTGAATTGTATTTCTTCAATCCAGCTTGCTGCTTCATTGCCGTCCCGATATTGCTCATCAATGAAAAAATGCGCCATCATCGCGAACTCTTTCTGCAATGGTGCCTGAAAGCTTTTTTCCGCTGTGGTGAGCGGCGCAAGCCTAAGCGTGGGCATTTTCCCTTGCTGCACCAGCAGGGCGGTCAGTTGCAGTTTTTCTGCCAGCATCGCATTGGCGATCATCTTGCTGATCAGGCTATGGTCCTGGGCCAGCCAGTGCCGTAGCTGCTGTATTTCCCTGTCGATATTTTTTTCGGGCGCGTCGCTGAGGGCCCAGGCGAGGGATTGCAGTCGTGAGGCGGTGATCAGCAGGCTGTATTCAGGGAAGGTGGCATCCAGACGAGGTGGCGTATTGTCCGAAAAATACGCAAAATCCAGAAAAGTCTGATAGCGATCAATCAGGAACTGATACCGGTTCACCAGAGCCTCAGCTTCCACGCGTTTTTCCTGTTGCTGAAGCAGGCAACTCGCGTCCATATTCCGGCATAGCAGGGGAGATGCATTCAGGTCCCGGTAGCTATTGGGAAGTGGCAGATCAGGATGGTTTTTTTGTCGCTGTGCCAGTGCCTGGCCCTGCCGGGCAGGGGATTGATCGGCGGGCGCGCCAAAGCCCAACAGATAAGCGTAAGCAGGGTTGTCATCGCTGGGTGTGGTGTCCAGCCACTGCCGGGCGGCGTCATCAAGGGGCGCGTCCTGTAGCCACCAGGCGGTAAACCCTGCCAGCGCCAAGACGCCAATCACCAGTATGATTTTTTTCATTATCCCGATTCTTTACGTGTCGTGGGTTGTGATGGCGTGGGCTTTGACCGCGTTACGGATCATTGCGTTGATATTGGCGGGCACCCAGCGCCACCATCACCAGCATCCAGCCGTTCATGATCAATTCAATGGCCAGCAACAGGCCGATCACCCATTGTCCGGATTGCGGCCACTGGGCAAAGATCATCCACGCCAGGGCCAGGCCAATGAGTGCGCTGAGCACCAGTAGAAAGACATTGGCGCCGCCGCGAACGTGCCAGGCAATCATTAATCGCAGGGCGGAAACAACGGCGATGGCGGCACCGATGATCAGGGTGAGGCCGTCGGCGGCGATGGCGGGGTGGGCCATCATGTAGCCGCCCAGCAAGGCATACAGCAGGCCCATTACCAGAAACGGCAGGCTGCGCGACAGAGTGGGGGTGCGAAATGCCTGAAGGATTTGAATCAGCCCGGCCAGCAGCAAAAGTCCGCCTACCCAGAACACGCTGATCAGGGTGAACAGACCTGTGGCGCCCAGGCCCAGGGTGCCGAGCACAATAAACACAATCCCGGTAATCAACAGGCCTTTCCAGTGTTGGGAAAGGTGTTCAAGCAGAGGTGGTGGTGTGACGGGCATGGCGAACTCCGTGTCGGCGATGCGAGGAAAAGCACGGTGTGAATGTAGCACAGCCGCGCTTGAAATAACGGGTGCTGGGTTGGAGCGGGGCGATTGAACCGTTGTTAGGAAGGCGCCGGCTGAGGTGCCGACGCGGGTATCGTTGAGGTCTGCGTTGCGTGAATTCGGCTAGCCGGCACTGCGCGTATGTTTGATGGCCCGGATCATTTTCTTTTCCACGAACGGTGAGGTCATGGCGCGGACCAGAGCGCTGTAATTCACCCCGAAACGTACCTCGTCCCCTACCCGCAGGTGCTGTTTGCCGCAGTCCAGCAGCAGGTGGTCGCCGCTGGCGCCAAGAATGGTCAGGCCCTCCGGAGCCAGCAGGCCGTCCGGGTCTAGGTCCTGTTCGCCCACCGCCAGAATCGCCCGTGCCATGGCGCCACTATCGGTGGAGATAACGTCACCGCCGAAGGCGGTTTCCGCCAGTGTGCCCCAGGGCAGGGACGGTTTGGTTTTCGACTCGATTACTTCCGCCACCAGCGTGATGGCGTCGGTGTGCAGGCCGTCAACGGGCTCGCGGTGCAGGGGTTCGCAACCGAGAAAAATGGCTTCACCGAGGCGCAGATGGTTGATGCGGCCGGTGGCGCTGTTGCTCAGTGCCCAATCCAGGTTGGCAGAATTGCCGCCGGAGATCAGGGCCAGTTTCACATCCAGTTCCGCTTCCACGCGGTCGGCCAGGGCGGACAGGGCGTCCATGTTGTCCGCATCCGGTGCCATGCCGCTGTGGCAGGCCAGGTTAGTGCCGATGCCGGTGAGTTCCAGGTTGGGCAGCCGCATGACTTCGCGGGCCGCACTGACCAGATCTTCGGGCAAGATGCCCTCACGCAGGTCGCCCAGTTCCACCATCAGCACGATACCGTGGCTGCGTTCGGCTTCCTCGGCGGCGGCGGAGAGCCGGCGCACCACCGACAGTTCGGTGTTGAAGCTGATGTCTGCGTTTCGCACTACCCGTTCCACCTGGCTGAGCATGGGCGAGCGGATAAGCATGATGGGGGCAGAAATGCGCTGTTGGCGCATGGCTTCGATGTTCTCGATGCGCGAATCTCCCAACCCACTCATGCCGGCCCGCAACATGGCCTTGGCAATGTCCAGTGAGCCCAGCGCTGCCTTGGTGACGCCGGTGACGGCGATGCCCCGGTCGCCCAGGTCCTCCACCAGCATACGAGCGTTGTGGCTGATCTTGTCCAGATTGATGTCCAGTCGCGGCGCGCTCATTGCGGTGCGCCTGTCAGTCCGTGGCGCAGGGCGGGGAAGGCGGCAAACACCATCTCCAGCAGATGCCGCACTGGCCGGTTCAGGGCGTCGGTGACCGGGATACCCAGTTCATGGCTGAAGCGGGCCATGGCCTCGCTGACCTGGTCGTCATCCATGTGTTCATGGTTCAGGGTCAGGCCGATCACGCGGGTGTCGGCAAAGGTTTCGATCAGGGTAATTTCGTCCGCCGGGTTTGGCATGGCCATGGTGTCGAAATCGCAGCGGAAAGTTCGGCCTGGCGCATGCTGCAGCACCACCGCTTGCGGGCAGGCGCCGCGCAGAATAAAGGAGGTGGTGGAGAACGCTGGATGGCTCAGGGCGCCCTGGCCTTCGATGATGATCACGTCCGGCTGTTCGTTGTCGAACGCCTCGACGATGGTGGCCTCCAGTTCGCCGGCGCAAAACTGCGAGGGCACCGAATCCAGTGCCACGCCGTAACGGGCGCCCTGGATCAGCCCGGTCTGGCCGGTACCCACCAGCACCGCCTTGAGGCCGATGGCATTGAGAGCGGCGGTGAGCACGGTGGCGGTGGTGCGTTTGCCGATAGCGCAGTCGGTGCCCAGCACGGCGATGCGCGGGCAGGTGACCTGATGAATGCTGCCGCTGAACATACGCAGAAATTTCTTCGGCCGGGGCCGGCGCACATCGACGATATCCACTTTGTGGGCAATGCGGGCGGCGGCGAATTCCGGGTCGTCGTTAAGGAATTCATGCAGACCGTTAACGATGCTCATGCCCTTGCCCATGGCGGCCAGCACCACATCGCGCTGGACTTCGGAGAGCAGACCGCTGGCCGGTGCCATACCGAAAATCAAAAAATCCGGCAGGGTGGCGGTCTGGCTTAGGGCGTCATCCATATCCCGGCATACCGGGATGCCGTTGGCGGTGCCGTCCAGAATCATGCCGGTATCAAGCCCGGCCTGGGTGCTGTCGATCACTGACAGCACGGTATATTTTTCCGAGTGACGAATCAGGCCGTTGGCGGTTTTACCGTCGATGTCGCCGAACTGACCTTCACAATAGATGATCGCGGTGGCGGTGCGGCTGATAGCAGGTTGGGGCAGGGTGTGGGCGTTATGCAAGGGGGGGGAGGTGTTGGCGGGCGAAGGCTGAGTGCTGGCGGGCGGCGCCTGGGCTGAATAGGGACGCGGGCGTAACGAAATCGGGGAAACGGTACTCATGGTGGCTCCTCTGGGGGCACGAAGCTTAGAGGGGCAATGGCGATGGGCCGGTTTGAGGCACCGGTGAGCAGCGAGACGTCCCCACTAAGCGGTGGGGTTAAACGGCAAACAGAGTAACACGGACGGTGGCCGGACGTTGGGATTTAGCTGGGTGCCGCGTTTGCGCCGCCGCGGTGGGCGGCGATGACACCGGCAGTGGCAAGGTTGTACGTCAGGGGTACCACTGTGAAAGCGTTATTTCTTCGCTCTGTTCGGTGGTGCCGAACCAGACCTGACCGTCCTGAATCATGGCCTGCAACTGCATGGCCCGCTGGGCACAGGTGGCCAGTGCTGCTTCGCTGTCCGCATCCACATGCACAATGGTCAGGTTGTCGAAGCGACGTACCTTGTTCTTCATGCTGTCCCACCATACCTGCGGGGCGCGTGGGCCGTAACAGTAAATGGTCACGTGCTCGGCCAGGCCGCAGGCTTTGCGCAGGCGCTTCTCGTCGGGCATGCCCAACTCGATCCAGTGTGCCAGGGTGTCGTTGGGGTGCCGCTGCCACAGGTCCGGCTCTTCCGGATTGGACAGGCCCCGCGAGAACGCCAGGTCTTCATGGGCATTCAGCGCAAAGGCCAGCAGCCGCAACATCATTCGCGATTCAGTTTCCGAAGGGTGCAACGCCACCGTCAGGTTATGGGTGGCGTAATAATCCCGGTCCATATCGGAGACGGTGAGTTCGGCTTTGTAGATGGTGGCGGTGAGGGCCATGGCACAGGACTCGCAAACAGGCGGCACGCAACACGCATGCACGCAAAAGTGGGCTGATTGTATCAGGGTTTATGCATGCCGCCTTAAACCAACGCCCAGACCCCGAAACCGACAAACAGCACTGCGCTGATGCGATGGGCCCAGGTTTCAAAGCGCTTGCTGCCGAACTGGTGAGCCAGCCAGATCACTGGCAGGTTGGCGGCAACCATGCCCAGGGTGGAGCCACTCAGCACCGGCCAGAACTGGTCCTTGAACTGAACGGCCAGGGCAATGGTGGCCAGCTGGGTCTTGTCGCCAATTTCGGCAATAAAGAACAGCACCAGCGCGGTGAGGAAGGGGCCGAAGCGCGGGTTGTCATCCACGGCTTCATCGCCGTCTGGAATCAGCATCCACAGGCCCAGGCCGATAAAGCTGATGCCCAGAATCCAGCGCAGCCATTCCATCGGGATGGCATCGGCGAGCCAGTCGCCAAACCAGACGGAGGCGCCGTGGTTGAGCAGAGTAGCGATGACCACGCCGGCGAGGATGGGCCAGGGTTTGCGGAATTTGAGAATCAGCGCGAGGGACAGCAGCTGGGTCTTGTCGCCGATTTCCCCAAGGGCAACCAGCAAGAAAGAGCTGAGCAGGGCTTCCATGAACGGTTCCAGCGGGGCGGGATTGAACGACAAGAGACATCACCGGCCAATCCCGCCCCTGCGGAATGCCTGCGATGTCTCAGGTCTCGTCAATCCTGGGGGAGCCTCTGACTACTTCCTTGCGTACTCAGCGTGTCCTGGAGCGTGCAGCTGTTGTGTCTTGTCTCGACGGCAAGGGTGGCTCCCTTTCCTAGAGGCAAGGCGCAGCAGATGTGCGCTTCAGGGCACGCCCTTCGGGGCTTTCATGCTGGCCCGCACTCGTCGTTGCGCTTTCTCTACAGGCAACCAGCCTGCCTTCAAAAGCGCGCCTAGATTGCGAACTAGCATGAAAGCCTGAGCATGCAAAGAAGTAGTCAGAGGCTCCCTAGATGCGGACGCAGCCACCATGCGCATGAGGCGCAACTATGTTGATGACCGCCAAGGGGCTTTGTGTAAAAGCGATCGAGCGACTACTCCCCCAAGACGGGCAAACCATAGCGGCAATATTCCGGGCAGGCAAGTACAATGGGCACAGATGATGTTTGTAGGAGCGTCGCTGGCGGCGCGATGCAGACAGGAAGGCGTGCAGCCCGACGGTGGTTATAAGTGAGCAGAATATGAGTGAAGACCGTTTTCTTGATATCGAAACCAAGCTGGCCTACCAGGAAGACTTGGTGGAGTCGCTGAACAAGGTGGTCAGCGACCAGCAGCGTCAGATCGATGCGCTGGAAAAAACCTGTCGGAAGATGGCGGATCGGTTGATGGATCTGTCTGAGGCATTCGAGGCCACCCAGGTAGAAGACGCCCCGCCGCCGCATTATTGAGGGCTCTGCCAAAGGGCTTTGGCCTGCGTCGCGGAAAGCGGTTCCTTTTCCCAGATGATGGCATCATGAGCGCCAGCTCCGTAGGCCAGATCCTGCAATACCCGTGTTTCTACTTCGCAGAGCCCGCCTTCCGATTTGTCCCTGGGGTGCATGATCAGTCGATAGCGTTTCAGTCTGGAGCCGCCGTTTATTTGTTTGAGGGAGTCCCGTAAAAGCTTCTCTGCAGCAATGAAGTTGCCGACCAGCAGGCGGGAGGTACTGAAGGCATCCCGGGCGGGAAAGCTTCTCGATACCCCGAAGGGACTCAGAGGGAGGATCTCGTAGCGGTTCTCATGGATCTGGACGTAGTAGTCCTCGGAGAACAAACGGCGAATGGCTGCCAGCAGCATAGGGTGGCTCTAATAACAGTTGCGGGAAAGATAGCAGGAAGAATGAAGAGCAGGCCGGGGCCTGCTCTCTGGCGATCAGGCAGGAACGGGCTCGCCCTGGGCGGTCTCGCCATTGCGCTCGGAAACCTGGCCATTTAGCGTGAACAGGTCGTAGAGCACGCCGAAACCAAGCAGGCCGAAGGTCAGCAAGTAGAGAATGCCCGTGCCGATCTTGCCCATGTAGAAACGGTGTGCGCCAAATACGCCCAGAAACAGCATCAGTACCCAGGCTACGCTGTAGTCGGTGTCGCCGCTTTTGAACTGATTATTGGCATCCTGATTCATGCTGGGAATCAAGAATGCGTCCACGACCCAGCCGATGAAAAAGACGCCGAGGGTAAACATCCACAGCAAGCCGGTGAGCTGACGACCATAGTAAAACCGGTGATAGCCAAACAGGCCGCCAAAAAACCATAGCAGGTAGCCGATGGGTGTCAGGTGTGTTTCCTTTTCTTGTTGCATGGGTTTCCCCCTCCGTTGGTAAAGTAAAAAGCGTCCTTGTTATCGCGAGATCCAGTAGTAAGCGTAAAGCGGCCACGCGGGCGTTTCTCGAAATGAGTAAGCCGCGCCCGGTGGCTGGGCGCGGCCTCTTTGTCTGGAGAGCACAGGGCACTTGATCCGCGTTGTTGCGTGAAGCGTGCCGCCTGCAGCGTCTCCTATTCCGTATCCTCGATACTCAGTCCCCGTGTGGCCACGTCCAGGCTGGAGGCGTCGGTTTCGTTGCCCAGCTTGATCATCAGGCGCAGGTCGTTGGGCGAGTCCGCGTGGAGCATGGCGTCTTCGTAGGTGATTTCGCCGGCGGAGTAGAGGTCGTAGAGGGCCTGGTCAAAGGTCTGCATGCCCTGCTCACGGGATTTGCTCATCAGCGCCTTGAGCTGGTGCACTTCGCCCTTGCGGATATGGTCCTGGACCAGCGGTGTGCCCAGCAGCACTTCGATGGCCGCGCGGCGGCCTTTGCCATCCGGTGTGGGAATCAGCTGCTGGGCGACGATGCCTTTCAGGTTCAGGGACAGGTCCATCCACAGCTGGCCGTGTCGGTCAGCCGGGAAGAAGTGGATGATCCGGTCCAGCGCCTGGTTGGCGTTGTTGGCGTGCAGGGTCGCCAGACACAGGTGCCCGGTTTCAGCAAAGGCGATGGCCTTGTCCATGGTGTCGGGGGTACGAATCTCGCCGATCAGAATCACGTCCGGCGCCTGACGCAGGGTATTTTTCAGGGCCACGTCGAAGGACTCGGTATCAATGCCCACCTCACGCTGGGTGACGATGCAGCCCTGGTGCTGGTGGATGAATTCGATGGGGTCTTCGATGGTGATGATATGACCCTTGGAGTTCTTGTTGCGGTGGCCAATCATGGACGCCAGCGAGGTGGACTTACCGGTACCCGTAGCGCCCACGAAAATCACCAGGCCACGCTTGGTCATGGCCAGTTCCTTGATCACCGGCGGCAGGCGCAAGTCGTCCACGTTGGGGATCTTGGTTTCAATGCGACGCAGCACCATGCCCACCAGGTTGCGCTGGTAGAACGCGGAGACCCGGAAACGGCCCACGCCACGGGCGGAAATGGCAAAGTTGCACTCGTGGTTGGCGACGAATTCCTTGCGCTGTTGCTCGGTCATCACGCCGAACACGATGTCCCGGGTCATGTCCGGGGTCAGCGCGCTCTTGGTCACCGGCAGGATCTTGCCGTTGATTTTCATGCTCGGGGGGACGCCGGCGGTGATAAACAGGTCCGACCCGCCTTTCTGTACCATTAATTTGAGAAGCTCTTCGAATTCCATGCTTAAGGCCTGCCTGTGCTGATTCCGCCGGCGCCCTCAGTGGGCGCCGGTGCCGTGCGTTCGGGGTTAGATTGAGTCCGGGCTCTTGGCTTTTTCACGGGCCACATCACGGGCCACCAGGCCTTTCTGCACCAGCCCTTGCAGGCACTGATCCAGGGTCTGCATGCCCAGCGCGCCGCCGGTCTGGATGGCGGAGTACATCTGCGCCACCTTATCTTCACGAATCAGGTTCCGGATCGCTGCAGTGCCCATCATGATTTCGTGGGCTGCTACCCGGCCGCCGCCGTTCTTCTTCATCAGCGTTTGCGATACCACCGCCTGCAATGATTCCGACAGCATCGAGCGAATCATGGATTTTTCTTCCGCGGGGAATACGTCGATGACCCGGTCAATGGTCTTGGCCGCAGAGGTGGTGTGCAGGGTGCCGAACACCAGGTGGCCGGTTTCTGCCGCGGTCAGTGCCAGGCGGATGGTTTCCAGATCCCGCAGCTCACCCACCAGGATGATGTCCGGATCTTCCCGCAAGGCCGAGCGCAGGGCTTCGGAGAAGCCCAGGGTGTCGCGGTGCACTTCCCGCTGGTTGACCAGGCATTTTTTCGATTCGTGCACGAATTCGATGGGGTCCTCGATGGTGAGGATGTGCTCGTAACGGGAATCGTTGATGTAATCGATCATCGCCGCCAGGGTGGTGGACTTACCGGAACCGGTGGGCCCGGTGACCAGTACGATGCCCCGGGGCATTTCGGAGATCTTCTGGAACACCTTGCCCATGCCCAGGTCTTCCATGGTCAGCACTTTCGAGGGAATGGTCCGGAATACCGCACCGGCACCGCGGTTGTGGTTAAAGGCGTTTACCCGGAAACGGGCCACGCCGGGTACCTCGAAGGAGAAATCGGTTTCGTAGAATTCTTCGAAATCCTTGCGCTGCTTGTCATTCATGATGTCATAGATCAATGAATGGACTTCCTTGTGCTCCATGGCCGGCAAGTTGATGCGGCGCACGTCGCCATCCACTCGGATCATCGGGGGCAGGCCGGCGGACAAGTGAAGGTCAGAGGCGCCGTTTTTGGCGCTGAAAGCGAGCAGCTCGGTAATATCCATGATTTATACTTGCGTTGTCAGGTATTGGAAAGGACGCCCATAAGCACCCTTTTGTTATTATGTCGGCAGCCGGATCTCGGCTTACTCAGAAATTCGTCGCATGCCTAAAGTAACCCGACCTCTTGAGCCGTTCAATAATGACTGACGTCAAATCACCACTGCTGCACATTGATGAGCAAATAAATGCACTTTGCGCGCGCTCAGGCCGCGATCCACACAGTGTGCAGCTTCTCGCGGTCAGCAAGACCCGCACCGCAGACGAACTGGCCCAACTGGCAGACCAGGGGCTGCGCCATTTCGGGGAAAACTACCTGCAGGAGGCATTGGACAAGATCGACGCCCTGCAAGGGCGAGGGCTGGTGTGGCATTTCATCGGGCCGATTCAGTCCAACAAGACCCGTGATATCGCCGCCCACTTTGATTGGGTGCACTCAGTCGATCGGCTCAAGGTGGCCCGGCGCCTTAGCGAACAGCGCGGGCCGGATCTGCCACCGTTGAATGTGTGCCTTCAGGTCAATGTGGATGATGAGGCCAGCAAGAGCGGGGTGCCCCTGGCGGGCGTAGCCGAGCTGGCGGAACAGATAGAGGCCTTGCCCAACCTGCGTCTGCGGGGGCTGATGGCCATTCCCCGGGCGGATAATACGGACGGCAATCGCGCCGCCTTCCGACAGCTCGCCATGACACTGTCACAATTGCGCAATACAATGCCCGGCCTCGATACGCTCTCCATGGGTATGAGTGCGGACTATGCGGTGGCCATTGAAGAAGGCGCCACCGTGATCCGGCTGGGCACTGCCCTGTTCGGCCCGCGCCCGCCCAAGGCCTGACAACAAGGACTGCGCAGTTATGGCACAACAACTAATCGGATTTATCGGTGCCGGCAACATGGCAACCAGCCTGGCCGGTGGCATGGTGGCGAAAGGAATTCGCCCGGCCCGTATCTGGATGAGTGATCCCTCCAAAGACCGCCTGGACGAGGTGGCCCAGCTCCACCGGGTGCACGTGAGCACCGAAAACCGTGATGTGGCCGGGCGCGTTGACGTACTGGTGCTGGCGGTGAAGCCGCAGATGATGGAGCAGGTCTGCACCGACCTGCGCGACCTGATCGCTGAGCGTCAGCCGCTGGTGATCTCCATCGCTGCCGGTGTCACCGTGGGCAACCTGCGCAACTGGCTGGGTAGCACCCCGATTGTACGCTGCATGCCCAATACGCCCTCGCTGGTTCAGGCCGGTGCCACCGGCTTGTATGCCGCCGATGACGTGAGCGATGCACAAAAAGCCATGGCCAGGGAGATCCTGGGTTCCGTGGGTATTGCTTTCTGGTTCGACGAAGAGAAAGAGCTGGATGCGGTCACCGCGGTGTCTGGCTCCGGCCCGGCCTACTTCTTCCTGCTGATGGAATCGCTGATCGAAGCGGCCAAGGCCCAGGGGCTGGATGCGGGCACCGCCCGGCAGATGGTGCTGCAAACCGCCTGGGGCGCCGCCCAGCTGGCCATTACCAGCGAAGCCGGCCCGGATGTACTGCGCCAGCAGGTCACCAGCCCCGGTGGCACCACCGCTGCCGCGCTGAATGTGTTCGAAGAAGCCGGTTTCCGCGAGCAGGTGCAGGCGGCCGTCGCCGCTGCCCGGGAGCGCTCGGAAGAGCTGGCGGGGTAAAAACAGCTGCGAGCTTCTAGCTGCTAGCGGCGAGGCGCGAGATAGGCTTGGTGTTTGTGCAGCTATAGTGCCCGCGTTTAAGAGTATGGCGCGGGCACGGTATTTCTCAGGCACTCACAACCTTGCCCGCGTCTCGACGCTAGTTGCTCACATCTCGCCGCTTGATTTTCCTTTCTTTTGCCCCAAACTCTGTCCCAGCTTCTGGCTAAACGCCGGTCAAGACATCGCAACGGAGTGATCCATGAACCCGCAGGGTGCCCTGGTTTTTCTGCTGGATTTTGCGTTCAGCGCCTACATCTTCATCGTACTGACTCGCTTCGTGCTGCAACTGGCCCGGGCGGATTTTTATAATCCGATCTCCCAGTTCGTGCTCAAGGCTACTAACCCGTTGCTTAAGCCTCTGCGCCGGATTATTCCTGGCTACGGCGGGCTGGATGTGGCGTCCTTGGTGCTGGTAGTGGTGCTGATCATGCTCAAGGCGGTGCTGATTCTCGGCATCCAGGTGGGCGGTTTCCCGGCCGGTATCGGCGGGCAGTTGGTAATCTACAGCCTGCAGGAGCTGGCCAGCCTGATCCTCAACTATGTGTTCTGGGCGGTGCTGATTCGGGTGATTCTCAGCTGGGTTGCCCCGGACCCGTATAACCCGGTGGTACGGGTCATTGTGCAGGTTACCGAGCCGATCATGGCACCGATTCGCAAACTGCTGCCGCCCATGGGCGGGTTTGATTTGAGCCCGCTGATTGTGCTGTTGGGCATCCAGTTACTGCAGATCCTGTTTAAGCTGCACTAGGGCCTGTTAACACTACCGAGGTGACGGCTTTTGGGGCTCAACCCGAAGGGCTGGTCCCTTTTCCCGCCCAGCAGCGCCATCCGCTGCTTATGTAGAAGACTACACGGCACACCGGCTGACACCGCTGGACGACAAATGCATCCAGCAGGCTTTATCTCGGTAGTGTTAACAGGCCCCAAGACTACCAAAGTGGGAAAAGGCGCCGTATGGCGCCTTTTTTTGTTTCAGTGGTATCAAAAAGCGGGCCTTTCTCTGGTGCAAAACGTTGCAAGGGTTTTTACTTGCCCAGCGGCTTTGGTTACAAAAGAGAAATAACAACGGCGCACCAATGCGTTGGGCGCTAATCCCGGGGACAAAGATGGAAAACCGTGCAGATTTCAGTCTGATCGGCCTGAGAGAGTTACACCACCTGTCATTGTTGCCTGGCAGTGACTTTGCGCAACTGTATGCCGCTTACCTGGAGGTGGGTCGCCGCCTGCTGGGCCTGTCCATTGGTATTGTCAGTCGTATTGAGGACGGAGACTACGAAGTACTCGCGGTGCAACCGGGCGATGGGGGGATCAGCACTGGCGATCATTTTCCGCTGGGTGATACCTACTGTTCTACCGTGGTCAGCAAACAGGGGTCGGTGGCGTTGCACCATGTGGGCGAACTGGAAGAAATGCGCTCGCACCCGGTTTATGTGGGGATGAAGCTGGAATCCTACATGGCCGTGCCGCTTTATGTGCAGGGCGAGATTTTTGGCACCCTCAATTTCAGTGATCCGGTACCCCGCCACGAGCCGTTCGGCATCGAAGAAATGGAATTTCTGGAGTTGATGGGCAAGTCCCTTGGCCAGGCGCTGGAGCAGGACCACCTGGATCAGCAGCGGCAATTGGCCGTCAACAAGATGGAAGAGAACATGGCTCTGTTCGAGGGCGCGTTCCGTCACGCGGCCATTGGCATGGCCATTGTGTCCCCGCAAGGGGGCTGGATGCGGGTGAATCAGGCGCTGTGCAAGATTCTGGGCTATGACGAGCAGACCTTGCTGGCAAGTGATTTCCAGACCATTACCCACCCGGACGACCTGGAAAAGGACCTGAACCACGTGCAGGCGCTGTTGGCAGGCAAGCGCAACAGTTACTGGATGAAGAAACGGTATTTTCACCAGGACGGCCGTATCGTCTGGGTCTTGCTGGCGGTGTCTATTGTCCGTAACGCGGATGGCACGCCCCGGTATTTTCTCTCCCAGATTGAAGATGTATCCGCTCAAGTCACCGCAGAGCGTGCTTTGCGCCAGAAGCAGGACGAACTGGAGCAGCTCAATCAGGAGCTGGCGGACATGGCCCGCACGGACCCGCTTACCGGGCTGAATAACCGGTTGGTGCTGATGGAAAGCCTGCGTCAGGAATTCCGCCGCTGCGAACGCAGCCGTGAGCCGATTTCTGTGGTGTTCATGGATGTGGATTATTTCAAGCACTACAACGATACCTACGGGCACATGGAAGGGGATGTGGCGCTGCAGGCCGTGGCGGCGGCGCTGCGTCCGGTGATCCGTGATACCGATGTGCTGGCGCGTTACGGGGGCGAAGAGTTCGTTGCCTTGCTGCCCACCGCCAATGTGCAGGCGGCAGAGGGTGTGGCGGAACGTTGCCGCCATGCCGTGGCCGGCATTGCTTCGCTCAGCGCGCCGGTGAGCCTGAGCGTAGGAGTGGCGACGCTCCTGCCCTGCGGCGAAGCCGATGAAGCGAAGGACCCGGAAGCATTGCTAAGCGCGGCGGATCAGGCGCTCTACGCTGCCAAGGAAGCCGGCCGTAACTGCGTTCGTACGGCGTTGCTGTAACGCGCTCAAGGCGTTTCTTTTATGGCAGGGGCGGAAATAATGGCGCTCAAGTTGTAAGTTCCAAATAGGAACCTATAATGCAGGCAACGCCATTACCCCTGAGAATGACCATGAACCCTGCCACCATGACCGGCCTGGAAATCATGCAGGCTTTCGCCGCCGGCAAGATTCCCCGTGCCCCCATTTCTGAAACCATCCCCATGGACCCGGATACCGTGGAAGAAGGCCGTGTGGTCTTTATCGCGACTCCGGACAAGCGCCACACCAATCCGCTGGGCGGGGTACATGGTGGTTTTGCGGCCACCGTATTGGACTCGGTCACCGGCTGCGCCACCCACACCGTACTGGCTGCCGGCGAGAGCTACGGCACCACGGACCTGAACATCAAGATGTGCCGGCCGCTGACCTTCGACAAGGCCTACCGGGCGGAAGGGAAAGTGATTAACCGGGGGCGTAATCTGGTGATCTCGGAAGGCCGTATCGTGGACGAGGAAGGCAAGCTGTACGCTCACGCCACCTGCACTTGCATGATTGTGGCCCCGCGCGCGTAAACGTCTGCTGTAGGAGCGTCGCTGGCGGCGCGATACGATAACTTCAGTCTCGAGTTGCGAGAAGCGAGTTTCGAAAGGCAACCCCAAACCAGGGGAAAACCCAACGATTTTCGCTTCTCGTCACTCGTTACTCGCAACTGGGTTATCGCGCCGCCAGCGGCGCTCCTACGGAAGTACGGGATTACCCTATGCAGGGTGTCTTGCCCTGTTTCTCCTGGGATTCCATCCAGCTCAGAATGCGCCCGCCCAGCGGTCGCTGGGTCGCTTCGGCGGCCAGCGCCACGGCGCCCCGCAGCCTCTCGATATCGATACCGGTCTTCAGCCCGGCACTTTCCAGCAAGTACACCAGATCTTCCGTGGCCATGTTGCCGGTGGCACCGGGGGCAAACGGGCAGCCGCCCAGCCCGCCCACGGAGGCATCGAAACGGCGCACACCCAGATCCGCCGCCGCCCAGGCCATGGCGGCGGCCAGCCCGCGGGTGTCGTGCAGGTGCACATAGAATTTCTCTGCGCCGAATTCCCGAATCAGCGGCGCCATGATGTCTTTCATCTGCTGGGGGTTGCCGGCGCCAATGGTGTCGGCGATGGCCACCTCGTCGGAGCCGGCGGCAAACATGCGTTCGCTGAGTTGCTGGGGCAGTGTCACTGGCACCGGGCCGTCGTAGGGGCAGGCGAAGGCGCCAGAGATATAAGTGCGGGTGGCGATGCCGTCGGCTTTGGCCGCCGCAATGATCGCCTCACAGCTCTGCGCGGCTTGCTCCAGGCTCATGCGCAGGTTGCGCTCGTTGAAGGAATCGGTGGTGGACAGCACCAGCGCCATCGTGGGGTAGCCCGCCTCCCGCGCCAGCTGGTAGCCCTTAAGGTTGGGCACCAAAGCGGTGTAGTGCAGTGCGTCACCTTGCGGCAATAGCGGGGTGAGGGCGGCAGCATCGGCCATCTGCGGGATCGCCTTGGGGCTCACAAAGCTCACCGGCTCCAGGTAGCGCATGCCTGCGTCGACCAGTAACTGGGCCAGTTTCGCCTTGGTGGCGGTGTCCACGGTTACCGGTTGATTCTGAAGGCCGTCGCGCAGCCCCACTTCGTTGATGATTGCCTGGTCTGTCATGGTGCTTGCCGTCGTACCGAAAAGGGCCCGCAAGTGTGCCATCGGTGCTGGCTTTGTGCACCCTGGGCGGACAGACGGTGGTTTGGCAGGGTGGCCAGAACTGACAGGTTCTTGGTGGTTTCGGTTTTCCTTGGTGGCGGCGTCTGCGGCAACCTTGGGGGGTAAGGAGCATCATTGCCGCCACTAACAATAACAGGAGCCAACCATGAGCAGCCTGCCCCCCTGCGCCATGCTCAAGCACGTGCACCACAGCGCTTACCGCTGCCGCGACGCAGAGCAGACCCGCTGGTTTTATGAAGATGTTTTGGGCCTGCCACTCACCCTGGCCATGGTGTTCGATGAAGAACCCGGCACCGGCCGCAAGATCGATTACATGCATCTGTTCTTCAAGATGGGCGATGACAATTTCATTGCCTTCTTCGATGCCCCGGAGGGGGCGGATGAAAAGATGTTTCGCCCGCGCAGTGCCTTCGATCTGCACCTGGCCTTTGAAGTGGACACCCTGGACGAGTTGAAGGACTGGCGCCGACGAATCAACAAGGCGGGTCGCCCTTGCTTCGGCCCCATCGACCACGAGTTTATTCACTCCATCTATTTCTTCGACCCCAACGGCATTCCGCTGGAGATCACCATCAAGGATGCCCGCTACGAGGCGGTGGTGGCGGAGGATGCTGCCAACGCCCATGGGGTGCTGAAGGCATGGACCGAAAAGACCCGCGCGCTGAAGGAAGGCAATTTTGGTGCCGCGGCCCTGGATATGCGTGGCCTGGACATGAGCAAGACCGACTTCTCGAAAGTGAAGGGCGCCATGGACCAGCAGAAGGGCAAACAAAAAGAAGAACAAAAGGACGCCCCGCAATGAGCAAGCATTACGATCGCACCCCGTATCTGGTGACCTTCATGGAGCAATCCAGCTTCAAGGACACCTACGCCGGCCCCATGGATCTGGTGGCGCTGGAATCCCACCTGCTTACCCCGAAAAGCGGCCCGGGCAAGACCGTGGTGATCTTTATGCACCCGGTGGGTGGAGGTGCTTACCTGCCCATGGTCTCGGCGCTGGCGAAGGCAGGGCTCTCCGTTATCTATTGCAACAGCCGTTATCGCGGGGCCGACAGCGCGTTGCTGATGGAAAAAGTGGTGGCGGATCTGGGCGCCTGCGTGCGCGATGCCAAAGAACGGCTGGGTTTTGAAAAAGTGGTGCTGGCAGGCTGGTCTGGTGGTGGCTCCCTGAGCCTGCTGTATCAGGCCGAAGCGGAAGACCCACAGATTACCCACACCCCGGCGGGAGATCCTTATGACCTCACCGCGCAAAAGTTGATCCCGGCCGACGGCATCATGTTGCTGGCGGCCCACGTGTCCCGGGCCATCACCATGACCGAGTGGCTGGACCCGTCCGTGAAGGACGAGAACAACCCGGAGGATCGGGATCGGGAGCTGGATATCTACCATCCGGATTGCCCCAACCAGCCGCCCTACAGTGCGGAGTTCGTGGCCCGTTTCCGCCAGGCGCAGATCGACCGCAACCGCCGCATCACCGGTTGGGTAAAGAGCAAGCTGGACGATTTTCGCAGCAAGGGCCTGCACACCGAGGAGTACGGTTTTATCGTGCACCGCACCATGTGTGACGTGCGCTGGCTGGACCCGGAACAGGATAGCAATGAGCGTGCCCCCGGCACCTGTTACCTAGGCGACCCGGAAACCGTCAACAATGGTCCGGTGGCGCTGGCGCGCTTCAATACCCTGCGCGGTTGGTTGAGCCAGTGGAGCTTTGACGATTCCCGCGCCAATGGCCCGGCCTGCGCCGGGCGCATCACGGTGCCGGCGCTGGTGATCGGCAACACCGCCGACAACGCCTGTACCCCCAGCCATACCCAGCGGCTCTTTGATGGCTTCCAATCAGGGCAGGCCACCCTGCGCGAAGTGGCCGGTGCCAATCACTATTACTTTGGCCAGAACGACAAACTGGCTGAAGCGGTGGCGCACTGCACCACCTGGCTGAACGAGTAGGGACTGGGCTAGCGGGGTTGAGGTTTTATTCAGGCGGGCAGCCATGCGGGCCCCGTTGACGGGATGGCTGGCGGTCAATTGTGAATTCTCTTCACGTCTTGTCCGACAGTCATACCAGCCCCGCTTCATCCTCCCCGGCACTGGCCTAGCGTCAGTAAAAACAACAACGGAGTAATCACGGGATGGGTTTGATCATTTTTCTGTTGGTACTGGCGGTGCTTACCACGGTGTCCATCACCCTGCTGTTCTACCTGTGCTGGTACTACGACCGTCGCAGCTTTCCAGAACAGGCCGAGCTGCCCGGTGAGCAGCCGTTACGGCTACTTCCCACGGTGGTTGGCATGGCCAAGGAAGCTGCCGCCCTGACGATTCTGGTGTTCAGCTACCCGTTGCGGTTGATCCACGATACCTCGCCGGCACGCAGCCGCCATCATGGTGAGGCACCGGTGATTCTGGTCCACGGTTATGGTGGCAACAGCGCCAACTTTTTGTTCATGCAGTGGCGTCTGAAGTGGCGGGGCTGGTCCAACGTTTATTCTGTGAGCTACACACCGCCACACATCAATGCCCGCAAGCTGTCCCAGCAGGTGGTGGATCATGTGGAGCGTATCCTGGCCGTCACGGGTGCCGAAAAAGCCCACCTGATTTGCCACTCCATGGGCGGGCCGCTAACCCGGTACGCCCTGAAAAATCTGGGCCTGGCCGGCAAGGTGGATCGGGTGATCACCCTGGGCAGCCCGCACTACGGGTCGCGGATTGCGGGGCTATTCCCGCCATTGGGCGCCGCCGCCCAGCTGCGTTACCAGAGCCCGTTCATTCGGGAACTGGCCACCGAGCAGCCCTGCCCGGGCAATGCCCGTTACTTTTCCATCTTTTCCATCTTTTCCAATATGGATAATTTTGTGCTGCCGGTCTCCACGGCGGTACTGCACGGCGCAGAAGAAAATATCCATGTGCCGTATCTGGGCCATTGCGCTTTGCTGTACAGCACGCGGGTGATGGACCATGTGGAGCGTTGCCTTCTGGCGCCGATGAAGGACAGCTGATCAGACATTGACCTGTAGCATGGTTGCCTTTCCTCTCTTGCCGGATCATGGTGAAAGTGATCACGCGAGAGAGGGAGTTTGACCATGAGTGAATACGGCGCAACAGTGGCCTGGCACCTGCAGCGAGGCACCGAATTCGATTATGAACACTTCAATCGGGACCACGAGTGGACCTTCGCTGGCGGCGAAGTCGTGCAGGCGTCCGGCTCCCCGGAGTTTTACGGCTGCGCCAACCGGGTGAACCCGGATGAAGCCGTCATTGCCGCCACGGCCAGCTGTCATATGCTGACTTTCCTGTCCATCGCCGCCAAGCGTGGCCTCAACGTCCTTAGCTATATTGACCAGCCGGTAGGCACGGTAGAAAAGAACCCGGAAGGCCGCATGGCGATCACCCGGATCGTGCTGCGTCCCCGAGTCGTCTTCGACGGCGAAGAGCTGGATGGCGCAGCCCTGGAAAAGCTCCACGACAGCGCCCATCGCAACTGCTTCGTGGCCAATTCTTTGAATGCGGATGTGCGTATAGAGCCAGCCTAGCCCATCGGGCTTCCCTCAAGCCCGACGGATTCTGTAGGAGCGCCCTTCCAGGGCGCGAACCCCCGCACGCCAATCGTAAAGACCCAAACTCCAGATTTGCCGGCGCACGCCAAAGGCTGCGATTCGCCTCACCCGTCGGGACCGGACAGTCACCCGGCATTGATGTGGCCGTCACGCCTTAACGCTAGAATGTGGGCCATCGTTAATCGGCACACCCAGGGTGGGCCGCCGCCGTTGACCAACAGGACTAGCCAACATGCTTGATCAGAACGAAATCGAACTGTTTCGCGATAACGTCAAAAAATTCCTCGAAAACGAAGTCGCTCCTCACTATGACCAGTGGGAAAAAGCCGAAATGTTCCCCCGCGAGCTGTGGAACAAGATGGGCGAAAATGGCCTGCTGTGTGTGGACGTCCCTGAAGAATACGGTGGCTTCGGCGCCAACTTCCGCCTGTCTGCGGTGATTGTGGAAGAAGCGTCCCGCGCTGGCTTCGGTGCCCTGGCGTCCAACATCTCCGTGCACTCCGACATCGTTGCTCCCTACATCCTTCACCTGGGCAACGAAGAGCAGAAGCAAGCCTGGTTGCCGAAAATGGTGACCGGTGAAGCCGTAGGCGCCATCGGCATGACCGAACCCGGTGCCGGCTCCGACCTGCAGGGCATGAAAACCCGTGCCGACAAGGACGGCGATGGCTACAGCATCAGCGGCCAGAAAACCTTCATCACCAACGGCCAGCACTGCGACGTGATCGTGCTCGCCACCAAGACTGACCCGAATGCCGGTTCCAAAGGCATGACCCTGTTCACCGTGGATTGCGCCCTGGACGGCTTTGCCCGTGGCCGCAACCTGGAAAAAATGGGCCACCACGCGGCGGACACCTCCGAGCTGTTCTTCGAAAACGTGAAAGTGGGCGCCGATCAAATTCTCGGCGGTGAAGGCAAAGGCTTCGCCAACCTGATGAACGAACTGCCCCGCGAACGCCTGATCCTGGCCCTGGGCGCCATCGCTGCTTGCGAAGGCATGATCGAGCGGACCATCGAATACACCAAGGAGCGCATGGCGTTTGGCAAGCCGATCTCCAGCCTGCAGAACACCCGCTTCGTGCTGGCAGACCTGCATGCTCAGGTCGTCGTCAACCGCGCCTACGGTGAGCAGTGCATCGACCAGTACGATCGCAACGAACTCACCGCCACCAACGCCTCCATCGCCAAGCTCACCACCACCGAGCTGCAGGGTGTGGTTGCCGACAAATGTCTGCAACTGTTCGGTGGCTACGGCTACATGCAGGAATATCCCATCTCCCGCGACTACGTGGATGCCCGCATCCAGCGCATCTACGGCGGTACCAGCGAAATCATGAAGGAAATCATCTCCCGGGAGATTATCGGGCGTTAATCGCTTCCTTTCATGTTTCACAAAAACGCGGCTTCGGCCGCGTTTTTTTGTCCCTGCTTTTCTGTAGGAGCACCTCTTGAGGTGCGAACCTTAGTGCAGCCAAACCCTGACTAGCCCGTGCTCAACAGAAAACCCGGCTTATTTGTAGTATATGGCTTACATAAAAAGCTAAACGGTTGATATAAAGTGGGTTTCCTAGGGGAGAGGGTCAAGGAAGCGCAGGAAATAACCCGCTGCTTCGACTTTTGTCAGATGAGATCAATTCTCGACGGTGCTCCAGACCATTGTGGCCATTGAATTATTTGGCTCAGTGGCGGTTGCCTCGCTAAGAATTATGTCGAAAAAAGATATGTCGAACCGTTCGACTGAATACGCTGTTATGTTTTTGGGGAGGGTGTGAATGCGAAAGCTGTTCAGCACCATTGATAGAACAGAAGCTTGGAATGCTAAATTCTTGCTGGAGTCGAATGGGGTTCCCATCTATATCGGTGGAGAACACACTGGCCTAGCCCCGGGAGTGGTGGTTTCAGATGCTTATACCGTATGGGTTTGTCTGGATGAGCAGTTCGAGGACGCTTATAGGTTTATGGAGGATGACTCGCACGAGATTTCATGCCCAATAAACGTTGATGAATTCTATAGAGCCACTGAAGAAGCGAAAAAGGAAAAAAAGCCATGGAGCTCAGATAGAATAATGCTTCCACTAATGGCTGCTGCAGCTCTTGCTTTTGTCGTATGGATTGTTAGTCGAATTTCGGAAACATAACAAGGGCCTGCAAGCCGACCTTCGGCGGCTGAGGCGGGCGTTATAAGCTCCTATGAAAATTGAAGTAGTACGTGAAGCTTGCTGTTCTCAAGATGACCAGTTAGGTCCTCTTTCTATCGAAGTAGATATACCTGAGAGGGCTATGGTTTGGGAGCTGGCGAGGGAAATTGGAGAGGCTGATTTTCTTCAGTTCAGCGGAACTCATAGAATCATTGATGTTTATTGTGCTGGAAAACATCTGTTCAGTATTCCGGCCGTGGGAATAAAGGGTGGCCGTGTTGAGTACATTGTTGGCAGGAACGATATGGCCAGTAATTACCTTCGAGAAAACAAGGTTCAATGCACCTGGCCTCCAGGCTTATAACAAGCGGTGGCAGGCGGATCAAATTTCCGCTCGTTCCTCGCTCCAATTTGCCCGCTGCACCGGGCGTTAAGTGTCGCTATGAAATTGAGTATAGGTTTAGTGATTGCATCTGCCCTAGTTGTTCTGGGGCTGTGGTTTATAGATATCGCTTCCGACCAGGAGAATGCCGTGGAGATCACCGCTCCGGTGTCCGCATATACTGAATGGGAATGTGGCTATCCCGATCAGCTAGACTGTAGTGTCGTATTCGAGGCGTATGTGGGTGAAAAATATGATGTGCGGCGCATTCGATACGGTAAGGACTTTATGGCAATTAAAATCCAGCAAGGAGACTTAAGCGGCTGGGTGTTTTCTGGCGAAGGAGTTAGGGTTCATGCTAAACCAAACACTTAACAAGTGGCGGCAGCAGGACCAAATTTACGCTCGTTCCTCGCTTCAATTTGTCCGCTGCGCCAGGCGTTAGAGGATAAAAATGGAATTTTTAGCATTGGCCGTCACCATTTTGTATCTTGTAGGTGGTGCAGTGTTCTATTTCCGAATGCGGAAGGTGGGAAAGCTGCTTGGTCCGAATAGCGCAACTCAAATGGATGTAGCGTTAATGCTGGCTGTAGTCATTCCATTCTTTCTATCTCTCCTCGGGTTTGGTAGCGACACGTTCCTGTTGGTGGTTTCTTGTGCTGCATCCATCAGTCTCTTTGCGGGGCTAATTATGATTCCGTCCGTTTTAATCAATGCCCTTAAAAAGGAAGAACACAGCGAGTCTTCGGTTCAGCCGCCCAAGGAGGAGCCCCCTTCCTTTGAGCAGCGTGTTGAAGAAATCAGGAATCGCCAGAGAGAAGCCAGGACAGGTTCCTCTAACAAGTCAGTGCATCCGAGCGCTGACGCGCCGGCTGACTGAAGCGTTATGTGTGATCGGGGGAATAAGTGATGTGGTTGCTTTGTCTGGCGGGATTCTTGATTTCAGTTTGGGCCGCGTTTTTTGGCGGTGCCGAAAAGCTAGAAGGCACGTTTCTAGGGTATTTCGAATTCGGCCATTTCGCAGATAAAGCATCTTATATCCGCGCCGTGTCACTAATCAGTATGGCTCTGTTTGCTTTTGGTCTTTTCTATGAGGCAGCGGCATGATTGAGAGTTCTGTGTTTAAACATAACAAGCGGCGGCAGGCGGATCAAATTTCCGCTCGTTCCTCACTCCAATTTGCCCGCTGCGCCGGGCGTTATGCAATCTGTAAGGTCTAGAAGGGATAACTAAATGAAGGTAAATGAGTTAGTGAAAAAACTTAAGGAGTTAGACCCCGATAGTGAAGTGCTGTTTTATGCTGAAGACGAAGAAATTGCACCAGAGGGTTATGCACACAGGGTCTTAGATATCGTGGACGTTTCCCAGAAAGAGCTTAGAACCAATAGGGTTGAGAACGGAGTGGTTACTATACGTTTCGGTGATCAGCCGCACTCAACCACCTGGGCGTGCATTGAACTTACCTCAGATGTCTAGATTACACCTATCGCATAACAAGCCGCTCAAAACCGACGCCAAAAAGCGGCGCGGTTTAGCGTGGCGTTAGGCAAATAAAGAGAAAGCAATGACCGACGAAGAATCAAAACTCCCGACTGTTCCGACAGAGCCTGTTGAAGGAGAGGAAGAAGAAATAGATGTTTCTCCCTTCATGGACTATTTGCAGAGCCCTCAGGGGCATGAAATAGCATCACGGCTGGTAGGAATAATAGAGGAGGTTAAGAAGGTTACTCTCGATAAGAATTTCTCCCACGCAAAGTTCAACCGTTGGATGGAAGCTGGTGTCATCGTGGTGGTAATTGGCTCTGTTGTCTTGCTAAGCATCATGGACAAATTAAACCCAACCGTAGGAATGCTATTGGGCTCTGTAGTTGGCTATTTCTTCGGCAGGCACAAAAATGCCTAACAAGGCTAGGCACGGCGACGGCTTTTCCGTTGCGGCTTCGCCTCCACTACAAAGCCGCGCGTGCTGGCGGCGTTATGAGATCCAAGCCCGTGAGTAATGAGGATATAAAAGCGGCGGTTTGTAAGGAGGCTCTGGCGACTCTTTCGGATAGCAGTAGCGCAATCGTCCCGCAGCTACGAGAGTCGACAGAAGCCCAGTTGAAATGGCTTATAGATTATTTTGAAGGCCGCACTAGCGAGAGGAAACGGCTATTCGATCTTACTTTTGGGCATTATGCTGCTCGGGAAATTGACCCAAGAGAGGAAAGGCTAATAGATGCTCTCAATAAGGCTTTCTATGTGGCCGTCAAGACTAGGGAGGGCCTTAAAATTGATCCTAAGATTTTGGGCTACAGCTCATAACAAGGCCAAGCACGCGACAAGCGCGTGTTGGCGGCGTTATGCGCGAAAATAAGACAGATCCGCTCTAAGGAACAAGCATGGAAGAACTATTGATCGGTTTCTCAGGCGTAATCCTAGGTGCAATTCTTACAGTGGCCAGAGAATTCTGGAACGATCATAGAACCAAGAAGAAAGCCCAATTTTTAGCAATCAGGGTAACTACAATGCTTGATCGTTTTGTTGAAGGCTGCGTTTCAGTCGTAAGTGACGATGGCGAAATGTACGGAAGAGATGAGCAAGGATGTCTACGTGTAAACTCAACTACCCCAGTATTAAACTTCGGTTCGCTTGATGTTGACTGGCAATCCCTTCCTTTTGATCTTATGTATGAAATTCTTAACTTCCCTTTAGGGATTGAAGAGGCCAATGGAATGATTGCCAGTGTTGGTGAACATGTTGCATCCCCGCCCGATTACGAAGAAGGCTTCGAGGAGAGGCATTTCCAATATTCAAATCTTGGCCTCCAAGCTTATGACTTATCAAAGAAAATACGGGAAAGGTATGGCATGCCAAAAAATGAATTCAAGTACTGGAGTCCAATTGATTTTTTTGAAAAAAATAAGAAAGAGATAGATGAGATAAGAGCTAAACGTGAAGAACGTGCAGCCAAATTTTACCAAAGCGCATAACAAGTGGCGGCAGTCAGATCAAATTTCCGCTCCTCCGTCGCTCCAATTTGCCTGCTGCGACAGGCGTTATGTGGATTGGTGTTTGAGGTCATGTGCGTAAGTAGTGGTAAGGGTCTGTGCATAAAAAGGTTTTTTTAATTGGTGGCGGAGTTGGCTGCTTGGCTGGTGGCTTGCTGGCCTTTCTTTTCGGGTTCTCCGAAGAAGGTATTGCTGCAGGTGTTGTGGTTGGCTGGGCCGCCGGTGAAATTATAGGTTTGGGAGCTTCTAGATAAAGGATTGCTAGTGTTGAAACTGAAGCTATCACATATCAAGGTCAGGCAGAGCGACGCCAAAATACGGCGCGCCTGCTGGCAGCGTTATGCTTAGTATATAAAATATATGGAAATTTATAGGTTGGTAGCAAAATTGATATTGCTAGTGGCGGTAATCTCTATCGTTACTGTGGTTATTCTCGACTCTTATATGCCAGGTGAATTTCCGATTTTAGATGCAGCAATAAACAGCAGGGTTGGGAAATTCGGAATTGGATGCGCACTCCTATGTACCTCCCGATATTATTCTGGTTTCTGGTTTTCTTATGAGGATGGCGTAATTATGAGGGCACTGTCTTTTTTTACAGCTCCCGCACTGTTTGTCGGAGGAGTTATTCATTTCTACATGGCTGTTTTTGGTGAGTAAAAGCATAACAAGTAGCGGCAGTTCGCCCCTGCGGGGCCGGACACTCGTGCCTCGCGCTGATCTGTAACCACTTTTGTGGACAGAGTTTTCTGTTCATAGGAGAGGTGCAGCGTGGGGCAGACAAGAAAGAGAAATTACGACCGTTATACCCTGGCTTATAAACTCCAAGCCGTTA
>OLID01000036.1_pt1 | contig 106962 bp, 77 predicted proteins | sample 1609361 | NCBI WGS metagenome assembly OLID01 (sample SAMN05416778, study PRJEB24817) | seawater metagenome | isolation source: Sea water | place: Canada:Atlantic | collected 2013-07
CGAGATTTCTGCCTGTCTCGTGGGCTCGGAGATGTGTATAAGAGACAGGAATTAGTGTGATTTAGTTTAGCTTATCTGTTTTTATTAGTTTTCTTATTCTTGAACTGTCGATGGAATCTATTATTTTCAAATAATAAACGCCATTGCTGATTTCATTCATATGAATAATTATATCCCCCATTTCATTCGTTGTATCGAACCAAGTCTTCAATTCCTTTCCATCTGAACTCAATAGAACTAGTGTATAGTTTTTTGATGGCCTCAGCTTCACATGCACAGAAGAATGAAATGGATTTGGAAAAATACGGAAGTCATCCGTGTCATATTCAAGTAATCCTGCAAACGATTCAATCACATCTACCTGATAGGTTTCTGTGCTAAAATTACCCGAACCATCTGTTGAAGTTAAATTCACGTCATAAACACCAACGGTATTGAAGCTATTTTGATCGATCGATAAATTGAAGCTGCAATTGTCATAACTACCATTGTTAAGATCAGATGGTGTTATAATGTACGGATTAGATGTTGCCAAATTGACTTGAATATTCATTCCTATTGTTGTTGGCGCGATGGTGTCAAGCACAGTTATTGTGAAGCTGTCAGTTGATGAATTGCCACCAGCATCGGTTACGGTAAATGTTCCCGATACAGATCCAACGTTTGTACAATTGACACTATTTGGAGAAACATTAAAGCTTGCAATTGAGCATTCATCATTTGAACCGTTATTCACTGAAGAATTTAATATTGCGGCATTTCCACTACTATTGAGGTACACTGTAATGTCTTGCGCAATTGCGATTGGAGGTGTCACGTCGTTGACCGTAACCGTATAAATTCCTGTTCCAATATTCCCGTTGACATCTTCAACTGATAACGTGATAGAATTGTTACCAATATCTGAACAAGAAAAGGACGTTTGCGAAATTGAATACGATTGAATGCCACAATTATCCGTTGAACCATTTTCAATCTGCGAAGCGTCAATTAGAGCGTTACCAGAAGCATCCAGATCAATGCTTATGTTTTGACCTACAACTGTAGGAGCTGTAGCATCTATAACGGTTATGGTAGACAAACACATATCAGAATTTCCAGCCGCATCATAAACGGTTAAAGTCACAGTGTTAGAACCTACATTGGAACAATCGAAATTACTGTTTGAAAGTGTGTAATTCGTAATTCCAATATTATCATAACTTCCGTTGTTAATACTTGAGGTGGTGATGTCAGCTGATCCCAAATTATTGAGGTTAATTGTATGATTTTGACAAATTGCCGTGGGAGCTTGGGTGTCGCTGAATGGCGATTCAATTGCACCACAATCTACATTTATTTGCTGGATTCGCGGATTTAACGCATAATCAAATGTAAATTGTGTTGCGTAAACATTATTGCCAGAATTAATTCCAGGTGAGTTTAAGACTAACGAATAATCGTAAGTCGAAGCATCGAATGGTGCAATTGCAAGTGATCCTGGAGCAGCAAAATTAGGGGCTGTAGTAATTACATTGACCCCAGGAGAATAACCATTTTCTACGATCGAATTCGCCACATAATTACCCGGATCAATTTGCAGATTTTGGTCCGAATTGGTATTTCCAAAAATGATTGAATTATAAATATTCAACGAACCATTAGACCGGTGTATCATTTCATAATATGGCGTTTGTGAATCTCCATTTTTGTTATGGCAAATGGTTGAATTTGAAATTGTCATCGCTGGAGAACTTGAATAAATACTGATTAGCGAACCACCGGCATCATCAATCAAATTTCCAACAAGCAAAGAGTTGTTTACAAGAAAGGTGTCAACACCATTCGAAACACTAATAATATCTCCTGAAGTAGTCGTGTTATTCGAAACTAAACAACGTTCAAGAATCAACGTCAATCCATCAAAATTGATTGCAGCTCCATCTCTTGAATTGTTTCCAATCAATTTACTATCATAGAGGTAAATATCCGAGTTTGATACATTTGCAGAATAAATGGCGCCTCCACCGTAATTGAACGAACTATTGTACAAGAATTCACAATTGTTAAACGTTACATGCGTATCATCAACAATCAATGCTCCACCAGAGTGATACGAATAATTATTGTAGAATATGCAATTATTGATTGTGATTTGAGATCCAGAATTATTGAACATGTACATACCAGAGCCCTTTCCAGTACTAGTTCCGTCATAACCCGAAAGAACTCTAAATCCGTCCATGACGAAATTGGCTGTAAAGTTTTGGACCTTAACAATTTTTTTTGAATTGTCCGTGTTATCTCCCAGTTGTCCAATATCACCGGATAAAGTTGTTGGGTTAAGTGAAATGTTACGTTGAGAAATTGCTGTTTCATTTCCGGCAAAGCTTCCATAAATATCTACACCATTTTTCATCACAAATGAAACATCTCGATTCGTTGTTGAAGTTGGATGATAAGTGCCTGACGCCACCCAAATATCATCGTTGATAAAAGCAACGCTTAAAGCAGATTGTAAATCTGTAAATGCATTCGCCCAAGAGCTTCCATTATTGGCACCTGTTGCACTGGCGTTTACATAGATAATGGCAGAAGATGCGTTGAAACATATTGACAACAAGAAGATAAAAAAAGCTGATTTCATTTTTCAAAATTGATTTTAGTCAAATATACTTACTTATCGCACTTCAGTACAAATAGTTGTAGATAATTAAAAACTTCATATAAACGAAAAACCCTTCGCGTTTGCGAAGGGTTTTCACTAATATTCTCCTTAGAATTATCCGTTCAATGCTTCTGCACCACCAACAATTTCCAAAATTTCGTTTGTAATTGCAGCTTGACGTGCTTTGTTATATTGAAGCGTTAAATCTCGTTTAAGATCACTTGCGTTATCAGTTGCTTTATGCATTGCTGTCATTCGTGCACCATGTTCTGAAGCCGAAGAATCAAGTAAAGATTTAAACAATTGAATTTTCAATGATTTAGGAATCAATTCTTCAACAATTTCCGCTTTACTTGGCTCAAAGAAATAATCACCAGCAGATGCAACATCTGCATCTTGAACTGTAGGAACTACAGGCAAAAACTGTTCGGTTTTTACCAGTTGAACTCCTGCATTTACGAAACTATTGTAAACAATTACAATTTTGTCAAATTCTTTAGAATTGAACAAGTCCATTAAATTTTCACCAATTGCGCTTGCGTTTTCAAAAGTCAGTTCATTGAAAATATCTGGAACTGCAGCCAACGTATCGTTTGAATAATTGCGTCCCGTTTTACGCACAACATCTTTGATTTTTTTACCAAGACAAAGAACCATCGGATTCATGTCCTTGTATTCACCTTCCACCAATTGATTCACACGTTTGATAATGTTATTGTTGAATCCACCGCACAAACCTCTGTTTGACGTAATTCCAACAATCAATACATTTTTCACTTCGCGTTGATCAGAGTAGGCATTTTCAGAAAGATCAAGAGTTGCACTTAAGTTTTCAAGAATTTCTTGCAATTTCCCTGCGTAAGGACGCATTTGCGTTACAGCATCTTGCGCTCTTTTTAATTTTGCAGCAGAAACCATTTTCATAGCAGACGTAATTTGCATCGTCGAGCTAATCGAAGTAATTCTATTTCTTATTTCCTTTAAATTTGCCATTTTATTTTGATTGCGAATTTTAGTATTTCGCTGCTAAATCTTTTGCTACAGCTGTTAAAGTATCTGTGATTTCGTCTGTGTATTTTCCAGCTTTCAAATCAGCCAATACACCTGCGTGTTTCGCTTCTAAGAAATCCAAGAAATCTTTTTCGAATTCTTTAACTTTTTCAACTGGTACATTTTGAATCAATCCTTTTGTACCAACATAGATGATTGCAATTTGCTTCTCAACTGGGTAAGGATCACCTTCTTTTTGTTTCAAAATCTCAACGTTACGAGCTCCTTTGTCTAACACAGACTTAGTCGCTGCATCTAAATCAGAACCAAATTTAGCGAACGCTTCCAACTCACGGTACTGCGCTTGATCTAATTTCAAGGTACCTGCAACTTTCTTCATTGATTTAATCTGAGCAGATCCACCTACACGAGATACAGAAATACCAACGTTAATCGCTGGACGAATACCCGCGTTAAATAAATCACCTTCCAAGAAAATCTGACCATCTGTAATCGAAATTACGTTGGTTGGAATATATGCAGAAACGTCACCTGCTTGTGTTTCAATAATTGGCAATGCTGTTAATGAACCACCACCTTTCACTTTGTCTTTCAACGATTCAGGTAAATCATTCATTTGCTTTGCAATGTTGTCATCATTGATGATTTTCGCAGCACGTTCCAACAATCTTGAGTGAAGGTAGAATACATCTCCTGGGTATGCCTCACGACCTGGAGGACGACGTAATAACAATGAAACCTCACGGTAAGCAACCGCTTGTTTTGATAAATCATCAAATACGATCAATGCTGGACGACCAGTATCTCTAAAATACTCACCAATTGCGGCACCTGTCATTGGTGCGTAGAATTGCATTGGAGCTGGATCAGCAGCATTCGATGCAACAACAACTGTATACGCCATTGCTCCAGCATCAGTTAATTTCTTTACGATTCCAGCAACTGTCGAACCTTTTTGTCCAACCGCCACATATATACAGAATACAGGTTGACCTGCATCGTAGAATTCTTTTTGGTTAATGATGGTATCAATCGCAACAGTTGTTTTACCTGTTTGACGGTCACCAATGATCAACTCACGTTGTCCACGTCCAATTGGAATCATGGCATCAACAGCTTTTACTCCAGTTTGTAATGGCTCTGTAACTGGTTGACGGAAAATAACACCTGGAGCTTTACGCTCGATAGGCATTTCGTATAATTCGCCTTCAACTGGTCCTTTACCATCAATTGGATTACCCAAAGTATCAACAACACGTCCAACCAATCCTTCACCAACATTCACAGAAGCAATACGACCAAGACGCTTTACAGTGTCTCCTTCTTTTACTTGTGTTGAACGTCCCAAAAGAACGGCTCCTACATTATCTTCTTCAAGGTTTAATGCGATTCCTTGTAGTCCACCATCGAACTCAATCAATTCACCGTATTGTACTCCATTTAAACCATAAATACGAGCGATACCATCACCAATTTGTAATACGGTACCTACTTCTTGCAATTCAGACTCAGAACGAAATCCTGATAATTGCTCTCTTAATATTGCAGAAACTTCTGCTGGTTTTACATCTGCCATCTTGTATAGTTTTACTATTGACACACTTTCGTCTGTCAACCAAAATTATCGTGTTAAACGTTGTTTTAAATTATTAAATTGGTTCGCTATAGAGGCGTCAATTTGCATGTCACCCATTCTCACCACAAAACCTCCAATTAAGGAAGCGTCAATTTTCTCTTCAATTTCCAATTCACCTTTAACGGTTTCCTGCACTTTAGAAACTATTTTTGTTCTAGATGCACTATCTAAAGTAGATGCCGTTGTTATAGTGATTGGAACTATTCCTTTGTATTCTTTAACTTGTGTTTCAAAAGAACGTGCAATTTCTGGAAGAAATTCTTCACGTCCATTTGTAACAATCAGTTTCACAAAATTCATTGAAACTGCTTCAAATTGATCAAATATCCTTTCAAATATTTCGATTTTTTTATCCGCATTAATGATTGGACTTGCTATTAGCAATTGGAAATCATGTGTCTCAAGATCCGTCTGTAATAAGAATTTCATATCACCCAAAACAGAATCAACGTTCTTTTGTTCCAAGGCAATTTCGAGAAGAGATTTTGCATATCTAGATGCTACTTTCGTACTTTTCATTTTGAAATCTTAATTCATGTTAATATCTTCAACTAGCTTGTCAGCAAGTGCTTTTTGTTTTTCATCAGTAGATAATTCATTACGAACAATCTTTTCTGCAATTTCGATTGAGAAAGCAGCCATTTGCGTTTTTAATTCAGCAACGGCACCTGCTTTTTCAGATTGAATAACAGCCGTTGCAGCAGAAATCATTTTATCCGCTTCAACTTTTGCATTTACTTTCGCATCTTCAACCATTTTTGAAGCAATTTCCTTCGCATCTTTAATCATACTGTCTCTTTCAGCACTAGCTTCTTTCAAAAGATTTTCATTTTGCGCTTGTAACGCTTTCATTTCTTCCTTTGTTTTCTCAGCCAAAGCCAACGCATTAGAAATATTCTCTTCACGCGTGTTAACTGCACCTAAGATAGGTTTCCATGCAAATTTAACAAGAAGGAAAAGAAGGCACATAAATACCAATCCTGTCCAAAATAAAAGACCTAAGTCTGGAGTAACTAATTCCATTTTTTATTTTTTAATTTAAGTTAATTCTCTTTATTTAACTTTTAATAAAATCTTGCTGTAACCAACCGTTACAGCAAGATTTACAATTCTTATGCAGCTGGGTTAAGTCCCAAAAGACCAACTACTACTCCAAAAAGAGCAACACCCTCGATTAACGCCGCTGCGATAATCATTGCTGTTTGAATTTTTCCTGAAGCCTCAGGTTGACGAGCGATAGCGTCCATTGCTGAACCACCAACTTTACCAATCCCTAATCCTGCACCTAATACTGCAAGACCTGCTCCAATTGCCGCGATACTTCCGACCATAACTATATATATTTAAAAGTTACTAATTTATTAATGATGAGCTTCTTCCACTGCTGCACCGATAAACAATGCCGATAACATTGCAAATAGATACGCTTGTAAGAAAGCCACCAATATTTCTAACACCGAAATGAACAATGCCATTGGGACAGATAACGCGCCCCAAGCAGCTGATTGGTTCAAGAAGATGATAGATATTAACGCTAAAATAATGATGTGACCTGCAGTAATGTTCGCAAATAAACGAATCATTAACGCAAAAGGTTTTGTCAAAACTCCAACCAATTCAATAGGCACCATGATGATCAAAAGTGGCTTAGGCACTCCTGGTGTTGCAAAAATATGTTGCCAATAATTTTTATTTCCTGAGAATACTGTAACCAATAAAGTACAAACGGCAAGGAATAAAGTGACTGTTATATTTCCAGTTACGTTTGCTTGAACTAATGGAATCAATCCTGTTAAGTTACTTACCAAGATGAAAAAGAAAATCGTTAATAAGAAAGGAACATATTTTTTGTACTTGTGCTCATCGATGTTTGCTTTTGCGATATCATCACGAACAAATACAATTAATGGCTCAATAAATTTAGCAATCCCTTTAGGTGCAACGGCTCCATTTTTCTTGTAGTATTTTGCAACGGAAAACATTACCAAAATCAAAATCAAGAAAGTAATAAATAAGGAAGCAACGTTTTTAGTGATTGAGAAATCCAATGGGGCATCTGCGTGTGGATGATCTTTTTCAAAATGCAAAGCGCCGTGCTCCATTTTATAAATCGTTTCATGGAACATAGCATAACCTGCGGCCGGTCCAACTCCTGCGATGTATTCATGCTTCTTTCCTGTTGATTCATCTTCAGCAATCATTGGAGTTCCATGATAAAAATGAGAAGAAGAAAACACCTTCATACCACCATCCATAATGATGATTGGTAAGTAGATTGAAGTGCCATCGTGACCACCCCATAAATGCCATTCATGTGCATCTTGAATGTGGTGCATGATCATTTCGTTCACATTGAATTTGTGTTCTACTTCGCCTTCACCATGGTTAAGTTCTTCACCAAACAAAGATGTTGACATCAAAATTGCAGTAATCACTGCTAACATTTTATTCATTGCACTCTTAATTGCCATTGTCCTTTTTATTTAAAAACAGCTCGAAATTTGGCGCAAAGGTAGGGAAACTTTTAGAAGTTACCATAGTAATTTGAGAATAAAACGTTCTTAATTGAAAAAAAATGGCGCAAGTACGAAAGGTCTACTTCTTTGCCTTATTCACCCACTTGACAAGAAGGAAGGATTGAATACCCAAAACAATAACGAACACACTAATAAAATGTAAACTGAGTTCGCGCATTTCAGGTGCTTTAATATATGCCAACCCCGCAAGAACAGACATGGCTGATAGAAGCTGTATGGTTGTTAAAATTAAAAATCTTCCTACAAAATTGTCGGGATTCTTATCCAATCCAGGCGCAATGACAATAATGCCTAGCGCATATATCACAAAAAGTGCCATTTGCAAAATGATAAACTTCGAGAAATTCACAGTAAACACATCTATAAAAACAAATAAACTGTGAAGTGTCAGAACAATCGTTAACAAACTAATGAATGTGATGGAAAACCTTTTACTCTTCATCTTTACCCATTTTTATTACTTCCCGTATCATTAAATACAAACCAACTGCCACACCAAAAAGGGAGAGTCCAATTGTACACCAAGGCGTTTTCATTTGGTATTTGTCGTCCAAGTACACACCTAACCAAGAAAAAAAACCGATGATCACGCCCATTTGAATGCCGAGACCTGAAAATCGAGCGTATTTAGAATACGAGTTGGGTTTTTTGTCCATTAATACACTAAGTCTTCCTTTAAGTTTGAAGAGCCAACGGTTGGCGATGCTTTGAAATTACTCATTCTACAATTACCTGAAAATTGAGCACCTTCCTCTACTTGCAATTTTGAAGTTGTAATTTCTCCGTCAATTTTTGCTGTTGCACGCAGAACCGTCAATGAATCGACTTTTATCACTCCAATTACATCTCCTTCTATATCAGCATCACCGCATGTAAGATTTCCGAAAATGCTTCCGTTTTTCCCTATAACTACTTTTGACGCTGATGACACGTTACCTTGAACCTCTCCATCGATACGAAGATTAGATTCTGTAATCATGTCTCCGATTACCTTTGATCCTTCAACGATTACATTTAATCGATCTGGACTATCAAATTGAATGTTGGCTTTCTTTTTCATAATCAATAAAATTCTTCGTAAAACTTTTCGTACTCTCCTAAATTCTGTTTTTCAAACAGGATTTTTAAATTTTCCTGAGTAATCATCAAAATTTTGGCATTTTGAAGATCAAGTAAATATTTTCTTGTCTTCTTAAATATTCTTATGTAATCTGTCCCATCAGCTTCAGTTTGAAAATCGTTAACCAAAATAATGCTTTGATCTCCGTATAACTTAGAATTTACCTTAAGTTTATCGCGACTGAAAAACTCCCTGTGAAAATCAACCATTTTTGTTTTCGCCGCACTTGAGTTTTCACTTTCTGGCAAGAAAATAATTACCCATTGCGCCGCTCTATCATTATATTCAAACGGAAATTTGCTTCCGAAATCAGCCTCAATGTTTTTTGAATATCCATTTTTAATCACATCGATCATTTCTTGGGCCTTCGCAGCTTCCAAAGTCCCAGGATAATCAATGATTACAGAGTCCAATACAGGAATTAAAGTCATCTTATCTTCATTAATTTGACCCATTGAAAGCGCTTTCAACAACATGTACTTTGCGCGGAAAACATTATCTCTTTCATCCTTAATAACAATGTCCGCTTTTGAAATAACTGGGTAATAAAGTCCACGGTTATACCTTTCTAAGACAGTAACGTACTCTTGTTCGGCCAATTTATCTCTTTCTTTTTTCTTAATGAAGTAATTGGGATCTCTCAAGTAATTCGCGTAATCACTATTTGGATAATAATTCAAGATGTAGTCCTTATGGACTTTGGCCTGTTCAGGATTGGAAGATTCCAATATTTTGTACAATTCGAAGGCAGACATTAAGTTGTGTGGATTTTCAACCTGTTTATCTAAAACCGCTTGAAATTCACCCTTTGCAATTTCAACTTCGTTCAACTGTTCTTTATAGATAATTCCTGCATCATAATGAGCTTTAAGCAATCGAATGTTAGACTGGGCAATCGCTGAATCTGATAAAGGAAGTTTTGCCAACAAAAACTCCAATGTTAGGGTATCTACTGCTTCAATTATTGTGTCTTTAATTTCTACAATTTCCTCGTCTCCTTCTTCATTAAAATCTGGAACGAAGGTTTTTTCAGATCGACGCCAGTTATTCTCGTTTTCACGTGAACCCCACATTTTCTTAAATTCATCATAGCCTGAAGCACGCGTTTTCGCATTGTTCCAGTACCATTTTGAGCCATTGCCACTTTGAGCAAATAAATTCTCATTCGCTTGAAGTTCTCTTAAACGTTCGGCATCACGTTCTTTTTTTCGTTGGGCCTCTTCTTTTGTGTTTTTAATGTAATCTTTCAAGAAATTCTCTCTTTCATTTTCAGAAAGAGCTGCAATACGCTGAACGCTGTCCTCATAACTTGCAGTTTCCACTGCTACTACTAAATCCGCCAAATTAGTCGCTTTGTTTCTAATTGCTTCCGCATTTGGATATGCATCAGTAATCACATTTGCGCACGAATCATAATATTTTTGAGCACTTACATAATTTCGTTTTTGAAAAGACATATCGCCTAATCGTTCATATGCCATTCCTTTTTGACGCGTATTTTTGGTTGAATAAAATGCACATTGGTGCAAGTATTCTTTCCCCTTTTCTTCGTTTCCTTCTTTAAACTCAATTTCACCCAGAGCATAATAGATTTGATCTTTATATTCTGCGTTTTTAGCATCACGCAGCATCTTTTTCAATTCCTTCTTTTTCTTTGAGCTATTCCCTAAAAAGGATTTTTTCAAACGCGCATTAAAACTCATTTGAAATAACGCGTTTTTCTTTAAAACTTTTCCGTAATGCTCACTTGCTTCTTGATTGCTGCCTCTTTCTTCATACAATTGACCCAAGATAAAATGAACTCGCGCTTCATCTCGAGATTTACGTGCGTATTTAAGTGATTGTTCAAGAAACTTAATTGCATCTTCTTTATTGTCCTTTTTTAAAGCTAAATCGGCTTTCGTTTTCTCAAAATCAAATCGAATTTTCTTTGGAAATTTTGCTATTTTGTCTTCTTTCTTTTGTTTTTTGGAAGATTTTGATTTTGACGTCTTCGTTTTTTTGGCTTCTTCTTCCGCTTTAATTGCTTTATCGAGATTATCGAGATTGAACTGTGCCTTCGTTAGGTCTCCAATTGAAATGTTCGTTTTAGCCATCCACAATTCACCAATATATAACGAAGGGTCATTTGCATAAAATTTATGGATGAATTTAAAATTCTTCATCGCTCCCTCGTAATCTCTTCGCAAATAAAGGGATTGTCCAACAGTAGTCCAATTTTCATCTATCCACCTATTGTGTTCTGCTTTCTTTTTTGACGGTTTATCATTACCAGGCATGCTATGATCGCGAATTACTTTTGTGCACTTCGAAATTGCTGTATCAATAGCCGGATACATTCCTATAACTTCCTCTTCATTTGGAACTGGATCAATAGGCAAAATAGCATAATAATCTTCAATTAATGAATTGTTGTACGTTTCCATTGATTGACGTATCAACTCATTGGCATTAAAATATCCATTGTAGTGCGCATTCATGCCATGAAAAGCACGATTTATTGCAGTATTTTTCTCTGTTGAACATGCGTATATAAACACAAGTGCAATAGCGTACATACCAATAAATTTCATTTTACTTTTCATTCGATTTAAAAAATGTTTTTATGCCGACAGGTTATGAACTCTTTTATTCTAGTTTTATTATAATTTGACCTTAATTTTCGATTAATTTACTCAATATTGGTGAATACTTGAAGGATGTCATCGTCATCTTCAATTTTATCCAGCATTTTCTCAATATCTACCAATTGCTCTTCTGTAAAAGAAACTCCTTGTGTCGCGATGCGTTCCAAACTAGATTTTTGCACATCAATATTCAAATCCTCCAATGCTTGAGACAACGTTCCAAAGGCCGTATAGTCGCCATACACAAAAACTTTATCTTCCACTATTTCAATTTCTTCAAGTCCTGCGTCAATTAACTCGAATTCTGTTTCCTCAAGATTAAATCCTTCTGGTATTGTAAATTCAAAAACCGACTTGCGGTTGAACATAAATTCAAAAGAACCATTTGGAACAACTCCTCCACCTGCTTTATTGAAATAAGACTTAACATTTGCAACAGTCCTTGTTGGATTATCCGTCGCGCACTCTACATAAACTAAAACTCCATGTGGCCCCTTTCCTTCATAGTTCATTTCGGAAAAAGTTTCAGCGTCTTTTGCATTCGCTCGTTTGATTGCCGCTTCGATATTATCCTTAGGCATGTTCTGCCCTTTAGCGTTTTTAATTGCTGTTCGCAGTGCCGAATTTGTGTCTGGATCTAATCCTCCTTCCTTTGCCGCCATCGTAATGGCCTTTCCAAGCTTTGGAAACAATTTTGACATTTTATCCCAACGTTTCTCCTTTGCGGCTCTCCTATATTCAAATGCTCTTCCCATTTCTTTTTATCTTGATAATACTAACAAAAATAGAAAATTTACTTTTGATTCGCTTCAACTTTAGAAAACTCTAGTCGAGATTGGCTATATTTGTTAACTATGAAGGTTTTATCATTGTTTTTTATTCTATTTTTTTGCTATTCGGCAAATTGCCAGTTGAAAAAAGGATACTTTCAGTATTCAATTGATGTTGAGGCTGTTGACACCTTGCTAAAAACTAGACAGTCAGTTTCGCTTTTGCGAGACAGTAAAATGGAATTGTATTTTACAAAAGACAAATCAAGAATGGACTTTAAAATGGGACAAGTAAGCACCATTTCGATAATAGTCGATCGAAAGAAAAACAAAGTGTTGTCTTTAAATAAAAGTGTAATGGGTAAAGTGGCGCAACTTGGTTTAGCCACCGACATTCAACCCTCTATTCCTGACACTACTGTAAAGGTGATTTTTTATACTGATCAAAGAAAAATTCTAAATTACAATTGTAAAAAGGCTGTTATAATTGAAAACGGGGTGGAAACAACTTATTGGTACACTTCTGAAATTCAGGTCGACAGTAAAGATCATTCTATATTTAATGCCAATATCCCGGGTTTTCCCATGCAATTTAGCAAAACGCAAGATGGTGTTTTAATGACATTCGAATTGTCAAATATCCGTGAAGAATTAGCAGATGAAAAGCAAATATTCTCTACCGAAGTTCCTGAAGAGTATATGTTGGCAGGTCAATGAATGATTTGTTAAATTGACCGCAGAATTTCAATCAGTCAGATTTAAATCTTCGCTTTGTACTTCGTTGTTCTTTTCAACCAAGGAGTTTTGGACTTCATTGTTTGTTCAGTATCTAACTGCAATTCAATGAATACCTCGTGAGAACCTGAAGAATAACGACCAATATCAGATAATGTATAATCGTATGAATACCCCATTCTAACTGGTCCAACTTGACCACCAATCATTGCAACAGCCGCATCCAAATGTCTGTAAGACAGTCCGAACCAAACATAGTCATGGTAAACGTATGTAGCAGTTACATCAAATTGCATTGTACCTGTTTCTATCGCTTGAAGTAAACCAACTAACTTAAACGTATTTCCCTGACGAACATTAAAATCATATCCTCCAAAAAGATAATATGTTCTAACCAATGGGTTAATTAAACCATTTTGGAAGTCGTATAAATCTCGATTTGATTGTACAAGATTATAGGCTGATAGTCCAACATATCCCATGTCTCTATAACGATAGTAAATACCAACATTGGCATCTGGAACCAACTTGTTGTTATATCCTCGTAACACCGCTGGATCATCTGGCAAGTAAGTAATTAATTTGGACTCATCGATAACATGTTGTGTTAAATCAATCCCAATTCCCATTCCCAAAACATGCTCTTGTCTATTGTCCAAAATCAACTGATAAGCACTGTTAATAGTTAAACCAGTTCTTCTACTAGGTCCGGCAACATCATTAAAAAACGTCCCGCCTAAGCCTAAATTTTTATAAATCGCCGCGTTACAAGACAAGGCCTGAGTCGATGGTGAACCTGGAAAATTTGTCCATTGTTTTCTGAAACTCAACTGAACGGGAATATGATCTTTTATTCCTGTTGCACCCGGGTTTACTAACATTTCATTAAACAAATATTGTGAGTTCAATGATATTTGCTGTGCGTAAATTAAACTTGTCGCAAATATAAATACTAGTGCTAATTTTGTTCTCATTTCTTATCTTACTATTGATACATTTCCACTTACTCCTTCACCCTTCTTTTCGCCTTGATCCAGATTTATAACATAAAAATATGTTCCTGATGGAGCTTCAACTCCGTTTATCATTCCGTCCCACGGTTCATATACGTTACTATATTTCTTAACCAAATTACCCCAACGATTGAAAATATTCACTTCTATATTTGGATATAACTCCATGTTATCAATCACCCACGTATCGTTATAAGCATCACCATTTGGTGTAAATGTATTAACAGGGTCAATGCAACCGACATCTATCACCGGTATATCAACTTCAAAATTTCCGATACACCCTAGAATATCCGTTACCAATAATTCTGTAATTCCACCGTACAGTCCTTCGGCGTGGTATGTAGTATTTCCATTTGCCCAATCATAATTATATCCTCCATTTCCTCCAGCTGGATAAGAAAGTGCCTCACCATTATGCTGATCAACACATGTCACGGGATAAATGTCAAATAATGATGTAATATATTCCGGCTCAGTAATCGTAATCCTAAATGTATCTGTGCAATTCTTTTGATCCAGCACAACCAATTCATAGTCGTCGGCAACGATGTTTGTTAAGTCCTCGGCAGTCGATCCATTTGACCAATTTGTAAAGTACCCCGGATTTCCGCCTGTTATAGTTATGAAAATGTTTGCATCTGAACTATCCTTGCAACTCACATTGTTAAACGTGTGACTTATTATTAATGAATCTGGTTGAGGAAGATCAACAAACAATTCATAAAAACAGTTATTGGAATCGATAATTTCCACTTGATACGTATCAGCTGGAAAATCTACTAAGTCTTCTTGTTGGTTTGATAATGCGAAATCAGAATTGTACCATGAATAGACAAAAGGAGGTGTTCCACCAGTTGTTGTAACATCTATAATTCCGTCAGACAAGCCATAACAAGTTACCGGAGTAACAACTTCATTCAATTCAAGAGCGTCGGGTTCATCTACCAAGATTGAATCTATCATAACACAACCATTTTCATCAGTAACTATGAATTGATAATAACCCGCTGTCAAATTTGTAATTGTAGGCGCAGTTCCTCCATTTGACCAATCATAATAATATGGATAAGTTCCTCCAGTCACCTCAAGTTCAATTGCACCATCTTGACCATTATTACATCTCACCTCTGTTACTTCAAAGTCATAACTTAAGCTATCCTGAGGTTCTGTTAGAGTTATTGAATCAATCAGAACACAATTGTGGTCATCTAAAATTTCAACTTCATAATAGCCTGCAGTTAATCCTGTTTGATCTTCTGAAATAGGTCCATTGCTCCAAGTATAGGCATAAGGTAAAACACCTCCTGTAACAGTCAAGTCAATCGATCCTGTGTTTCCATACTTACATAAAATATCAACTCCAACAATAGTACTTTCAAGCATTGGAGGTTCATCTATGAAAAGTGTTCCTGTTTCAAAGCAATTATTAGAATCTAATATTCGGTATGTATAACTATCAGAAGGATAGTTTACCAAATCTTGTGCTACTGTGCTCAACACGTATGTGCTGTTTTCCCATTCATACGAATACGGTGCTGTTCCGCCTGTTACGGTTAAATCAATTCCTCCATTTGAATCTCCAAAACAATTTGCATCAGTAATTACACTTGTCACTGTCAAGGGCTGAGCTGGTTCAGTTACGATTACACTGGCAGAATATTGACATAATTTATTGTCAACAACAGTATAAACATAAGTTTGAGCTGTTAACCCTGTTATTAAATCTGAACTTTGACCTGTAGTCCAATTATAAACATACGGAGGAGTCCCCCCTGATACATCCAAATCAATTATTCCAGTGTTGTCGCCAAAACATTTCACATGTGTTACTGTTTCAGTCACCGAAATTGGCAATAATGGTTGTGTAATTAATTGAGTTAGCGTTTCCGTGCATCCGTTAATATCAGTAACTAAAACATCGTAAGTTTCAGCCGGAATTCCATTTAAGTCTTGTCCAGTTCCTACAGGTGTTCCTAGACTGTTTGTCCAAACGTAATCATATATTGGAGAACCTCCAATTACCGTTAAATCGATTGATCCATCAGAATCACCATAACAAGAAACATTTGTAAATGTATTGCTAAGGGTCAATTTCGATGGTTCTGTGACTGTTGCATTATCAATATAAACGCAACCTCTTGAATCAGTAACTGTTACTTCATAATCATCTGCAATTACATTCGAAAGAGTAGAATTGTTTACGGCAAATAACGTTGTTGTATTCCTCCATTCGTAGGTATAAGGTGACGTTCCTCCTGTCGGTGTAACCGTCAAAGAACCTGTAGCATCTCCATTACACAGAACGCTTGAAGCAACTAAAGTTCCTGTCAATACGTTTGGTTGATTTATAGTAAAAGGCACAACTCGTTGACAACCTTTAAAATCAGTAATAGTAACTGAATAACCTCCAGCTGTAAGCCCAGTTACATCTTGGGAGCTAGCTCCTGTGGACCATGTATAAACGTAAGATGGAGTTCCACCCCAAACTTCAATGTTTATAGCGCCTGTTGCACTCGAAAAACATGCCGCATCCGTCACAACAGCTGAGCTATTCAACGCCTGTGCAGGTTGAGTAATTGTAAACAATTTAGTGAAGGTACAGCCTCTTGAATCAACAATACTTAATGAATAAGTTCCGGCTACAACTCCCGTTAAATTTTGCGCCGTTGACACTACAACGTTTGCTGCATTTCTCCAAGTATATAAATTACCACCGTTTCCTCCAACAACAGTGATTGCAATTGAACCAGTTGACATTCCATTACAGTTGACATGTGTAATTGTCTCGGTAACTTGGATTGGATCTGGCGAACCAACAACGTATGCACCAACAACGGAACACCCAGAAACATTGTCCTTTACACTAACTGTATACGTTCCAACTGGCAGTCCGTTGATCATACTAACATTACCTCCATTCGACCAAGTAATTGTATAATTTCCACTTCCATTTGAAATCGCAACTTGAGCTGTTCCATTTGAACCTCCATAACAATTCACATTAGTCCCTGTCACAACAATTGTTGGACAAGCGGCTTTTGTTTCATCGACTGCCGAAAAGCCCACAAAGCAAAAAAGTAAAGTGAATATTAAAGTCAGTTGTAATTTTGCAATCATTTTTTTATCGAATAATCGTTAATGTTCCTGTGTATTCATTACCAGAACTATTTCCTAATGTTATAATATAGAAGTATACTTCGGATGGAAGCGGTGCTCCTTTATGTTCTCCATTCCATGGTTCATACAATTCACCTGAATCGAAAACTAGGTTCCCCCATTTATTGAACACTTTTACACTTGCGTTTGGATACAAATGCATGTTTTCAATAAACCATGTATCGTTATAATCATCTCCATTTGGCGTTATGGTATTCGGAATAAATAAGCAATCCGCGTCACTGCCAAAAACTTCGAACGTATAATTTGAAACACAACTATTTGCATCAGAAACCATTAACGTATACGTTCCAACAGCCAAGTCTCCAATATTCGGTTCTATTGCTCCAGTATTCCAAACGTAATCATAAGGTCCAACTCCTCCAGACGCAACAACCAAAATTGCTCCATTTGATTGATCCAAGCAAGTAACATCATGTGTTTCATAAGTGATTTCTACTTCTGTTGGTTGCGTGATATAAGCTGTGTCTGAAGTGGTACATAAATGATCATCAACTACAGTGTAAATGTACTGACCCGCTGCTAATCCAACTGCATCTTCTGTTGACTGACCGTCACTCCATGTTGTTACATAATTTGGTGTTCCACCAGTGATTGTTACATCAACTTCTCCTGTACTTTCTCCGTAGCATAACACATCAGTGGTAGTAAATGTTGATTGCAATAACGGTGGTTCAGTAATTGTGATATATTGTTCATTCGTACATCCATTTCTGTCCGTCACTCGAATGAAATATTCTCCAACGTTCAAATTAGCAATTTGCTCACTAAAATTGTTCATTAAAATTTCACCTTGGTTCCCCCAGTTATAATAATAGGGTTGAACTCCTCCAGTAATCGTAATCTCAATTGTTCCATCGTTACCCCCGAAACATTGAACATCAGTTGAAACAAATGTTACATCTAACATTGTTGCAGGTTCTTCAACAACAGCTCCAGAAAATGCAGTACAACCTAATTCATCCGTTACTGTTAAATTATATACTCCTGCTCCTAAATTGTATATGTTTTCTGTGGTTTCACTATTCGACCAATTATACACATACGGCTCAGTTCCACCGGTCACTTCAGAGAGAACCATTCCATCACCGCCACCAGCACACTTGACGTCTGTGGATTCTACGGATGCTGAAAGTGCTTCCAATGGCTGATTTACAATAAAACTTGCTGTTTCCGTGCATAAATTTTGATCTGTCACTGTAACGGAGTAACTTCCTTCTGTAACACCCACATTGTCTTGAGTATTTCCTCCATTTGACCAGTTGTAGATATATCCAGCACCAACAGTTCCGCCCGTAACAGTTATATCAATTCCACCATCAGCCATTCCAAAACAATTGACGTCATCAACAATTCCTGTTATTGCAATTGGTGCTGCTGGTTGGTCAATTGTACTTATCAAATTCTCAATACAACCGTGTGCATCGGTTACAATTATCTCATAATCGTCTACAAACTGATTCGACACATCTTCTGTCGTGTCAACCATTACAATTGTTCCACTGTTTGACCATGCGAAATAGTAAGGAGTTGTTCCACCAGTTGTTGTGACATCTATACTTCCCGTATTACTGCCGTAGCAATCAACATCTGTAACAATTGACGTAATGCTCAATGGTGCCAATGGTTGAATAACCGTTGAATTATCGTTTATCGTACAACCTTTTCCATCTGTGACAGTTAAATCATATGTTCCCGCAATTACACTTTGGATATTCGGATTAGTTGACCCATTATTCCACAGATAGGAGTAACCAGCTGTTCCACCATCAACTACTGAGGAAACGGCTCCTGTGCTTTCCCCAAAACATAATACGTCTGTTTTCGTTAATGTCATGCTTAGCCCACTAGCAGGCTGAGTTAAAGTATAGCTGTAATTAGCCGTACATCCATTCCCATCAGTAACCGTTAAGTTGTAAGTTCCTGCAGTGACATTTGACAATATTGGTGCAGTTGTTCCATTGGACCATGCGTACGTATAGTTAAGCGTTCCACCTGAAATCACTGGATCTACCTCACCAGTCGCATCACCAAAACAATCAATATGTTGCACGATTGGTGTTGATTGTAAAACCGCTGATGGTTCCGTTATTGTTCGACTTATTTGCGTTGTACAGCCTTTTGTGTCTGTTACCTGAACTGTATAGTCACTTGCACCAATATTTGATATGTCTTCAGATTGATAAGGCAATACAATTCCTTGAGAGTTAATCCAAACATAACTATAACCTGGAGTACCTCCATTGGTTGTGACATCTATAGCGCCTGATAAGTCGCCTTTACATAAAACATCAACAGTTGTTGCTGAAAGAGTTAAATCCAACATTGGCTCGTTAACTACATACGAGGCAACATTTGTACATCCATTGCCATCTGTAACGGTCAATGAATAATTCCCAGCAAGAATTCCAGTCAGGTCTTCATCGGTTTGAGCAGAAGACCACAAATAAGAATAAGGTAATACTCCTCCGAAAACATCAACGCTAATTGCTCCATCCGAGTTTCCTCTACAATTTACATCGGTAATGGCTGCGGTCTGACCAAGATTATTCGGTTGATCAATAGTAACAGAAACGTTAGCAGTACATCCTTGCGCATCAGTAACTGTTAAAGTATACGTCCCCGCCGCTAAACCAGAAATATCTTCAGTTGTAGCTCCGTTACTCCAATTTTTAATATATGGAGAAGTTCCTCCTTGAATCAACACATCAATTGAACCATTATCTACTCCACCATTACAAAGTTTGTCCGTTTTAGTGTATGAAATATTTAATGCTTGTTCTGGTTCTAATATAGTTGCTCCAGTAAATAAATTACATGAATTTGCATCCAATATTTGAACCTCGTAAGGTCCAGCAGAAAGTCCATTGATATCTTGAGTTGTTGCCCCATTTGTCCATAAATAAGTATATGGAAGTGCCGGTGAAACTGCTTGGTATGTAATATCAATCGCTCCAGTAGTTCCTCCATAACAGAGAACATCTGTTTGTGTGTGGGTGACGGTCAATTTACTTGCCTTCATGGTAAAAGCCGCAAACGTATACTCATCAAATCCTTGTAAGTCCCAAGTTTGATCAAACCAATCATACTTAATAGCTCCCAACGGAATTGTTGTAGACCAAAGTGGTCCAAAACCAATTGTTGTTCCTGCATATCCTACGGCTGGAATTGTGAAAGCAGGGGTACATACAGTTGAGGTACACCATCTGAAAGGATTACTCCATGTTGGACATGGATATGGAATTGGAAGACAAATTTCAGGAACGTAAATTGCTGGAGTAATTTCTATTGGATTTATCACCAAACTAAATTCAAACGCACTCATTGCCACATAAAATGCAATGGAGTCGTACGTATGATTTCTAAAATTACCATCAATGGAATAGGTTGGTACTATGTGTAAATCTTCATAATAACAGGGAAATTTATATCGAATATCATTCCCTATTTCCACTGTAATAATGGAACTCGTTCCGTTCGCTACAGTTCCGCCTAATGGATTTAGAATCGTATAATCAACTGCCACAGGAAAAACATATTTGCCATAAACCCTTGGGGTAAAATCGAAACATTGTTTATTGAAAATATCTGCATTAAAAGAAGTGCTGAAGAAATTCCAATTAATCGTTGCGAACGGACCCAAATCTTGGGATCCACTCAAATTGCCCAAAACTGGACCTACTGGAGCGGGTAAATTGCCTAATAAGGCAAAAATATCAAGACTCATCTCCACATACTTGCTCTCACCACATGCGCTCAAATCGCCGGTTGCCGCATTTAAATTGTCAGATGTCACTACATCAGGCAAACCAATTATGGCATTCAGACCATAATCTGGCATTGGATTTCCTGGAATTGTTGATAAATCAATTGGAAATCCAGCTATCGAATATAAAGGTGTCCCACCATTGAAACTAAAAAATTCGGCTCCACCAGAGTTCACAGTAAAAATATTCACGTTTTGCAACCCTGTGTTAAATGCAGGAATGATTGGGAAGTTAACACAACCAAACGCACACAAAGTCGCTGATAAACTTGCTCCGAGTTCAAAGAACAAGTCCATTTTCATTTCACCTGCATTTGGATAATGTGTATCCAGAGCCCAACCAGGTTCAACAGTATAATTCGTCTCTATTAAAACATTATCACCTTGATCATACGTTAAATCATCGGTTAAGGTATTGGTTATCTCAATTGGATAGTCAACTTCAACTTCTCCGAGAGTAAAACCTAATATCGAAAATGTACTTCCAATTCTTCCTGAAAAGCCACCTTGAACCGCTGCTCCAAATTGCTGCCCAAGAATGGTTACAATACCGCCATTACCTGTGTTAAACGGAACATTCCATGATTCATCAAAAAGCGTCACTACTTGATTGATACTAAAACCGCCTCCAGGCCCCCACATATCTTGCAATCCTGATGCAAAAGGCACATCATGGATTACTTGTTGGGTTTGCGAAATAGCTCCATTGTTAAAAATGGATAACGCAAAAAACAGTAACCCTATTAACCTATTTTTCATCACGGTCAGCATTTAGATTAATCGTTTGAATACATTTTAATATCTCTCCTTCAACGAGCTCCTCGCCCATTTTAGGATAAGTGACTGCTAGCCATAATGTTTGATTCAAATCACCTACATAGATCATATGTCTAATGAAATCAACATCTTGAATTACGAATGAAAACTTATAATCTAAACCTTTCGTGCCGTTATCTGTAAGCACCTTTCTTTCTGAGAGAAGTGTTAGTTTATTTTGTTGAAAAAACTCTTCAGTCATTCCCTTGGCAATGGTCAAATATGTCGCATCTTTAATGAGCGTCATTATAATAGCCGATCCTGTTTTGTAATGGATATACCCATTAAACCGATCTGTAACTTCAAAGCCTTCAGGTGGCGTTATCATATTTAAACTAGCCGGAAACGATTCTGGTTCAACGTATTGCCTTTCACCTTCTTGTGCAAGCGAATCTATTTGCGCAGAAACTTTAGGCACAAATATGAAAGATAAAAAGAATACAAATCCGCCAAGTAAAATTAACTTCATGTGATTAAGTTGGGTTTTCAGTAGTTAAATCGTAAGGGAACAAAACTAAGGAATCTATCCTTAAGATTCAAAATTATTTAGTTTAATATTGATTATCAATAGGTTATCATGAAGTTGTTTTATTTTTAATCCATGTGCTTAATCCTTTGACTTCCAGGGACACATGGAATGGATCGAAACTATTCCTAGCTAATTATAGAGTGCTTAACTGAAGTAAACTTTTGTGTTTCTTGATAATTTCAGCAATATTTGTAGTCTACTTAGAAATTCCTAACTCATATTGGTAATGTTAAAAAAATTACTTTTTCTATTCACAATTACACTATCTCAAGTTTCATTAAGTGCTGATTTCTTCTGGATTGGAGGAACTGGCAATTGGTCAGATGTTAATCATTGGTCGGCAACATCTGGAGGTGCAGCAGGAGCAATTCTTCCGACCAATGTTGACAATGTTATTTTTGATAATAACTCAGGTTTAGCGAGTGCAGCCAACATCGTTACTATGGATGTTGCTGTTGTAGTTGATAATTTTGATTATTCGGCAGTTCCAAATCCATTCACTTTTGCATCTGCACTTCCTTCGATTGAAATTCAGGGATTATTTGCAGCCAATGGTTTGGCAAACTACACCTGGTTAGGTGACTTTCAATTCAATTCAACAATTGCTGGAAATACTATAACATCAAATGGTCAAGCTTTCAACCATAACTTTTACTTTATAGGCACGGAAACAATCGAAATTCTTGATGATCTAACAACTTTAAAATCGATTTTTGTGAACCAGGGTGGAATAGTTTCAAACAACACAACTATTTCTTGTCTTGATTTTAGTTCCAATACGGTAAGTGCTAAAACAATTGATTTAGATAATTCAACCGTCAATATTTCAGGAGTTAATTGGACAATAAACCCAACAGCAATTACTTGGTCGTCCTCATCTTCCATTATAAATTTAAATAATGCAGGACCAATTGCATTTCAAGGTGGAAGTGTAATTTACGATACCGTAATTTCATCATCAAGCAATTTAACAGTCTCAAATAACAATTCCTTTACCTTTCTTAGTCTGGCTCCCTTGACGACATTAACATTGGCAAATAGTTCAAACCAAACTATTGATTCGTTGCTTGTTCCAGGTGGAGATTGTACAACGTCTTTCATTATTCAATCAGTTAATCCTGCAAACCCTTCAGCCAGTATTACTAAATCTGGATTTTCAACTTTTACGGCTTCTCATTTATCAATCAATAACGTAGATGCCATTGCACCTTCCTTGTACAATGTTTCTCTTTCAGACACAACCAATGGTGCGGATGGTTGGACTTTTACCGGTGCTGCCTATTATTGGGTTGGAGGAACTGGAAACTGGTCGGACCCGGCACATTGGTCCTTTACTTCTGGTGGAGCAAGTGCAGTTTGCGTCCCGACTTATCCAGACAGCGTAATTTTTGATGCACTTTCGTTTTCAGGAGCTGGGCAAGAAGTCCTAGTTGATATAGACGCTTACTTCAGTTACATGGATTGGAGCGCGTCAATTAATAATCCAACACTAAAGCTTGATACAAATATGTATAGTGGAGGTGATATTACATTTAATGCAAACGTGTTCGTAACTCGAACTGCCCTTGAACATAGAATACAATTTACAGGTCAAGCTGACTTTGATCCGAACGCAGCAGTCATCGATTGTAATATTTCTATTTTGATGGATGATGAAATGGAAGGAGTTGTACTTTTCTCTACGTTGGATATGACCGATTCGTCATCTATCTATGTTCTAAAAGGAGAATTAGATTTTCAAACGAACGTAGTTAATTCCGGATCTATTCAAGTTTTAGAAGGGCCTGGGCCGATTTACAGCAATAAAGCCATTGATTTTGGAGGCTCTACAATCGACTTGTTTTCTGGATTTAATTCTGCCAATGTAGAAGTTTTTAGCTTCAATGGAGGAACATCAGACTTGTTTATTGGAACTCCAACAGAGGTCAACTATCTTTTAACCGATGGAATTGACTTTCATAATGTTCACTTAGATTTTCAGGAACTTTCAACCCCTCAACGCTTATCAGGTAGTAACACATATTTTAAATTAAAAATTGAAAAAGGAAGTCACATCCTTATTGACTCTGTTCATACTGTTACAGATAGTTTAACTATGAAAGGGAGCTGCCTAGATTCAATTTATTTATATGCATCAGCGGCAGGAGCACCTTCTAGTATCAACAAAGCAGCTAATACCAAAGTTGTTGCCGAATGCATCGATTTCAAGGACGTAAATACGGATGTTGCTCCTTTGACTGCATTATTTTCAACTGGTACTAATACAAACTGGACCTTTGATCCGACTTCACCTGTTACTGCATCTGGATCCGTTTTAGGACCCTATTGTTTCGGAGATACAACTTATTTTTCAAATACATCAACCGGCTATTCTGGTGATCCAAATGATATTACTTCAGTTTGGTATTTCAATGATGGAACCACAGGTTATTACTTAAATCCACCAACCGATAGTACTTGGGTAACCTATGAAGCAGATACCAATCGTCACGTATTTGCCGTTGGAGGTGATATCGATGTAATCTTACACACTACATATTCTAATTTTTGTGTTGACACAGATACAATTGTTGTTCACATCAATAATCCGAGTATTCAAATCAGTTGTTCTGATTTTGATAGAATTATTTGTGAAGGAACTCAAGTCAGTTTTGAATCTTCGAGCGATTCACCAATAGCGGAGTTTCAGTATTTCTTGAATGGCGTTGCCGTTACTCCTCAGTCTGCCAATGATACCTTATACATCACCTCATCACTTGCCCATGAAGATACCGTCAGCGTGCTCAGTTTTGAAAATGGCTGTCCGAGTGACACTATGCCATTTTACGTAATGACGGTTAACCCAGCGCCAATTTTCACATGGACCTCGTCTGACGCAGATACAGCGATTTGTATCAATGACCCTGTGTCATTTTCTGCTAGTGCGGCTGATCCAACTTACACATATCAATATTTATTAAACGGAGGAACGGTGACGGGATACACGCTCGCAGGATTATACTCCAATGGTACTTTAGCTGACAATGATGTTGTTTCTGTTGTCTCAAAAAATAATTTAAATTGTCGCGATACACTTGAGATGACCTTCACAGTTCATCCTTTGCCTCCAACTTCTTTGGCTGAGTCAACCGGAGGCAATGTCATTTGCGCTGGAGATCAGGTTACATTTACTGGCTCTGGAGCGACGCAATACGAGTTTTTCGTAGACGGTGTTTCGCAAGGACCTCCTTCAGTAATTAATACATGGTCAACCACAACTTTGGTAACAGGTGATACAGTTACTGTTGTTGGATATAGCGCCTTTGATTGTGAAAAAGAAGCCTCTGAATTTTATACTTATTCTGTAAATCCGCTTCCGAACGTAACCCTGACAACGGCAAGTCCAACTTCTCTTTGTTCAGGCACAAATGTCACTTTTGATGCAACAGGAGCATCTCAATATGAATTCTTTATAAACGGTATTTCTGTTCAAGGTCCAGCAGCTACAAACTCATTTTCAACAACTGGATTAATTGATGAAGATAGCGTTTCAGTAATTGGAGGTTTTAGTGGATGTTCACAAATTTCTGACACAATTATTTTCTCAGTTTTAACTTCCCCAACAACTTCCTTGACTTCAAATGCTACGGCGAATACTGCTTGTACTCAAGATGATGTTTTATTTACCGCGAATGGGGCGACAAGCTACGAGTTTTTCGTTGACGGGATATCACAAGGTCCTGCTTCAGCAACTCCAACGTTCTCAAGTAATTCATTAACAAATGGTCAAATAGTTTCAGTAAACGGGGAGTCAAACACATGCGTAGTGACGGAATCCATTCAATTAACTGTCTTGGCAATCCCCTCTGTGAATTTATTTTCAAATGATGCTGATAACATACTTTGTGATGGTCAGGCAATTACGTTAACAGGAGCCAATGCTGATAATTACGAATTGTTCATTAATGGTATTTCTCAAGGTCCTGCGCAACCAACAGCAACATTCGTAAATCCAACCCTGCCAGTTGGAACAAATCAGGTATATTTAATAGGAACTGCTCCAAACGGTTGCAGTGATACAAGCCAGACGATTTTGAATATTGTTGTAAACGCAATACCGACGATTACGTTAACAAGTTCAGATGCCGATGATATTATCTGTAACAATGATCAAGTAACATTTACAGGTTCGGGAAGTGCGATGTACCAGTTTTTCATTGACGGAATTTCCCAAGGAAGTATGTCATCTACAAATACTTTAGTAACAACTAATTTATTGAATGGTCAAGTTGTCTCCATTAATGGTTCAACCGCTGGTTGTCAAAGCACTTCCAACACTCTGACATATACGGTAAATGCTGTTCCAACTGTTGTCCTTTCAAGTACTGATGTTGACAATGTTTATTGCACTAATAACGTAGTTACGTACACTGCATCGGGCGCTACTAACTATGAGTTTATCGTTAATGGTGTTTCGCAAGGGCCGGCATCACCAACTAACACAATAAATTCTTCAGGATTTGCACTTGGAACCTACTCGATTCAGGTTCTTGGAGAGCAAAATAATTGTAACAATAGTACAAGTCAGACAGTTACGGTGAATGGTTTGCCTTCTCCAACATTAAACTCATCAGATATCGACAATATTATTTGTAGTGGTGAATCGGTTACGTATACTGGGACAGGAGGAACACTTTATGAGTTTTTTATCAATGGAGTTTCACAAGGCGCGAGTGCTTCTTTTAACTCCGATATATATAATACGTTAAATGATCAAGATAGTATTTCAATCATCGCAACATCAAATCAAGGGTGTGTAAATTCAGCTTCAGCTCCAATAATTACTGTTAATCCAACACCGACAATAGTACTATCAAGTTCGGACTTGGATTTTGATATTTGTTCTGGAGACAATGTAGACTTCACTGGCGCAGGCGCTGATCAATATGAATTTTTCATTAATGGAATTTCACAAGGAGCCGCTTCACCAATAGATAACATGTCAACTTCGGGACTTACTAACGGTGCTACAATTCATATCGTCGGCTCAAGTCTAGGTTGTTCTTCATCATCTAATAACATTGTTTTCACGGTTAACAATGCACCTATTGTAGCTTTAAATAACAATGGTGATTTACAAGTCTGCGTTGCTGAAAACTTAAATTTAAATGCAACAGGTGCTACTGAATATCAATTCTCTGTAAATGGAACACCGGTTGGTCCATATAGTCCAACTTCAACATTTACAAACCCTGTAAACGATGGCGATGTAATAACCGTTGCAGGACAATTAAACGGATGTATATCCGCAAGCCCATCGAGTTACCAGTTTACGGTTAACACTTATCCAACTTTAGTGAGCTCAAGCTCCGATTTGGACAATGTAATTTGTATTGATGATTTAATCACATTCAACGCTTCAGGTGCAAATACCTATGAGTTTCAATTGAATGGAATAACCGTTCAATCTGGTGTTACAACAAACTTTAACACAAATACATTAGAGGACACGGATTTAATTTCGATAACAGGTTTTAATGGAGACTGTGCCTCATCAACAGATGATTATTTATTTACTGTTAATGAGATGGCATTGAACATGACATCCAATCCTGGAAATTTAATTTGTGAAGGTACATCAGTAACTTTCACAGCTACGGGAAGTGACACCTACGAATTTTTCGTAAATGGGATTTCTCAAGGACCTGCAAGCGCAACAAATACATTTACTACCACAGCATCTAACCTTGATGAAATTACTTTTATAGGAAATAACAATACAACCCTTTGTGCTCAAGATTACAATGACTTTATTACAATGAATGTCTTGGATGATCCAACAATTTCTGCTCTATCAAGTTATACATTTTGTGAAGGAGATTCTGTGGTATTATTTAGTAATTCACCTTACGGTAACCAGTGGTATTTGGACGGAAATCCAATAGCTGGTGCAACAGATACGTCTTATACCGTCTACAACTCTGGTTTATACTCATTGGAGATAATGGCTGGTGGAAACGGTGAAATATGGTCTTTTGGTGTAAATTCCGGAGGAACTTTCGGAGATGGCACGAATATCAATAGTGCCGAGCCAACCAACACTTTACCTATTGATCCACTTGATGAAATTTCAAGTGGGGCTAACTTTGTACTAGCTGTAACACAAGCAGGAGAGGTTTACGCTTGGGGTAATAATGAGTTCGGTCAACTTGGTCAAGGAAATTATACCAACTCGAATGCTCCTTTAATTGTTGCTCCACTCACTGATATTAAAACTGTAGCAACATCAAGTAAAAGCAGCATGGCCGTTACCAATAGTGGAGACGTATATGTTTGGGGTGAAAATATTCAGGGACAACTAGCAACAGGAAATACTTCTGTAATTAACTTCCCTTTCCTAAACACGGCTTTAGCTGGTATGGATACAATAGCAGGAGGAAAAGATCACTTTGTATTTTTGAAAATCGATGGAACGGTCTGGACAACAGGAAACAATGTGTCAGGACAATTAGGTCAAAACAACTTTACAAGCTCTCTTTCTGCTGTTCAAGTTGCAGGTCTTTCTAACATAGTTGCGGTTGGTGCAGGTGAACAAAGTAGTTATGCCATTGATAATACTGGACAACTATTCGTTTGGGGAAACAATGTTTCTGGACAATTGGGATTAGGCGATTTCACCAGTCGTTTAGTTCCTACACTATCTCCTTTGAAAGACATCGTAGTTGCTCAAGGAGGTGCGAATCATTCTGCCTTTATTAATAGTGATAAAGAGTTGTTTACGACTGGTGGAAATTTATACGGTCAATTAGGGTTAGGCGATAACCTTACTAGAAATGTGCCTGAAAAAGTAGATTTAATTGCAACTCAAGTATCAACAGGCCAATACACAACTTTGGTACGTAAACCAGATAACAATGTATTTGGATTTGGAAACAATGCAAATAGTGAACTATCATCGCCAAATGGCTCTTCAATCAATTCTCCAGAGCATATTTCCGATTTCAAAGGAGCAACATTTATTGAAGCAGGTAGATTGACTTCTCATGTACTTCTTGGACAAAGTGAATCTTGCTCATCTGCAAGTGTAAATACAACAATGATTTCTGCCCCTGAAGCCATTATCACCTTAAATCCGTTAAACGTACTAAACGCTACGTTAGGTGGAGTTGCCTACCAATGGTTCTTAAATGGAAATCCTATTCCTAGTGGAACAGGACAAACATTTACAACAACAGTTCCTGGGGTATACACAGTTCAAATTACTTATCCAGGTGGATGTATTGTAATGTCAGACCCATGGTCGTATGGATTTGCGGATCTTGCTGATTTAGGAGAAATGGAATTAACAGTTTATCCAAATCCTACGAAGGATGTGCTGAACCTTTCATTCACCGGGTTCTCTTCAAATGATGAAGTAAGTATTCTTATTTTCGATCAGACGGGTAGACAAATCAGAAGCATTCAAACACAACTGCAAAAAAATATTCAATTAGATTTAATTGATATTGAATCAGGTAGCTACCAAGCAGTTATTTTATTTGAAGGATTTGAAAAAACAGTACGATTCGTGAAAACGAATTTTTAGCCTAATAAATGAGCCCCTGTTATGTATTTCAACATTTCAGGGGTTCATAAGTTTTATATTTAACGCTTTGATTCCCGCTACTCATTCAATACATTTGATGGCTGAAGAAAAAAATATGAAAACAATTCTAATTCTAGGAGCAGGCTTATCCTCTTCCTCTCTGGTAAGATACCTTTTAAACAATTCAACGCAATTCAATTGGCAAGTACGAATTGTCGATCAAGATATTGAATTGGTAAAAAGAAAAATCAACGGAAACCCAAAAGGTCTAGCACTTTCATTTAACGCACTCTCTCCGGAAGAACGTAGACCTGAAATTGAAAGAGCCGATTTGGTAATTTCAATGCTTCCAGCACGTTTTCATATAGATGTCGCAAAAGACTGCATCGCCTTAAAAACAAATCTTATCACCCCATCTTACATTTCTCCCGAAATGAAAGAACTGAACGAAGAAGCGAAGAACGCTGGAATTATTATCATGAACGAAATTGGCGTTGATCCAGGAATCGATCACATGAGTGCCATGAAAATTATACATGAAATTAAAGAAAAGGGCGGTGAAATTACAAGCTTTAAATCCTTTTGTGGAGGATTAATTGCTCCAGAAAGTGACAATAATCCATGGAATTATAAATTCACTTGGAACCCTAGAAATGTTGTGTTAGCCGGACAAGGAGGTGCTTCTTGTTTCATTAGAAACGGCGAATACAAATACATTCCTTATAATCGATTATTTGGTCGTTTGGATCATATTTCGATTGATGGTTATGGCGATTTCGTTGGTTACGCCAATCGTGATTCACTTTCCTATCGAGCAACATATGGCTTAGAAAATATCCCAACCATTTTCAGAGGAACATTAAGAAGACCTGGTTACTGCAAAGCATGGGACGTTTTCATCGAGTTGGGAATGACGGATGATTCATACAGCATGGAAAATACAAAGGATATGACTCCTCGAAAATTCATCAATTCATTTCTACCTTACAATCCAGATAAAACAGTTGAGGAAAAATTCAAAGAATTTTTAGGGCACGATCGTATTGAACTTTACTCGAAATTTGATTGGCTCGGAATATTTGAACACGAACCAATAATTGATTTAGAACATGCGTCACCAGCAGAAGTATTACAAAAAATACTTGTTCGTAAATTGTCATTAGAAGAGGGGGACAAAGACATGCTTGTGATGGTTCATGAGTTTGAATATACACTTGCAAACCAACAATACAAAATTGTATCGAGCATGGTGAATATTGGTGAAGATAAAGTATACACTTCGATGTCCAATACCGTTGGATTACCAGCTGCAATTTGTGCTAAAATGATCTTGAATAACGAGATTAAAACAAAAGGTGTTACGTTGCCAGTAAGTAAAGAAATCTACGAACCAATTTTAACTGAATTGGAGAAATTTGATATCCGATTTAAGGAAGAGGAAATAGGACTGTAAGACCAAGTCGCAAGCTCCTTAAAAGACAAAAGACGTTCGTTCCTCACTAAAAGACCTGTTTTTCATGTAAAAGGAACTCTTTCTTCAATTCACATTTTATCACTTGCGTACTTTCTGCAATTTTATAGGTATAAATACCTGATTTTACATCTTTTGATCATTTTTTCATTATTTCTTTGAAAAATCATTTTTTTTTTTTTTCACCTTGGTATAAAACTATAAACTACCAACCATGAAAAAACTATTGACTACTATTTTCGTATGCGCTTTTGCATACCTTTCTATTGCACAAGACAATACTCTCCCAACTACAGGAAACGTAGGAGTTGGAACATTGAACCCAACTGCTCGTTTAAATGTGAACGGAAGTGTGAAAATAGATTCCTCCCTTGTAATTAATGACTCCCTTAGAGTAAATAAAACAATCCGTGTGATGGATAAGGTTTACATTGAAGGAAAAACAGTAATGGGTGACAATGCTGTTGTTAAACAAAACTTCAAGGTTGTCGGGAATTCGAACTTTGATGTTAATGCAACTGTTGACGGAAATTTTAAATTACCGAATGCAGAAACGCTTTCCAACAATAATTTTACAAGTGGAAATTTTTCATTTTTAGTGTTAAATGATAATGGTGTTGCTAAAAAAGGAAGTTATCCCGAACTACTTAAACTTGTGACAGACGGAATTTATGATACAGATTACCCTTTTCCGAATGACCCGTTGAATCTTTGTAATTTAGTGGGATATAATCCAGTTTGGAATAATGGACCTAATAAAATATATACAGGATGTCCTGAAGTTAATGTTGGAATAAGAACAGATGATCCTCGTTCTGCATTGGATGTTAGAGGTACTACTTTTACAGCAAGTTTGGCTATAGGTATCCCGCCTGACGAAATGATTGGAAAATTCCATCTAAAGTCGTTTTCTTCAAGTGGTGCAGCAAAGTTGTTTACAATAGAAAATACAACACGTAAACTTTTGACCCTGGACAATTCAGGGTTATTGCGGGCTCGGGAAATAAAAGTAGATGCACAAGCTTGGCCAGACTATGTTTTTAAATCCGATTACAAATTAATGCCATTGTCTGAAGTAGAAACATTTATTCAAAAAGAAGGGCATTTACCCGAATTTCCATCTGCTCAAGAAGTTGAAGAAAATGGAATGAATGTGTACGAAACAAATAAAATATTAGTTCAAAAAATTGAAGAATTAACTCTACACTTAATTGAACAAGAAAAGCAATTGAAAGAGCAAAACGAAAGACTACAAGAACTTGAAAACAAAAAATAAACACCATGAAATATATCATATTATTTTCACTGGTGTGTTGGACAATACAACCAGTGAGTGCTCAAAACGACTTTGAAGATGGTTTTACTGGACTCAAATTTCAAAATGAAAAGGAACTTTTTAATTATGCTTTTCAAAATACCGACTTGCAAACCCAAACAAGTGGTTTACTGCTAGATTATTGCGAGTATCCAGACAGTACATGGAGTGTATTAAATACAATTGCTAATCATCCAGTAGCGAATAGCGCTTTTTGTTATCAAGTGTCGGGAATTATTAACCAAATTGGACTTTCGGAAGAGTTTAACGACGACAGTTTAATTTATCCTTTTTTGGAACATATTTCTTCATTGGACTATGTTCGAAAAGTGAGAATTCCTGTTTTATTGTATGATTTAGAAATCTCTCAATCCAACTCAACAACTCGATCTATAATTGAGTCTTGGAGTACAGTTGAACCATTCCCTGCGTTTTCGGCAAATGGATTTGTACAAAAAGATTTTTTCTTTGCTGCAACAATGACAGATTCTATTCCCTATCCGAATGCAGTTCTTCATTTTGATCCAACAAAAATGCGCTCGAACAAAGGGCGAGAGCTGATAGAATTACAAGTTACTGTTAATGGAAGCACATACAGTTTGCAATCTGGAGAAGAGTTAGACATAAGCCAGTTTTCGGGCAAAAACAACTATACATTTACGTATAATTTCAACGACAATTCAAGCGAAGTTGTAGGACAAGAAATTAATGTTGCTTGGAAACCACAAGCTTTGCCAAAATCAAGTTTTTGGGATTTTACTGCTCCTGCAAATCAAACAGAAATCACATTGAATGGAGATTATTCAAATATTAATATTTATAACCCGTCATTAAAGTTTGGAATAAAATATGGCTGTACAGAGGGTGTTATTAAAAAACCCTATTTCTTAGTTGCTGGTTGGGGTCCATTTACAGATAAAGCAAACATAAACAATGCACTTGGCTGGCCTACAACTATGTACGGTATTTCACAATCAATGAACCAGGCGGGGTTTATTGAGAATTTACATGCTGAAGGATATGATGTGATTTTGGTGCAATTTTTTCCTCCAAATGCATCCATAGATTTTAATAGTCAATTGTTAGAAACATTAATTAATTATATCAATGAACAAAAATTTGCGAATGACTCTTATGAAGAAAATATTATTCAAGGATTTAGTGCAGGAGCTCTGTGTACTAAGTACACCTTGTTAAGAATGGAGAAAAAGCATTTGGTACAGAATGCTCCACATCCGCATACGAAATTGTTTGTATCTTATGATGGTGAAAATCAAGGAGCAAACATTCCACTAGGACTTCAGCATGAAGTTGTTTTTTTAGATATTTTTAGGCACTCAAACAATATTGTTTGGTTCGGTAGCATTGATGCAAGTCCAGGAGCCGTAATGTATGCCTTGCGTTATATTTTAGATGCACCCTTATCTAAACAGTTATTGCATTATTTCTATTCGGAAACGGGTAGTAGTTTTAGCCAACCAGGACAAGGGTCTCACCCAACACGATATCAATACTTATCAAACCAAACGTCATTTAATCATATCTTAAATAACCATATTCCAAGTTACCCCAGTTTTGGTAGAAACATATTTATTTCCAATGGTTCGAGCACACCATCGTATAATTTTTCTGATTATTCGAGTAATCATTATCCATACCCGCCAGAAACGAACGCTACATTTTTCTATCAATTAGGAACTTATCATAAATACGAATCAAAATTTTTGACGCATGGTATTGGAACACCTTTTTATTTTGGAAGAAAATTCTTTTTTTGGCAACCATCTTGGATGCTTGTCTATGATGGATTAACGAAGGACCCTCTTGTTTTGGATAATGCTCCAGGCGGTATTATTTTTATTGAAGCAAATCCTTTAATAGCGGCAAATGGTGTTATGGATTTTCAATTGCCTGGTTCTCCTTCCATTGATGAAAACCATTTGTATCCTTTTACCCCAACAGTGCTCACCCACGACATCAAAAATTTTGATGCTTTTGCGAATGGAAAACAAGGGTACATGGATTATAATTTTAAAGAAAAAGATCTAAATTATGATCATGAAAATGCGGTAGGTAACTCCGCGAATGCATCTAACACCATAGGCTACCCACATTTGGGTTATCCTTCCAACCATTACGACATCACTCCTTTTGATGCCTTGTTTACATGGGATAAAAACACCGTGCATGTCACCAGTGGCGAAAAGAGTACGAGCTATTATACAGAAGTAGATTCTCCAGTCCGTGATATTATTAAAAATATTGTGGTAGAAGAAGGTGAGCATTGGAACATTCACTTGCAAAACAAGCAAATTGGTTATTACTCCAATGGTTCAGAGTATAAAGTAGATTACAATGCCGACAACGATATTTTCTGGGGAGAACATGTAACCCAAAAAACAGACTTTCTACCAGTTACCATAGAGTCAAATGCCGTGGTTCGGGCATTTGCTTGTAACAGTCATTTGATGGACAGTGGTTTTCACATAAAACCGGGTGCTGACGTACACATTGCCATAGGATGCGAAAATTGTCATACCGGTGGAGGGCAAAGAGCCGAAAACCCAACAACAGACAATACAAACCAAACAAAAAATACTTCCACAATTGTAGGGATAGTAGAACCACGTATGATTTTATACCCAAATCCAACACAACGTGAATTGACTATTGTATTGGAAAATGACGTTATCAATGAAAACTTTGATTTTTTCGTTTACAATTTTAGTGGTACTTTAGTACACAGTGGATCAAGTAATGAGCGTACTTCAATTTATTTGAATTTGTCAAGCGGAATGTATTTAGTAAAAGTAAAAACAGAACAAACATGGTACACAGAAAAATTAAGTATAAGGTAATTTCTATTTGCTTTTGTATTTTGGTAGTCTTTTCTTGTAAAAAAGAAGCAAAAGATCCTATTTATGTAACCATGAATGCAATATTGGCACATAATAACCAACCAGTTTCAGGAATTAAGTGGACAATAACCGAAACCAAATCGAAGGGGTTCTCTGGAAAAACAGAAAAAACAGACTGGGAAAGAAACGGACAAACTGATGCTTCTGGAATCTCTAATATTGAGTTTTATCCTAAAAAAAATCTGGATTATCAGTATGATATTTATTTTGATTATTCAACGATGAATGTACCTAGTGGTGATTATTCAATTGTTTTGGGACCTTCAGATTTTGCCCACGTTACCCATCAAGGACCAAACAATTATGATATACGTATTCTACCGAAAATGGATGTTCAGGTCCATTATAAAAATGTAAACTGTTATGATGGAAATGATAGCTTTAAACACAAATCCATAAATTTAGAGGAAAACCCTTATATCTCAGTTCAAGATGTAAATGATTTGAATTTAGTATTCAACAATTTGAATCAAGGCTGTACTGATAGATTGGGGGGGGGTATTGGCTTGCAGGTCATTACCTCTTTAAATGGGAGGCAAATAAAAATGGTGTTGTAACAAGTGGCATCGACACTTTTTATGTTTCTCCAGACGGGAATAATTTAATAGAAATGTTTTGGTAGCCTCGACTATTTCGACGCTTCGGTAAACTCAGGGTCCTTAGCTAAATAGCCAAGGCTCGGCTACCGAAGATCTTTCACCGAAATATGAAGTAATTTAAATAAAATTTAATAATGGTAATCGAGTTTACCGAGATTAACATGGTATACAGAAAAATTAAGTATAAGGTAATTTCTATCTGCTTTTGTATTTTGTTAACCTTGTCCTTGTTTTTTCTACATTCAGGTAAAAAAGAAACAAAGGGCCCCATTGGCGTAAAGATACATGCTGTAATGGCACACAATGGACAACCAATTTTAACTGAATTGGAGAAATTTGATATCCGGTTTAAGGAATAGGAAACGAGACTTTAATTGAGACTGCAAGACCAGTCGAAAGCTCCTTAAAAGACAAAATACCGTATAACTCCACTACCGTTTGTTTTTTGAATACTTAATCACATTCTTTTGCATATAGACTTGATTTGTTGAAAAGAACTCGTCTTTAAGTGAGGTACGAACGGTCTTTTGTCTTTTAGCGAAGCGGTCTTGACACTTTTTAATTACTTTTGTACCTTATTAATTCTATCATTTCAGAATGACCAAAGAAAAATTTACGGTAACCGCGGCGTTGCCTTACGCGAATGGCCCCCTTCATTTAGGACATGTGGCAGGAGTTTATTTACCATCTGACATTTTTGTGCGCTTTTTAAGAATGAATCAACACGATGTTGCATTTATTTGCGGAAGCGACGAGCACGGTGCGGCGATTACGTTACGTGCGAAAAAAGAAGGTGTCACTCCTCAAGAAATCGTTGATAAATACGACGGGATTATTGGAAAAGCATTTCAAGACTTCGGAATTTCATTTGACATTTATCATCGAACTTCTTCCGAAATACACCATAAAACAGCACAAGAGTTTTTCACCGTTCTAGAGGAAAAAGGTCACTTTACCAAAGAAACGAGCGAACAATATTACGACGAAGAATTTGAACAATTCTTAGCCGATAGATACATTACTGGAACATGTCCTAATTGCAAGAAGGAAAATGCATACGGTGACCAATGCGAAAGTTGCGGTTCAGCGCTAAGTCCAACAGATTTAATCGATCCAAAATCTACTCTTAGCGGTAAAACACCTGTCATGAAATCTACTTCTCATTGGTATTTACCGATGGAGCGCCATGAAGAATGGTTGAAGGAATGGATTAAAGAAGGGAAATTAGACGGGGTTCAACAACACGATCCTTCCAAATGGAGAAATCAAGTGATTGGGCAATGCATGTCGTGGATTGATAGTGGATTACGTCCGCGCGCCATGACAAGAGATTTGGATTGGGGAGTAAAAGTTCCCATTCAAGGTGCCGATGGAAAAGTTTTATACGTATGGTTGGATGCACCGATTGGATATATTTCAGCAACGAAGCAATGGGCACTTGACACCAATAAAAACTGGGAAGATTACTGGACGGGAGATAGAAAATTAGTACACTTTATTGGCAAAGATAATATCGTATTTCACGCAATAATTTTTCCAATCTTACTGAAAGCACACGAAGGATTAATTCTTCCAGATAACGTTCCAGCCTATGAGTTTTTAAACTTAGAAGGAGATAAAATTTCCACTTCTCGTAATTGGGCAGTTTGGTTACACGAGTACATCGCAAGTTATCCTGACAAAATGGATGAGTTGAAATACGTATTGACTTCAATTGCTCCAGAGACAAAAGACAGTGAATTTACTTGGAAAGAATACCAAGTGCGTATTAACAGTGAGCTAGCGGATATACTAGGTAACTTCATCAATCGTGCAATGGTTCTTACTCAAAAATATTACGAAGGAATTGTTCCACAGTTGGGCGTATTAACAGATTACGACAATCAAGTATTGGCAGAAATAAAAGCAATTCCAGAACGTATTTCTAAATTGGTTTATGCCTATAAATTACGTGAAGCACAAGCTGAAGCAATGAATTTAGCCCGATTAGGAAATAAATATTTGGCTGATCAAGAACCTTGGAAGCTAATAAAAACCGATCCTGTCCGTGTTGAAACGATTATGAATATTGCACTTCAAATTACAGCAAATTTAAGTATCGTGCTCCAACCATTTTTACCAGCAACGGCGACCAAAATTTCCGATTTCTTGAACTTTTCAACAAATGATTGGAATGAAGCAGGTAATCCAAGTTTAATTTCTGCGGGACATAAAACGAATGCTCCAACCATCTTGTTTCAAAAAATTGAAGATGAAATGGTGGAAGCAGAAGTCGCTAAATTATTAGCAACAAAAGAACAGAACAGCCAAGAAATAAAATCGAATGAAAAAGTGAGTTTTGAGCCTCAAAAAGCAACAGCTACTTTCGACGATTTCCAGAAAATGGACATTCGTTTAGGAACAATTTTAGAAGCAGAAAAAGTAAAGAAAGCAGATAAGTTATTGAAGCTTTTGGTGGACACCGGAATTGATAAACGTGTGATCGTTTCGGGAATTGCAGAACATTATTCGCCCGAAGAAATTATTGGAAAAACAGTGACCGTATTAATGAATCTTGCACCAAGAACAATCAAAGGAATTGAATCTCAAGGAATGATTTTAATGGCTGAAAATGCAAGTGGTGAACTTAGTTTTATGTCACCAGAAAAACCATTCGAAGCTGGGTGCGGTATCCATTAATTCACATTGTGTGCATAATTTATCCTTTTCTTAACAATTAATTCTCTTTTGTCGTGACAAAATAGTCTAATTTTGCACCGAGATTGATGCTGTTCTCCTTGAAGTAATCTTATCATTACCGAAACCAGTATCAATTGTATAGATTATTGTTTTACATGTTATCTTTTAACTATTTAAGATTTTTCTTAATTTTTATCTCATTCAATTCAGTTTCACAGCAACTACTTATCAACGAAATTTCGCAAGGTACAAGTGCGAAAGAATATGTTGAATTTGTTGTTGCCGGAAGCCCAACATGTCAAACTCCTGTGCCCTGTGCTGATTTGAGAGGTGTCATCATTGACGATAACAACGGAAATTTTGCGGCAGGAAGTGGCACCGGAATTGCCACTGGCGCAGTTCGTTTTGCAAATAACGTTTTTTGGAGCTGTATTCCACAAGGAACATTGATCGTTGTCTACAATAATTCAGATGTTAATCCTGCCCTTCCACCAGATGATGTTTCAATGACGGACGGAAATTGCAGATTAATTATTCCAATCAATTCGAACTTGTTTGAAGGACAAGCAACGAGTCCAACAAACTCAGTTAGTACTTATCCCCCTTCTGGAGCTTGGATCGCAGGTGCAGGCGACTGGAATCAAATTGCAATGTCAAATTCCAATGATTCCTTTCAAATTCAATCCGGATTGTCGGCAAATGGTGCGTATACACATTCAGTAAGTTGGGGGAATAATACAACCGGTTCAATCATTTACTTTACTTCTGCTTCAGGAAACGTTTTTTCAATGACAAATATCGTTGATAATAACGCAATGTTACAATCGAATTGGTCACAAGGTTCAGTCGGTATTGACGAAACCCCCGGTGTTGCAAATAATTCTTTAAACGACGCTTGGATTGGGGGAATGAATCCTCAATGTGGAATGTCCAACTCTCTTCAATTAACCGTTTCTTCCACTCCAACAGGATGCGGGGCAACTTGCACGGGAAGTGCTACTGTCTCTATTTCTGGCGGTGTTGGTCCTTATACCATTTTATGGTCGAATGGAGGAAATACATCAACCATCTCTTCACTTTGTGCTGCAACTTACACCTTAGACGTTACGGATGCCGGCGGATGCACTGCTACGGAACAAATTACAATAGTCACGAGCACAAGTTCATTAAATTTACAGCTTAGCGCAACGAATGAATCGTGTGTTGGAAGTTGCGACGGATCGGTTTCTACTACAGTCACTGGAGGATCGATGCCGTATACTTATATGTGGAGTACGGGCCAAGGAACTCCGAATCTTTCGAACGTTTGTCCGACAAATTATTCGGTAACCGTTACTGACAACAATGGTTGCTCAGTTAATGGCAGTCAAACTGTATTGGCAGGAACTGCCATTCAGGATGCAACCATTTTGACAAGTGGTCCATTTTCTACAAATGATTCTCCTGTTCAATTTAACGCAGCAACGAATGGAGGAATTTGGACAGCTGATTGCGGAACATGTATTTCATCCTCTGGAATTTTTTCTCCGCAGATTGCAGGCGAAGGATCTTACCAAGTTTGTTACGACCTCGGAACGGGAGCATGCTCAAGCAATGACTGTGTAACTATTGACGTAATTGCAGGTTGTACTCCACAATCCACAAGCGAAGACCTTTCAATTTGTCCAGGAACAGTATTAGATTACAACGGTCAACAATATAATCAAACCGGGATTTACCCAATTGTCTTCACAGATATGAATGGATGTGATAGCACACACACTTTATATCTAACCGTTTTTTCCGTTACTCCGCAAAATGAAATTCGAAATGCATGTTTTGGTGATTCAGTCGAAGTTTATGGTCATTGGTACAATTATTCAGAATACGTAACTGAAGATGTACTGAATGTGAATGGTTGTCCTGTTACAAATTCAACAACTATCGTTTTCGATGATTGCACATTAGAAAATTACACTGTTTTTATTCCTAATGTCTTCACTCCAAATGGAGATGAATTCAACAACGTATTCGAAATATCAATTACAGGTGGTATGCTAGAAAGAGGGTTTATTGTTAACCGTTGGGGAAATCTAATCCATGAATTTGGTCCTGAAAATTTAATTTGGGATGGAACATCGCAACAAGGAATGCCCGTCCAGGATGGCGTTTATACCTACGTTGTAACTATAAGAGCAGCGGGTAGTGCAACATCAGATCAATACCATGGATTTGTCACAGTAATTCGTTAGATTTACGAAAGTAAAACTGTCTCGAATGCTCCAAAAAACGACGCACCAAATCTGGGCGGAAGCGACACATTCCGAAATTGAAAATGAATGGAATAAACTTGATTTCGTTCAAAAAACCATTGCGCAAATTGATAAAGACTTCGGACGTTTTATTGTTTCACATATCGGTGAAAACATTGATTTAAGTGGTGATATTGCGAATGAAATTATACATCATATCAAAGAAAACCTAGTTAAATTGGAGCGCGAAAATCCATCCTCAATTCCGCAACTCATCTACCTTATTGATTTACCTGAAGAAATCTTTCAGTCCATTTATCAAAATTCTACCTTAATTAATCACGAACTAGCACATTGTATTTTAATACGTGAAGCACATAAAGTTTGGATGAGAGGGAGGTTTTAAAATTCATTTGATTTTCATTAATCCAACGAATTTATACATCTTCAATGTTTTTATAAAAGCTGTTAAATATTTATCGCTTTTTACCCCTCTGAATCCAACAATATCACTAAATTTGTTAGTCCATAACGCTTCAAAATAACATGGATAAAGTAACATACGTAGGGAATGCAGATGTAAGTGCCATTGATCACTTATATAAAATGTATTTACAGGACAATGAAAGTGTTGATCTTGGTTGGCAAAAGTTTTTCGAAGGATTTGATTTCGCTCAAACAAACTATGAAGAAGGAGGAGCCGTTCCAGAGAATTATCAGAAGGAATTTAAAGTCATTAATTTAATTGATGGCTATAGAAATCGCGGTCACTTATTTACAAAAACTAATCCTGTTAGAGCCCGTAGAACATATGCTCCAACTTTGGATGTTGAAAATTTTGGTTTAGAACAAAGTGATTTAGATACTGTTTTTCAAGCTGGGGAACAAGTTGGCTTAGGCGCAGCTAGTTTACGAGATATCATTTCACACCTTGAAGCTACATATTGCGAGTCAATCGGTATTGAGTTCATGTACATGCGTGAACCCGCTCAAATTGAATGGTTCAGAAAAGCGATTGAATTGAAGAACCGTCCGAAATATGACGCCGCTAGAAAAATAGAGATTTATAAAAAATTAAACCAGGCAACAAATTTTGAATCCTTTTTAGGAAAGAAATTTGTTGGTCAAAAACGTTTCTCAATTGAAGGATTAGAAGCATTGGTTCCTGCGTTGGACGCCTTAATGTATAAAGGAATCACAATGGATGTAGAACATTTCATCGTTGGAATGGCGCACCGTGGTCGTTTAAATACATTAACGAATATTTTCGAGAAAAGACCGAAGGATATTTTCTCGGAATTTGAAGGGAAAGAGTTTGATATCGAAGCTCGTTTCGATGGAGATGTTAAATATCACCAAGGATTTACATCTAAAGTGAAATCTAAAACAGGCAAAACTGTGACGTTAACATTGTCTCCAAACCCTTCTCACCTTGAAGCTGTTAACACAGTAGTTGAAGGGATTTCAAGAGCAAAAATTGACCATAAATTAGACGGAGATAATAAACGTATTTGTCCAATACTAGTTCACGGAGATGCTGCAATTGCTGGTCAAGGAATTGTTTACGAAACAATTCAAATGGCACAATTAGATGGGTACAAAACTGGTGGAACAATTCACATTGTAACAAATAATCAAGTTGGATTTACAACCAATTATTTAGATGGTCGATCTTCAACCTATTGCACAGACATTGCAAAAACAACTTTATCACCTGTGTTTCATGTAAATGCAGATGACATTGAAGCTGTTTCTCAAGCAATGGAAATTGCAATGGAGTACCGTCAACATTTTGGAAGTGATATTTTTATTGATTTATTGGGATATAGAAAGTACGGACACAATGAAGGCGATGAGCCAAAATTTACACAGCCGAACTTATACAACATGATCGCGAAACACGCGAACGTGAAGGACATATACTTCTCTCAATTAGAAGCTGAAGGAGTAATTACAAAAGCTGAAGCTGATAGATTAGCTGACGATTTCAATAATTACCTCGAAAGTGAATACGAAGAATCTCGTAAACACGACAAAGCCTTAGTCTATGATTTTCTTAAAGAAGATTGGAAAGGATTTAGAGCTGGCACAGCTAAAGATTTTGAATTATCTCCAGAAACGGGTGTTGACAAAAAGAAATTACTTGCTTTGGGCGAGAAATTAGCAACTCTTCCAGATGGTAAAAAATATTTTAGAAAAATCTCAAAGATTTTCAATGATCGTTTAACTGCAATCAAAGAAGATAACTTAGATTGGGGAAGTGCTGAAATGCTGGCTTACGCGACATTGTTAGAAGATGGACATCCAGTTCGCCTTTCTGGACAAGATGTGGAAAGAGGAACTTTTTCTCACAGACACGCTGTAGTAAAAACAGAAGATACAGAAGAGGAAGTAATCACGTTAAACTTGCTTTCAGACAAACAAGCACCTTTTTCAATTTATAACTCCTTACTTTCTGAATATGGCGTACTTGGCTTTGAATACGGTTACTCTCTAGCTTGTCCAAATGGTTTAACTATTTGGGAGGCGCAATTTGGGGATTTCTACAATGGTGCTCAAACAATGGTCGATCAATTCATTACTGCAGGTGAAGATAAGTGGGCAACCCAAAGTGGATTAGTTATGTTACTTCCTCATGGATATGAAGGTCAAGGTGCCGAGCATTCAAGCGGTCGTATGGAACGTTTTTTACAGCAATGTGCCGATTTGAATATTCAAGTAGTTAACACTTCTACTCCTGCAAATCATTTCCATTTATTGAGAAGACAAATGAAACGTGATTTTAGAAAACCCTTGGTTGTATTTTCACCAAAAATGTTGTTGCGTCATCCAAGAGCTACATCGTCATTAGATGAAATGGCAAAAGGTCGATTCCAAGAAGTAATTGATGATCCAAAAGCTAAAGTGGCAAACGTTGATACAGTTGTAATGTGTAGCGGTAAATTCTACTATGAAGCAACAGATAAAGCTGAACAATTAGGTGCTGAAAATATGGCTTTTGTTCGAATAGAACAGTTGTATCCATTACCAAAAAATCAAATCAACGAGATTCTTAAAAAGTATAAAAATGCAACAACGATTATTTGGGCTCAAGAAGAACCAGCAAATATGGGTGCATGGACATATATGGCAATGGAATTAAGGGAATTGAACTTGACCGGGATTTGTCGCTATGCATCTGCAGCGGCAGCTGAAGGTTCTCATGACCTACATAAACGTCGTTTGGAACGCCTATTTAACGAACTTTTTGCTTACGCGAAAGTGAACGCATAACAATTTTAGACTACACATTAAAACAAGATAGACATGTCAGTATTAGAAATGAAAGTACCAAGTCCAGGAGAATCAATTTCTGAAGTAGAAATTGCACAATGGTTGGTATCTGACGGAGATTACGTAGAAAAAGACCAAGCGATTGCTGAAGTAGATTCGGACAAGGCAACACTGGAACTACCTGCTGAGGAAAGCGGAATCATAACACTTAAAGCTGAAGATGGTGATACAGTTGCTGTTGGTGCAGTCGTATGTTTGATCGACACTGCTGCAGAAAAACCTGCAGGATTTACATCGGCACCTGTTGAATCAGCACCAGCAGTTAAAGCTCCTGAAAACAAACCAACTGCTTCAGCGCCGAGCCCTGACCCAGTTAAGCCTGTTGTAGAAAGTAAAACTTCTTATGCTTCTGGTACTCCATCTGTCGCGGCAGCTAAAATTATGGCTGAAAACGGTGTTTCGTCCAATCAGTTGAATGGAACAGGAAAAGACGGTAGAATTACCAAACAAGATGTTGTTGCCGCAATGGCTTCTGGATTCTCATCAAACGCGGCTCAAGGTTGGGGTGGAACAAGGAACCAATCAGTAGAAAAAATGTCGATGATGCGCCGTAAAATTGCGGAGCGTCTAGTGGCCGTGAAAAGTGAAACTGCTATGTTGACTACCTTTAACGAAGTTGACATGAAGCCTATTATGGATTTACGCGCCAAATACAAAGGAAAATTTGCTGAATACCACGATGTCAATTTAGGTTTCATGTCCTTTTTTACAAAAGCAGTTACTGAAGCATTAAATTTATATCCTTCTGTTAATGGACAAATTGATGGAAAAGACATGATATTACACGATTATGCTGATATTGGGGTTGCGGTTTCTTCTCCAAAAGGACTGATGGTTCCAGTGGTGCGGAATGCCGAGCAAATGTCTTTGGCTGAAATAGAGCGAGAAATTAAACGCCTTGCAATTAAAGCTAGAGACGGTAAAATTACTCCCGATGAAATGACTGGTGGAACTTTTACAATCACCAATGGTGGAGTATTTGGATCTATGCTATCAACTCCTATTATTAATCCTCCTCAATCGGCAATTTTAGGAATGCACAACATTGTTGAGCGTCCAGTTGCAATTGACGGAAAAGTTGAAATTCGTCCAATTATGTATCTGGCATTATCTTATGACCACCGAATCATTGACGGAAAAGAATCCGTGAGTTTCTTGGTGAAAGTAAAGGAAATGTTAGAAAACCCTGAAAGAATGATTTTTGGTTCGAAAGACCCATTAGAAGTTCTGTTAGGATTATAGAAAATTTTCTTAAATACAAAGCGGGGGGGAATTTCCCCCCCCCCCTTTTTTTGTCCAAAAATTTTGTGCAGTCGCACTATTAAATTACTAATCTCTCAATAAGTTTCATTTAATTGAAAAGAGCGATTGAATTCTGCAATGAACATAATTAAAACAAAGAAATTCCCCAATTGAAATGCTTGGATGTCAGGAATTATTTGCTGACAAACTATTTATCTGACAAATTGACAATCATTTATTTGATACTATTTTGACCTTAAATGGAACAACCATGGAATTTATTACACGCCCTATCTAACAATTTTTCAAAAGTAATTTGACACAACATACGACTGCACATTACTCTATTAATCAGAATGTTAAGTATGCATGCATAGCGATATTTTAGCCTAAACCATTCATTATCAATTTCTAAAAAAATGTTAAATACATAATTCGACTGTAATAAACTCAAACATCATACGTTTATATAATAACAATACAAGTTGACAAAGTTTTAAAAGTTGGCATACAATTTGAATATTCTTTAATCAACTAAGTAGAAGTTAGTTTTCATAAGTAGTAGTAGTAGTTTAGGTTATGAGCGGGAAGGATGCCAGTCTTTCCCGCTTGTTTTTTATACCTACTTTAGGTGTACTAAATTCATTAATTTGCCGTACTTTTGGGCTTGCTATATCAATCAGTTAGCACAATACACGTATGAAGAATATTCGAAATTTTTGCATCATTGCACATATTGATCATGGGAAAAGCACATTAGCCGATCGTTTATTACAAACTACAGGAACAATTTCCGATCGCGACATGCAGGCACAAGCGCTTGATGATATGGATATTGAGCGAGAAAGAGGGATTACGATTAAAAGTCACGCCATCCAAATGAACTATAAAAGAGATGGCATTGATTATGTGTTGAATTTAATTGACACTCCGGGTCACGTTGATTTTTCTTATGAAGTTTCACGATCTATTGCGGCTTGCGAAGGTGCTTTACTTATCGTAGATGCCTCTCAAGGGATTGAAGCACAAACAATTTCAAATTTATATTTGGCCTTAGAACACGACTTGGAAATCATTCCAATCCTAAATAAAATGGATTTACCAGGCGCAATGCCGGAAGAAGTAACTGATCAAATTGTTGAATTAATCGGGTGTGACCCAAGTGACGTTATTCCCGCCTCCGGAAAAACTGGACTAGGTGTTGAAGAAATTTTAGAAGCAGTTATCAATCGTATTCCATGTCCTGTTGGAGATGAAAACGAGCCGCTTCAGGCAATGATCTTCGATTCAGTATTTAACCCTTTCAGAGGAATTATTGCTTACTATCGTGTTCGAAATGGTGTAATTCGTAAAGGACAGAAAATAAAATTTATGAATACTGGTAAATCTTACAATGCTGAAGAAATCGGTATTTTAAAAATGGATTTACAACCTCGAACTGAAGTTAAAGCTGGAGATGTTGGCTATATTATTTCAGGAATTAAAAGAGCTGCTGAAGTCAAAGTTGGTGATACGCTTACGACTTTAGATAACCCAACATCTCAAGCAGTTAAGGGATTCGAAGATGTAAAACCAATGGTCTTCGCTGGAATTTATCCTGTGGATACTGAGGATTATGAGGAACTACGATATTCAATGGAAAAGCTACAGCTGAATGATTCATCTTTGGTTTTTGAACCAGAATCGTCTGCTGCACTTGGTTTCGGATTCCGTTGTGGATTCTTGGGTATGCTGCACATGGAGATTATCCAAGAACGTTTGGAACGTGAGTTTAATATGACCGTAATTACCACGGTTCCTAACGTTTCTTACAAAGCTTACTTAACAAAAGATCCTTTAACAGCCAAAATTGTAAACAATCCATCCGAACTACCAGATCCGTCGACAATGGCGAGTATGGAAGAACCATATATCAAAGCACAAGTTATTACAAAGTCGGAATACGTGGGTCAAATTATGACATTGTGTATTGAAAAACGCGGTGAATTGACTAACCAAGTATATTTAACCCAAGATAGAGTCGAACTTTCTTTTGAAATGCCATTGGGTGAAATTGTATTCGATTTTTATGATCGTTTAAAATCTGTTTCTCGTGGATATGCTTCGTTTGATTATCACCCAACAGGTTATAAAACTTCGGATTTAATTAAAATGGATTTGATGTTGAATGGAGAGCAAATTGATGCTCTTTCAGCACTAGTTCACAGAAGTAACGCATACGAATTAGGAAAACGAATCTGTATTAAATTAAAAGAATTGATTCCTCGCCAACAATTCGAAATTCCAATTCAGGCGGCAATTGGCGCTAAAGTAATTGCTCGTGAAACAATCAAGGCATTGCGTAAAGATGTGACAGCTAAATGTTATGGTGGAGATATTTCACGTAAACGTAAGCTTCTTGAAAAACAAAAGGAAGGTAAGAAAAGAATGCGTCAAGTCGGGCGAGTAGAAATTCCTCAAGAAGCATTTTTAGCTGTATTGAAATTGAATGATTAAAACAATACGATTTTATTAAAAGCCCTATATGAACTGTCACATGGGTTTTTTTTAATTCTGTATATTCTTTTCATCTTAATATATTTCACCAAAATGTGTAACTGAATTACCTTTCAAACTCATAATTCAAAAAAAAAGGCTACTCAATGAGTAGCCTTAAAAATTATTGGTTCGTTTAATATTCAAACGTTTCCATAAAACTTGTTGTGAAATCACCTTCGTTAAATTTAGGATCCTCCATCAATTTTTGGTGAAAAGGAATAGTTGTTTTAATTCCCTCAATAATGTATTCATCCAAGGCACGTTTCATTTTTAAAATTGCTTCATCACGAGTTTGCGCGACAACAATCAATTTAGAAATCATTGAATCGTAATTCGGTGGAATAACATAACCAGCGTACACATGCGTATCTATTCGAACACCATGTCCTCCAGGTGAGTGATATGTTTCAATCTTACCTGGTGAAGGTCTAAAGTTATTTTTAGGATCTTCTGCATTGATTCTACATTGAATCGAGTGCATTTTAGGGTAATGATTTTCACCTGATATTTTCTCGCCAAAAGCAATTTTAATTTGCTCTTTAATCAAGTCGTAGTTAATTACCTCTTCAGTAATAGTATGTTCAACCTGAATACGGGTATTCATTTCCATAAAGTAGAAATCGCGGTGCTTATCAACCAAGAACTCCACTGTACCAACTCCTTCATAGTTCACAGCTTTCGTTGCCTTAATCGCGGCATTTCCCATTCTTTCTCTCAATTCATCTGTCATAAATGGAGAAGGTGTTTCTTCTACCAATTTTTGGTGACGACGTTGAATAGAACAATCTCTTTCTGACAAGTGACATGCGTTTCCGTATTGGTCACCGGCAATTTGAATTTCGATGTGACGTGGCTCTTCTATGAATTTCTCCATATAAAGTCCGTTGTTACCGAATGCCGCAGCTGATTCAGCACGGGTTCCGTCCCAAGCTGCCTCCATGTCTTCTTCTTTCCAAACCACACGCATTCCTTTTCCACCACCACCGGCAGTAGCTTTAAGTATGATTGGGTATTTAATCTTTTTTGCAACAGCCTTCGCATCAGCTAAATCTTTCAACAAACCTGTTGATCCTGGAATACAAGGAACGCCAGCTTTAATCATAGTAGCTTTTGCGCTTGCTTTGTCTCCCATTCCTGCAATTTGCTCTGGAGTTGCACCAATAAATTTAATATTATGCTCCTGGCACACTTTAGAAAATTTTTCGTTCTCAGAAAGAAATCCATATCCAGGGTGAATCGCATCCGCATTTGTTATTTCTGCTGCTGCAATAATGTTTGGAATAGATAAGTAAGAAAGTGCACTTGACGGTGGCCCAATACAAACCGCTTCATCCGCAAAACGAACTGGTAAACTGTCTTTGTCCGCTGTTGAATAAACCGCGACTGTTTTAATTCCCATTTCTTTACATGTACGAATAATACGCAATGCAATTTCACCTCTATTGGCAATCAATATTTTTTTGAACATGCCTGTTTAATTTTATATGTAAAAAAATAGAGACGAAAGCCTCTATTCTAAATCAATTTTAATTACGATGGATCAACTAAAAATAACGGCTGATCGTATTCAACTGGTGTTGAATCATCCACCAATACTTTTACAATTTTTCCTGTTACTTCAGCTTCAATTTCATTGAACAACTTCATTGCTTCAATAATACAAACAGTATCTCCAACAGCGATTGAATCTCCAACATTTTTAAACGGATCTTTGTCCGGCCCTGAAGAACGGTAGAATGTTCCAATCATTGGTGATTTAACAGTAATCAAATTAGAATCATTTGCAGGAGCCGCTGTTGGTGCTGCTGGAGCCGCCGCCACTGGTGCTGCTGCCGGAGCCGCAACTGGTGCTGGAGCTAGTGCCGGTGCTGCAACTTGTGGAGCTGCTTGCACATATATTTGTTGTTGTTCACGTTCAGCATCTGCTTTAATGACAATTTTAAAATCTTTTTGTTCAATTTCAACTTCGTTAACGCCTGATTTAGCGACGAACTTTATTAAATCTTGTATTTCCTTGATATTCATTATTGTATGATTTTTACAGGTTAAAAATACTATTTTTTAAGAATTATATGCCCATTTGAGGTAAACTGACCCCCAAGTGAATCCTCCACCGAAAGCCGATAGAATTAATTTATCTCCTTTTTTCAATTGTTTTTCATAGTCCCACAAGCACAATGGTAATGTTCCCGCCGTTGTATTTCCGTATTTTTGAATGTTAATCATTACCTTTTCTTCAGGTAATCCCATTCGTTTCGCCGTAGCGTCAATAATTCTCAAGTTCGCTTGATGAGGCACTAGCCAATCTACATCGTCGCTCGTTAAATTATTTTTCTCCATAATTTCAGCCGAAACCTCCGCCATGTTTGTCACGGCAAATTTAAATACTTGCTTCCCTTCTTGGCGAACAAAGTGCATTCGTTTTTCAATCGTTTCGATTGATGTTGGATTTAAAGATCCGCCTCCAGGCTGAACTAAGTATTCTCTTCCTGAACCATCACTTTTTAGAATGAAGTCTTGTACACCCAATCCATCTTCGTTTGGTTCCAACATTACGGCTCCTGCACCATCACCGAAAATAATACATGTAGTACGATCTTCGTAGTCGATAATTGAACTCATTTTATCTACACCAACAACTATTACCTTTTTGTAACGTCCAGTTTCAATAAACTGAGAACCTGTTGCCAATCCATAAATAAAACCTGAACATGCTGCGATTAAATCATACCCCCACGCATTCGTCATTCCCAATTTATCACAAAGAACATTCGCAGTACTTGGAAATGGATAATCTGGTGTTACAGTAGCCAAGATAACCAAATCCACGTCCTCGGGCCGTGTGTTCGTTTTCTTCAGTAAACCTTCAACTGCGCCAACAGCCATGTCGGAAGATGCACCGTCTTTCATGATACGTCTTTCTTTAATTCCTGTTCGACTTGTTATCCATTCATCCGACGTTTCAACAATTTTTGACAATTCGTCGTTTGTTAAAACGTAATCTGGTAAATAACCTTGAACACCGGTAATGGCAGCTGTAATTTTGCTCATGTTTTAGTTTAAAGTATTAAAAAGCGATATCGAATTTACGACATTATACAAAGAAAGGCCACTCAAGATTGAATCTTGGTCGCCTAATGGGACAGTCTTAAAATTAACTAAAACTTCTCTATTAGAAGACAATTCAATTGAATTTCTTCCTTTTAGAACGTCACAATCAATCTTCATAAATGAAGAACTAAATCACAGAACTTAAACTGCTACTTCCTTTTCTGCTACTACTTTTCCTTTGTAGTACAATTTTCCTTCATGCCAGTGAGCATGGTGAAAAAGATGTGGTTGTCCAGTTGTTGGGCATGTTGCGATGTTGTTTGCTTCCGCTTTCACATGCGTTCTTCTTTTGTCACGTCTCGTTCTCGAGATCTTGCGTTTTGGATGTGCCATTTTGCTTTTATATTATATTCTTTATTTCAATTTATTTAATGCCACCCACCGAGGATCAATATCTTCGTTGTCGTCATCATCTGAATCATCATTTTCATCCGATTCTTCTTTTACTACTTTTTCCTTGGTAAGAATGTACTCTCCTAATATTTCAATCATCTCTTCATTACATTCTCCCTTTTTATGGACAGAACGCAGAGGCAACGAAACTGTAATCAATTCAAAAATGTTGTCTTTAACATCTATTTCAAACTGCTCTGGGTAAACAATAATTAGCGACTCATCATCGGAAGGCTCAGTTCCAAATTTGTAAACAAGTCGATAATCTCCTTTCACCTTTGTTTCCACTGGGTCATTGCATCTATTGCAGTCGGTTTCGACAATTCCGTTGATTTTATAATTACCAACAAGCATTGTTTCTCGTTTTTCCAACAACAAATCTACACGCACATTTCCCTTGTGTATAATTGAGTACTCAATACCATCAAAGAACGCATCAGTAATGTCAAACTCGAACTTGTGACTTCCAAGACTCAAGCCTACAAAAGGTATGATATACTCTTTATTTGACTTCACTGTTTTGTTTATTTTACCTCCTTCCTTCACGAAAGACGGGGCGCAAAGGTAACAATTTTAAATTAAACTCACCTTTTGACGCTTATTATTTTTTAATTATCTCTAAATCGATCCGAACCCTTGTTTGGTCGTTCAGAAATCACCAAGGGATTGTCAGTGATTCCTTTCTCAAACTGATGGTTTCTGTACACGTCAACTGCCAGATAAATTGCATTTCTCATTGAATCTCCAGAAGCACAATTTTTTCCAGCTATATCGAAGGCGGTTCCGTGATCGGGTGACGTTCTAATAATTGGCAATCCTGCCGTAAAATTCACTCCTTCATCAAAAGAAAGGGCTTTAAACGCTGAAAGTCCTTGGTCATGATACATCGCTAAAACACCATCATAGTTCTGTCTCGCATTTGACCCGAAAAAACCATCCGCCGGAAAAGGACCAAAGGCCAAAAGACCTTCGCCATTCACTCGAGCAATTGCTGGTGAAATTGACTCTTGTTCTTCCTGTCCCATTTTTCCATTTTCTCCCGCATGAGGATTCATACCAAGAACTGCAATTTTAGGGCGTTGTATACCAAAATCTTTCTTCAAGCTCGCGCTAAATGCCTTTATCTTCTCCGCTACTTTATCCGCTGTAATTGTAGTGCTTACATCTTTTAATGGAATGTGTGTTGTTACCAAGCCAACGCGCAAGGTCGGAGAAATCATCAACATCAATGCTTCTTCTTGTCCCGCTAAATCTGCCAAATACTCTGTGTGTCCAGGAAACTTAAATCCTGACTTATTCATTGCGTCTTTTGAAATTGGCGCTGTTACCAACACGTCAATTTTTCCTGAAGCCAAATCCTGAGTCGCCTTTTCTAAAGATTCAAACGCGTACTTACCACTTTTTTCGGTCGCTTCTCCAAGATTAAATACAATCTCATCCTCCCAAATGTTAACGATATTGGTCTTTCCTTTTTTCGCGTCATCGGCTCCATTAGCCGCTTGATAAACAAACTCTTGGTGTTCCAATGTCTTTTTATAAAAAGAAAAAACCTTCGTCGACCCATAAATTATCGGCGTGCAATCAACTAAAATTCGATTGTCACTCAACGCCTTCATAATTACCTCTGGTCCAATTCCATTCACATCTCCAATAGAAATACCAACACGAACAGGTTTTCTTGCAGAAGTCTCTTTTTTTACCTCATTTGTTTTTTCCATTATGCATAATTTTTTAAGAATTGGTACAACAAGCGGACACCATATCCAGAACCTCCTTTTGGCCTATATGCACTCGCTGCATTTAGCCACGCTGGCCCAGCAATATCCATGTGAATATATGGTGCTTCAACAAAATGTTCAAGAAATTTTCCAGCCGTGATCATTCCTGCTGTTGGACCTCCAATATTTTTCAAATCCGCAATGGTCGACTTCATGTCTTCAAAATACTCATCCCAAAAAGGAAATCGCACAACACGTTCGTAACTATCGTAACCTGCTTTCTCCAGTTGCTGAAAATATTTGTCATCTGCATTTCCCATAACGCAACTGGCATGAAGTCCAATGGCTGCATTCGCTGAGCCCGTTAGTGTTGCCGCGTCAATGACCAATTCGGGGTCGAATTTTTTTGAATACGCTAGTGCATCCGCCAATATCATTCGTCCTTCAGCATCTGTGTTTAATACTTCAACTGTTGTTCCGTCAAACATCGTTACTACATCTCCAGGTACGTATGCATTCAAACCTGGACGATTATCCGTTGCCGGAACCAAAGCAATAATATGTAAAGGTAGTTTTTGAAGAGCTGCTAAATAAATTGCTCCTGCTACACATGCTGCACCGCCCATATCACATTTCATAATGTCCATAGAGTTTGGTGTTGGTTTCAAGCTTAACCCTCCAGTGTCGTATACAACTCCTTTTCCAACCAAAACGATTGGCTTTTTGTTTGCTGCATTTGGTGACTTATATTCAATGACTGAAAAAGTAGGTGGATCAATTGAGCCTTTATTCACTGCCAATAACCCTCCCATTTTCAAGGCTTCAATTTGGGATTTTTCAAGAATCGTGACATTCAAATTAGTTTCTTCACCAAGCAATCTAATTTCTTCAGCCAATTGCTTGGCAGTTAAAAATGAAAGTGGTTCGTTCACCATGTCACGCGCCCAATAAACAGCTTTAGTAATGGAATTTAATTCGTCCAATTTCGCTTGATTTCCCGCGGCAACAGCTATAGAATCCAATAAATTCTCTTTATCTTTTTTATCCTTAAAATAACGGTTGAATTGATAATTGGAGAGCAAAATCCCTTCTGTTACGTCATATAAAAAAGCTTCCTCACTGTAAATAGCAATTTCTGTAATCTTTCTATCTAAAACACCGCGAATCTTGGCTCCAGCAGCTCTCATTTTTTCCCTGTCGCCTTTTGACTTCACTAAAAACAACGTGCTTTCTAAGTTTGAAATCTGCTTAAAATCATCCTCTTTGGCTAAAAAAGCTTTAAATAAATTCAACTCTTCTTCGTTCAGCGAACTTGGAAGGTGTTCATTGTCACCAACAATAATCTTGTAATTATGCGATTCAATATTCTCTTTTATGATCAGATTCATCTGTGTAATTCTAGTTTAATAACAAAGTTAATTATCTTATTGAATATTCAGTATTATCGGGATGCGGAGATATGTACCTCAAATTATGATGAAAATAACATGATTAATAGTTTAAACGCAAAAGGCGAAAGGCAAAGGATCAATCACTTCTAAAAATCAAGAGCGCAAAGACATCCGTTTCATGGTTGTTTAGTACTTTGGGTACTTAAAATTTCAGAAACAACCTCCCGGATTTCATCGTGGCCTTTGCGGTAAAAAACCTTCCTTTTACTTCTTTTCAAAAAAAGTATACTCGAAATATTCAGTTTGAAAAAAACGACTTGTTGAATCGGTTGAATGATTTTCGTGTTTCAAAGCAACAGGAAGTTTATGTTTGAAATCAAATTTAGAATCTGTGCGGATTAAAAATTTATCATCTGTAAATGTAGAATCAATGAAGCCTGTACACAATCCGGTTGTACCATACAAAATTGTTCTTTTCTTTCTAAAAGGATAATCATTGTAAGAAATTTCCTTTATAAATTGATTCGATTTATCGTAAGCGTATTTTACAACATTGAACTCATTCACGGTGTTTTCAACTTGGTATCTTTTCTTTGGATAAAATGTTGTTCCAAACGAAATAATATCTTCAGGTGTCGGTTGCAGAATTGAATCAACGGAAACAACGCCCCAATTTTTTCTTTTCAAAAGATAAAACAAATAATTCCCAGTTTGTTCATTGGTATAGACTAAGAATTTATCGTTGTGCTCTTCTTTTTCATAAATCGTATAATGATCGTGTTCGCTATCAAGAACTTCATTTTTTGCTCTTCGTCGTTCAACGGCGGAATAACCGTTTTCATCTTTTGGGGTTAAATAATCGAACCAAATATTACCAACTTCCACATTCTCATAAAATTGTTGAACTTGAACGGACAACAATTCACCGTCTTTATTAAAATGATATGTTTTAATTTCCTTTGGTGAATTAGAATCAAACTCAATATCAGCATCCGATTCTTTTCCAGACACATAAATGCTACGTGTAATTTTTTCAATGTTGTGTAATTTAATCAGACTGTCATTGAACCAAATTGGAAAAGAAACATTGAATTCTTCATCCGAAAAATAATGCTGCAAATTGATGATAAACGACTGATGTTTTTCCTTTTTTTTCAAAAAAGGAACTGTCTTCTCTTCAGAACAGCTGAAAAGAATGAACAAAATGCCTAAAAATGGAATTAAAATCGCTTTCATCTCTACAAATATAAAGGAATATCACCAGAGATTTACGCTTTATGAGCTAAGTTTCTTTATCCTCCCTTTTTTACCTTAACTTTGCACCATGCAAGAGCAACGCCCAATAACAGATTGGCTTCCTTTGACGATGAAAGAAGTCCAAAACAGAGGATGGAACGAAATTGATGTCGTTCTAATTTCTGGCGATGCCTATGTTGATCATCCTGCCTTTGGAACAGCTGTTATCGGGCGAATAATAGAAGATGAAGGATTTAAAGTGGCCATCGTTGCTCAGCCCAATTGGAAAGACGATTTACGTGATTTTAAAAAATTTGGACGACCAAAATACTTCTTTGGCGTAACGGCAGGATGTATGGATTCGATGGTGAATCATTACACCGCTAACAAGCGTTTGCGTTCAACTGATGCATATACTCCGGGAGGAGAAGCAGGATTTCGACCTGACTACGCTACTATTGTCTATTCAAAAATACTGAAAGATTTGTATCCGGATGTTCCTGTCTTGATTGGAGGAATTGAAGCTTCTTTGCGCCGTGTTACGCATTACGATTATTGGCAAGATAAACTCTTTCCATCAATTTTGGAAGATTCTAAAGCCGATTTATTGGTGTATGGAATGGGAGATCAACCCTTGCGTGATATGCTTAAATTATTGAAAAAAGGCGTTCCATTTTCGAATTTAGAGACAATTAAACAAGTTGCTTTTCTTCAAGATAAATCAGAAGAACTTCCGAAAAACAAGAATTGGGAATCGGTTGCGCTTTCTTCACACGAAGAATGTTTAAAAGACAAAATTAAGTACGCTGCCAACTTTAAAATTGTTGAAGTTGAGTCGAATAAATTGGATGCGCGAAGAATAACACAAGATATTGGTAATAAGCGTCTGGTGATTAATCCGCCTTACAAAACAATGACAGAGAAGGAAATTGACAAGTCCTTTGACTTACCGTACACGCGTTTACCTCATCCAAAATACAACAAACGTGGAGCAATTCCAGCGTATGATATGATTAAGTTTTCCATCAATATGCATCGAGGATGTTTTGGTGGATGTAGCTTTTGTACCATTTCGGCGCATCAAGGAAAATTTATCGCTTCACGAAGTGAAAAATCAATTTTGGCAGAAGTAGACGAAGTAGTTGCTCACCCAGAATTTAAAGGATACATTTCTGATCTTGGCGGACCTTCGGCAAACATGTATCGCATGAAAGGCAAGGTGCAAGAAATTTGCGATCGCTGTTCAAGCCCAAGTTGTATTCACCCTGTTATTTGTAGCAACCTGGACACTTCTCACAAGCCCATGACGGAATTGTACCGAAAAGTGGACAAACATCCAGGAGTGAAAAAAGCATTTGTTGGTTCAGGAATTCGTTACGATTTATTGGTAGATGATTTCAATCAAAATAACGAAGACAACAATCACGAAGAATACATTGAGCAGGTAATTACGCGCCACGTCAGTGGTCGTTTAAAAGTTGCGCCAGAACATACTTCTGATGCAACGTTGAAAGTAATGCGTAAACCGTCGTTTAAATATTTCCACAAGTTCAAGGAAAAATACGATCAGATTTCTGAGAAACACGGCTTGAAACAGCAATTGATTCCTTACTTTATTTCTTCTCACCCAGGCTGTGAAAATGAAGACATGGCGAATTTGGCTGTGGAAACAAAAGACATGGGATTCCAATTGGAACAGGTGCAAGATTTTACGCCAACTCCAATGACAGTGGCAACCGTAATTTATTACAGCGGTGTTCATCCTTATACCTTAAAACCATACAAAACGGTAAAAGATAAAGAGGAAAAACTGAATCAACGCCGTTTCTTCTTCTGGTACAAGCGAGAAAATCATTCATACATTCGTGAGTCCTTGCGCAAAGCAAATCGTTTGGATCTAGCCGATAAATTAATCGGATCGAAACCACAACAAAACAGTTCTGAAAAACCAATGCCAAAATGGTTGGAGGAAAGGAGAAGTAGGAGTGGGAAGAAAAAGAGATAATAGCAATATCTTCAACGAACTTTTACTAGTATTTTCTATTAGAATTTTTCCTACCTTAGAAAAAACTCAATTCCATGAACAAATCTCTCATTACATTTTTAATTCTCAACTTCGGAGCACTCGCCCTAGGCGGCTTTTGGACAAGCGGGGGAGTAATATCTGACTGGTATCAAAACTTAAACCAAGCCCCATGGACGCCACCAGGATGGGTTTTTGGTGCTGCTTGGACAACCATAATGGTGTTGTTTACGCTTTACATGGCTTATGCTTGGAGAGATTCTGAACACAAAGCAAAGTTGATTTCGCTTTATAGTATTCAATGGGTATTAAACGTATCTTGGAATCCTGTGTTTTTTAATTCACGGGCTGTTTTGGGTGGAATGATCATCATTTCGATGCTTACATTATTGATGGGATATATTTTATTTACTTCATGGAAATCGATGAAGATGAAGTCGCTTTTAGTAGCACCCTATTTCGTTTGGCTGATAATTGCAACTTCCTTAAACGGTTATATCCTTCTTTTTAACTAACTTAGTGCAAATTCCCATACAGAATTCAACAGAATTCAATCAATAATAAATAATGGAAACACGATTAGCAGTGCTAATTGACGGAGATAACATTCCTTCAAAGCACATAAAAGAAATGATGGAAGAAATTGCAAAATATGGCAATCCAACTATCAAACGAATATATGGCGACTGGACAAAGCCTCATTTGTCCAAATGGAAAAATGTACTGCTTGAAAATGCAGTAACCCCAATTCAACAATACGGTTATACAACTGGAAAGAATGCAACGGATTCAGCAATGATTATCGATGCAATGGATATTTTGTACTCGGAAAAAGTGGATGGCTTTTGCTTGGTTTCAAGCGACAGCGACTTTACACGACTTGCAACACGATTGCGGGAGGCAGGTATGAAAGTCTATGGTTTGGGTGAGAAAAAAACACCAAATCCTTTTATTGTGGCTTGCGATAAATTCATCTACATTGAGATTTTAAAGTCTCTTTCTGACGATGAAGAGCAAACTACAGAAAGTAAAAAAGCACAAAAAGCAGAAGTTGACGCCGTTACACCAAAAATACTTCAACTTATTAAATCGACCATTTCTGATGTTTGTGACGATGATGGATGGGCATTTTTAGGAGATGTTGGTGGATTGTTGCAAAAAAAACAACCCAACTTCGATGCCCGTAATTTTGGGTTTCAAAAATTGACTCCCTTTATTAAATCGATTAAGCAGTTAGAAATAGAAGAACGTGAGAATCCAAAAGGTCGTTCCAAGTTGATGTACGTGCGTATAAGAGAATAAGTTAGGTCTGTTTTTTAGTTGAATTCACACTATGTTTTTGTAATTTTGAGTACAAATCAATCGTACTATGAAATTGACTTTTGCATTTCTTCTTCTACTTGTGTGTTCAATTGGACAAGCACAAGTTAATTTTCAACAAGCATATCAAGTTGCCCCGTTAGTCCCTTCTGGATTATTGGAAGCTGTTGCGTGGACAAATACGCGCATGGTGCATTTAGAAAATGTAACTGAAGGATGCTCTGGAATTCCTGTTCCTTATGGAATAATGGGATTACACGAAGATGGTAAAAACTACTTTCTGAAAAATGGTGAGTTAGTCTCTAATCTTTCTGGTGTTTCAATTGTAAACCAAAAAATCAACCCTGAAAATCAAATTACAGCCTATGCAATCGCATTTTCAGTATTAATGGAAATTGAAATTGGAGCGAATGGAGATGTAAATAACGGAAATGCGATTCGTAATGTATTACACCAACTTTCTGAAATTCCAGAAGAAGGAATGGTCAATCTGCTTGCTCGGGACATGCAGGTTTATGAGATTTTGAACTTCATGAAAAACCAAGAAATGGCAAATCATTACGGTTTCACTCCAGCCAATTTTTCGCTCCCAACAATTTTTGGCAACCAGAATTTTGCTGTTCTTTCTGGACATAAAATTGAAATTCACCCCACTCAAATAGTTGGAAACAATAATGCTCTATATTCCATTTCAAGTACAAAATCAACAGAATTCGGTCCAGCGATTTGGAATCCAACTCCGGCTTGCAATTACAGCTCTAGAAGTGGTGTTGCTGTTTCTGCAATAACAATCCACACTATTCAAGGTTCTTATGCTGGAGCAATTTCTTGGTCGCAAAACTGCTCTTCCAATGTTTCATATCACTATGTTATCCGTTCTTCTGATGGTCAAATAACGCAAATGGTTTCTGAGGCAAATAAGGCTTGGCATGTTGGGTCTGAAAATCCGTATACAATCGGTTATGAACACGAAGGTTATGTCGACAATCCTGTTTGGTACACCGATACATTGTATGGAAGTTCGGCTGCCATCAGTCGTGATGTTGTAAACAGTGGCTATGGAATTCCAGCTCACCGCACGTATTACGGCGTTGCGACTATCGGAACAAATCTACTAGGAAATTGCACCAAAATTAAAGGTCATCAGCATTATGCAAACCAATCTCATACAGATCCTGGTATCAACTGGAATTGGGAAAAATACTATCGCTTAATCAACAATAATCCCTCTATAACTTTGCTCACAAATCCTTCTGATCCATTTTTTGATACTGGCGGAGCAGTCGGGAATTACCAAGATGATGAACGTGAAATTTGGGTTATTGAACCTGCAAATGCACAATCTGTGACGCTAAACTTTACAAGTTTTAATGTGGAATCTGGTTACGACAATCTTTTCATCTACGATGGAAACTCGATTGACGCACCTCTTATTGGTTCATATACTGGTACGAATTCTCCCGGAAATATAACTTCAACAGGTGGTGCTTTGACGGTTGAGTTTAGAAGTGATTGCGCAACGATGTCTTCGGGTTGGGAGGCAAATTATACTTCGGTCCAATTGTCGAATAATTTCCCTTCAACTTCTATTTTAGCAGGAAACACATGGGAAATTGATGACTTTCAGATTAATTTTTCTGATACCGATGCAGACAATGATGTGGCCCAACAATTCTATTTGATTGATCAAAAAGAAGTTACTGACGTAGAATGGTCTGCGGACGGCAGCTTTGGTTTTGCCGATGAGATTTTTAACGACAGTGATGACAATTGGACGAACATCAATGGAACATTTTCTTTGGTATTTGGAGCATACACATTCACTGATATTTCCAACGGAAATTCTAACTCTTCAATGAATGTCGTACAAAATAGTAGTTCAAACTATTTATATACTTGGGAACAAACAATAACCAGTTCTTCAACCAGTCAGCGAGCTGGAATGCATTTCTTCTGTAGTGATGTCACGCAAACAAATAGAGGGAATTCTTATTTCATCTTCTTACGAGAAAATGACGACAAAGCACAAATTTATTCGGTCGACAACAATATTTTTAATCTGGAAGTTGACATTCCGTATACTATTGAAGTTGGACAAACTTATTTTATTAAAACAATTTACAATCCAACTTCAGGTTTAATTCAATTGTTCATCGATGATGCATTTGTTGGAAGTTGGACAGACCCAACACCAATGACGAGTGGCAATGCAATTTCATTGAGAACCGCAGGGTGTGAGGCGCGATTTGATAATGTAAAGGTCTACAAATCAAGAGGCGCAACTGTAACTATTACAGCTGGTTTGGGAGAAGAGATGAGTATTGAAAGTGAAGGAGCCACTCCAACTGGAAAAATAAAAACAATAGTTGTTGATGAACAACACCATTGGTCACCTGAAGTTGAACGGGAATACTTATTGGACTTCTCAGCACCCGATTTTAATTTAATTAATGATGGTTCTTCAAATGATATTGATACGTTTTATACTTCTACCTTAGAAGCAAATTGGGATATTTTCGATATACATTCTGCTATTTCTTCGTATACAATCGCTGTGGGAACATTACCCAACACCGCGGATGTTATGCCTTGGACTACTAACGGAATCAGTGCAGTTTTTTCAACTGTTTTAGCCAATCCAATTTTTAATACCGTGTATTATGTTTCAATTGAAGCAACAAACAACGCGAATTTATCATCGATTTTTATTTCAGACGGACAGCGTTATATGGCGGGATTAGGAATTGAAGAACAGTCCAGTTTGAATGATGTGCTTATTTATCCAAATCCAACTAGCGAAACCTTCAACATTAAAAATGCACCGAATAATTTAGATGTTCTCATATATGATATGCAAGGAAAACTTTGTTTAACTAGCGAGAATACCTCTGGCAATATTAATGTTTCAAACTTGTCACATGGGAAATACAACGTTATTTTAAAAGTAGGTAACGCGTTCGTTGTCAAAGAGTTAATTATACAGTAAAAGTCGATTTGGAATATTCATTTATTTTAGCTTAAATTTGCACCTCAAGAAACACAGAAATGAATTTTAGTCAAAACCATCATCATCATTTTCATACTTGCTCTCAAGCGAGGAGTTAATGATATGTGCTGACTTCACAAAATATTATAAACCCGTTTGAGTAAAATCAGACGGGTTTTTTGTTTCTCATCAGTTTTACTCAAGCACTATTTTAAAAAAATGAGTAAACTAAAAATTGCCATCCAAAAAAGCGGAAGATTAAACGAAGATTCGATAAGACTGTTGGCTTCTTGCGGAATTAAAATCGACAATGGGAACGACCAACTCAAAGTAACTGTTCCCAACTTTCCAATTGAATTGCTTTATCTTAGAAATTCGGACATCCCTCAATATTTAGAAGATGGCGTAGCAGATATCGCCATTGTAGGGGAAAACTTACTAATAGAAAAAGAGAAGAATGTCGAAATCGTTCAGCGTTTAGGTTTTTCCAAATGCAGGGTTTCTGTTGCCGTTCCAAAAGAAGTTAAATCCGATAGTTTAAGCTACTTCAATGGTAAAAAAATTGCAACTTCCTACCCAAATACACTTCGTAATTTCTTAAACAAAAACTTTATAGAAGCGGACATTCACGAGATTTCTGGTTCTGTAGAAATTGCTCCAAACATCGGTTTGGCAGATGGTATTTGTGATATCGTTAGTTCTGGTTCTACCTTGTTTAAAAACGGATTAAGAGAAACTCAAATCATCTTAAACTCGGAAGCTGTTTTGGCAAAATCGAATGGATTGACTGCTGAGAAAATTGAAATTTTAGATCGATTGTTGTTCAGAATTCGCGCTGTGCTAAAAGCGAAAAACTCGAAATACATTTTGATGAACGTTCCAAATGAAAGCATCGCAAAAGTGAGCGCCATTCTACCCGTTTTAAAATCGCCAACAATATTGCCACTGGCCGAAGAAGGATGGAGTTCCTTACACTCTGTTATTGACGAAGACAAGTTCTGGGATGTTATTGATGAACTCAAAAATGCGGGAGCGGAAGGAATTTTAATTGTACCAATTGATAAAATTGTATTGTAATGAAAGTAACTGTATTACCAAAAGTCAATGAATGGAGCGCCCTGTGCGAACGTCCTGTCTTTGATCAATCGCAACTCGAGCAAAATGTTCAAGAGATCATCGAAAACGTGCGTGAAAAAGGCGATGAAGCATTGTGTACTTATAGTTTAGCATTTGATGGATTGACAATTGAAAAATTTCTTGTTACCAAGGATGAAATTGAATTGGCAGAAAATAACGTTAGCCAAGAACTAAAAAATGCAATTCAACTCGCTAAATCGAACATTGAAAAATTTCACGTTTCGCAACTTGAAGAATCCAAAGTGATTGAAACTTCTATTGGTGTGAAATGTTGGAGAAAAAGTGTGGGCATTGAAAAAGTTGGTTTATACATTCCAGGAGGAACAGCACCGTTGTTTTCAACCATTCTTATGTTGGGAATTCCAGCTCAAATTGCAGGTTGCAATGAAGTTATTCTCTGCACGCCTCCTCAAAAAGATGGAAGTTTAAATCCTGCTATTCTTTATACTGCAAATCTAGTAGGTATCACTAAAATTTATAAAGTCGGTGGCGCTCAAGCAATCGCTGCGATGGCTTTTGGAACTACACAAATTCCTCAAGTTTACAAGATTTTTGGTCCTGGAAATCAATACGTGACTAAAGCAAAAGAACTCATCCAACGTGAAGGTATCGCAATTGATATGCCTGCTGGTCCAAGTGAAGTTCTCATTGTCGCTGATGAAACATGCAATCCTTCATTTGTCGCTGCTGATTTACTTTCTCAAGCAGAACACGGAGCAGACAGTCAGGTCATTCTATTGAGCGACTCAATGGAAATTATTCAAGAAGTGATGAACGAATTGGATCAACAACTGGAACAATTGCCGCGTAAAGAATTTGCCGAAAAAGCATTGAGCTGCAGTCGTGCAATTCAATTGAATTCAATTGAAACGTGTATCGACTTTAGTAACAACTACGCTCCAGAACACTTAATTATCGCTTCCGAAAATGCCGATAAATATGTCGATTCAATTGTAAACGCTGGATCTGTGTTTATAGGAAATTACAGTTGTGAAAGTGCAGGCGATTATGCCAGCGGGACAAATCACACCTTGCCAACAAATGGTTATGCGAAAAACTACAGTGGAGTTTCTGTCGATAGTTTTGTTCGCAAAATCACCTTTCAATCACTCAACAAAAATGGCATTCAAAACATTGGTCCTGCCATCGAACTAATGGCGGAAGCAGAAGCACTTTTCGCTCACAAAAATGCAGTAACAATTCGTCTTAAATCTATCCAAAATGATTGAACTAAATAACCTTATTCGAGACAACATAAAAGCGCTCAAACCATACGCTAGTGCACGCGATGAATTTTCAGGAACGGAAGGTGTTTTTTTGGATGCAAATGAAAATCCTTTTGGTGATTTAAATCGTTATCCTGATCCTTATCAAATGGAACTAAAAACAGCTCTTGGGAAGGTCAAAAATATCGATTCAAATTCCATGTTTATTGGAAATGGAAGTGACGAAGTCATCGATTTATTGTACCGAATTTTTTGCAATCCTGGAAAAGATAAAGCCCTCACTTTTTCTCCGACGTATGGTATGTATGATGTCTCCGCAGCAATCAATGATGTTGAGCTTCTCAAAGTAGAATTGGATGAAAATTTCAAATTGGATTTCGATAAACTAGCACCGTTTCTTGAGAACGATTCGTTGAAATTAATTCTCATTTGTTCGCCCAACAACCCAACAGGAAACAGCTTCGATTTCACCCTAACAGAGCGAATTATCGCAAATTTCAATGGAATTGTTCTGGTTGATGAAGCTTACATCGATTTTAGTGATACACGATCAACAACAGAATTGATTGGGAAATATCCAAATTTAATCGTGAGTCAGACCTTCAGTAAGGCACGAGGGTTGGCCGCTGCTCGCGTTGGAATTGCCTATTCAAATCCAGAAATAATTGCCTTACTCAATAAAGTGAAACCACCTTACAATGTGAGTTTATTAAATCAACAAGCGGCAATTCTAGCACTGGAAAATAGGGCCCAATTTGATGCTGATTTACAACTCATTCTATCTGAAAAAGAAGTGCTCAAAAATCAGCTTGAAGCATTGGAAATTGTAGTTCAAATTTACCCATCGGATGCCAACTTTTTTCTGATCGAAGTGAAAGACGCAAATCGTGTTTATCAGAATTTAGTTGACCAAAAAATCATCGTCCGAAACCGCAATCAAGTGGTACGAAATTGCATTCGAATTACGGTCGGAAACAGCTCAGAAAATCAACAACTTATTACTGCTTTAAAAACAATAGAATTATGAAAAAAGTACTTTTTATAGACCGCGACGGAACCCTCGTTATTGAACCACCAATCGATTATCAATTGGACAGTTTAGAGAAGTTAGAATTTTATCCTGGAGTGTTTTCTGCATTGTCAAAAATTGCACAAGAACTCGATTTCGAAATTGTAATGGTGACAAATCAAGATGGACTTGGAACAGATTCATTCCCAGAAGAAACATTCTGGCCAGCTCAAAATAAAATCATACAGGCATTTGAAAATGAAGGTGTGAAATTTTCATCCATTCTCATCGACAAAAGTTTTCCTGCTGACAATGCACCAACACGTAAACCACGAACCGGACTTTTGAATGCATACATCTATGGTAACTACGACCTGCAAAATTCATTCGTGATTGGAGATCGAGAAACGGACATTCAATTGGCGGAAAATTTAGGAGCGCAAGGAATCTTCATTGGCGAAAGTTGTGATCGCCCGACTGCGTTAACAACTTCAAATTGGGCGGACATCTATTCCTTTCTTAAATCAAAACCAAGAGTTGCAACTCGTGTTCGAAAAACAAACGAAACAGATATTAAGGTTGAACTGAATTTAGACGGAAGTGGAAAAAACGCTATCGACACTGGAATTGGTTTCTTCGATCACATGTTGGAGCAAATTGCAAAACACGGTGCAATCGATTTAACGGTTCAGGTAAAGGGAGATTTAGAAATTGACGAGCACCACACCATTGAAGATGTTGCTATAACATTAGGTGAATCTTTCCTAGAAGCACTTGGTTCCAAAAAAGGAATTGAACGCTACGGTTTTTTACTCCCAATGGACGATTGTTTAAGTCAAGTTGCCATTGATTTTGGCGGAAGACCTTGGTTGGTTTGGGAAGCTGATTTCAAACGCGAAATGATTGGAGAAATGCCAACAGAAATGTTCATGCACTTCTTTAAATCATTTAGTGATGGGGCCCGTTGCAACTTGAACATTAAAGCTGAAGGAGAAAACGAGCACCACAAGATTGAATCCATTTTTAAAGGCTTTGCGAAGGCGATAAAGATGGCGGTGAAAGGAACAAATGACTATTCAATACCAAGTACAAAAGGAAGCTTATGATTGCAATTGTAAAATACAACGCTGGAAACATTCGCTCAGTTCAAAACGCATTAACGCGACTTGGATATGCATCTGTAGTGACAGATAATCCTGCTTTAATTCAAGCCGCTGACAAGGTGATTTTCCCAGGTGTTGGAGAAGCGAGTTCTGCTATGAAATACATTTCTGAGCGCGGATTAGATGAAGTGATTAAGCAATTGAATCAACCTGTGTTGGGCATTTGTTTAGGACTACAATTGATGTGCTTTTCCAGCGAAGAAGGTGAAACAAAATGCCTTGGAATCTTTGACAATGAAGTTCAAAAATTTCGAGGTAATGCACTTATCCCACAAATGGGTTGGAATGAATTAACGGATTTGAAAAGCGATTTATTCGTAGATGTGAAACAATTCAGTGACGTGTACTTCGTACACAGTTATTTTGCAAATGTCAATGAAAACACAATCGCTACGTGCAATTACATTCAAACGTTTAGTGCTGCAATTCAAAAGAATAATTTTTACGCTACCCAATTTCACCCAGAGAAATCGGCTGGAATCGGTGAGCAAATCTTACTTAATTTTTTACAGTTATGAGAATAATTCCTGCAATAGATATCATCGATGGTAAATGTGTACGTCTCACAAAAGGCGACTACGCTACCAAAAAAATATACAATGAAAATCCTGTTGAAGTCGCGAAGGAATTTGCCGCAAACGGTATAACATTTCTTCACTTGGTGGATTTGGATGGAGCAAAATCCAATCAAATTGTGAACTACCGTGTATTAGAGAACATCGTCCGAGAAACTGGCCTTTTGGTCGATTTTGGAGGAGGCTTAAAAACCGACAAAGATTTGAAAATTGCATTTGATTCAGGTGCAAATCAGATTACTGGTGGAAGCATTGCTGTGAAAAACGAAGCGCTTTTTTCTTCTTGGATTGAAACATATGGAGCAAATAAAATCATTCTTGGCGCAGACTGTTTGAATGAAAAAATTGCAATCAACGGATGGCTCGAAGATTCTGAATTGGATGTTTTTGAATTCATTCAGAAATACCAATCCAAAGGAATACAATCTGTGATCTGCACCGATATTTCAAAAGATGGAATGCTCGAAGGTCCTTCATTCGACCTTTACAAAGAAATCCTTTCCAAGAATGCAATCAACTTAATTGCAAGTGGCGGTGTTTCCAACATAAACGATTTAATCCAACTCAAAGAAATTGGATGCGAAGGAGTAATCGTTGGAAAAGCAATCTACGAAGGCAACATTTCACTTAAAGAACTCAGCTTATTATGTTAAAACGAAGAATCATTCCTTGTCTTGATATTCAAAACGGTCGAACAGTTAAGGGAATAAATTTTGAAGAAATCCGCGACGCCGGAGACCCTGTTGAGCTCGCAAAAAAATACGTAAAAGATGGTGCTGACGAACTTGTCTTTTTGGACATCACTGCAACCGTGGAGAAACGTAAAACCTTGTTAGAATTGGTGGAGAAAATTGCCGCAGAAATCAATATTCCATTTACAGTGGGTGGAGGAATAAACAACATCGAAGATGTCACACGATTGATTGCCGCTGGAGCTGATAAAGTTTCGATCAACTCCTCTGCAGTAAAGCGTCCTGAATTAATCAGTGAAATAGCCAATCAATTTGGAAGTCAATGCGTTGTTGTGGCAATTGATACTAAAAAGGTCGATGATACCTGGTACGTTTATACACACGGTGGAAGAACAGCAACTGAATTAAAAACAATTGACTGGGCAAGGCAAGCTGTTGAACTTGGCGCAGGTGAAATCCTTCTTACATCCATGAACAACGATGGAACAAAATCTGGATTTGCCTTGGACGTAACGCGAGAAGTCTCCAATGCCATTAATGTCCCTGTAATTGCCTCTGGTGGAGCGGGAAGAAAAGAAGATTTCGACACACTTTTTCAAACTACCAAAGCAACGGGCGGACTTGCAGCAAGCATCTTTCACTACAATGAAATTCCAATTACAGAATTAAAAACATATTTAAAAACACTTAAAATACCAATACGATGAACATCGATTTCAATAAAAGCAACGGGCTTGTGCCTGTAATTATTCAAAATGCAACCAACTCGCAAGTGTTGATGTTGGGCTACATGAATGAAGAAGCATACAACGCAACAAATAACACGGGCCAAGTGACTTTCTTTAGTCGTTCTAAAAACAGAATCTGGATGAAAGGAGAAACCTCTGGAAACACATTGGAAGTGCAATCAATTGCGTTAGATTGCGACAAAGATACACTTTTGATTCAGGCAATTCCTAATGGTGCGACTTGTCACACAGGTGCAACATCTTGCTTCAAAGAAGAGACGTCCAAAGGTTTTCTTTATGAATTAGAAAAAACGATTGATGACCGAATTTCAGAAGATGATACCAATTCATATACCAATCAATTGGTCAAAAGAGGAATCAATAAAGTGGCTCAAAAAGTAGGTGAAGAAGCTGTTGAAGTAGTTATAGAGGCAAAAGATTCGAACGATGAATTGTTTAAAGAAGAAGTAGCAGATTTGTTATACCACACCTTAATTCTTCTCAAGGTTAAAAATGTTAAGTTAAGCGAAATAGAGGATGTGCTAAAAACACGAATGAAATAAATTGATTAGAAACACTTAACTTCGATGCAAAATAAGACTGATTTAAATGAGTTGGGAGTTAATTGTACTATTTGTGTTTTTGGCGATTATTGCAGAAGTACTTGGTACAATCGGAGGGTTTGGGTCTTCGTTGTTCTTCATTCCCATTGCAGGATTCTTCCTCGATTTTCATTCTGTCTTGGGTATTACAGCGCTTTTTCATGTGTCTAGTAATTTATCTAAGATTGCACTTTTTAGGAATGGCATTGATAAAAAGTTAATTGTCTACCTTGGTATACCTGCTGTTATTTTTGTAATCATAGGTGCTTACTTTAGTAACCAAATGAAATCAGATTATTTGGAAGTCGGTCTCGCGGTTTTCTTGATAGTTACAAGCATTGTTTTCCTAACGTTTAAAACCTTTACCCTAAACCCCTCAATAAAGAATTCAGTTATAGGTGGAATTCTATCTGGTGGTGTAGCTGGCCTGCTTGGAACCGGTGGAGCAATTCGCGGAATAACTTTGTCTGCTTTTAACTTAACTCCAGCTGTTTTTATTGCAACTTCTGCCGTAATCGACTTAGGAGTGGATGCAAGTCGAAGTGTAGTTTACATATTGAATGGCTATGTGCATCAACACGATCTATACCTTATTCCCTTCCTCATTGGTGCAAGTTTTCTTGGAACACTTATCGGTAAGAAATTACTCACAAAAATTTCAGACAAACGTTTTAAATCAATGGTGTTAATTTTAGTGCTGGTCACAGGTGTTAGTACAATTGTTAAAGTAATAGCAGCATAAAACTCAATTAGAAGCTCAACACTGAATTCACTGAAAAATCCTTACTTTTAGTTTTCAAGAAGTGCAGTAAATGAAAGATTCAAAAAAACTCATTATAGATAAACAAGCGAATAGCGCAGCTGGAATGAAAGCTGTTATTATTTCGTTGAAGCAAATTTTTGGCGTTATGTCAAAAAAGAAAGCCTTCAAGATTCTGAATAAATTAAACCAAAAAGAAGGCGTAGATTGTCCGGGTTGCGCTTGGCCAGATCCAGATCATCGGTCAAAATTGGGCGAATATTGCGAAAATGGTGTGAAAGCAATCGCAGAAGAAGCAATGGAGCAAACTGCGGGACCTGAGTTTTTCGCCAAATATTCCATCGACGAACTAAAAGCGCAAAGCGATTATTGGTTGGGACAACAAGGTCGATTAACGCATCCAATGGTACTTCTTCCTGGAGCGAAACACTACACACCAATTTCGTGGGATGAAACAAATGCCATCATAGGAAAAGAATTAAAAGCATTAGCAAGTCCGCACGAAGCAGCATTTTATACATCAGGAAGAACAAGTAATGAGGCAGCATTTTTATACCAATTGTTTGTCCGCATGTACGGAACGAATAATCTTCCGGATTGTTCAAACATGTGCCATGAGTCTAGTGGTGTGGCACTGTCAAAAACAGTTGGGATTGGAAAAGGATCTGTGACTTTGGACGATTTATATAAGGCTGAATTGATCCTGATTTTTGGTCAAAATCCAGCAACAAATCACCCAAGAATGCTTTCCTCTCTTGAAAAAGCAAAGAAAAATGGTGCAAAGGTCGTTTCAATTAACCCAATGAAGGAAGCGGGATTAATTCGTTTCAAAAACCCACAAACTGTAAAAGGAATTGTAGGTGGTGGAACGGAAATATCTGACCTTTATTTACAATTGAAAATCAATGAAGATGTCGCGCTGTTGAAAGCAGTGATGTACAAATTATTTAAACTATCTGAAACACGAGCTGAGATTTTAGACAGTGAATTTATTGCAAATAAAACCGCTGGATTTGAAGATTTCAAAACTGATTTGATGCAAAGTGATGTCAATCAACTAGTGCAAAGAACCGGTTTGGATGAAAGTGAAATTGACCAATTGGTCACGCTAATTGCGGATCGTAAAAAAATTATCGCTTGTTGGGGAATGGGATTGACACAGCACGTGAACGGCGTTGACAATATTCAAGAAGTGGTGAATTTGCTTTTAATGAAAGGAAGTATTGGTAAAGAAGGAGCTGGAACTTGTCCCGTTCGTGGGCACAGTAACGTGCAAGGCGATAGAACTATGGGAATTGCCGAACGTCCCTCGAAAGAATTACTGAATAAAATAAGCGAAAATTTCGGATTCACTCCACCGCAAGACCACGGTTATTCGGTTGTTGATGCAATTACTGCAATGCACGAAAAAAAGGTGAAAGTTTTCCTTGGAATGGGCGGAAATTTCCTTTCTGCTGCACCGGATACACATTACACGGCAGAAGCTTTGAGCAACTGTTCGCTGACAGCACATATTTCTACAAAACTCAATCGTTCGCATTTAACACATGGAAAAACAGCTTTGATTTTACCTTCGATGGGAAGAACGGATCGCTACATGAAAAATGGAAAATCGCAATTCGTTACGGTGGAAAATTCGATGGGTGTCATTCACACAACCCAAGGATTGTTGCAGCCACCATCTGAATTTGTGGAAAGCGAACCAGTGATTGTGGCAAACATTGCTAAAGCGACCTTGGATCAGGATAAAGTGGATTGGGATTTCTTAATTGAAGATTATGCCAATATCCGTGATCTCATTGAAAAGACAATTGCTGGATTTGAAAATTTTAACGAACGTGTGAAGCAACCTTTAGGATTTGAATTGCCGAATGGAGCAAGAACTGGAGATTTTACGACGCCGAATAAAAAGGCAAATTTCACCGTCAACAAAATGTATTCTGAAGCGATTGAAGCAGATGAATTTATTATGATGACGACACGTAGTCACGACCAATTCAACACCACTATTTATGGTTTGGACGATCGGTACCGCGGCGTTTACAACGGAAGAATGGTTGTCTTTATGAATGAGGAAGACGTTAAAAGTCGTGGACTGAAAAAAGGAGATAAAATTGCGCTTTACAACAATTATGGAAACCGAAAACGAGAAGTTGAAGGCTTTGCGGTTGTACCGTACAACATTCCAAAAGGATGTTTGGCTACTTATTTCCCAGAAGCAAATCCATTAGTTCCAATAGGTTTAACAGCTCATTCTAGCCACACTCCATCTTCTAAATCAGTTCGAGTAAAAATTAGAGCTTAACACTGTAATGAAATTATATAGTCGTATTGACATCACAGAGGTATTTACCGCAAAGGTCAACAAAGAAAAGATACTCCCAATACTGAAAGTAAGTGCGTAAAGACATACATTTCATGGATGTATAAGTACTTTGTGCCTTAAAATTTCAGAAACACAATTACCAAAATCCTTTGTTTATCTTTGTGGTAATAAAACGCATATTCAATTATGAAATTATTCTACGCAACTTTTGCTGGTGTTATTGCAGCATTTATATCAATGATGTTTTTGGAAGGATTAGGACATTCTCTTTTTCCAATGCCTTTTAAATTGGATCCGAATAACATCGGAGCAATTGCAGATAAATTGCACCTGATTCCCTTTGAAATGTACATTTCAGTGGTATTCGCGCATGGAATAGGTTTGTTAATCGGACTTTTGATCGCTAAAGCGATTGACAAAGCATCGAAAATTTCGCTTTACATTATTGCAGGATTTTTCCTCATCGGTACAGTATCCAATCTATTCATGATACCTCATCCTATGTGGTTTGCCATCGCCGATGTTGGAATGGTAGCATTAGTTGGAGTTTTCATGATCACAAGACCTTTGCCTTCCAAATAGAGTTTCATTACTTTTGCATATGTTTACAGGAATAATTGAACAACTCGGAGTTGTAAAGAAAATAGAGAAAGAAGGTGAAAACGTTCATTTTACCATCACATCCCCATTTACCAACGAATTAAAAATTGACCAAAGTGTTGCGCACAACGGCTGTTGCCTTACAGTTGTAAAGCTTGATGGTGATGATTACGTTGTTACAGCTATTCTTGAGACAATGCAGAAAACAAACCTAGGCGATTGGAAAGTGGGCACAAAAGTGAATTTGGAACGCTGTATGGTCATGAATGGGCGTTTAGACGGACACATTGTTCAAGGTCACGTAGATACGACTGCACAATGCATCGATGTAGAAAATCAAGACGGAAGCTGGAAATATACCTTTGAATATACCGATGATCAAATTACGGTTGAAAAAGGCTCCGTGACCGTTAATGGAACAAGTTTAACTGTCGTTAATTCGAAAGACAAACAATTTTCAGTTTGCATAATTCCCTACACATACGAGTTTACCAATTTCCACGAATTAACAGTTGGAAGTCGTGTAAATTTGGAATTCGATATTATTGGAAAATACGTTGCTAAGATGATGGGGAAATAATTCCTATCTCGTTCCCATGAAATCAGCTGGACACTTGTACGTGCTCTTACTGCGCATTTTCATATGACGTCCTTTTAGTAAATAACGGTTGTTGAAATTCATCACCAAACTCAATTCGTGCGAACCGAAGGAAGCCGCTCTCAATTTAGAAATCGTGAAATCAATACTGTATGTTATTTTAATGTCTCGCTCATTCTTTATCGGTAAATATGTTCCCATTGCAAACGTAAACGAATCGTAGTTTTTAAGCGTCAAACCGTAATTTCTGTTTCTAAACCAAATTCCAAGATTGACCGGTTTTACTTGAACCGACATACCGATGCTAAAGGTTTGAAATTTATTTTGATGCTCATAAATCACCGCTGGAGAAAGTACATACGTTCCCAAAAGAATATCAAATTTGGCATGACCGGTATATTTTATCGGTAAATATTCATACCCAATAATAAACGCATCACTCGGTTTACTTAGGTGATGAATTCCAAATCCGATTGTAGCCATTAATTGGCGATACGGGCCGGTTTTAGTACTGACATGATTGAAGCGTGAAGAAATTCCTGCCCCAAAATCGGCGTACAACACGTTATTCGAAGTCGGTGCAATAAACGTCGATTGGCGAACTTCACCTTGTACTTCATGCAATTGATCTGAAAATGTAAACTGATCCCAATCAACGTATTTACTAACTACTCCGCCATTAATTCCAGCTTGAAGGGTAAAGTTTTTGGTGTCCACCGCACGATAGGCATACGAAAGCATTCCACTTACTGTTCGCAACAATCCTTCTCCTCCAACATCACTAAATCCGATAATTCCAAGGCCAACTCGAGGCAGAATTTCTGCTTCCACACTAGCGGTGTAGGTGTTAAAGCGTCCTGGAATTGGTGCCCATAAATTTCGTGCATGTAATCGAACGGTATAACCACCATTGATGGCCGTCATGGAAGGATTGTAATAGGTCGGATTATTATAGAACTGTGAAAAGTTCGCGTCCTGAGCAATCGCCATCGATTGTACCATTGTTACAATCAGAACTATGATTTTGCTATATGTACTTTGTAGTGTCTCCATCGCTTATCTAATTACAGTAACAGTTCCGGATTTCTTAATCTTATTCTTTTCGTATTCTTTCCCTTCCCAGACACTATCGTCAAGAAAAATTGCATTCACTTTCCAAACGTACGCATCTTGTTGAACAGGTGCTCCGTTAAACGTTCCGTCCCATGCCTCCGTTGGTCGGCCATTTACGTCCAAGGCCGTAGTTGACCAAATCAAATTTCCCCAATCATCAAAAATCAATAATTCAAACTCTTTCAGCCCTACACCAATTGGAACAAAATGCGAAACATTATAATCCGAGTGACCTGGATACATTGCATTTGCCAAGTACAATCCTTTGTACAGTTCAACAACAATAGGATTCACAATGGTGTCCGCACAGCCAAAGTTATTTGATGCAATCAATGTAACAGTAAAGTCACCGTGCGTGTTGTATGAATGTGACGGATTGACAGTAGTTCCAGAACCACCATCTCCAAAATACCATTGATAATCCGTAGCGTGTGTAGACAAGTTAAAGAAGTCAATTAATCCTGTCCATTGATTGATTTCAATCACGTTTTCATAATTAAAATCTGCGACAGGCGTTGGATTAATGGTAATTGTTGGTGTGATGGTTAATGTATCATTACAACCGCCTCCACCATAAGCAATCATCGTTACCGTGTAATTTCCAGCAGCAGGATATTCGTAATCCACGTTTGTACCAAAAACTGATTCCGTATTGCCAAATAACCATTCTACCGATGATGAATTTGTGCTTGTTGAATTAAAGGTTAATGAATTTCCGAGACATGTTTCAGTCACAGGGATTACATAGTCAGCTACTGCGAAATCATAAAAATTCAGCGTACGTTGTTGTGTATTCAAACAACCATATTGATTCACCCCAGTCAATGTTACTGTGTACGTTCCGGCCGCTGTATACGTTGTGGACGGACTAGTTAACACCGATGATTGTCCATTGCCAAAATCCCATGTATAACCTACAGCACCCGTAGATAAGTTTGTAAATGAGACGTTACCAGTTGTCAAACAAACTGAAGGTTGGTTAATGGCAAAGTCAACTGCGGGTAGCGGATAAACGATTACATCTTCATAAGTTGTATCGGAACAACCATTCAAATTTTCGACAATTAAGCGAATTGTATATGTTCCAGCAAGTGGGTAAGAATGACTTGGATTCAATACATTAGAAGTGTTTCCATCTCCAAAATCCCAAAAGTAGAAATTGGCATTCATACTGTTGTTCGTAAATTGAACATCCAATGGCATACATCCATTTTGCGGAGTAGCAGTAAACGCGGCAATCGGTGTTGGATCAACTGTAACTGTATGCGAAATACTTGCTGGACAACCGAACGTCGCACTTGTTCCTGACAAGGTTACAGTAAAGGTACCTGAAGTTGAATACGCATGAGTTGGATCAATCAATGTAGACGAATTACCATCTCCAAAATCCCACGTTACACCAGAAATTCCAGTTGATAAATTGACAAAGTTGAATGGCTCATTTACACAAACTGAAGCTGGATTCGATGTAAAATCAATGTTCGGAGCAGGATGAACTGTAATCACAACAGTAGTCGTGTCATAACCACAGCCGTCATTCGCACTTAACGAAACATTGTACGTTCCGGCCGCTGTGAAAGTGTGGGTTGGGCTGTACACATTTGAAATGTTTCCATCATCAAAGTTCCAACTGTATTGAGTTCCTCCAAGCGTGTATTGTGTGAAGTCAACTGTCAACGGAGCACATCCAGAAACCACACTCGTATTGAAAAACGCATCCACTAAGATTGGTGTTGCTGTAACCACATAAGTCGCTGTATCGCTTCCACAATTGTTTTCAGCAACGAGTGTTATCGTGTAAGACGTTGGCGTACTTCCCGTATAATACGTGTGTTGAAACAAAGGAGTACTGGTTGTAGCTGTTGTTCCATCTCCAAAATCCCAATAATATGTATCCGCTGAACCAATACTTGTGTTGGCAATGTTCACTTCAAATGGTGAACAACCTGAATCGAAATCGGTTCCAAAAATAGCTGTTGGAGTTGGTTCAACAGTAATCGTTTCGGTATGCGTGTCAACCCCACAATAGTTAGTTGCTGTCAATTCAATGGTATAAACTGTATCTGCATTTTGACTTTCAACATACGTAACATCTAACGGGCTTTGTAAGTTACTTGTCACGCCATTTCCGAAATCCCAATCATACGTATTTGCAATTCCCGTAGATGTATTGGTGAAACTTGCATCAACAGGACCACAAGCAATTGCCGGAACAAATGTGTATTGTGCATTTGGAAAGTCAAGTACACTAACTGATTTAGTAATTGAATCAATGCATCCATTTGCAGTTGTTACTAAGAGCGTAATATCATATAATCCTGTTGCCGTGTAGGTGTGGTTTGGCGAGTTCGCGATTGAAGTTCCTCCATCACCAAAGGTCCAATCACTTGTCGCAATCAATGTACTGGTATTTGTAAAACTTGCAGCTGTATTTAAACAGATTAATGAATCTACAAGGAAATCTACAACGGGCAATGGATTCACTGTGACGTCAACATCGTCTTGATTCACGCATGTTGTAATTGGGTCTGTAATGGTATAAGTTATCGTGTGAGTTCCTGTTGTTGCAATGGCAGGGTCAAAGGTCCCCAAGTTCACATCAGTAATTCCAGTTCCTGACCACACGCCTCCAAGTGGATTTCCTACCAAATCAAAAGCGCTTTCCGAAATACAAATCCCTACATCAGTTCCTGCATCAACCGCGGGCAATGCATGAACTGTAAACACCATCGAATCAATTGTGAGGCAATTTCCAGCGCCAGTAGAATAAATTAAATCATAAACTCCGCTAGTTGAAGGGTCAAAATCGCCAGAAAGTGTAACAAAACTACCTGTCCAATCTCCGCCTGCTGGTGTCCCACTCAAAACAACAATGGGACTTCCGACACACGCTTCTAGGTCTGGACCGGCATCTGCTAAAGTTGGGTCTAAAACCGTTACAATTCTATCGTCTGAATCAACACAACTTGTTCCTAAAGTTACTGTATATGTAACCGTAAAATTGCCTACTCCCGATGGTGTAAATTCACCTGTTGGTGTAACATTAGGACCAGACCAAACACCACCAGAAGGAGTTCCAGTTAACTGAACCGAAACAGGGAAATTACAAATTGTTGTATCAATTCCTGCATCAACACTAGGTAAAGGATTTACTGTTACTGTGCTTGTCGTTGTATTGGAACATCCTTGAGCAGAAGTTCCAGTTATTGTATAAGTTGTCGTTACAGTTGGATTTGCTATTGGATCATCGCAATTCGTGCATGTTAAGTTTGTTGCTGGAAGCCAATCATAACTGCCGCCTATTCCTGCCCCAGTCACGCCCAATTGAACAGCATCTCCAAAACAAATTGTTTCATTCGCAGAAACAATTGTTGGCTGTGGATTCACAATAATATCTGTTGTTGATGTGGTTTGACAAGTTCCAGAACCTAACGTATACGTCAATGTATGAGTTCCTAATCCAGCAGTTGCAGGATTAAAATTTGGATTCGACACACCAGTTCCAGACCAAACTCCACCTGTCGTTGATGGATTAAATTGAGTGTTCAAATTGATTGAACTTGAATTGATACAGATGGAATCAGTTGGGTCTAAGGTTGCTGTAATTGGCGGGCTAACTGTAATGACCATTGTATCTGATGTAGAACAGGTTGTTGCTCCATCGGTATATGAATATATTAAATTTGCCACCTCATTTCCATTGGGTGTAAACGTTCCTCCAGCAGTTACATTTGGAGATCCTGTCCAAGTTCCTCCTGATGGAGTTCCATTCAATACAACGGGTATTGGTTGATCGCACAACAGCATATCCACCCCTGCATTTACAACCGGCAATGGATTTACTGTTACGGTTGACGTAATGTCTGATGAACAGCCTTGAATTGTCGTTCCTGTAATCGTATAAATAGTTGTTGCCGTTGGATTGGCAATAGGATTGTCACAATCAGAACACGTTAGCGCCGTAAGTGGTGACCAAGAATACGTTCCTCCAGCTCCCGCTCCAGAAACGTTCAACTGTACAGCATCTCCAAAACAAATTGTTTCATCACTTGTTGCAAGTACTGGGTTTGCATGAACAATAATATCTGCTGTCACACTCGCTTCACAGGTTGATGTTCCAAGCGTGTATGTTAAGGTGTGCGTTCCTACCCCGGCCGTTGCTGGATTGAAATTCGGAGTCGTGACACCCGTTCCAGTCCAAACACCGCCAACAGGATTTGAATTAAAAAGTGCATTTAAATCAGTTGGTGGAGTCGCCAAACAAATTGAATCCAATGGATCGACCGTTGGGACAATCAACGGATTGACCACAACCAACAGTGTATCTGAAGAAGAACAATTTGTAGCTGGATTGGTATATGAATAAATCAAAGATGAGGATTCAGTTCCATTTGGTGTAAAAATTCCTCCTGCCGTTACGTTTGGTGAACCCGACCATGTTCCTCCCGCTGGAGTTCCATTCAAGGTTTCAGCTACAGGTTGATCGCATAACGTTAAATCGGGACCTGCATTTACAACAGGCAAAGGGTTTACCGTTACTGTACTTGTTGTTGTGTTCACACAGCCTTCGGCAGTTGTTCCTGTAATTGTATAAGACGTTGTAGAAATTGGATCAGCAATTGGGTTATCACAATTTGTACATGACAAATTAGTTCCTGGTGCCCAAACGTATGAACCTCCCACTCCAGCACCAGTTACCAATAAGTTGGTGTTCTCTCCAATACAAATAGCCGGGGAATTTACTGCTAAAGTCGGCAATGGAAATACCGTAACAACAACAGTATCTCTCGTAAAGCAATTGGCAGATGTCGATGCAGTTACAACATACATATAATCGACTGGAGCGCCTGTAACATTAGAAAGTGTGACAGTTGGATTTGCAATAGACGCGTTATTCAAACCCGTTGCTGGTGCCCAAGAATACGTAACTCCACCAACAGGTGCAGATCCAATACTGGATGCAATAGTTGAACATGAGCTAACATCAGGGCCGGCGTCTGCAACTGGCGGAGCAAAAATGGTAATTGGTGTCGTGGCATTTGTTGTTCCACAGGCATTTGTTGCTTCAAAAGCGACTGTGTAAGTCCCAGCCGATGCATAAGAGACCAGCCCTGGAACTAGATTTGTTGATGAAGCAGGCATTCCTCCAGCAAATGTCCATAGATAACTATCCGACGGTTCATAACAATCGTTTACCGTAGCTGTTGGACTTACAGATTCTCCTTCACAAACTGAGGCAAGTGCAGGTAGGATAACTTGAGGTGGAGCCTGTCCCAATACAATTTGTTGGTGAAAAAACGTACCACATGAGTTCGTTAGGTTAAGTCGAACATTGTATTCACCTGGATTTGTTATTAAAAACTCTGGGTTCTCACTCGTGTTGTTCGTTCCGTTTGTAAAGTTTCCATTTCCAGTGCCCGGAACACAAGCACTTTGAATAAAAGTGATATTCCATAGTGTATCAACATCACACGTATTTAATAACGAAGACAGATTTGTTGTAACAGCGGTAAAAGGCACGCATGCCGTATCTGGTGTAATAATGAAATCTGGTACAGGTGCTTCTTCAATGCAAATCACTAAATTATGCATTGTTGTTGCACAATTATTTGTGGCTGATAAAGTGACCGTATATGTACCCGGTAAGGTGTAAACATGTGTTGGATTTGTTAAAGAAAATGCTGTAACAGGAGCTGAGCCATCACCAAAATCCCATGTGAACAATGTCGTTGTTGCGCAACTTGAATTAAATCCCAACGTCGATAAATTCGTGAAAGGAACCGCAGTGTTCACGCAATAATTTGTTTGAGGAGTCGTGAAATTTGCAGTTGGTCCAGTATAAACACGAATTGGCGAAATACTTGCTTCAGAAATATCACATTGATTGATTGCCTGAATACTGAACTCAAAAGCATTTCCAGCCTGACCGCATGATGACTCGGTATACGTATGACACAATACGGCAGGAGGTGGATGAGGCAAGGTATCGTTTGGCGAACTATCACCATAATCGACAACATAATATGTGGAAGGGTGATTTGCAGAGTAACTGCTTAATGGAAAACAAAGAACCAATGGTCCACAACCGGATGTTGCTCCAGGATTTGCGGCTCCGATTGCAGGATTGGTAATGTTAGAAACCAAATAACTCGCTGTATCGGTACAACCATTTGCCCCTGTAATTATATAATCTAAATCAAAAATATCACTCGTAGTATATAAATGTGATGTTCCTCCTGTTGGAGCCGTCGCACTTGTATAATTAGGCGAGCCATCTCCCCAAATTATTTGATGGTTTACGCCTGTAACAAGTGAATTGTCATAAACTGTTAAATTGAAGTTGGAGCCATCACAATTTTTAAATAGCGATATAGGATCGATCAAAGAAGCATCCGGAATTTGATTAACTGTTACGGTGTGTGATACAGCGTCTTGGCAGCCAAAGCTATTTGTCACTGTTAAAACCACATTAAAATTTGCGGATGCAGAACCTGTTGATATAAAAGTATGTGATGGATTTGGTTGAGTGCTCGTATTTTGAGCTCCAGAAGCTGGATTTCCAAAATTCCACGAATAACTTAATCCTGAGCCTGTTGAAGTTGAGCTAAATTGAATGGGAGTTGTTGCACAAACATTATTCGGCAAGAAATTAAATGCTGCCACTGGATCAGGGGCAATTGTAACAGTAATCGTCTCCGTTCGTGTACAACCGTCATTGTCCGTTATGGTTAAGGAATATGTTGTTGTGGTAAGTGGTGTAGCAATTGGATTTGGACAAGCAGTACAAGAAAGTCCCGTGGCAGGTGTCCAGTTATATGCAATTGGCGCTGTTCCTGTAACATTTGCTATCGCGCCTAAATCTACGGCGCTACCAAGACAAATAGTTGTATCGGTATCAAATGAAAGCGAACATTGTGCACTCGAATAATTCCCTGAAAAAAGGAGTAATATAATTAGTAAAATTCTATACTTTGCAAACAACGTCTTCATTACTAGTGTTTAGGAATGACAAAACTAAGGCAAATACTTAATTTTTCCTAAAAAAAGACGTACGGCAAATGCCCTATTTTGATTGATTTAATTACAACCACTTACTTGTAATTCGCTTTCCAACTTTTATTCGGAAACGCTTTAAGACGGTTTCTCTGTCGCTTACATTCGCGCATTTCACAATGTCACTTGTTACGAACTCACCATTTCGAAAAAACTTAAATTCAAAACTAACTGAAACTATGTCTGGTTGGTGTAAATTGAATAAGCTTCCCAGTTCGAGTGATTTAAACAAGTTGTCTCTTGAGCTTGTAGGTTTAAACTTTCTATCGTAACCACGAACGTTAACTAAAATATAGGTGTCAATTCCTTTCGATTTTAGCACTTGCGTCATCGAATCTGAGGCAAGCAATTGCGAGTCACTACCCATTTTCATTATGTTCAGCGATGGAATGGTTTTTACTCCTCGAGAGGTCAACAATTCTGTCAAGTTGATTTCCAACGAATACCTATCCTCCGCATTGTCCAACTGCCCAATCACTACAGCATTTTTCAATGCCAAATCTACCTTTTGTGCAAACGAAGTATTTGCAGTTGCAAGCAGGATTACAATATAAATGTACTTTTTCATCTTAAAAAATTTCTTTTGCAATTGCTTTTACACAATCAGAATTTGACATGGTATAATAATGAATGCAAGGTGCTCCGGCTTTCTTAAGTTCTTTTGATTGGTGAATTCCCCATTCAATGCCCACCTTTTTTACATCGTCATTCGTTTTGCATTTCAGCAATTCTTTTGAAAGTTCTTCAGGATAATCAATATGGAAAAACTTCGGTAAAAACGAAATGTGATTCAAGGATTTTATTGGCTTCAACCCTGGAATTATTGGAACATCAATTCCTGCTGCTCGGCATGCATCCACAAAAGCAAAATACTTTGAATTATCGAAAAACATTTGCGTAACGATGTACTCAGCTCCCGCATCCACTTTTGCTTTCAGATACTGTAAATCCGTTGCCAGATTCATTGCTTCAAAATGCTTTTCAGGGTAACCCGCTGCACCAATACAAAAATCTGTTGGTTCCAATTTGATGTCGTCAATCAAATAATTTCCACGGTTCATTTCCGTTATTTGGTCAATTAATTCAACGGCATACTGGTGACCATCCTGGTGAGGACGAAAGTTCGCTTCTGTTTTAATTGAATCACCTCTCAATGCCAAAACGTTATCAATTCCCAAAAATTGAAGATCAATTAATGCGTTTTCTGTTTCCTCTTTGTTGAAACCACCACAAATTAAATGTGGCACAGCATCCACATCGTACTTGTTCATAATTGCCGCACAAATTCCAACCGTACCAGGTCGTTTACGAATAGATATTTTTTCCAGCAATCCGTTCTCACGCTCTTTGTACACAAATTCTTCGCGGTGATACGTTACATTGATAAATTTTGGCTTGAATTCCATCAAAGGATCAATTCCATCGTAAATAGATTGTATGCTCTTTCCTTTTAACGGTGGCAATATTTCAAACGAGAATAAGGTTTCTTTAGAAGCCTTTAAGTGATCGGTAACTTTCATGTCTTTAATTGAATCGTGGACAAAGATACCATTATTGAATTTACTGGAAACAAAATGCGAATAAGAAATATATTGAACGATTTTATTTTGAACGAAGTAGAACCATGGTATTGAATGGTTGAAAGACGTTTCTATCTCTCATTATGAAGTTTACAATTTAAGTGGTAATTTAGTATTGAATCAAAGCTATATAGATGTTGCGCGATTTAAATGTACAGAGTGTTTAAGCAAAGGTGTTTACATTGTTCATGTTTATTTGAGTAATAGTGTAAAACACCTTAAAATTGTTTTACCATGAGAACGTTGATCTTTATATAACTTCCGGTTTTATTAATTTATAAAATGCAAAAAACGGTTTCAATATTATTTATTCTTGGTCTATTCGTTTTAAAATCGGTATATTCAATCGGTCAAAATTTAGTTCCAAATCCTAGTTTTGAAACTGTAAATACTTGTAATGTTTCCGGTTCTTTTCAAGCGTCGCAAGCTTTTCTAGAGTGGAAAAGAATTAATTCAGCCGATTTCTTTAATACTTGTTTCAGCGACCCTAGCTTTGCACCGCCAACAACTTATGCTGGTTTGGGTGATTCTTATTACGGTAATGGTATGGTGGTATCGCAATGATACCTTCTAATAATTATAGAGAATCAATTTATATCGAGCTAGATACAATTTTGACAAAGGATTCTGCCTACTGTTTTAGTTTTTGGATTAAAAATTCATTTCAGTCAGGATATAGTTATAATACAAACATGATTAATTGCCGCTTTACAAGCACTATTTTGGACAATAACATTATTAGTAATAGTCAACCTGTTTTTAATTCTAATATAGTGACTAACATTAACGATTGGGTACAATTTGAAAGCTACCATATTGCTAATGGTACAGAACGGTTTTTTACGATTGGCTTTTTTGGCAATTACAATTATTCACACGAAAGTAATCCACCTGAGGATGCTCTTTACTACTTCATAGATGATGTTTCGGTTATTCAATGCAATAAAGACTCCCTTTTACAAGTTGTTGTTGAATTACCTAATGTAATTACACCAAATACCGATGGTATCAGTGATTTCTATGAAATCAGTATTAAGAATATCGAAGAAATGACGGTTCAAGTCATGAATCGTTGGGGAAATTTAATCGCTGAATATGATGGTATGACCACTTCATGGAATGGAAATAATCGTGATGGAACGCCTTTAATTAGGGAGTTTATTTTGTAAAAATTATTGCAAAAACAAAATTTGGTGAAACAATAATGAAACACCAATTCGTTCAGGTAATTCGGTAATTTGAATTGCCACGCCAAGACACTATTCAAGTTGCACAACCATTATCTTGAACTTTAAACTAGTTGAACCTGGATCTATCTAAGGAACAACTCCGCATACTTCAAATCTGCCTGCGTAGTAATCTTTACATTCTCTGGATTTCCTTCCACGGTAGAAATAGAATAACCAGCTTCCTCAACCAATCCTGCATCGTCAGTGATTTTTGAATGATAATTCTGTGCGTATGCCTTTTCCAAAACGTCGCGCTTGAAACATTGAGGGGTTTGCACAATCAAATATTCAGAGCGATCTATCGCCACTGTTCCGCTTTTAGAATCTTTCTTTCGAAGCGATTCTACCACTGAGATTACGGGAACTACGGCATCACTCTTTCGCAATTTAGCAATGCACTTTTGTATCGTTTCATGCGTTACCAGCGGTCGAACGCCATCGTGCACGGCAATAATATCTCCATAACAATAATGAATTGCGTTTTTTATAGAATGATAACGCTCGTCGCCACCTGTTACAACACGATGTGGAATTTTAAAGTCTTGTTCCAAAACCAATTCTTCCCAATAGGACTTCCAATCTTCTGGAATGGTAACTAATATTTGACTTTTAGGGTCAAAATGATAGAACTTTTCAATGGTATACATCAAAATCGGCTTGTCGAAAATGCGGATAAACTGTTTCGGTAAAGACGAATTCATTCGTTTACCTATTCCACCAGCTGTAATAATCACGCTCAATGTTCCCATGAGTTAAAGGTAAAAAATATTTGCTTACCGATGGCTTACTCGTAAATTGTATAAATTCATTTACCACAAAGAAACAAAGAACACAAAATTGCACACCGATTTCTATATAATTTCACATTTGAGTTATGTTTCAAATACTCACAACTTCTTTGTGCCCTTTGTTTCTTTGTGGTTAGGCTGGACAAAGCTTAAAATTTTACCCCACAAAAAAAGGCCATCCTTTCAGACAGCCTTTAACCTATATTTTACCTTTCCGATTATTTCAATTGGTCTGGGTTTGATTCAGCAGCTTTATTAAACTTTCGTTGCTTGTTCATCCAAATACCAAAACCGATGAACCCAAGCGCGATTAACGCGTTGTTGAACATGTTTCCAATGATATCTGCTTGCAAATAGTGCAACAACCATGTAAAAAGATCTCCTATACCCCAGAAAATTTCAGAAAATGTCATAATTTCAATTATTAGTTCTTACAAAGAAAACTATTTTTTTAAATATTCCAAACACCACAGTTCAAAAACTAGCTCTCTTTTGGATTATCTTTATTTAGCGCTTCAATCATTTGTGTTAATTCAATAAATTGATCTACCGATAAAACCTCTGGTCGTAACGCCATAAATTCGTGTTCCAACACATTTCCATTCAACAATGGTTTAACTGAGTTCCGAAGTGTTTTTCTTCGTTGGTTGAATCCCATTTTAACCACTTGTTTGAACAGTTTTTCATCGCAAGGTAAGGAAGTGCGTGAATTTCGAACACAGCGAATCACACCTGACTTTACTTTTGGAGGCGGGTTGAATACATGCTCATCCACGGTAAAGCAATATTCTATATCGTAATATGCCTGTAGCAAAACACTCAAAATTCCGTATTGCTTCGAACCTGGTTTTTCGGCTACTCGCTGCGCAACTTCCTTTTGAAACATTCCCATAATTTCAGGGATTTGGTTTCTATACTCAATGCACTTGAATAAAATTTGAGAAGAAATATTGTATGGGAAATTACCAACAACACCAAATGGTTCTACGCCCATACAATCTGTAAGGTCGACTTTCAAAAAGTCCTTTTCCAAAATCTTTCCTTCCAATCGTTCAAAAACCTCTTTTAAATAATCTACACTTTCCGTGTCGATTTCCATTACCCAAACATCCAGACCGTCATCCAACAAATAAGACGTTAAAGCACCCATTCCCGGTCCAATTTCCAAAACACGTTTACACTCATTTTGGTATTGTTTTGCAATTTTTTCGCAGATGTTTTTATCCGTTAAAAAGTGCTGTCCAAGGTGTTTCTTTGCTTTTACGCTCATTTTTTGAATTCTTCTAGTACTGTTAGTATTGTTCTAAATGCAGCAAATTTTCCTTCAAATCTAGTTCCGTGTTCCTGTTGAAGAGCCAAAGAATGTGTAGCAACATACTCGTCGTATTTATCTTGAGAAGGAGCAATATAACCAATGGCAAAGGTAACTCCCCCTTCTTCTTCTCCGTGAACGCGACAAATGCGCGACTCAACAAAGCATCCTGTTGCCATAACATCCGGAATATGTGTTGCTCTCATCCAATCCAGCCACTCTGATTCTACAGCTGGATCAATACTTACTGTAACGTTGTATAAAATCATTTTACAATCTAATTTATTTCCAATACATTTTTCAAGTCTAGCAGATGGAAATAACCACTTTGGTCACCTGTCAACAAAAACTTTACTTTTTTTAAGTTTTCCGTTGTCAAACGGTAACTTGTATTAATTGATTCTCTAAAATTTGCATCTGTTTCACAGAAATGATGCGTATAGTTTTTTGAAGGTAAATCTGCTCCATTCGTTGTTGGAGAGCGGAATTTTTGAAATGAATTTCCTGCTACAACCATTAACATATTTCCTTTGCTAAATTCAAAAACCTTCGTTTCCCCTTTCTTTAAAAATAGAGAGGCGACGGAACCATTCTTGCTTTCCTCCGCAACATAAAGGATAACGTCAAACTCAGAATCATTGCGAATCATAGCAGCAACATTCCCTTTCTTTTTTTCCAAATCGATCACCCCTTTTCGTTGAACAAATGCAGTTTCAACAGAACATGAATCTGATAAACCTTGAAGTTGAATTTCGGCGTCTTTTATCAAATCTTGATAGATTGCTTCCATTTTTTCGTTTTCAAAAGGAACGCGCAAGGTTAACATAGAACTATTTCCTATAATTGGCGCCGCATGATCAACATTCAAGTCTTCCGGCCGAATGTTTCCATCAATTTGACGCAACAACGAATCAATTTGTTTCCGCTCCTCCTTCGAAAATTGCTTAAACGATGTTTCGTTGTTTAACTCTGGTTCATCGATATCGCTAAAAGGTTTATAAACTATAACAAAAACAACAAATGCAACTATCGAAAGCAAGACTGCTGTCAGTGCAACATTTTTCCAACGAATCGGAGTTTTTCCTTTGCCCGTATTTTGAACTTTCAAATCTCCCGAATGCAATTCACGACGTAAATCCAAAATTTTGTGCTCATGTTCTCGATTCAACTCAACCTTCTCCATTTGCTTCAAGACCCAATTGGCAAAACGCACAGTGCACGATTTTGATCGAAGTGAGTTCATGATTTGGTCCACATAATTCAACTTTAATGCATAAGAAGCGCGGGAAAGGCAATTGACAGAATCAACAATCTCATCCGAACACAACGGTTTAACAAGTTCTATCAAATTTTGCTCGGAACTCACATTTTTTAACGCTGGTTGTAGTACTTCTAATCGATCTGATATCGGTCGAAAAAGTCGAGTTTCTACCACAGCTCGATGTTCAGAGTCTAACAATTGAACAAAAGAAAACACCTGTGAAAGCACCTCTGTGTCTACATTTCCAGCAAATTTCAATAACTTCTTCGACAAATAGGGAGAAAGAAACCGTTGATACGACTCGGCCAATTGGTGAAGTAGATGTCCAAACGAATCTTCATATCCGTCTAGTTTAGCATCGGTTAACATGTTTAATAACGCCGTATTGTAAGAAACCCATCCGTAAAAAACGATGTTTTCCGCTTCTTTTAAAGTTGAAAGAAAATAGTCAAATTCAGCTGTTGAAATCTGGTGGAGCGCACGCAGTTCATCTCCTTCAGACCCTGTTACACGTTTGTAAAACTCTTCCATTCCTTCTTCCGAGAGAAGATCGGTATGATTTACATACAATGGTTTGAAATAGTTTAGCGGAATAAATCGTTGCATGATACTTTATTTAAAGAATCGTATTGCTCTTTGAACTTCAGCATCGAAATCATTATAGACCTCGTAATAACCTTCTTCCACCCATATTTGGCGCGCAATTTCCGCTTTCAAAACCTCTGAAATTAATTTCTTACTTATATTAAACTCTTTTTTGTCCAACTTGATTTTATATTCAGTTGCAGCAAAAGACGTCAATTGGTTTAAAACCTCATCACTTACCTTAAAATTTCGCTTGAAATCGGATGGAGAAGACCACTTCGTTCTTTTTCCTTGTACAAAGTCAAAAGCAAAGGTTGTAAATACGTTTGTATATCTCAGTTGAGTATAATACCAAGTTGATCCAGTTGTATCATATGGAACAAAAATATCTGGCATTATCCCGCCGCCGCCGTACACGACCTTTCCTTTAGGTGTTTTGTATTTCAAGGAGTCAACCAACAACGTTGAATCCACTTTGTACATTTCACCATTGTCATAACGTCCCATGTGATCTTGCATGTACTCCTCATAGTCATCAGAATACGGTTTTTGGATACATCTTCCTGTTGGTGTATAGTAGCGTGCAATTGTTAATCGGAGATTACTTCCATCGCGCAACATAACATCCTCTTGAACCAATCCTTTTCCAAAAGAACGACGACCGATAATCGTTCCACGATCATTGTCTTGGATTGCTCCAGCCAATATTTCCGAAGCCGATGCGCTGTAGGCATTAATCAAAATTGCAACTTGAATGTTTTCCAAACTTCCTTTTGAAGTTGCTCGATACGTGTACGATGAAGTATGTTTTCCTTTTGTTTCAACGATTGGAATTCCAGCTTTTAAAAATTCATCTGCTATATCTGTTGCGCCCGTTAAAACTCCACCTCCATTGTTTCTCAGGTCGATGATTAATTTTTTCATCCCTTGCGCTTTTAGTTTCGCTGTTGCTTCTTGAAACTCACTAGATGTTGCCATAGAAAACTGCTCAATTTTAACAAAACCGATGGTCTTATCTATCATATAAGCAGCCAAAACAGATTCAACAGGAATAGAGCCTCGAACAACTTTTTTCTTGAGTTTTTTCTTTTCACGCAAAACTACAAGGTTCACAGAAGTGTTCTCTGTCCCTTTAAGCATTCCCATAATCTCTTCGTTGCTAATTTTTACACGAACAACTTTCTTTCCGTCTACTTCCAAAATTTTATCCCCTGATTTCAATCCTGCTCTCATCGCTGGTGAATTCGGCAAAACATTTGTCACACAAACGGTATCACGGATTATAAAAAATCGAATTCCAACACCTCCAAACTTACCTTCTATCGACTCATTCATCGCTTTTAAATCCTTAGCGGGAATGTAATTGCTATGCGGATCCAATTTATGCAACATATCGCCAATAGTTGTTTCAAACAACTCTTCGCTATCTACATCATCTACGTATCTTCCGTCTAAAATTTGAATGATGTCCTGCATTTTTTGGTAGCGCGATTCGCCCAAACTTTGAGGTGCCACCTTTCCAGGAGTCAAAATGTTTCCTAAATAAAGTCCAATTGCCAAACACGAAGCCATAACAATTGGAATCCAATAATTAGTATTTCTATTCTCCATCAAATGGGTTTTCTATGTGATCTATTTCTATTCCTGCTTCCTTCAAAAAATCAATACCGCTTGTGTCTTTATAATTATTGATAAAAACAACACGTTTAATTCCAGACTGAACAACTAATTTACTACAATCTCTGCACGGTGAGAGCGTCAAATAAAGTGTCGCACCATTGCAATTGTGCGTTGATTTTGCAACTTTTAATATGGCGTTTGCTTCGGCATGCAACACGTACCAATGTGTTTCTCCATCACCATTTTCACAACAATTGTCAAATCCACTTGGTGCACCATTGTATCCGTCGGATATAATCATTCCATCTTTTACAATTATAGCTCCAACCTGTTTTCTAGCGCAATGCGATAATTCTGACCAAGTTTTAGCCATTCGCAAATATGCTTTGTCGTATCTTAACTTTTTCTCTCTTGCTCTATCCATTGTTCTGTATCAATGCCCAAAATTAACATTAATCATTCGGTTAATTGCGATTAATCCTTTTTCAAATCACCTGTAAACTTGTATCCAACTCCACGAATGGAATGAAAAAATTGAGGTGATTTCTGGTCTTTTTCGAAAATTTTCCGAAAATTCAATATATAATTATCAATTGTTCTTGAGGTTGGAAATTGATCTTTCCCCCAGACTCTATCCAATATTTCAGAACGTGGAATTACTTCGTTGTTCTTTTCATGAAACAATTGAATTAGCGCTATTTCTCTCTTTGAAATGTCAATCGTTGCATTTGAAAGTTGATTCTTCACTTCAAATGTTTTTAAATTCACGCAAAAGTCACCGATAATTATCTCTTCCAATTCACCCGCCTTTAAATTGTTTGTCAAAACGGCCACTCGAAGCAGTAATTCTTCCAAATCGAACGGTTTTGGCAAATAATCGTTTCCACCTGCCTTCAATCCATCAATGCGGTCTGTTGTTGTTCCTTTCGCAGAAAGAAATAAAACCGGGGTTTTAGATGATTTTCTAATTTCCCTGCACAGCTCAACGCCATTCACTCCCGGCAACATGACGTCCAAAATGATTAAATCATAATCCAATTTATTTTGAAACGCATTTTTCGCGTTTAAACCATGATCGAAATGGGTTACCTGATACCCTTCTAACTCGAGATTTAAACGAACCATTTCCGCGATGCTACTTTCGTCTTCAACAACACAAATCTTTTTCATTCCAAATCAGGTTTTAAGACTAAAATTAATCAATCCAAGCACTTTATTTTAAGAAATAACAATTTTTGGGTTGTTTTAGTTGAAAATTCTACCTTTTTGTTGATAGAAATCAACGAAAAAAATAAAAATAGAAGTACTTTTGCACTTTCCATTTTTAAAAGCAAAAAGAGTAGCGCCATGAACGAAAGAAAAAAGATACAATCAGCATTAATTTCAGTTTTTGATAAATCGGGTTTAGGTCCAATTATTGAACAATTACACAAAGACAATGTTGCACTTTATTCTACTGGAGGTACACAGGCTTTTATTGAGGAAATGAACATTCCTGTAAACAGAGTTGAAGATTTAACGTCTTACCCTTCAATTTTGGGTGGTCGTGTTAAAACCTTGCACCCAAAGGTTTTTGGGGGAATATTGAACAGAAGAAATCACGATGGCGACCAAAGTCAAATTGCTGAATTTGAAATTCCAGAATTGGACTTAGTAATTGTTGATTTGTATCCTTTTGAAGATACAGTTGCTTCTGGCGCAAGTCACGAAGATATTATTGAAAAAATTGATATCGGTGGGATTTCATTGATTCGTGCCGCAGCAAAAAACTACAATGATGTTGTAATAATTCCTTCGGTGAATCAATACGCATCATTTTTAGAAATTATACGAAACAATGCATCATCAACAACGATGCAAGAAAGAAAAGATTTTAGTCGAGACGCGTTTAATGTTTCATCAAATTACGATACGCATATTTTTAATTATTTCAATAACGGCGAAACAGAAGTTTTTAAGCAAAGCATTCTAACTTCCGAAGTCTTGAGATATGGAGAAAATCCTCATCAAAAAGGAATTTTTCATGGAAATATGGGTGAATTGTTCGATAAATTACACGGTAAAGAATTATCCTATAACAATTTACTAGACGTGGATGCCGCGGTAAATTTAATGGAGGAGTTTAAAAATGACGACGCAACATTTGCTATATTAAAACACAACAATGCATGTGGACTTTCAACTCGTTCAACAATTAAACAAGCTTATCTCGATGCTCTAGCTGCAGACCCTGTAAGTGCTTTTGGAGGTATTTTAATTGGAAACAGAACAATTGATACTGAAACAGCAAAAGAAATCAATGAATTGTTTTGTGAAGTTGTTATCGCTCCAGGTTATGATACAGAAGCGTTGGAAATTTTGAAAGAAAAGAAAAACAGAATTATCTTAGTTCAAAAAGAGGTTGAGCTGCCAAAACGCCAATTCAGAACATTATTAAATGGTGTTTTAGAACAAGATAAAGATTTATTGAGTGAAACAAAAGCGGACTTGGAGAACAAAACAATTACTTCTCCAAACGACCAAGAAATAGAAGATTTATTGTTCGCGAATAAACTCGTGAAGCACACAAAATCAAACACAATTATATTGGCAAAAAACAAGCAGTTATTAGCAAGCGGTACGGGTCAAACATCTCGTGTTGATGCGCTTCGTCAAGCCATTCACAAAGCACAATCGTTTAATTTCGATTTGAAAGGTGCAGCGATGGCTTCAGATGCATTTTTTCCTTTTCCTGATTGTGTAGAAATTGCTGGCAATGCGGGAATTAAAACGGTTATTCAACCAGGCGGATCGATTAAAGATCAACTTTCTATCGACTATTGCAATGAAAATGGAATTGCAATGGTGACTACCGGAAATAGACATTTTAAACATTAAACCGAAACCTTTTTAAAATTTATAGGTATAATCCTTCCAGGAGAGAAGGAAAAAACCTATTATTACTAGATTTACAATTACACAGAGGCAAATAAAATGGGATTATTTAGTTTTTTAACGCAAGAAATTGCAATTGACTTAGGAACAGCCAACACGCTAATCATAATGAATGACAAGGTTGTGGTTGACGAACCATCAATTGTAGCAAGGGATATACAAACAGGCAAAATTGTTGCTATCGGTAAACGAGCGCAACAAATGCATGGGAAAACCCACAAGCTAATTGAAACTGTGCGACCGTTAAGAGATGGAGTAATTGCCGATTTCCAAGCTGCCGAACAAATGATTCGTGGAATGATCAAAATGATCGGAACAGGAAAAAGTATGTTCAATCCTTCGTTGAGAATGGTTATTTGTATTCCTTCTGGAATTACTGAAGTTGAAAAAAGAGCCGTTCGAGATTCAGCAGAACATGCGGGTGCCAAAGAGGTGTACTTAATTCATGAACCAATGGCCGCTGCAATCGGAATTGGAATTGATGTGGAAGAACCAATGGGAAATATGATTATCGATATCGGAGGTGGTACTTCCGAAATTGCCGTTATTGCTCTAGGTGGAATTGTATGTGATAAATCTATCCGTGTTGCGGGAGATGATTTTACAAAAGATATTGAAGAATACATGCGTCGTCAACACAACATCTTAGTTGGAGAACGAACTGCTGAGGAAATAAAAATTAATGTTGGTGCGGCGCTTCCTGAATTAGAAAATGCACCAGAAAATTACGCTGTGCAAGGTCGTGACTTAATGACAGGTATTCCGAAGGAAATTGTTATTTCTTACACGGAAGTTGCGCATGCATTAGACAAAACGATATCTAAAATAGAAGAAGCTATTTTAAGTGCGTTGGAGATGACTCCACCAGAGCTTTCGGCTGATATCTATAAAACTGGAATTTACCTTGCTGGTGGTGGATCGATGTTAAGAGGTTTAGATAAACGTATTTCGATGAAAACAAAGTTGCCTGTTCACATTGCAGAAGATCCGCTAAGAGCTGTTGCAAGAGGAACGAGTATTGCCTTGAAGAACATTGATAAATTCCAATTCTTGATTCGAGATTAACCTTCTTTTTTATTGACATTAAATTGATTGTAAAATCAATTTAGGAAGCTGTGTAAAGCAAATGCTTTTTCTTACTTTTGTACATGCGCAATTTCCTCGCTTTCGTTAGACGCTTTCGCGTGCTTTTGTTTTTTGCCTTACTGCAAGGTATTGCGCTATCCTTATATTTTTCATTTAGTCAATTTCCACGAATTCAATACTTAACAACTGCCTCAACCGTCACCGGTGGAATCATGGAAGTTCGGAATGATGTTACGAAACATTTCTACTTAAGTAAAAATAACACGGCACTTCAAAAAGAGAATATTGCTCTGCGTAAAACCATTCCATCTAGTTTTATTAAACTTAACAACGGGTTGGTAAAAATTAATGATACGCTTCATCTTCAGCAGTATGAGTATATCCCAGGAATAATTATTAATTCTACACACGACAAACGAAACAATTATTTCACGTTGAATATTGGTTCGCAGCAAGGCGTCGAACGTGGAATGGGCGTTTTTTCTGCAAAAGGAGTGGTTGGAGTTATACATAACGTAACTGAGCATTATGCCGTAATAAAATCGTGTTTAACCGAAAACATTAATATCGATATTATGATCGAAAAAACAGGTCTTTTTGGCTTGTTAAAATGGAATGGAAAAGATGCTAGACGTGGCACAATGTGGGGTGTATCCAATGATACAGAAGTAAAAAAATGGTCGAAAGTTGTAACCCGTGGTGGCGGTGGAATTTTCCCGCGTGGAATTAACGTAGGAAAGGTTGAGAAAACAGATGTTGTAGAAGGGAAACCATTGTGGGATGTTACAATTCGTTATTCAGAAGATTATAGAAGTCTACAACGGGTATATGTAGTGAAAAATTTATTAAAAATTGAACAAGAGAAACTTGAAGAATTAATCCCAATTGAAGACGAGCAATGAATCAAGCTGTAAAAAATATACTCCGTTTCGTTGCCTTGATGGCTTTCCAAGTTTTGGTATTGAATCAAATTGAAATTGGATTTGGAATTCAGTTGATGGTGTATCCGTTGTTCATATTTCTTCTACCTGTTGAAATGGGTATATTAATGCTACTTCTTCTTGCCTTTAGTTTAGGAATCGTAATCGACGCCATGTCGAACACCTATGGTTTGCATGCTTCGTCTTTACTTGCTTTTGCATATTTCCGCCCTTTAATTTTTAAACTTACAGCTCCTCGTGATGGATATGACCCCTTAATGGAAACTAACCTTCACACTATGGGCTACAATTGGTTCATTAAAACATTCGGAGCGTTATTAATAATTCATCATTTTTGGTTTTTCTTGTTGGAAATTTTCAAATTGAATGAATTGATTTTCGTACTCCAAAAAACAGGCCTTAGCGTAATACTATCATTCCTACTTTGCTTATTACTTCAGTATTTGTTCTTAAATAAAGCTGTTAAAAAATGAAGTTTGAAGGACGCAAATATGTGTTTATCGTTATTTTCATATTGATTGGAATTATCTACACTTTCAAGCTTTTTTATATGCAAGTAGTTGATGATTCATGGAAGCTACGTGCTCAACAAATTGCTGAGCAGCGACGTGAAATTACACCTCCTCGAGCTGTTGTTTTCGATCGAAACGGTAAGAAAATTGTGTCCAACAAAACGTATTACAACTTAATGATGGTTGAAGCAAATATTGTGGATTTAGACACTGCTGCTTTTGCAAAATTGATCGGGTGGACAGTTGAAGATGTGCGAAATCGATTTAAAGAAATTATTGTTGGAGAAGGAAAATACAAAAACCCTCACACAGGAAAAACAACTTCTAATTATCAATCCATAAGAGCATACCCATTTTTAAAAGAATTAACTGCTGATGAAATTTCAGAAATTGCTCCGCATTTAGAAGATTTTCTTGGCTTCTATGAAGAGGTTTCTGACATGCGGAATTATCCATATTCGAACGGTGCCAATATACTCGGATATCTTTCAGAAGTGACGCAAGAAGAGATTAATAAGGATAATTTCTATACTCCAGGAAGTAGAATTGGTCGTTCGGGAATAGAACGATTCTACGAAAAAGAATTTCGTGGAATTAAAGGTGTGAAGTACATTGTGAAGTCTGCCATGAATAATGTGGTCGGTTCTTTCGAAAATGGAAAATACGATACAACAGCTGTTCAAGCACCTCCAATTCACTTAGGTTTAGATGTTGATCTTCAGGCATATGGCGAAAAACTGCTCCAAAATAAAAAAGGGTGTATTGTTGCCATCGATCCATCAACGGGAGAAATTCTGGCATTGGTTTCCTCACCAAATTATGACCCTAACCTATTAGTTGGGAATAGAAAAATTCGTGAAAATTATCCGGCTCTTTTAAAAGATCCTGCCAAACCGCTTTTCCCTCGGCCTTTGGCATCTGAATACATGCCTGGTTCTACATTCAAATTGATTCAATCACTAATTGGAATGCAGGAAGGTGTAATTACCGAAAACTCGGGATTCCCGTGTAATAAAAGTGTCGTTGGTTGCCACAGTCATCCTTCAGCCCAAAGTGTAACACAGGCAGTACAAATGTCTTGTAATCCTTATTTCTACGCCGTTACCCGGAAAATTATTCAACAAGGAAAAAGTAAAAGCGATGTAAAAGATGCTGCAATCGGGTTACAAAAATGGTCGGAATACATGCACAGTTTCGGCTTAGGGAAACGACTAGAAACTGATATTACAGGTTTGCGTCCTGGTGTTATTCCTGACCCCGAATACTACGATAAATGGTATGGGCACCACCAGTGGAAATTCTCCACAATTCGCTCAATTTCCATCGGTCAAGGAGAAGTACAGTTGACACCGTTACAACTTGCCAATGTTGCCGTAATTATGGCGAATCGAGGATGGTATTATACACCACACTTTGTAAAATCAATTGGCAACAACGGACCTCTTGCTCAATTCCGCAAGAAAAATTATACAATGGTGGAACGCAAGTATTTTGACCCTGTTATTGAAGGAATGCGTAGAGTTGTACATGAAGGTGGTGGAACTGCCCGTCGCGCTCGAATTGACGGAATGATTGTCTGCGGAAAAACTGGGACTGTTGAAAATTATATTGGAAGTGTGAAACAAAAAAATCACTCCGTATTTATCGCTTTTGCACCAATGAACAATCCAAAAATAGCCATTTCTGTGTTTATTGAAAATGCAGGTGGTGGCGGTGGAACTTGGGCTGCGCCAACGGCCAGTTTAATGATAGAAAAATATGTGAACGGTGAAGTAAAGGACCTGGCGAAAGAAAAGTACATTCTTGATGCCAATTTTATTAATTAATGAGACAAAATCAATCGCTTACTGCAAATGTTGACTGGCCACTTTTTGTGGTGTACATCTTGTTGATGTTAATGGGATTAGCAACTATTTATTCTGCAGCTTTCGACTCAGATCACCCAAGTTTATTTGATTTTTCTCAAAAATATGGAAAACAAGTTATATGGCTGTGTGTTTCCTTGTTTCTTGGTCTATGCGTGTTTCTTATCGATTCAGACATTTATAGAAAATTTGCATTGCCAATTTATTTGTTCGTTATTTTGCTCTTGGTAATTGTTCTGTTCATGCCGCCAATTAATGGTGCACGTGCCTGGTTAGGTGTTGGAACTATGGGTATTCAACCGGCTGAGTTTGCCAAAATTGGAACGGCCATTTTATTGGCCCGATTTCTCGGAACAATAAATATAAATCAACAAAACAAATCAACCGTTCTTATTGCAAATGCAATAATTCTCGTTCCCATGGTGTTAATTTTACTTCAGCCTGATGCGGGAAGTTTTGTTGTATTCACAGCGTTTTTATTTGTTCTATACCGAGAAGGCGTTTCTTACGATCCACTTATTCTCGGAATTTTAAATTTAATTCCCATCAAAGGACTTCATTTTAAGCAAACATGGATAGGAACCCACTTTATTCCGATTCTGTTTGTTACAATCTTTTTAAGTGTTGCAACCCTTTTAATAAGTAACAATTCATTCGAGCTGTCCCTATTTCCGGGAATTGAATTTCCAGGTTATGCTAAAATGTTGTTTTTCATTTTTGTTTTTTGTTTAATTGGCTATCTAATTATGCGCTTTGCTTTTTCGAAGCGAGACAAAAAAAGGGCTGCGTTAATTGCTTTTTTAGCGTTTATTTTGGCAGGGGGATTAACTTATGCGGTCAATTATTCCTTTCAGAAATTAGCAGGCCACCAAAAAGAGCGAATAGAATTGGTTTTGGGGTTAAGACAAGATCCTGACGGAGATGATTACAATAGAAACCGTGCCATGGCCGCAGTTGGTTCGGGTGGTTTACTTGGGAAGGGATATCAAAATGCTTCCGTTTCGAGCGTTGAAAGTAACCATGTCCCAGAAAGCGAAACAGATTTCATTTTCTGCCCATTTGCAGAAGAATGGGGCTTCGTTGGAAGCCTGTTTTTAGTTCTTTTATATTTATTTATGATTTTGCGTGTCATAATAATCGCTGAGCGACAAAAAGCTGCGTTTAATCGTATATACGCCTATGCGGTTGCTATGATTTTGTTCTACCATTTTGGGATTAACATAGGCATGAACATTGAGTTTATGCCCGTCATTGGAATTCCTTTGCCCTTCTTCAGCTATGGTGGATCTTCCATGATGTCGTTTTCAATGATGCTCTTTATTTTATTGAAATTGGACAGTCAACGAAAAGATGTTCTTAATTGATCCGTTCGGGAGTTTAGCTTTTGATTGAATAATTCTTTATTTTTACACAACATTGTCAATTATGGGAAAAAACGTGAAAGAAAAAGTGCAATTTGAGAATCGTACATTGCGTATTCTAACTGTATTATTGTGGTTGGGAGCTTTTTCCCCAGTTCTCGCAATAACCGTTCTATTGCTGAAACAATCAGATGATGAAATGCCATCTATCGAGATGCTTGAAAATCCACCTGAGTTGTTGGCTTCAGTTGTTATCGCAGATGACGGTAAGACTGAACTTGGTCGTTTCTGGAGTGTTAACAGAACTAGTGTAAAATACAACGAAATTTCTCCTTATGTGTTTGATGCATTAATAGCAACAGAAGATGAACGTTTCGAAGACCATTCGGGAATTGACTTAAAAGCTGTACTTCGTGCAATAACAAGTGCAGGTGGTTCTGGAGGAGCATCCACAATTTCTCAACAGTTAGCAAAACTATTGTTTACTCTTCAAGAAAGAAGTCGTCAAGCTGAATTAAAAGCACAAGGCATTACACAAGAACAGCCATCTGGAAAGATTGGACGATTAATGAAGCGTCTTGATGAAAAAGCCAAAGAAAATATCATAGCCGTTCGACTAGAAAAACGCTACACCAAAGAAGAAATTATCACCATGTATTTGAATCAATTTGATTTCTTATACAACGCTGTAGGAATTGAAAACGCTGCAAAAGTTTATTTTAATAAGAAACCAATAGATTTAACTAAAAACGAAGCTGCAATGCTTGTTGGAATGTGTAACAATCCTTCTTTATATAATCCTTACACGTATAAAAACAAAGATTACAGAAGTACCGTTTCTTCTCGCAATAATATTCCTTTGGCCCAAGTAACGAATGCGCAAATGCAAGAATTGAGAACTGCCGATAGTTTGCGTTGTATTAAACGAAGAGATTTGGTTTTATTTCAATGGAGAAAAAACAGCAGAAATGATAATCCTTCATTAAAAAACAAGCTTTCTGATGAAGAATACGAAAAGATAAAAGCGCAAACAGTTGATGTAGACTACCAAGTGGTTGATCACAAGGAAGGGCCAGCTCCTCACTTTAGAGAATCGTTGCGTTCTGAATTAACCGAATTATTTGCCGAAAAAGACGAGAAGGGAAATTTAAAGTATAAAAAAGCGAACGGTGAATCATATAACGTTTACCGTGATGGTTTGAAGATTTATACTACCATCAATGTTCAAATGCAGGAATATGCTGAAAAAGCAGTTGAACGTCATTTAAAAGAAGATTTACAGCCTGAATTCGAAAAAAACAATAAAGGATTAAAAAATTTCCCATTCACTAATCGTATTTCTGACGAAGTAGCGGAGCAATTGATGAATTCTGGACGAAAAATTTCGGATCGATACCGCGTTCTTAAAGAGCAAGGTTTTTCAGAAAAAGAAATAAAAGAGAATTTCAACTTGCCAGTTCAAATGTCCGTTTTTTCTTGGAATGGTGACATTGATACAGTGATGACTCCTAACGATTCAATCCGTTATTATAAAAGTAAGTTGCGTGCTGGTTTAATTTCCATTGAACCTTCAACAGGTTTTGTGAAAGCGTGGGTTGGTGGCACTGATTTTAAACACTTTGCTTATGATCATGTTCGTCAAGGAAAACGACAAGTGGGTTCAACCATCAAGCCTTTTGTTTATTCAACTGCACTTGCGATGGGCGTGGTAAAACCATGTACAAAATTTGAATCTGGAACATCTTTTTGTGTTGATGTATTTGGATCAGCAGGAAATTTAATCAATCGTTGGTGCCCGCGTGGAGATATTCCTTCAAACGCAACTGTTGCGAGTGGACTTGCCTCTTCAAGTAACCCTGTTACTGTTGCTGTAATGTCGAAGATGGGTGGACATTCTGGACCAAAAAACATCTCGAAATTATTGAAAGACTTAGAAATCAATTTGCGTCCTGAAGATGAAGTCCCTTCAATGTGTCTAGGTGTAATGGATTTATCTTTATTTCAAATGGTTGGTGCGCAAGCAATGTTTGTAAACCAGGGCATTTATGTTCGCCCGACAACAATTTTACGAATTGAAGACAGAAACGGAAACGTAATTTATAGTGCCGATCCGCATTCCAAAGAAGTATTAAACTCTGGTGTTGCGTATACAACTTTAACCATGATGAAAGGAGTTGTTACAGGTGGAACTGGATCAAGTCTTCGTGGAGGAAGAAAATGGGGTGGAATTACACATCCAACAGCTGGTAAAACAGGAACAACGCAAAGCAACGCAGATGGTTGGTTTATGGGATTAACACCTGAATTAGTAACTGGAGTGTGGGTTGGAGCTGAAGACAGAGCCGTACGATTTAAATCAATGAATTGGGGACAAGGAGCGAGAATGGCACTTCCAATTTACGGGTATTATATGCAAGCCGTTTATAAAGATCCAAAATTGCGCATTTCTACGGAAGATTTTGAAGTGCCGATTGGATATGATCCTACATTGTTTCAATGTGAAGGTGGTCAGAATATTCCTCCCGGTCTTGATATTAATTTAGGAATTTGATAATTTGAAAGATGAATAAAGTAGTAGAAAACGTTGAAACAGCATTAGTTGGATTGGAAGATAACATGACTGTCATGTTAGGAGGATTTGGGTTATGTGGAATACCGGAAAATTCAATTAACCATATGGTAAAACTTGGCGTGAACGGATTAACGTGTATTTCAAACAATGCAGGTGTAGACGACTTTGGACTAGGATTACTTTTACATCAAAAACAAATAAAAAAAATGATCAGTTCTTACGTTGGTGAGAATGATGAATTTGAACGACAAATGCTTTCTGGAGAATTGGAGGTGGATTTGATCCCACAAGGTTCTTTAGCCGAAAGATGTCGTGCGGGTGGTGCAGGAATTCCTGCTTTTTTCACCCCTGCTGGGTATGGAACTGAAGTCGCTGAAGGTAAAGAAGTTCGTGAATTCAATGGTAAACCTCATATTTTGGAGCACGCTCTAACTGCCGATTTTGCCATAGTTAAAGCGTGGAAAGGTGACACGGAAGGAAACTTGATTTATAAAGCAACTGCGCGTAACTTCAATCCAATGATGGCAATGGCGGGTAAAATTACTATTGCAGAAGTAGAAGAATTGGTTCCAGCTGGTGAATTAAATCCAAATGAAATTCATACTCCTGGAATTTTTGTTCAACGTATTTTCCAAGGAGAAAAATATGAAAAACGCATCGAACAAAGAACTGTTCGAGTAAAACACTAGTTGAATGGTTTCTTCAACCATTAACGATAAAATATACAAAGGTGTTTCTATTGTTCTTTTCGCCTTTATGTTTTTTTACTTGCTGCTGCGTATCATTTTCAATGAGCCTTTGCATGATGAAGTAGCAACGTATATTTTTTACATTTATCAAGGAGATTATTGGGGAGAAACAATGCATTGGGACGCAAATAATCATTTGCTCAACTCCTTCGTTTGCCATCAACTCTATAAGGTATTCGGTGATAACATGGCGATCTTTCGATTGCCAAATCTAATCGCATTTGTGCTCTTCTTTTTTGGAACTGTTCGGTTAACAAAAAACCTACAAACACCAATCTTAAAAACACTTGCACTGGTTTCCTTGAACACTATTCCATTCTACATGGAGTATTTTGGAAACACAAGAGGTTATGGTTTATCGTTTGGCTTTCTTGTTTGGGGAATTGTCTATTTCAATGACTTTCTACAAACTCGTAAATTATCCAAATTAGTCATTGCCTATGTCTTTTTAGTTTTAACGGTTTCAGCAAATCTAACGCTCGTAAACTCTTGCTTTATTCTAATTGCAACGGCTGTTGGCTCATCCTTTTTTTCGAATAAAATGAGTTTTGGGAAACACTTTAAAGAATGGCTGATACACATTCTCTTTCTTGCTTCACTTTATCCATTTATACAATTTGCGTTTGAATTAAAAGAACAAGGGGCATTATACTACGGATCGTTGGATGGAATTTGGGATGTAACGGGAAAAACAATTAGTAAATATACGCTGTTTTATGATGCAGATTGGCTACGATTCGCCTATTTAACTGCATTTGCCGTTTTCTTGGTTTACATCTTCGTTTATTTAGTAAAAACCAAAAAACTAGAATGGTTCAACAATCCAAAGTTGGTTTATGCCCTGCTATTTTTCGGGAATCTATGCGCAATTCTGGCAATGGCTTTTTTAATGGACGTTCTTTATCCTGAAGACAGGGTTGGAATGTATTTAATCATTTTCTTTCTTTTACTTTTCTTTCACTTTTTAGACGATGTTCGTTTAGGTAAATGGCTTCAATATTCGTTGATTTTCTTTCCAATATCACTCGTTTTTCACCTAAGCTTGCATACATCTGTGTTTTCACCGGATGATCGCTTAAACCAAGAATTTTACAAAAAAATTAAGTCAGAAATGACGCCAGAAAACACGCTACAAATTTACCGTATTTTGAATTGGGGCTGGCCGTATGCTGAATCGCATGTCGACAAAAAGTCGAGTGTCGGTCAATTTGATAATGCTAACGGAACATTATCAGATATTTTAATCACTAAAACAACAGTGTTGACCAATCCAAAAATAGTAGAATTGTATGATACTTTGGCTTATTACGAGCCATCAACACACATTGCTTTTAAACGTAAAAAACCTTTACAGCGTGATTCGTTACAAACCATAACGGCTCCCAGTATCAACGCTGAACATGAATTTTTTGATTTCGCTACGTTTGAAGGTGGCTCATACTCCAAAAAAAATCTTGTTGTTAGCGTTTCTGGACATATGAAAACTACGAAAATGAACAACAAACTGATCATGGTAGTTGCAAGCAAAATGAAAGATGGCTCTGCCAATCGCTATTTATATTATTCATTCGAAACAGTATATCAAGGACAATTAATAAACGATGATTTCCTACACAATTTCGTGATAGAAAATGTTGATCCAGATGAGGCTGAATTCAAAGTTTATTTATGGAATAGAAATCTTCATCCTATTCAACTTTCGAATATTAGTACTACAATTTATCAGTTAAAAGAGTAGCACAATGAATACGAATTCTATTTTCAACATTGAAAACAAATGGTTAATTAGGGTTTTATTCGCTTTCTTATTTGCATACCTCATCTTGCGGGGAATTTTTGTAGAGCCATTATTAGATGAACTAGGAACGCTGCATTGGTATATCGAAACAGGAAATATAATCAATCAACAGGCTATACTCGATGCCAATAATCATTTATTGAATTCATTTTTTTCTCATTATGCATTTCGATTATTTGGTGATCATTTGGTAGTGTATCGTTTGCTAGCGTTACTTTCTTTTCCGATCTACTTCTTCGCGGCAAAAAAATTGGTTTTGGAAAATATTAAGCAATTCCGCTTACTTATTTTTGTTGCACTTATTTCCATCCATTGGGTTTTCGACTATTTCAGCTTGTCGAGAGGTTATGCACCATCAGTGGCATTTTTTGTTTTGGGACTTAGTTTTATTTCAACATGGAATAACCATAACAAACCCTTTTATTTAGCAATCATTTTAGGAAGTTTTACTTTTTGTTTAGCCTCTAATTTAAGCATGTTTGTTCCTATTGTATTGTTATTTGGTTACCTTCATTTAGGCTTGATCATTCGATGGAAACAATGCGCTTTACGCTTCAAAATTGCAAACTACATCATCTCTGCTGTTTTCATTCTAATTGCATACAAATTATTCAGATACGTTATCAAGTTAAAGGAGGCTGGTGCACTTTGGTGGGGCTCCAAAATTGGTCTCTGGGAAGTCACAGGTAAATCTTTAAGTGACAACGTATTTTTTACAAGTAACGATTACATCAAATACGGTATCATCATTCTTTTTAGCTTATTAATTGTACTTTTTGTCATTACACTTTTCAAAAAAGGATTAAAAGAATTTGTATTTAGTATTCAATTTTTATCGTTCGGATTACTCTTGCTTTCTCTAGTAGGAACAGTTTTTTTAGTCAAGGTGATGCATCTCAATTACCCACAAGATCGGGTAGCAATGTATCTCGTTTTGTTACTTGTTATTTCCATGGGAAGTTTGTTTTCTGAGATTAAAATCATGAAATGGACGCTGCTACTTCTGTTGTGGTTCCCAACCTCCTTTATCTCTAAAGTGAATCTAAACACAACCATCTTTTCTCCTCAAGATCGAATTCACAATTCCTTTCACGACGATATACAAAAATTAATAAATAAACAGGATGTGCTAACGGCGGACTATGTCGCACATTTGTGCTATTCCTACTCTTCAAGAAGAAATGAAGTTCCAAAAATGGCGACATTAAACCACTCTGAATCTTTGAATGGCGAGGATTATCATCTTTCTTCCTTTTACGGAAACATTAAAAGTTGGAAAGGGTACACGTGCATTCTTTCGGATGACATTACGAAAATGAAACTTTATAAACGCAATTCGAAAGTCGACCAACTAACGCTCCTAGACACAAGCATTCAGGCAATAAACTCTGCTGGTATGTACTTGCCCCTGCTCGATTATCCACTTCCTAATAACGAAGCTTATTCGAAAGTAAACGTGTGCATTGAGGGCGATTTTAAGTTAACCAAAGGAATGCTCTCATTCGACCTTATCGAAGACATTGTAGGAAGTGAAAAGCAATCTGTCAATTACAATTCTGCTGCGTTTCTCTGGTATTTTGGGTTAAAAAAGGCCTACGCCTTAAACTATTCCCGATCGAATGATTTGAACGATTCACAAAATGACACACTGAAAATATATATGTACAATCCTGAAATGGGTGGCGCAAAGATTACTTCATTAAAAATAAAAATGCGAGGTATCAAGAAGTAGATTTGCCTATGCGGAATGAATAATTTCGACCTTAAAATTGTATATTTACATCGTAAAACACCAAAAAAAATGGCATTAGATAAAATTGGGATTGCAAAGCGAATTGCACAGGAATTAAGAGACGGATGGTACGTAAATTTAGGAATTGGAATTCCTACGCTTGTCGCAAATTACATCCCAACAGGTATCGAAGTTGAATTTCAATCTGAAAACGGAATTCTTGGAATGGGTCCATTCCCCTTTGATGGTGAAGAAGATGCAGATCTAATCAATGCAGGAAAACAGACCATTACAGCAAATAAAGGTGCTGTTTATTTCGATTCGGCAACATCATTTGCAATGATTCGTGGGCAACATGTTCAACTAACTGTTCTTGGGGCCATGGAAGTATCTCAAAATGGTGATATTGCCAACTGGAAAATTCCAGGTAAAATGGTGAAAGGAATGGGTGGGGCAATGGATTTAGTTGCTTCTGCCGATAATATTATCGTTGCAATGATGCACGCGAACAAAGCAGGAGTTTCAAAAATATTAAAAACATGCTCACTTCCATTAACTGGTGTCGCTTGTGTGAAAAAAGTAGTGACTGATCTTGCTGTTCTCGATATTAAAGATGGAAAATTTCATTTGGTAGAAAGAGCTCCTGGCGTTTCCGTGGAAGAAATAATTGCCGCGACAGAAGGTGATTTAGTTGTGCCCGAGAATGTTCCAGAAATGATTTTGGAATAGTCTATCTTTTATACTTTTCATTTCAGAAATAAAGCTCACTTTCACATTTGTTTAGTCGTTGCCAATTTACTCGACAGATAAACGCTTACAAACGATAATTGCCGGTTAGAAGTAATGGCCGAAATGGTTTTATCATTATTTTTGATGATAAATTTATTTTGGGAATATGCTTACCGGTAAGCATATCCACTTGTTACCCGCAATAAAAATACACAATTGAGAAACTGTCTCTTATACACATCTGACGCTGCCGACGATCTACTCTGTGTAG